>ERZ887849.118-NODE-118-length-79827-cov-33.326155_pt1 | contig 79827 bp, 86 predicted proteins | sample MGYA00521267_ERZ887849 | MGnify/ENA primary metagenome ERZ887849 (study PRJEB32303, sample SAMEA104408601) | aquatic metagenome | biome: Brackish water; feature: Pelagic; material: water | place: Baltic Sea | collected 2014-06-06T16:11:00 | depth 2,863 m ...
TTATTATCTAAATTTCCGTCATCTATTGTGAATACAACATCATCATTGCCTTCATCAATAGATTCGTTTTGAGCATAGTACATCGCTTCTTCCCAATCTCCTATATCAAATTTATAAAAGGCCACTATATCAGCTATTTTATCTTCTGTTTCTGGGTCTGAGTTTTTAAGTTCTTTTCCTGTAACATCTTTATAGTTTTTCATTATGAATTGAGCAACCTCTTTTTCAGAAGGTCTCCTTCCTAATTCTTTTATTACTTTCTTAACAGTGTTATATTTACCAACCGCCTCATATTCTTCGTTTAAGAATTGATTAAAATTTGTAAAAATCATAGATTCATTCTTATTTTTTTTAAGTTCTTCTTCTCTCTCTTTCTTCTTTTTCTTGTACTCTTCTTCAGCATCTCCTCTTCCAGCTGGAACATCTCCACTTCCATCTGCTGCCCCATTAAAATTAGATGGGAAACCAACAGGTCCCATACCTCCAATATTTCCTGGAGATAAGTTTTCTTCTATTGTACCTCCTAAATGTTCTACCATTTCTTTTTTAAATTCAGATAATTCATCATCATTAAGTTTTGGATATACTTTATCTCTTAAAGTCTTAATTAATTTGCTAGCCTCTGAAAGACCTTTTCCTTCATTAACTAAACTTTCTTTAACTTTATCTGGAAGCCCTTCATGGTCAGTTTCTGCAAATTTCTTAAGGTCTTTAAGACTCATTGAATCTGCTATTTCTACAGCTTTTGCATCTGCATCGGATCTTTCCATATCACCTTTTTTAATAGCGTATGCTAGACCAAAAAGTCTTTGTTGTGCTTTACTAGTTGCTGGCATTTTTATAGTTATTTTTTACCAAGCAAGATTTTTGCTTTTAAGTTTCTTTAAACGGTCTTTAATATCCTTAGAATACTTTAAAGCTTCTCTTTCATTGTACCTAACTTCCCATTGCTCTTCTTTCATGTCAGCTCCTTCTTTTTCAAGTCTTGCTTTTGCATTTTCTGCGTCATTAGTATATTGAGCCCATCTTTCATAATCAGACATTAAATTATTAGTAAAATTAGAAAGGTCATTTATTCTAAAAGTTCTACCATTTTCACCAGTACCCATAATAATTTGGTTGTACTTGTCTTTCTTTTTATTTTTAATACCGTCTTTCATAATATCTGCTATTTCTTCAATAGCTTTTACTATTTCTTTATCAACATCTAAAGTACTAGATCTTTTGGTAAGAATCTCTTTATATCTTGCCATGTTTGCATTTTTAAATTCTTTATCATCTTTAAATGCGATTGCTCCTTCTTTAGCTTGACTTCTTTGCATTAGTAGCTCTCCTGTAGTTTCAAGAGCTTCTGGGTTAACAACGAAAGCAGCATCTGCTATTGATATTACTCTTGCAAGACTTCCAAGTCCTGATGCATCCCATCCAGAATATGATTTATTTGGACCAATACTTGTTGCACCAGTGTTTCTTCCGCCATCTGGTTTAGTTGTTAAAGAATACTCATGAGCTCCATTTCTGGCCCATGTATTCTGTACGTAAAATACTTTTTTACCTTTAGCAAGTGCTAAAAGAGAGTTTGCTGGAAAGCTAAGGTTGTAATGACTCCCGGGAGCATGTGGATTTTCTTTTGCTTGAGTTGTATAATAAAATACGTAACCATCCTGTTTTGGTCCATCTTTAGGATCGACATCAACTATTTGATGGTCTTCTACTTTGTCTAGGGCTATTTTAGTTTGGCCATAAATTCCTTTTAAAAGCGATTTAGGGCTCTTTTTCATACTTAAAAGTCCTCTAAGTTTAGAGCTTTTAAGTGCTTCGTTAATTTCTGCCGATTCTAAAATAAAATCCTCAATTTCAGAATACTTAAATTCTCTATCATCACCGTCGTTAGGAACTAATGCCACAACTGTTTTATCGCCCCACATCGCATCATTGTCTGGGTTATTTCCGTCTGGATTATAAACTATGTATTTTTCACCTTTTACCACGATATATGCATCGTGATACTTATGATTATTTCCAAAAGCTTTTATTAATTTATCTTTTGTCCATTTTCCTTCAGCCATGTAACTTTCGTTTACAAAGTCTGTAAAATTAGTGTATATTGTCGATTCGCTCATTTCTTTTATTTGACTATATTTTTTAATTATTTTCTTAGCATCTTTATCTGAACATCCTCTTACAAAATCTTCCATATCTTCCCTGCTATCTGGGTTAATTTTATATTCTTTTGCAAGTTCATTATATCGCGCATCGCTAAGATGCCTTACTATGTCTTCTAATTTAGCAGCAGAACCTTCGTCTATTTTATCACCATTAGGCTTTTCACCAGTTTTAATAGCATAAGAAACAACTTCTTTAGTATTAAATGCTGGCTTTGGAGCTCTACCTCCATTATATTCTTTATCCCATTCTGCAATAGATTTATCATCTTCTAAATCGAATTCACCGTTCTTATAGGCTTCAATTGCTTTCATAGTAAACATTGAGTCCCAATTTTTGGGTGCTTTAGCCTCATTTACTGATTCATACATATTTGAAGTTGCCTCATCTGGTAAATCATTCCAATCAGCATCGATATATTCTTCAGCGTCATCTGAATCAGAAAAAGCACTTAATAGCCATTCTTCTTTTTGGTCATCATCTGCTTTATCCCAATGCTTCTTTGTAATAGGTTTTTTGCCTTCATTTACAGGTTGAATAGTATTTGCTATTTTGTTTCCGTATCCTGAAAGTGTTACATTGTCTTCTTCAATCTTAAAAAATCTAACGTTTCTTTTTGTCCATTTACTTGGACTTTTAGAATGCTGAGCAACTATCTCATTAAACTCAGAAAGGGTCAATTTCTTGTCCCTTAATGCTTCAATAATAGTATTTCTAATGCTTGCTTTTTGTCTTACGTTTTTTTCTGGATAGTTTTCTGTATATCTTCTTTTAAGAACTATCTTACCCTCATCTAAAGACTCTAGGTACTTATCGAAATTCTGCATTTTATTTTATTATTTTTATCTGTTTCTTTATATATCTTTTTAAAACAGTTATGCTTTTATTTTTACTTTTACAGTCCCTCCTGTAAAAGCATCTATTAACATCTGCCCTGGTTTTCCAGGAAGTCTTTCATAAAAATGAATATCTCCATATTTATGATTTGTGCCTATTGTATTAATAAATACAAATTTTTCATCTACCGATGACATACCCTTTATTAATTCAGCTTCTATAGTTTTATAAGACTTAATTATTGTAGTATTCTGTCCTCCTAGAAGGGTTCTTATATCTCTTAAGATTTCTTTATCTCCCAAAACGCCAATTGCCTTTCCACCTACTTTTGAAATTATAAGTTCGCCATCTAGTTCTTTAATATCGAAAGTAAGAGGTGTTTGTATTACTACAGGATCTATGTCTCTAACTATTTTAATAAATTGACTTCCTTCTCCTCTAGCCATTTTACTTTGTACTTCCGGCTCCGCGAGATCGGGCATTTCATTTTTTAAAGAATCGTACAAAAAGTTTAAATCATTTCTAGCTATATCAATAAATTCTCTGTGATTTGCTGCCGTTCTCCAGCCATATAAATAACCTTTTCCGTTCAGTCTAGCTTGTTTCATTTCAGCTTTATCTAAGATGCTATTTCCAGATTCGTCAAATAAAGTTAAATCGTAATTTTGAGAACCTCCACCTATAGTACAGTTCTTTATTAAATAAGCCATCATAATTTCTCCTCTACCTATTCCTTGTGTTTTTCCTCCTATGTTTGCAAGAGAATCTGCGTTTTTACCAGAACCAAGTCTTTCAGAAATTTTGTTTATTTCTTTAGAATTAAAGCTACTAATAAATACAGGCTCTCCGAATGGAGCTTCACCTTTAAAGAATCTATTATTTATTTGTTCAAAAAGGTTTTGCTTTTTTTCAGGATTTGAAGATTGCGCAAGCGCCATTAATGCTTTATCAGATGCTGCTTCATTTATAATTTCGAAGTCCTCTTCAAATTTATCTTTTAGCTTATTTAATTCTGATTCAAATTGTGTTCTAATACTCATTTTTATTTTGTTTTAAATTCATTGAACGTTAACACTGTTTCTTTCTGTTGAACTTTGTTTAGTTCTAATTGTAATTCATAGAACATAGAATGAATTGAAGGTGGTGTTAACTGCTTAAACTCCTCTTCATTCTCATTTATTATTGCTTCTCTAACTTTAGTAGCACTAACATTTTCTTCGCCTCTCTGTATTTCAAAAAGACTAAATTCTTCTAGAACATTTAATTGCTCTCTATATTTTGTGTTGTCAACTTGATATCCATAACCTTTCATTCTGTCGGTTCCGGAACCCCAAAGAACTGGTTCATATTTGGGTCTAAGTTGGTTAAATATCTTGTCTATTCCTGCAGTTTCTACAACTATAACATCTTCTATTTTCTGATCAGCTTTTGCCATTTCTAGAAGTTGCATTTGAGTTTCAGTTGTAAAAGGTCTCCTTTGAGCATCATCTTTTTTCTTAGTTTTTGACTTTACTAAAACGACGACAGTATTTAAACCATTTTGCTCATATAATTGTTCTAGTACTTTAGTGTGTCCTAATGTAAATGGCTGAAATCTTCCAACAAACATGTTTACTTTTTTAGAGCCTCTTTCGATATAATCGACTTTAAGGCCCTCATTTATAGGACTTTTTTGTGTTTTTAAAGTATCGTTGATTTTAAAAGTTTGGAAATCCATTATTTCAGATTCTTCTACTTCACCAAATACTTTTGATTTTATTGACTTAACTATTTTATTTAAAGATTCTAATATATCACCGGATAAAAGTTGAGTTTCTTTATCTCTTAATTTTCTAAAAGTTCCTAAAGTTATTTTTAATAACTCAGCAACTTGCTTTGAATCATTTATATTTTTTATAGTTTCTTGATTTTTTAAGAATATAGGGTTAAGTTCAAATTCTTTTTCTTTTGCAAAATCTGCACTTTTAAAATCTATGCCTAAAAATGAATCTCTATGTTCTTTCAAAAATGAATTAAATCCAGCAGACATTAGTTCTAAATATCTGTCATCTGTCTTTTCATCTTCTAAATTAATCTTACTAAAATCAAACTTATTAAAATATTCAATAAGTCTTAATACTGTTATTTGATATGCATCTGAAGAACTTCTTTCTTCTTTTATAGATTCTTTTAAAGGACTTTGAATCTTAAAGTTTTTTACACTATTACCATCCTGAAAAGTTACAATCAAGCCATCAATATCCTTAGACAGGTCGTTATGTAGCTTAGAATTATGAATAGATTCGTTAAATACTTTAAATATTCTGTGAGTAAAGCTGAAGTCACCAAAGAACTCCTCTGCTTCATCCATATTTAATGATAGTATATTAATTAACTTTTCTACTTGATATTCAGCAAGTTTACCTTTGAAGATAACAGTGGGCTCATCTACTTCTAAAATATTTGCCCATTTGTTTAATATCTTAGGGTCTTTAATTACCTTCTTAACCCTGCCATCTTCTTGTAATACTTGAATGTGCGTTAATATAAGATTGTTCTTTGGAACATTATCATATTCTACAGCAACAGTCTTATTTGAAGTCATGTAGTCAAAACCAAATTTCCAATCATGTGGAAGTTGTTCAACTTTTTCAGGAAGCAAGGCATTAAAATGCTTAACTGCTTTTTCGTAATATGAAACTATTGTTCTGTCTATTTTATTAATAGGCTCATTTTTACCAGATTTAAAAAACTCCATAACGCCGTTATTTCTATGAGTATAGAAACTACTTGCCTGAATCTTTTCAGTAACAATGCATTTCTGCGATAAAAGGTGTTTTACGTCTTCTAACTCGTTACTTTCAAAATAATCTTTTAAGTCTTTTAGTGCCATTTTATTTTTTTATAGTTAATAAATACGTTTTGTTTATACTCCATTCATTATGTCTTCTAGAAGTTTAGCAAAACCTTTAGAAAAACCTAATCTACGGTTTGATAATCCTATTGTAGAATAATTAGACCCATGGTCATAATCGAAAGCTATTCCACCATCATTACTATTCCATTCTTCAAATACAAAAAAGAGCAGATACAATTCTTGCATTATTTTATCTTGCGTCTTACTATCGATACCGCTACCAATAGTTACCGCGATGATATAATTTGTACTTCCATTATTGAAATTTACTCTCGGTAGAATATTTCCACTAACCGTCGATCTCATAGTTCCAGACCAACCAGCCGCAGCTGGAGTACTTGATTGCTCAACTTCTTCAGGTTTATATTTTGCAACAACCTTTGCTATTTCTTTAGCAAGTGACTTTGCATAATTAGGGTTAAACACGTCAAAGTCATCTCTTTTTGGAGAATATTGTCTAGCAAAATCTCCCATGTGCTTATCATATCGAATATTGCTAGGCTTCATTGTTTCAAGTTTCGCGATGATTTTATCATACCATCTTTCTCCTGCAGATGCCTGGTGTTTAGCATATTCTAATGAATCTTTAATTCTTTGCTCTATTCCTTTTTTACCAAATTGAACTCCTTCGTTTATGAATTCGTTGAATGATTCGTATAATTCCATTATCTTCCGTATTTTATTATTCCCATTAGCTGATTTATGGCAGCAAATGTTCCAGTTAGTTTCATAGTTTTTCCTTTGTACTTAAATACAATTCCTTCTGTTGGAACTATGCTTTCAATGCCCCCGATAGTTTCAAGTCTATTAAGTTCACTTTCTATTTTTTGAACCTGTGTAAGGTCTCCATTTAGTTTTATATCTTTAGCAGCTTTTCTAATCTTATTATGTAGATTTTCTTTTTCTAGATCAGGGTTTGCTGCTACAAAATTACTTGCATTTTTTAAAACATCAGCACCTAACTCTAAAAACAAATTCTCAAATGGCAATATGTTCTGCTTGTATTTCTTATGTCTATCTTTATCAAAGTCTTTAATTTTAGATAAAACATCAGGTTCTACCATTTTTTTGATGGCTACCATATTAAGAGTTTGTTTGTCTTTATATGCCCATCTTAAAAATAAACCTTCTTTTATTTTTGAATCTAAATCTTTAAATTCTTTTTCTATTTCTTTACTCCACCATGCTTCATGATATTCTTTTACTTCAGCACTATCTTTTAAACCAAATTCATTTCTTAATTTGTCTAACTTTTTAAAATAATAGTCTCTTCTAGCCTCAAAGTCAATATCTTTTTGTAATTTAATAATTTGAGGAGGTATAATTGTAAAAGTCTTTTGTACATCTAATTCGACACTTTTGATAATTTTAGCCAATTTTCCACCAGCTTTACCATCTTCTGATATAATCTTTCCTTTTTCATCTACTTCCATCATTCCATGGAATTGAATTAAATCTCTATCATAATTAATTACGTTAGGATTTTTAGTGTAGATAATTTCCATATTCAAGAAGTTTGTTCCTTCTTTAAAATCTGAAGTATCTTTAAGGTTAGATAGTGAAGCATCTAAATCTTTAGCTGCTAAAACAAAAGTTTCTTCTACTAAAGAAGATGCGTGTCCCTTAAACATATTAATAATGCCAGCCAAATCCATTGGACTTATTAAAGTTCCTTTGTTTCTAGCAAAAAGTACTTTACCGTTTTTAACAGTTGCAAATAAATTCTGACCGTCTGTTTTTTCAGTAGGTCCTTCTTCAAATGTCAAACTACCTTGTAAACCATCTTCTACAATTCCTTTGAAATCCTTAAATGTCAAATCATGAAAATCAAACGGATGGGCCATATGCCCTGCAGCACCACCTTCTAAAATAAGTTGGTTTTCTACAGTTTGATATTTTTCAATTAAGAATTCGGTATAGGTCTTAAGCATTAGTATATTATATGTTTATACAAATATAATAAAAAAATTCAACCCAAAAAAATCTGGGCTGAATTTTTTTAAATTATTTTTAACCTACTGAAGACTGCAGCATTCCAATTGCTGCACCGTAATCTCCATCGGCTTTTTTCAGCATTCCTTCTGCTGCTTCTTTTGCTTTTTCTTCGTCGTATTTATCACCGAATGCTTTTTTATAAATAGTGGTTGCCATTTCAATAAAGTCTTCATCTGATTTAACTTCTGCCTCGTCAAGATTTGCAGCTTCACTTAATGAATTTTTTAGACCACAGTGTACGCATTCTACCGTTCCATCTTTATCAATTTGCTGATATAAATGTCCCTTTTTATTAGTACATTTCGGTTCTTGCATTTCAAAAGTTTTACCTTCATAGATTTCCATAACCTCGTCTCTATTGACTCTTATTGCTTCTCCTTCGAATTGAGAATTAAATGCATTTAACATTGACATTGCAGTTGCATCGTCTTTTAATACAGTTGATATGTAAAGTGCACATCCTTCAACAACTCCTAATCCGCCCCAATCAGCAGCACCTGTAATATCTGTAACATATTCATGCAATATTTCTTTAATTCTTCCAGCACTGATCTTAGCATGATATCCACCAAGACCTGGTAATTTAACCTCAATGCCCTTAATATTACCACCTCTTATAGATTTTAAGACTGCTTCTTTTTCTCTATGGAAGTTAGCATCTGTCATCGCTTCTCCACAAAGATATTTAATACACCCAAGTTTACCTTCTTTTCCAAGCTGACCTAAATCTACTAATTTTTTAGTAAAAAGTCTATTGAGCTGAGTAACTACTTTTTTAGCAGCTCTTTTATATTCGAATTTGTAAGAGAGTGCTTCGTTAATTTCTATTTCTTCAGCAACTGATTCAAATTTATGTCCTATAATTTTAAGACCTGCAACTCCTGGAAAGTATTCTCCTTGGTCAGTTTGAATTCTACCACTTGAACTAGACTTATGAGGTTCAGTAAAACCTTTAACTGTGATTGGGTCTCCTCTAAAGTCTTTAGTTTTGTAAGGAAGTTTAACAATTTTTCCGGTTTCTTCGTCTACTAATTGAGCAGCTTCATAAACTCCGGATTCTTCTACTTTATAAGTTTCGCCATCAACTTCGAATTCTTCTTCTCCGTCTTCTTTAGCTTTTTTAACAGCAGCTCCAAATTTGTTACCTTCTGTTTCTAAATCTTTATCATTATTAGATAATGTAGTAAAGAACTCAGTTCTTTTTTCTTCATCTAGTTCTGATACTGAAGCTACTTTATATTTTGATAAAAGCTCAGAGAATCTTTCTGCTTCGGTTTGTCTTTTTGATGAAGTGGCTTCTCGTTCCTTATCTTCAATAATTCTTTTTCTAGTTTGGGAAAAGCTAGCGAATGTTTCTAATTTTCTTTCCATTTTTACTTATTTTTATTTCAGTTTTATTATATATCAACAATTTATCCATCAAATTGAAATTTCTTAATCTCATATTTGAATTTCTGATCTTTGTAGATTTTCTGTCTAGCCTCAGAATGTTTCATTAAATAGTTTTTCCACTGATCAGTACATAAATCATCTACAAAATCTATGATTAAAACTTTATCTTTTGACTTATGCTGTCTTAAACCTCTACCAATACTTTGTCTTATAATTACCTCAGATTTAAAAGATTCTGTAAAGAATATATTGTGTATCTTTTTAATAGAAATACCTGTTGAAAACGTACCATAACTTGCTACAATAATAACATCATTTCCTGCTTCCATTTTCTTTTTGTATTCTTCTCTAATATCTTTATCGATACCACCATCTACGTAGTAAATAGTCTTATTAGTATCTTGTCTAAGTTTATCATATATCTTCCTGCCATGTTCTATTCTGTGAAATAAAACTAGACTATTTTTAGGGACTTTAGATATAACCTTTGTAATAAAATCCAATCTACCTTCTGATTGTATTATATAGTTCTGTTCTAATTGAAACACATCTTTGCTTTCATATCTGTTCTGAGACATTTCTTCAAATGCTTTTTTAGCAGATTCAGGCGCATAGTCCATTTCAATAACTTTCACGAAGCAGTTTGCTATATGGCCTTCCTGTTGCAAGAAATGTGCATTTACTTCTGATATCAAAGGGCCAGTATGTGCCATTAAAGTTAATCTATCTAAAGTGCCTTCTTTTGGAATTGTACCTGAAAGACCATATCTATATTCTGCGTTTGTGCACTTTGAAAGAATGGTCTTAATTGATTGACTTTTCATTTTGTGACACTCATCTATAATTACAGCGTCAAATTGATCGAAATACTCTTTTCCTTTTTTAACAAGAGACTGATAAGTACCTATAACAACATTTCTGCCATCTCTTATTTTCTGTCCACTATAAATTTGTTGAACTTTTATATTTACTCTATTTTGGAAATTATAGTCATTAAAGTCTTCAGTTGCTTGCACTACTAAAGATACATTAGGTACTATAAATAAAATCTTTTTGGCTTTTTCTTGTTCTAGAAGATATGCAACTGTAAGAAAACTTATCAGTGTTTTTCCTGCAGATGTCGCAAGTTCACTTAAACATTTTCTAAATTTTAGTATATTGTATGCTGCTTCTATTTGATAGTCTCTAGGCGTTATTTCATTTCCTTCAAAAAACTCTAAAGCCCATTTTTCAAACCAATCTGCTGTTATATTTTTGTCAAATAGTTCAGTAACTCCTTCTATTTTTAATTCGAACTTATATTCTTTACAGACATTGTATACATATCTCCACAAACCTGCTGGAATCCATTTACTATCTTTAAAATAAGAAACGTATCCATCCCACACTCCTCTCTTTACAAGAGGGTTAAATCTCCAACTATCTATTCTTTTAGTCAAAGAAATATTAAGTTGTTCTAGTTCTAATTCCGTCGCCTCATCAACTCTTAAGAATTGCTTATTCTCTGTTAGTGTTAGTAACATTATTTATATTTCTTTTCTTTATCATATCAGATCTTTTATTGCTAATCTGTTACGAACAGCAAAACCCATATTATCTAGGGTTTTTACTGATTCTCTATAGAAATCAACTTGATTTTCTAATAGAGATAAAATCATCTTATCATCACCAAGTTCTGCTTCAATAAACTTTTCTCTAATCTTATCAGTTAACTTGTAATCATAATTGTAATATCTTATCCAGGCATCTTTCCACTTTACGTCATTTCTTCTTTTTTGGTCCTTTTGCTTTACTTGAACATACATTAATTGTTCAATCAATTGTTGCCTAATGTTTAATATGTCAGAAATAACAATTTCCATGCCGCTTAAAGTTTTTATTCCCCTTGCAAGCTCTTGTATTTTTAAAGTCCATGCATTTCTTTGTTCTCCTAATTTCTTATCTAAAAGTAAAACTCTGCTTTCTTGTGTTTTTGCTCTTTCTTCCATCTAAAATAATGATTTATCTTTATTATTTGGCTTTATAAATTTAGCCGCTTTTAATTTCTTTTTATGCTTAGGTTCTGAAATTTCAAATCCTTTACTATTATATTCTTTGTCTTTAAACTCAAAATCTACAAGATGCTTAAGATTTTTAAATCTATTACCATCATTATAGAACTTGTCTATTTCTTCTTCCATACTTAAATCAAACATACAACAGATCTAATTTATTATTCGTGAAATAGTTATTTAATTCAGATAAATTTAACTTAATCTGGTTATTATAGCAGACTTTTATTAAATCATTCAGATCTTTTATGTTATTATATTTATCTAATTTTTTATCTTTGATATATTTTGACCACATAAATACGGTCTTTCCTTTTTTAAGTTTTTCTATAGTCTTTTTAAGACCTGCACTATCGTTATCCAGCATATATCTTACTGATTCAATAGCATCTAATTTCATAGTATCTCTCCCAACAGTACAAAGTGCTATAGAGTTGTTCATAAACATTGCGTCCATTGGTCCTTCAAATACAGTTACGGGCTGTTGAAAGTTTACATTTAATGCTCCAAAAAGGGTAGAAACATTATTGATTCCTGTAAGAGTTTCTTCGTCTAGTTCTAAGGGTTTGTTTAAGATTGTTTCGTATATTTTTGAAATATCATAAGTCAAATATCTAGAACCTTTTCCTTTCATTCTTCTTGCTTGAGCGCCGACAATCTTACCTTCTAAAGTTTTATTTAAAATCCATAATCTACCTTCTCTTTCATTATATAAAAACCTGTCTAATTTATGGCTTAAAAGTCTTTCTTTTAATTTAAACCATATCCAATCTCCTGGAACTATTTTCTTAGAATTAGTGGCTTTCATGAAATCTTTTTCTTCTACTGAAAGGTTTAATATTTTTTCATATACAAAGGGGGTAAACTTTTCGTACTCTTGAGTAGCTGCTTTATTTACCTTTATATAATCTAAAACTTCTATAACGTCCATATTTTCTGACATTCTAATTCCATGGTCTTTTAAGAAATTATAAATATCAGAATGGTGATCGCAATTAAAACAATGATACTGTAAAGTGCTCCAATAAATGTTACCTCTTTTTAAGGTATCGTCTTTGGTTGAATCTCCACAATAAGGACATGCCAGGCTTAGTCTACCTGACATGTCTTTTATCATTTGCTTGTTGTGGCTTGTATGTTCTTTAAGAACTACCTGCTTTAAAGCTTTTTTGATTTTTTCTTTAAGTTCTAATGTAAGTATATTAGATTTCAAGGTCATTCAAAAAAGATTCTAAATCAGCACTAGATTCTCCAGATTCTGTTGTTGTAGAAGCAGCTGCTGGTGGTGTAGCCGACGTAGCAGCTTTTGGTTCTTCAGTTGCAAATGTTTGATTTGTAACTTTATCCATTGCATCTCCTGGATTCAAGTACATTTTGATAACGCTATTAACGAATTCTCTAGTAGGCTCATCCCATGCTTTATACTCAAAAGATGTAAGAGAAGGTGCTCCTTCTAGTTCTGTTTTAATAGTAGCCATATCTTCTTCTACTCTTTCTGCAGTTTTTCCTTCATTACCTAATACAATAGAAGATTTTGAAGAAGAAAACTTCGACTTATCATAATTATTGTAATCATTTTGGCGTGTAATAATCAATTCAAAATTCTTACCTTCAAATAGGTCAAATACTTGAGTTGGTTCACCAAAATCTGGCTTTAATTCAGCGTCAACCTTTTCTTTGATTTTGTAACCAAATTTAAAAATCTTGTAAGTTCCTTCCAATTCAGGATGTTGTGGGTCTTTGATGATTTTTACAAGAGAAACATATTGCTCTCTTCTTTTTAATTTATCAGAAGCCTTACGGTCTACAGCACTTTCTGATTTTCTTAATTTCCAAAAAGCGTCTGCTACTGGGCAACTTTCACCAATTGAACTTGGAGAATCTACTAATTTTGATTCACCATCAGGGCCTGTTAGCCAGTTGACATACTTTTTAATTAAACTGTTTCTTGGGTTTTCGACGTTTGGTACAAAACGAATTAGTGCTTTGTAAGTTCCGTCTTTGCCGTCATCGGCAGTAGGCTTATACATTGTATTTGTGCCTGTACTTTGTTGTTGTTCGTGAGTATCGATATCTTCTACACCAATACTAAAAATGTTAAATTCACTCATAATCTTTAATTTACTTTACTTTAATTTACGTTTATTACTTATAGTTATATAGAAAACTTTGAAATTGTTTAAATATGAGCTTTTTAGATGTGTCTATCTGACTAGGGATTGCTTTCTAAATAAAGCCTAAATTATTATGTTTTAAAGCCCAGTAATTTTAACTAATTTACCGTTTTCCATATTAATTTATATATCTTTATTTTCTTTTGTTTATATCCCACTTAGACTCTCCTTTCGGTTGTAGGCGTGGATAATTGCATATTGCTGACGCCTCGTTGTTCGGTTTTTATAACCTATCTAAGAGCTGGGGAGGGACGGAATCGAACCATCATCTACTATTCTACACCATTTTCCAAATAAGTGATCTGCTTATTCTTCATGTCTGATCAGGACTAGGTTCAATAAGAATAGTCGCCTTAACCATTTGACTACCTCCCCGTTTTATTTTTAATTTATTTAGTTTACCAATTGGGCTTCTAGTATCAAAAATCAACCTTGATAAGATTTGCTTTTGCTGTATTGATTGTTTTCTACATTAGATAAAACTAACTTTTGTTCATCTTCACTTAAATCACCAAATTCAATATCCATGAAGTTTTTTATTACTTGAATTCTTTTTCTCCAAATATATATGCCTAAGTCCATTGATTCAATAACTGCAGTTTGTTTGCCTATACTATTTTCTCTTAATAGTTTAATAATTTGCTCTTCAATCATCTTTGTTTTGGTTTGTTAACGTCCCTGCAATTAGCAATCCCGCTATAATTGCCCAAGTTAAAACACATATCCATTTAAGTATGATCATCATCTTTGTTTTGATTTAATTCTATTAATGTTTGTCCAAAATTTACTTACTCCTTCACCTATTAATTTAGGTGTTGACAATAAGATTTCAATTCCTTTAATCTCTTCTATTTTATGTACACCATACGATTCCTTTACATAGTATACTTCATCACCTATTTGGTATTCATCTTCACTCATCTTTGTTTTGGTTTAATGCTTTAAGTTCTTCTTTTAGTTCAACTATCCTATTAGATATCTTTTGTTGTCTTTCTTCCCAATTATCGTCTTTATTAATACCGTACCTTGAATTTAATCCAATTTTTAGAATAGATAATTCCCATTCTACTTGTTCTTTTCTTTTACTCATCTTTGTTTTGGTTTAGTATAAGTCTTCACTAAATAATTTCTTCTTTAATTCTTTTATTTGCCCATATTCAAAAGCTATTTTACAAGCCTCTTCTCTATCAACAAATCTATCTGTATTGGTTATGAATCCTTGTACTTCATCTATCCTTTTTATCCTATCGGGTTTTATTAAACCCATAGCTTTAAAGGTGGCAAAACAATTATGATGTCTTCTACCACATACAACAAAACCTGTATCTATGTTTTGCGGTTGGTGTATATGTTTGTTGCCATCATTGAAATAAATTGCTGAACATAAAATATATTCTTTACTCATCTTTGTTTTGGTTTTATAGATATAACTTAATCCCAAGTAATTTTTCAACCCAAGCTACATAATTAACTCTATCAAAGAATTTTAAATATGTGCTTACATTCTGCATTTGGTCTTTTGGTAAATCTTTTGTTTTAGCTACTAATTCTTTTATTTCTGATATACTCATCTTTTTTGTTTTGGTTTAATGTTCCATTCACTACTTATTTCATACAACTCTTTTGGCATATAAACTTTGGCACCATCTCTATCTAAATAAACCCAATTTCCATTCTCTTCCCACGCACCATATATCAGACCGTGGTTTAATTTGCTTTTAAGTAGGTAAGTTTTCATCTTCTTTGTTTTGGTTTAATAAAATAAGTTATCTCTTGAAGAAAAACTTTTAAAAGTATCTCTATATTTAATTAAACTATTAGTTAATTTATCTTGTGTTTTGAATTGCCCTCTATTAATAAAGAGTTTATACTTATTCATGTGAAGTTCTAATAATGATTTATATCTTTCATTGTCATCGTCATCATTGTACCGAATTAAGTCAAACTCAACAGCTTGTTGTAACAATTCGATATCTTTAGAAGTCATTTCAATACTCATCTTTGTTTTGGTTTGTTATAGTATAAATATAATCATTATAAACGACATAAAAAAATCTGAGGGTATTTATTTTTAAAAAAGTTTTATTATTTTTGAAACAAAAGCTCCTACGTGTTATATAACTTAAGTCTTTAGGAAGGAGAGGTTAGATTAGCTTTCAGGGCTCTTAACAAACTATTAAGATAAAAGGCATCTACAAGGTCGTCGAAGGGTTTAGGAACAGACTTGCCGACTTCAAGTTTTTTCGAGAACCTCCAAAAATTATTCTCTTCTAGAAATTCCTCTCCTGTTCTATTTTCAACAAAGACATCCCAAAGAGTTCTCTTATTCATATTACCTTTTCCAGCATGTTTCTTAATTGTCGCAGGAGAGACTGTTTGAATATCTTCAGGTTTAAAATATTTAAGAAGTTTTATCTTGAGAATAGATGCAGCACTTGCCATATCAATAATATTATTAGTTCCTCCCTTAGATCCATAACTGACTCCTTCAAAAGCAATCATAAAACCATCATCTTTAAAAGTATTTTGTGTAATAAGATTAATAATGTCATTAGACATAACATCATACCTTTTAATTTTACCTAACTCAACACTAGAATAATCTAACTCTTTTTCAAAATCAGGTTGAAAGACAAGAGTAACCTCTTTTAACATTCCTAATTCTTCTTGCAGTTTTATAGCTTTTTTAGAACCATTCTTTTTAACATACGAAATAAAGTGATACTTCTTGCTTTTATCATTAAAAATGCAAATTCCTGGAGAATTAAGAGAAAAGTCAATAGTAACGAAATTCATCTTAAAATCTTTTACCAATAGTAGCACCGAGAGCTGTACCTACAAGTCTTGAAGTTAATAAATCATAGAGAACACCTTTATCAACACCTAAAACTTTAGCAATCATTTTACCCATGGACTTTCCTAAAGCAAAACCAGTAAGACCTCCAATAATAGAACCGAATAAACCTTCATTTGTCATTTCATCATTAAATCTTTCTAAATCAATCTCACCATCTTCATTCCTATATTCATTTAAAAAAGAATCAACTGCATCATCAACTTTAGCTTCTAATTCAGGCGTCCATTCTTGCTGAAGGCCTTCGTTAAGAAGTTGTAGTTCTTTTTCAGTTACCTGGTTTTCTTCTAAGTATTTTACAAATGTTTTCATAATTTATATATTTGTTTTTAATCTAGGTCTATTTTTATATTAAACATATTGTAGTAGAAATTTACTTCAAATGTATTAAACTCTGCTACATTTTCTGCCAAGTTTAAGTTTAAATCTGAAATAGAATTCATGATAGGTTTTTCAAAAGCAATACTTGCAACTCCTAAACCCTCTGCATCTAATATTCTTAACTTAACGTCTGGTATATATTTATCTGGGGTATCATCTGCATAATAAAATAAAAGAGTGTCTGTTAATATCCAATAATTTATATACGCATCTAATAACTGAAACTTTACAGTAAACTGTCTATCAATAGTATTCTGTATTGGAATTCTACCCCTGTGGTATCTAGTAGTTCCATCATTATCAGATTGAGTTACTGGATCGAAACTTATTCCAGGTAAATTAATCTCCTGTATTGTGTAATTGATAAAATCTATAGGATTTTCTAACATGTTTCCTGGAATTTTATGCAAATACTTTTTATACTTTTCCGCTACTTCTTTTGGGATAAAGTTTTTAGGAAACCTAAAATCGAATAAATTATTTCTACTGTTTAAAATCATATTGCTATAAATGTACCTTTGTAAATCATAGTTTCAGTTGAACCATTATCTACAGAAAGATAGTAATTTTTATTAGTGAGTGCTTGAACTTTTAAAGCATTTGCTTTGCTTATTTGAAATAAAACCTCTCCTTTGCTTGCATCAACATCTTTAAATGTAGTTACATTATTAAAACTTAATCCTGAATTAAATGTCATTTTTACATTTCCTGATTCTAAAAACGATATTGCCTTAGTTTCACCATCTTCTATTTTAGAGATAGAAAACTTTATATAAGTATCGAAGGGTCCTATGTTTAAAATTTCTTCAGTCCCTAAAGTTGTAACAGTACCATCTTCCAATGTTATTTTTTCAGGAGTTGCAGTAATTTCCATTCTTTCTATAAAAGTTGGAGTATATTTTACTTGGCCTTTTGGAAGAGCACTATTTAAAATCTGTGCAGTATTTCTAGTCGATTGCCTATCTGGTAAAGTATTATAGATTCTAGTTAAATTATTAGTAGAGTTTATATTTACTCTCAATAATCTTTTACCATATTTTGCGGCATTTGTATATGTTAAACTTGCATTTTTAACTATTTGAGTATTGTCAGTCTGATTATAAATTCTCATAACGACATCAATAGCAAAACTAGTTGCCGTATTTGAGTATTTAATAATTGGTCTAAATTCTATAGGCTCCTCCCAATCTTCAACTTTTGTCATTTGTGTAGAATAAGTTTCTATAAAACCGGTACCTACATTTTCAAAAACTGAAATATCGAATATCACTGAAATATCAGCAGTTGAATTTAATATTCTATCAATAATATATGCTTCAAAATCAGCAGCACTTGCATCTCTTTCTCCAAATATTTCAAAATAATCACCATCTGCAGATTCTTGAACTTTTACTGTAAAATCCTGAAATTCATCTTCTCTACTTATTAGAACATTTTGTTCTTCTCCAGTATAAATATAATCAATACCCGCAGTATCCTCAAGCGTATTTATGAGTTTAAATGAAACGTTATAATTTGAAGTAGGTAAAACATTACTAGAAGCCAAAGTTCCGTCTCCATAAAATATATCTTCAAAGTCTTGATATTGTCCAATTAATGTTGGAACTTTTACTTCAATAAAATTAGTATAAAGAGTTTCTGATATAATAAATGGCTTTGGATTTTTTATCTCAAAATTAGAAGTGTTTAAGTAAACTAATTGAGTCAAATAATTTTGAACTTCGTTATCTCTATCAGTTTTAACTTCGAATAAAAATCCTTGTTTTCCTCTAGCAGCAAAACTAAATCCATTTCTTAAATGAAGTCTTATTTTATCATATCTAATAAAATTAACGTTTAAAGTAGCGTTTGATTGACTTGCTGCTAAAGCAGCAGAATCGCTACCTAACCAAGAAGGGTCGTTTATAAAAGTATTTGTGCTATCTAAAAGGGCATATTTGTTTTCTCCAACTGAAACCCCATGATATCTTCCAATTGTACCTGAACCTGTTTTTATACTATTCCCAGTTTCTTCATCTGGTGTCGCAAACAAAGGATTTGCAGTATTTGCAACTGTTACTTTTCCTCCTGTAAACGAAGCGCCAGTAATTGAATATTCATAAGAACCTGTAATGTTAGGTATATAAGTGTAAACTTGAGTAACTACATCATATGGAGTACCAACACTATTTCCAGTAATGTCAAATGTTGAAGGCGAAGTTAGCGCACTTACATTAAATTTATAAGTTTTTCCAGCTTCTAATAATAATGTCCTTGCTGCAAAGTTTTCTATGGCAACATAACCCCCTGATTCAGTAACGTCGAAATTTACAACATCACTTCCTAGCTCGTGTATTAAATGTCTTGTAGAAAGATAGTCTCCGTTAACGGTGTCTAAAATTTTTATTTCGCTACCATTATCATCAACATCAATGTCATAATCAGTCGCATTTGCCTGATCGTGATATATGAATTCTAAAAGTACGTCTTCGTCTATCTTGAAATATCTAGATGATTGTGCCATATATTATTTATCTTTTTAAAATTGTAGCCATTTAGGTGAATAAGTCAAGAATAACCCAACTTGTGGTCCATGGTATATATTGTTATTCTTACCGAAAGTTATTCCATAACCTCCACCAACTCCTAAAGAAAGTCTACCTCTTTTTTGTTTTTTAATTTTATTAAGTTCATCTTCCACTATTGAAATACCTTCAATACTTTTAAATGTTATTCCAGGATATTTAGTAGAAATATTAATTTTTTTAATACCATCTACAGTTTCTATACCTGCATATAATTTTATATTTTGGTCGTAATCAAAGGTTCCTAAAGCTCCTTTAATTACAGTGTCTTTTAATGAAACATCTACAGTTGCTGTAAATTTTCGCCAATTATCATCTTCATAAAATGTAGAATCTGAAAATATAAGAGTAGTATCATTTTTGACTATAGCCCAAACAGTATCTACATCTTTTATATTAATCTGAGCCTGAAGTAATTGATTTAATCTTTCTAATTTTATAGCATCTTCAAGCGCTTCTTCGTATTTACTTAATAAACCAACATTTTCTTTTTTCAATTCTTTAACAGTGAATTGATATCCTTTTATTTCATTAATATAAAAACCATTGTCATTAGTAAAAACTTCGACAGTATCTACACTTGCTTCGATATTACCTTTTATTCTTTCAACTTTATTTTCTAAAGCAACATTTTCTTGTTTAAGTTTACTAACCCTGTTACATTGTATGAGCATCAACAATAACAGTACTAGTATAGCTGCTATGAAGTGTATTGGTTTTATTTCTATTTTCTTAAACATTTATTTTTATTTTATTTAGGACCGGCATTATTCCAATAAGGTCTATCGTATGAATTTAAAAGAACTGGCATCGAAAACTTAAAGGAATAATGGAGCCACTGTGGATTAGGGCTATTATTATCTATTAAATCTTGTGGTTTTAAAGGAACTACTGTGTATATTTCATCTCCATTACCGTTTATTCCTCTCTTAAATAGATAGATAGTACTATACCCTGGGTAAATCCTACCAAAAACATTATAATCGCTATTTACTAAATCAGTAGTAGCATAAGAAGTTGTTCCTTCCGATATTATAGTGACTTCGACATCTATATAAAAATTAGCATCATTTAAGTATGGAAATATTTTAGAAGCAGCATTGTCTTCATTAAAAGAAGAATTAAGTGCAATTACTAATGGATTTGAGTTTGCAGCCCATTGAGACCTATCCAATCCAACTTCAATATTTCCTTTACCCCAACACTCTACTTTATTACCAATTTTTACATAAGACATTTCAGAAGCTTCTGAATCTGAACCTACTCCTGTTGCTACAATATCGCCATAATCTGAAAAGTCTCCAATATCATTACCACTACCAAATGAATTTATAACAGATGATGTAGCGTTTCTAATTTTACATGAGTCTATAATAGATTTTTCCCAGTAATAATCTGATAAAGTTCTTTCAGCCTCTGTAGAACCATTATTAGGCGCTTTTCTCCAACCTGAACTACTACCTGCACTATCTGCCTCTCCTTCTTTCCATCTAACACCGTCACCAGTACTTGTTAACCCACTAGATGCTCCTTGGTCATGAACTCCATCAGGATCGTCAAAGAATATACTTTCTGAAGAAGTATTTAATCCACTAGTTACTTTAAACTTATCTACACCATCAATTCTTAAAGAGTTATATGAAATGGCATCAATTAAATTAATACCTGAAGGGCCACTCGCAATTAACCTATTACTGCCTTGATAACCCGATGCTGTTAAAGTATTCGTACCGTTTGGAGTTGTAGTATTTAAAAAATTATCTATTGCTAATAAAGTATTGCTGACTGTAGAAGTAATAGTTGTATTTTTAGAGTTTGAATTAAAATCTTCAGCAGCGGTCAACTCTATATTATTAAGTGCAGTTACAATAACATCATCTACTGCAGAAATATTAGTAATACTTGTATTTGAAGTATCACCTATATTTACATCTCCACCACCTGTAGAATGTAAATCTATATTATTATTTGAATGTATAAAAGTATCTAATGCTCCAGTTATTGTAATATCGCCAGAAGTTGTTGTAATTGCGGCATTTCCTGAGCTTAATGTAATTGTTGTTGGAATATCTAATGTAAAATTAGTCTCTCCTGGTGTAGAATTTCCTGTAATTTTAAAAGTAGTGTCTGCTCCTACAAATTCACTTCTTATTGCATATTTAGCAGCTCCTGAACCTGAATGAAGTATTTCAATATGGTTAGAAACTTCTGTATTTCCAGAAGGGTCTTGTGGTATTATTAGATTTAAAAGACCAAGCGGTTCAAAATTAGGTAAATTGCCTACTGCGTTAAAAGCACTTTCATCTCCTAAAATCATTCTAGTTTTTAAGTCTGTTGTAGGAGACCCATCTAAATTAAACGGCCTAATTATATGATACTGGGTAGGTGTTGCTCCACCACCATCATCATATTCTTGATCTGTGTCCCATACATTTAAAGATACTCCATCATTCCCGGAAGGCCCTGTAGCTCCTGTAGCTCCTGTAGCTCCAGTTGCTCCAACCGGTCCAGCAATACCTGTAACACCTTGAGATCCTTGAGGTCCTTGTGGTCCTCCTCCATTTGATAATAATTGATCGAAATTATAATTTAACTTGCTTATTCTGATAACTTCAGAATCGCCTTCGAATATTTCTTTTAAATTTAATGCCATTTTATGACTTTATTTTTATGATAGGCCTAACTTTTGCTTTTAAGCCTGCTTTTTTATTATATATTAGTCTAAAATTAAGTGGGTTTCTAGGGTCTAATACAAAACTGTAATTATTGTCTAATTCATATCCGCCATTTTCGACAGCAGCAATGCTTGCCGAAGACTCAATTGATGAAGTAATTTTTTTACTACTAAGAACGTACAAATCTATTGAGCTTATAGAAAAAAGAGGTAGAATATTATTAGAAACGTATTCTTCAATGTCATCATCTAATGTATCTATTCTACCGAAACTATCTTCCAACGCAACATATTTTGTTATAGTGTCTTTAATACCTTCATTCTTAAAGAAACGAACTGCGCTTTTTTCTAGATAAAAGTCTATAATTAACTGCGATTTAGTTTCTGTAAAGGCAACTTCACTTTCGACGTTATTTAATATTTTAGCATCTGTTAAAATATCTAAAGTATCAAAGTATTCAGAAGTAAAATCAAATATTTGATACGAAGTTCCAATTTTAGGAGTGTTTGAAGAAAGATAACTTTTTTCTTCAATTATATTTTTAGTTCCAGGAACCAATGTTTTATTAGATGCAGATTCTGCTCTAATGTAATATTCATGTTCCCATCTTGACTTAAATATATTAATGTCTCTTTTATCTATTGCAATCTCATCAATTAAACTATATTTAGGTAAAAGTGAATCAGACTCTGAAAGTTTAATAACTCCCTCGGTGTCTATTTCATTTACTTTGTGATAGAAATAATTTTTAATTCTACCATAAGATTCTCTAAATTCAGAATCTCTAATAAATGCCAAATCATAAAATACTCCCAAATCATTTAATTTTTTATAAAGAGCACTTGTAAGATCGTTTAATTCAGGGCTGCTAAAGTCATAAGTTGAACCTCCGCTTGGTGGTGTTTCTGTAGTCCAATCTGTATCTATTTTATGTCTAGAAAAAGGCTCTCTAAAAGTTACTACAGCTTTCATATCTGGAGTATATCTTCCATTGTGTCTTTTTAAGAATGTAAAATATTCATTTTGTGCTTTTTGAATTTCATATCCTATAACTGAATTTGTAAGACCAAATGCTTTAGGCTTTAAAGTATCTACATCAGTAGTTAAGCTCGACGTTTTTATAACTTCATTTCCATCGTCGATATTTACAACAAAATTATTTTCAACTAAAGTACCATCTGTTTCTACCGTAACATATTCAGCATCATTTGACTTGTTTAATATTTCAGCAACATTACCTGCTGATAATTGTTCTAAAAGATTTCTATGTGCAAATATTCCTCCTCCTTCGTAACTATATTCAGCAGTCTCATATTGTGAACTTGTATAAAAACCAGTAGGTTGAACTATTCCAGTAGAAAGTTCATACATTGCGCCTTCAAGCTGAATTGTCGTATTATTAATAACACTCGATACTTGGATACCATACTCAATAATACCAATTTTTATCTTTAAAGCGCCGTAAAGGCCTGTTGTTGGATCTTTTAGTATCTGGTGTAGAAATTCTGTAGTTGAACCAGTTGCATGTGGTATTGAACTTACTGTAGTAAAACCAGAAACTGGAAGTGAAATTGAAGATAAGTCTAAAGCACCACTTACTTGAGCATCTGCATAATCTCCACTTTCTAATTTATGATCTAATTCATATAGTAATCTCCTATTTAACCAATCATAATTAGAATCAGACATTTCTAATTCTAACATTAAAACAACATACTTAAATTTCTTATTTCTAATAACTCTTACACCCAAATGATTTGGTTTAGAATCATCAAACTTGGTTTTCATAAGAGCTGTAAATCTATAGCCATTAAATTCTGTGGATTTAATAAATTCTTTAGTTATTGAATTTTCTGCTTTTTTTCTAGATTTCATAGAGAATTTTAAACCTTTGAAAATGGTAGACGCAAAATTCTCTCTAGTACCTTCTTCTATAAAAGTATATTTTCTTTTCTTAGGTAAATGACTCCATTGATTTGCCAAACTACCATGTAATAAAAAGTAAGATTTAAAATAATCAAAATCTACACTTTTAAAATCATCAAATTCTATAGGTAAATCACTTGCATTTTCTAAATAGCTAAATTCTTCAAGCGGTGTTATGTTATAATCAGGTCTTTTATCTAAATAAAACCATTCATGTGTCATTTTATTTCTATCTCTTTCCAAACTTTCTAAACTTGGTGAAAAGTTAGTTTCACCAAAAGTTTCTGAAACATTTAAGTAATAAGGATTCTCTCTAACATTTGTTGAATTCAAAAGAGCCCATTTATTAATACTTGGAACTACTCTAGATTTGGTAGCAAATTCAGTTGTAAAATTCTCTTTTAACCTATCAAATTCATTTTCTATAACTTCATTTTCAGAATCTATTGTAGTTTCTTGTTGTAATAAAGGTATAAGATTTGCGTAGTATTTTTCCGGATCTAAGTATAAGTTTTCTAAATTCTCTTCTGAGAATGCTGACTTAGGAGAAGGTACAGTACCGGGATACCCGGAAGTTTTATCTCTCTTTAATTCTTTTAAATCAGAATTTGAATTATCGAAGAAATCAAAATTAAAATCATAAATATCATATCCACTAAAATAACCCCAAGAAAGTTTAAATTCTGAATAAATGCTTAAAACACCAGAAAGCTTATTTTTAATTTTATGTTCTAAAATAATCTTCTTATATTCTGAATCAATAGTTCTAGAATCTGTTACTTTATCTATAACTTTATTGTAGTTTCCTGAACCATCTATGAAATACTCTCCAATTGAAACTTGATCTTCATCATCTAAATTAATATAAATAGATTTGTTTTTTTCATTTCCGCCCTGTAAATAATAAGATGTTCTAGTAGTTAAAAAACTGGAATCAATATTTAAGATATTGGCAGTGTCTTCTCCAAATTCTATTTCTAAGAATGGAGCATTTGAATCTGTAAAAAAGAATCCAAAATTATTTAATTTATATCCTTTTATAGGAGACTTTACATATATTGTTTCACCATCTATTAAAGTTTCAAATCTAGTATTTTCAGTTATAACTTCCGAAATAGCATTTGCAACATTCTTATTAGTTCCTAAATTAGAAAAAGATTTATTGTTTGTTCTAGCCTTTAATATCGTGTTATCTGCATAAAAAGTATTTGCTGCAGTATTTACTGGATAGACATTTCTTTGTATAAATAAAAACGTAGGAGTATTATTTAAACTTATAAAGCTATGGTCTTCTTCCATGCTAACAACGTCCTCAAACACATCTACATACCATACATTATCTTTAGAATTATATTTTTGTAATAAAGAATATTTTGCAAAAGTTCCTACCGAAGGCCACGCTGCTACAATATTAGAAGAAGTCTCTTCAAATGTAGCACCTGAAACTGCTGTAAAAGAATTTGAAAGATTATCTTCAATAGTTATTATTTCTCCAGGTGTGTTTTTATTTATAAATATAGAAAAAGACTGTTTCTTTAAATTTACAAGAGTAAAATTATCATTGTGATTTGGAGTTCCAACAACTTTTAATTTTAAGAAATCTCCTTCTGCTGAATCATTTATAAAAGACTCTACATTTTTATCAGTTTTCTTGATTCCAAAAAAGTCAGAATAATCTTGATTGTTAGAGTCTATTTTTATTTCTAGTTTAGATATATCCCAATCAACTCCATTTTTGACATTATGGTATCCTCTCGCTGTTTTTACCCAGCCAAGCATTGCCTTATCTCTAAAAAATTCAGAATAAGGAAGTGCCCAATAATCTGCGTTTGTTGTAAAGTCTAAGTTATGACTTATTTCTGAAAAAGTAACAGTATCATTTATTAATCTTTCTACTTTACCTTCCCCTATATCATGAGCATCAACATATAAACCAAAATATCTATTAATAGAGTATTCTTCGGCCTCTTCGTCGTTAAACATAAATTCAAGATTAAGTAGATTTGCACATGCAATACCATTTCTAGAAAAACCAGAAGTAATAAAATCATTGTACTCTATAATTGGTTTATCAGTATCTAAAGTATCTCTATACTGATATTCACCTTTACTTGCGAATCCTCCTTTTTCTAAATCAATTCCATTATACAAGGTTTTTTCATCTTTATCAAACGAAACAGTTAATGGTGATTTAGGAAAATCTTCAGAATTTACATGATTTCTTATGTATGTGCCTATATTGCTATCTTCTGATAAATCTATAGTTTTTACCAATGTTGAATCAGACATTATGTCATTTATTCTTTCTTGATTATTAGAATAATTTATAGCATCTAAATTTAAAGGGTCTTTTATTCTAAAAATTAAAAACTTAGAAGGTACTTTTTTATCTAACCATATTGGCGCAAATATTTTAAACTCAGAATCATACAACTTAGAAAAGTTAGAACTGGTTCCATAGTTATAAGTCTCTTCAAACTGTTTAGAAAAATCATCAAGTATAGAAAAATCACTATACTCTCTTTTTACACCATATGCTAAATCTAAAGGTGTTGAGTTTTTTATCCAAAATCTAGAAAGGTCATATGCATATTGACCATTTTTACTGACTCTATTTTTCTTATATTTAAAATCAGATAGCTGTTCAGATGCATCAAAGCTTTCTAAAAACAAATTATCATCCTCTACTACAATCTTAACATTAGTAGAAAGTTTTGGGTTCGTTCTTAGAATAGGTCTAGATATAAAATCAGATCCATTATTAACTTCAATATCCGTTCGAATACTTCTAGGCATTAACTATTTATATTTTTAGTTTTACTAATTATATATCTCTTTAATATACGCCTTAAGTTCAGAAGTTATATAGTCTTATTAAGAGTTACTGCCTTGATATTATTAAGATTAAATCCTTGAGGTTTATATTTAGCAAAAACTTCTATATCGAAAGAAAATTGATTTTCATTAGAATCAAATAAATCTATACCTATCGTTTTTGAATATGTTAAATTGTTTATTTGAGAAGTATTTAAACCACCTATTCTACCACTTGAAGTATCAACTCCTCCTGCTGATGTTGTACCAAAGTAATCTGTCATTCTATATTGGAATACAACATCTAACGTAATATTTGGCGCTTTAGCAGTCGTAGAATTTACTTGCTTCTCATCCAATTTACCAATTTTTCTTTTACCAAATTTATTATCCCCATCAACTTCTAAACTTCCTATTCTAGTTGGAGAAGCAAAAAGATATGCTCCGCATGATTTACCACCTAAAAGATATTGGTCATTATCACTAAAAGACATTTTCATACTTCTTTGATATGACGGATCATTATCATATCTGTATGCATTTTGTAAATTAGAGAAAGCTTCGCTTTCTTGTAAAGTCGCTAATTGACTCATATTTGTATTTCCTGCTGTAAATCCTCCAACTCCTATTTGAGGGTGGTCTATGTGGACATAAATAGAATCATCATAATCTCCAGAAGTTAAAGAACCAAGTGTTATAACACCGGAACCTCCGTCCCATATAAAGTCAGAACTTGTAACTCCTGCAGAACCAGTACCTGCAATACCAAAGTATTCAAATCTATTTGAATTGTTAGTTAAAGTAAGGTCTGTTGCATTAAGATAGTCTAAAGGAGCGACAGCATATAATGGGTTTTCACCAGAAACATCCATATATCTGCTATAAATAAACTGACCTTTTCTTTGTGCAGATTGGAAAGGTGACTGATTATTAAAAATTTCAGCCGATGCTTCAGTAGTTGACATGTTTTGATATTGTATAGGAACCAAATCATATTTAGCCTCTACTGTATAATAAGTATCGTTTTCAACTCTAGATGCAAGTGTCGGTACTGGAGTAGTAGCAAAATCATTTGTTCCCATTTCAAAACTAACTTCAGTTCCAGTAGAAGAAGAGTGATAAACTGCATCAGATCTTTTACCAATAACTCTAGCTATTAATTCTAAATCAGTAGCTTTCGTGTTTTCTAATAAAAGTTTAAAAGTCTTAGTAACAATATGACCTTTCTTAATATTTAAGTCTGCAACTTCATTAACATAATATCCAGCAAATACTTTAGCAGTTTGATTAGCTTCTATTTGAGTAGTAGCTCCTTCTTCATCGACTAAAGTAACTGTTAATTCTCCTTCTGCATTTTCAATAGTTTCTCTAAGAGTTTCTATTTCTTTTTGAAGGTCTATTAATTTATCAAATAATGTAATTGGCGTTTGCTCTCCAGATAAAAATCCAGAACTAATATCTTTAGCACCATGTGCAAAGTATTTTTCGTTAGCAATAACAGATTGTGCGATATGCTCGTAAAAACCTTTAGATTCTAATTCATCTAATAATTTTACAAATGTAGTTTCTTTAGAATTCTCTTCAATTAAATTAACGATATTTGTAGTATCTAAAAGACCCTCTGGAAAATCAATTTTAGTAATTTCACTCCAATCAGATTCTAATGGGTTGGAAGGATATCCTGCTTCAGAAATAGATTTTATTCTTATTTCTACGCTTTCTCCTAAATTAATTGGAATATCTAATTGATTAAAGTTTATTTCTTGTCCATCTTCAACTGATTCAGAAACCCAAACATATTTACCTGTTACAGAATCTCTAAGTCTTTTTCTAACAGGAGTTTCATATTGATTCCAATTAGAAAAACTTGCAGTCGTGGTTTGTCCATTTGTTTCAAAAGGAATCTGTTCTATATTAGAAGTTTTTCCACTAGAAGAAACATATCTATATTGAATCTTAAATTGAACTATTTCTTGTGGTAAAGTATCTTCGTTGTCTTTTGCTTCTGGAATAGCCCAAAAACCTCTAACTCTATATTTGGCACTTATATCAGCTATACCCTGATCAGTACTAATACTTTGAATTTGATTTACTATCGAAGTATAAAGTTTTGCTTCACCGCTTCTTTTTTCAATTAAAGAGTTAAGATTATTCTTATCTTTATTTTGCTCTATTTTAGAAGTGTATTTCTTAGTAGCTATCTCAGATCTTTTATTTGAAATAGTATCATCTAATTTTTTAATTGATTCTAAAACAGTAACTTTATCACTTGATAATTTTTTAATAGAATCGAATGCATCATTAGATGTTAAGTGAGTATTTACTTGAACTACTGAAAAGTTAGTTGGTAATAATTCAACTGGATCTGGAACAATTCCTACTGTTGCGGGTGGAATAAAATCTTCTTTAAGAGATTTAATAAATTGTCCAAAATCAGCTACATTATTTCTATAATATGCTGCTAAAGTCGAAGTACTTCCATCCGCATCCTCAATTGTTAATTCATTTGAATAGAACCCAACACCTGGCGACCAGTTTTCTGCTATGATTTTAGAAGAAGGGTCAATTGCTTTAAAGAATACAATTTGTCTTTCATTAAAACCAACATTAATACTTAGACTTACTGAATCTTCTAAATTCTTATAAATTTTTAAAACATCAGCACCAATAGATACAGAGTCAAATCCTTCTATCAGCTTTAACTCCAGTTGACTTGTACCCGAATAAATGTTAATTATCTCATACCTTGTGCTATTGTTACCAGAATTAACCAGAAGATTATCTCCTATACTTAAAAGTTCGGTATCTTTTAGTGACTTTTCTCCATCACTGTATGTTAATTTATTAAGTGTAAATAGTTTTACGGTTCTAGTGACGTCTTCTCCATCAACTTGAAAAGTTCTAGATACGTTTTCCACATTGATAACATCAAAACCACCATAATATTGAGTGGATTTGAAAGGTAAATCTCTTACTTGCTCATCAATCGTTATATTTACACCATCTGAAATAATATCACTAAGAACAGTTTCATAATCTAACTCTTCTAAATTTTTGTAATTATCATCAAAATAAGAAGGTGCAAAATCATCATCAATCGGAAATATAAATCTTTTAACTAAAACCCTTTCAGTGTCAGTATCAATTTGTCCACTAACATTAAATTTTACAGTTAATAATGGATTTAAGAAATCTTCAAAAAAGTCATTATCTGTAGTTTCAAATGAAGTTGGTAAATCGATAGTCTCTAAATCATTTGCAGGTGTCTTTAACTTTTTAGTAATAACTCTTTGAAAGCTACCGTCTGGTAATTGAACTGTTGCATTTGAAGTACCGACGCCACTAAGTGCTTTGATATTATTTTCAAGTCTTTTCATTTCTTTATTTAAGAAACCAAAAGAAGGTATTTGATAAGTCTTTATTGTAGTATTACCATCTTCGTCGGGTGTACCAAATAAATCTATGGAAACAGTTATTGATTCATCTTGCGTTGTTACTGCTTGATTAATTCTTTCAAAAGTTTCTAAAGCATTCGTGTTCATTTGAGTGAACTGTCTAATAACGCTATTTAATGAGTTTTGTGTGTCCATTTATTTTTATCTTATTATATCAATTTCAAAATCGTAAGTAGCAGCATTTACACATACTATTTCAAAATAAGGGTTATCGCTCAATTGAGCATCTGATAAACTTCCAATTTGTGTATTATAATTGTTTAAGTAATTCGTCCAAATATTTATAGAATAACCATTCAAATCTAAATTTTCAAAAACAACTTTAAAACTTTGACCATCTGACCATTTAATAAGTTTATCGTCTAAGTATATATTGATATTTGTATCAGCACTTCCGGTAGTAACCTTTCCTGCTAATCTTAACTGATTTGAAAAATCTTTAATTGAAGTCCAAATGCCATAAGTTGAAGACTGCGTCGGATCGTATTGTGATGCAGCTGATATCTCAGTATACCGGGTTAATGTGTTTTCGTTAAATCTATATGGTCTGTTTAATGAATAACCATTTAGATTATTATTAACTTTTATTTTATTTGGAGTACTTTTATCTAAAAGAATTCCTTTTCCAGCAGATAATACGTCTGTGTTATATTGAACCTCTGTAGGAATAGTTCCATCAACTATCTGATTGATTCTATTATTAGCACTTGTGATTAAGCTAAGTAAACTATCTGCATCAGCAAGGTTTAGTGAAGCATTTTCTAAAGAAGATTCTAATTCATTTAATCTGCTGATTATTAAATCAGTTCCTTCCGTTGTTGCTATTAAGTTTTCGACATCATCAACTCTTGAAGAAATTGTATTGTACCTAATATTAGCATCTCTTAAAATCTTAGTTGCTTGCTCTAATGAACTCGTCGTATCCATAAACAGATCCATTGAAAATGTAGTAAAGTCATTTACATTTACTTCCACTCCAACATTATCTAAAGATGAATTAAATTTAAGATTTAACTTAAGACCAAATGCATTACCATTCAGCCCAGTAATTTCATTAGGCTTGTATTTTACAATTTCAGGAATGTATGAACTACTTGCTGCACCTGGATTGTCTTGTGGATTATCTAATATCAAAATACCATAAAGGTTTGTTGACCTATTTGATGGTACTGATTTGCTATAAAGGTCGTAATAAATCAATACAGCATTAAATCTAAAATCTTGGCCAGTTTTTGCAAAATCTTCTAAAGTTTGTAATGTAGAAGAATTTACAATATTAGCATAATTATCAGCAGTCCAATCAATTCCATAATTAGAAGATGTTGGACCTACTAAATACTCAGCAGATGCATTATCAGCAAGAGTTTCAGTATCTAAGTTTATATCTGGATGAGTTGTTCCAGCTCTACCATTAATATCAGCCTCTCCTAAAATAGAAGTTTGAGTAGTGTTATAGTTTGTATTATTGAATAAAACAGTTGGCGTATAACCTACACTAGAAGGTACATTTATAAAAACTTCCTGATAAGCCTGTCCTTTATAATTGATATCATTACCAACATCAATAGTTCCTAAATATTTTACAACTCTTTCATAATCTGTACCAGTACCGCTTGCATTAAATTCTTCTGTTGAAAAACCAATATCTGAAGCTTCATTAGAATCGGCAGTTTTGAATCTAATTGCTCCAGTTTTTTCCATCCATTTGAAAAATATCTTTTCTGCATCTGAACTGAAAAGAGTAGAATCAAAATCATCATCTTGTAAAAGTAACTCTTCTAAGTTAAGAGCGTAATTTTGAAAGGTTTTAGCAAATTCTACAGCTGCATTAGAAGAAGGAACGTAAGCTGCTCCTGAATAATCTATTAATGGATCAAACTGGATTGTATTCTCTCCACTTGATGGAGCTTGAAAATTAGGCAAATCTAAAAGAGCATACTTTGAAAAGTCAAATTCAAGGTCTGCATTATTAAATGCTCTTGTTAAATCTCTTGTTCCATTTGCGAAAGCATACATTGTGCCTCCTTGTACTTGTGGTATTCTTACTAACGGTGTAGCCATTTACTTTTTGTTTTTATTAAGATATTGTAACGTCATGAGAACCTACAACATACCAACTAGAACCTAAGTATCTTAGTGATAATGTACTCCCTACGCTGTTTAGTGTAATGTTAGTAGCTGCTGCGACGCTTGTTGCATCTACATCTCCTGCAACTCCTGCTATTAATGTAATTTCTTGACCTTCTGAACCTGCAACTAATGTCAATGCAACTGTACAATCAACAAAATAATTATAATCTGCTAACGTAGCTGGTAAAGTTGCGGATGGTGAAGCGATATCCTGGTAAGAACCAGACTTTATTACACTTCCTCCTAAATTACTTTCACCAGTGTTATTAAATGAAGTTGAACTTAGTGCTGCTAATGTAGTAGCACCGGATACAACTAATGAAAGTAAATTTGCATCAACTCCTGTCAATGTGTTTGTTGTCGGATTCAATAATGCTTTGATGTCTACTAATTCATCTTGTAAAGCATTGAAGTTATCATTAAGTGTCGTTCTTGACGAAGATAATGAATCTGTTCCTAAAATTTCTGTAACTGCCATTTTTTATTGTTTTTATTTTACGTTTATCATATTTCTTTCGATACTATTCTTATTACCATTACTGTCTTCCAACTCCAAAGATATTCTATAAGAACCTTGTTTTTGAAATAAGTATGGTAACCACATATTATCATAATATATATCACTGTAATCTGCGTTAGTATCTTTATATATTTTCCATACTGGATTTTTAATACCAGGCATCTGAGTTTTATCAACTGAAATAGTTACATGTGTAGACCTTTCTATATCTGCGCATCCATTTACAATACGAACACTATCAAATGTCGGGTTATAAGAAGTAAAATGAACTTCACCTATAATTGTACCATTTGATGTTCCAGTTCCTATACTAAAATAAGCTTCTTCAAAATCATAAGAATACGAATAGTTTTTACCAACCCCTAATAAAAAGTTAAAAGTATCTACATTTCCGTCGTTATTTGTGTCTTCAAACACTGGATTATAATTAAACTTAGAAATAATTTCATCAGTAGATGCATTTAATTCATCTGCAATTGCTTGCCAACCTGTGATATCTCCAGTTCCTGTTGGTGTTGGAGAAGTTATGGTATGATAACCAATCTTATTTTCTTTGGTAATAGGGTCAAAATGCTTTATTGTTAAGACATTTCCTTGGAAGGCATCTGATATTTTAAAACTAGCTGCTAAATCTGAGCCAATTCTAGTTGAATTCCACCAAGAATGTTTAAAGTCATTCCATCTTACTTCATCAATAGCATCCCATGTATAAGGTCCTGTAGTTTCTCCGTAACCTGTTAAATTAGAAGGGTCATTATCTATAAACCTTCTAACCGTTGAAAATTGCTTTCCTTGAGATTCATCATATAGATAATTATTTCTATCCATTGTAAGATATAAACTTTGAAAACTATCTCTAACCTCTTCTAAGTTTTCAGTAGGAAGATCCCAATAGCCACCAGTATTTTCCCATGAAGTTTTCCACTTTCTCCAATCTTTATTTTCTTTCCATTGATAAATACCATACAGTTCGATAGGCTTTACTTCTACATTAAATACTTCATCTTTTCTATGAAAGCTTGTAAAACCATTCAAGTCAGTAAGCCTTAATTCTACTGCATAATCTCCAGTGTAAGGTACTATAATTGCAAGTTTTAACATTTCTGGGTGCCATGTCAAAACTTCATCAGGTGAAGTAAGACCATTAGTTTCCCAATAACCAATATCTCCTTTAAAAGATTGAGAATATCCTCTTGGGCCAGTTACAATCCATTCAATTTCATAAACACCTCTTTTCCACCAATTATTCCATGTAATTTGAGGATCTACTGCATCCGCCCATGGAAAATCAGCATCGTCCCATGTCTGTGGTAATGAAGTACATTCTAAAATTAATGGAGAACCGACAGGTACATCATAGTACCCAAGAACGCTATTATTAAAACTATCTTTATCTTCTTCGTAATATTTTGAATAGAAATTTTCAAAGTCAGAAAGAAGTAATTCTCTATCTGATTGAGATATATCATCAAACTCTTCCAGTCCTATAATAGAACCAGGAGATGTTCCAATAAGTATATTAGAGTCCGTCAATAGTTTATAGTCCTCTATGTACAATTGTTTATTCTCCGGAAATATTTTAAATTCAACATCTTTACCTTCATTAAAAAGAGCGATAGGCTCTTGATTGTTCCAAGTGTTTATATTTTTTTGATCGAAAAAGTCTCCTTCTCCAGTGATATCTACAATCTTAGCCTGTAAAGGTAAATAGTCTCTTTGTAATTTACCTTTTAGGCCATATAATTTTATTAATACTTCTTCCGGAGTAAAGTCAAAAGCTTCTTCAACTTCTGGAATGTCCCATATATCAAATTCACCATTAGGGTTATTTAATTTATAGACTAAAGAAAATCTAGATGTCTTCTTTAAATTAGAATTTGGTAAATTAAACTTTTTTCGTTTCTTATATGAAAAACCTGAATTCGTATCAGGTACTGGAACTGCCTGTAATTTACCAAAAGCTCCACTTTCTTGATTTATATTTAACCAGTATTCTTTTAATGTGATATTGTTATATCCAAAAAAGTCAATAGCATTTAATACCGCTTTATACGTTCCTACAAATGGTTTTATGTTATGTAATTCTAAAAGAAGCTCTCTTCTTTTCTGGTTCATTAACTTCCAATCGATTCCATACTCATTAATATCATGCTCTTTAAACATAATAAAATCACCATCATCTAATGTGCCTCCTAAATTTTGTAAAAGGTCTCTTAATCTTTCATCTTCTCCAACAGTTTCACCATATACTAATATTTCAGCCAAAACAGTATTATCAAAAGTATCTGATATTCTTAAAACCTTATCATGTCTTCCTTCGTTTTTAGAAGATAAACCAACATTGATCTGCATAGCACTATTAATATAGTCTGAAACCTCTTTAAGACCGGTAACATCAGTAGATACCAAGTTTGTATGGTCCAAAGTATCTAAAGCCAAAGAATTTAGTTCTTGTATTTTTACAGTTTCATCTTCTATTTTAGTTCCATAGAAAAACAAATCACTACTTGAATAAACATCTTCTACCCATTCAACTTTAAATTGAGTTGCACCTGAATCTCCAATAGGTGTACCCCATACTGGGTTTCCTTGAGCATCCTTTTGTTCTTCAAGAATAAAAAGGTTAGCAGATTCATATAATCCAGTAGAAACCTCCGGTAAAAATATAGAACCTGTTAAAACACCAGAAACTAAATCTTCTTTTAAATTTAGTTCATTTTCTACTCCATTAAAAAATCTTAAATAGGGATATTCTGCCATTATCTTATGTTTTTATCATCTTTATCGACCGTAAAGTTTTTCCAATTCTTCATTTTACGGATTTGTTTTATTGTATTCATATAGTAATCTGTACAAAAACCTATAAAATCTCGTATGGTCTCATTTCTAAAAATATGACTAGATATATTATTTCTAATAAGGTCATCCGAATAGTCATAGCCTAAATTAAGCTTCTTGTCTTTTCGAGACTTCTGATAATCATATCTTTTTTCTCTTTTATATCTATATAAATCGTCGTATAATCCCATTACAATGCTCTTCTATTTCCTGCTTGAATTCTACTATAAATAGTTCTAGGAACTGGTGGGTTATCAAAATAAATTGAAAGTGAACTCATTTCACCAATAGCAGGAGCATCTTTTACAAGATTTCCATCTCTATCTTCCCAGTTTCCTCTAAACACAGCAACCTCATCTTTATCTAAAATAATATCACCATACTTATCTAAACCTATTTTATCGTACCAGTCCTCAATTGCTTTATCTCCTCCTGAAACAGGAATTAGCATATCTGGCTGGTCAAGCGTTATTTTTTTAATTTCTTCTGTTCTTTTAAAGAACACTAATCTTTTTTGGTCACCATCATTACCGAGGAGTTCAGGTGTTGTGGGGGTAACTGTAACCTTTTTATAAGTGTAATATCCATTTCTTCTAGCCTCTTCCTCAACACTCGAAACAAATTGAACATTTACGGCATCAACACCTTCAACACCCTCGATTAATGCAACGATGTCACTTTTAGGAAGTTTATCCCTTCTTGTAACTTTTATTAGATAATTACTAATCACAGCTCTTATATCGTTAAAAATATCCTCTTGTTTAAATCCTTCAAACCACCTTATAGATATATCCATTCTATATTTAATACCCTTAGGCTCTACAAATACGGCTTCACTTGTAACCATTTGTTGCCCACTATCTTCTATTACCCCAATAAACCTATCAGTTTCTTCTTTACTAAAAAAGAATTCTTCAACTGGGACTGAAAAATAATCAGTACCACTTAATAGTCTTTTTTCCAAGTCTGGAATTGCAAAGATATAAATAACATTATCATCATCTAAATAACCGTCTTCAGTAGTATTATATGCGTCTAAATAGCTAAATTGACTATACTTTGATAAGAAATATTCATAATTATCTGGGTTTGACAGAACATAACTTTTGCTAGCCATTGGGGTTAACATTTTTGTAAATTCAATAGACTCTGGATCTGCTCCCATAAACGGTGTAATTAAAACTTCAGAATCTAATAATTCATTTAAGTCATAGTCTTCTCCAGTAGAATCAGCACCCTCTTCAATCCATTTAAAACTTAAATCTCCAGATTGATTTAAGTTTCCGGCTGCACCTTCACATTTTAAATATTGAACCTCTATTGATGAACCATTTATGGGTATAGAACCAAAGTTTCCAGTACCAAAGTAAATATCAATTCCACCACTAATACCAGTTTTAATTAAAACACCTTTATCAGTAGGCCTCATTTCATATAAGCTATCAAATTTAGTCCATAACTCACCGTTTACAGAGACTTTAACGTAATTGTGATCTGTAGTCCCACTTACTTGAATATTAAAACTTTGCATCTTTTCTCCAGTACCTGTTACAGTTTGAGATTCTAGCTCACCTTGCATAATACTTGCCTGAACCCAATCATTTGAAGATTTAGGTAGAAGAAACTCATCTTTTTGTGTTCTTAAAAAATATGTAAGCCCATTATTATCAAATGAAATTTTGGTATTTACAGGTATGATTAAGTTATTACCAGCAATATCGTCTTTAGCACCTGGTTTCCATCTAAATCTGATTTCTCCAGTTGCTGTGAATCCTCTTGTTGGATCGTGACCTGCGAGTCTAGCTAAACCATAAATAGATTCAGGCTGCTGTGCTGTGTAAATATTCTGCTCTACAGTAGAGTCTTCTATATAGAACATAAGCATTTCATTCATCTCAGACATTACTTCCAATATTTGAGAGAATGGCGAAGCTGTTGTAAAAAAGTCACCAGTCCTTCCATAGACTCTTCCAATATAATTAGAAGCATCGCTATATATTTGCTTAGCATTAACTCTTGCTTTTTCTAAAAATTTTAATTCAGCCATTTTTTTAATTATTATTCTACTCTGACCCCAACTAAATATTGAGAGTCTATTGTTATATTTAAGTTTGCGATATCTCTTATCTCTCCTCTTTGAAAGGTAACATCTACTTGAGTATCATACTTTTCTGCTAAAGGAATATACATGTCTATTTGCTCATTAACAAGCCCTTTAATCTGTTCTTCATTTGCATTTAGTTCATAGATTAAAGTTTCTAAACTTGCTCCGAAGTTAGGGTTTCCTAAAACAGTACCCCTATCTGTAAAAAGCATAGTCTCAATTTGAGTAATAAGTTGCGATATCTCATTCTCAATATGAACTGCATTTGCATTATGATTAGGGTCTTCTATTGTTTTAACATATAATTCCATAGATTATTTATCTTATTTTTTAGGAGTGAAACATCCAATCTACTCCTTCATCGCCTTTTATCTCTTCTTTAACCCCTTCAAGCTCTTCTTGTCCCATTGACAAAATTCCATCATAGTCTATTTCAACTCCACCTGGTAGAGAAAACTTAAACACTGATAATTTAGAACCTATTGCTACCTTTACTTTTGCAGTAACATATCTAAAAAAGATTTCATCGTTGTAAAGAGCACAATCAGGAATACTTTCATATAGCTCTAAAATAACATCACCCTTAGGAGTATCTCCCATAAATTTCAATTCTCCAGTTAATTGTGAATAATGAAAACTTAAAGGATTCTCTAATATCTGTCTAGCCATGTCAAAATAACTTTGATTAATTACGTAATATTGTAACTCCTCAGCAGACTCTGATGCACCTGAACCTTCAAATGCATTTCTAAATAACATTTTATCGATAGCAAAGTCATTACCTTCACTAAATCTTAAGTCCATACCAGATCCACCTGAATTCCACCCAGATGCTAAATCATAAACTCCATAAATGGAAAAAACTTCACCAGAACCGTCAAGTCCCTGTGGTCCAAAATTTACAGATCGATTATCTTTAAAATAATCAGATGAAAAAACACCAGAAGGAACATGATAATAGTTTTCTCTTAAACTATATTCATAATTTTTTCTAAACCATTTAATAGCCCTTTTAATTATATTTCTAACCTCAGGCTCTGGTAAATTTAAAGGAACCATACATGCACCAGTAATTTCTGAGCCAACTTCTGCTAAAAAAGCAGCTAGACATTCTGTGCCATAGTCTCTTTCATTTTGAAAATCTGCAGGTTCTCCTGTTCTTATTATTGCCATTTTAATCTATTTTTTTACTATTTATTATTTCAGTCTTATCAAATTCAGCAGACTTACTTATTTTACCCTGTCTAAATATACCACCTATCATTCTTCCTTTAAATACTGAATCCCATTGGAAAACATAACAGTTTGTAAGTTCACATTCTCTACTAACATAACAAGATTCTGCTTTAGAACCGGAAACCATTGTATTCTGGTAAAGGTTACACCTTAGCATATTAGCGTCTTTTACCTCAGATCTAAATAAATCACAGAATGAAAAACTTCCTGATACTTTACAATCTATAAAGTCGTAATTGCTTAAATCAAAACAATTCGACAGTTCACCATCTTTAACCTGAACTCGTCCAATGTCACTATCATAGTTAATACTTCCTTTGGTTAAAGAGCCATGGCTGATTAACTTAACTACACTAAACTTAATCTTATCCCAATAAAGTGAAATAACTTTATCGGCTTTTTTTAAATCAACGGTTAAATCTATTTCCGGAAAAAATTCTTTAAATCTAGTATGGTCTTTAAGTACTGAAATATATGGATTGTTTTTGTTTAAGATTCTTTTTAATTCTAAAAGATTTAATTGAGTGTAATCTTTATTTTTTGCAGTATTCCACAATTGAAACAAAAATCTTTCTAACAAATATAATATATTAGACGTTTTCTTTTGGTAATCTTTACCTCCAATATATCTAAACTCTAAATATCCTTTTTGTAATTTTTCAAAGTTTACTCCATAATATTTTTCATTTGGAAAATCAAAAGACATTGGATTAATATGTTGACCATTAAAATAAGTAGATTCTAACTTAGGCACTACCCACTTAATAGATTTCGCATATACACTATTTTCTCTATTAGGAAACATTTTATAAACTTCAGCTTCATTAAAGTCTAATATAAACTTTAAAGCATCCATTCTTTGAATAAACTCGGGATATTTTACTTTGCTAGAATCAAAACTTACATTTAAGTGTATTGCTGACTTTTCTGTAGTATACCCATTCTTATCAATCCATGATAACATGTCGATAATCATTTTTCTAGCATCATTATAAGGTATAGCTCCTGTAACTAACTCTACTAAGCCTTTACCACCAGACATGTCGGGTTCTAGTTTAAACTCTTTTTTAGTTGGCTGAAAATCACTATGTGCTTTATCTTCTAACCTAACCTTTTTATTTAAAAGAGCTGCTATTTCTTTTCTAGTATCTTCTAAAGACTTATTGGAGTAAAATTCGAATTCTACTCCAACTAGCCCCATTTCTAGAATGTCTTCTTTTTTATCGTCATTAATAATTTGATACGTGAGCATGTGATAAATTTACTTTCTTTATATATCACGTATAATCTAATAATCTAAAAATAGATTTTACTCAGCAAGTTTTAAGAAAACTTTCTTTGTATCTTCTTCTATTCTAGTTATTGTAACGTTTATTTTATGCTTAGGTTTATATGACTTTAAAGCTTCTACATTTTCAAATTCACTTACATGTAATAAACCGACAATACCTTCCGCTATTTCAATAAACAGCCCATAATCTTTACATGATTTCACAGTTGCTAAAACCTCAGAATTAGGTTTAAACTTTTCGTTGATTTTTAACCAAGGATTCGCAGTAACCTCATCCTTTTGGGTCAATGTTATTTTATCATTTGAAATAATATCTTTAATTCTAAAAGTGATTTCTTCACCTGGAATTACTTCTCTATTCTTATGTCTTACTAATAAATCAGAATCTAAGTCATTTACATGAATCATACCCGTTAAACATTCATTAAATTCACAAAATACTCCGTATTTAGCAGAACCTGTAACGGTACCAGTAATTTCTTGAGTTAAATTTTCTTTAAGTTTATCAATAGTACCTGGAATCATAGTCTTTAAATAAGCCCTATGTGAAACTACAATAGTTCCTTTTTCTTTAGAAAAACTTACTGGAACAACATATATGTCAGTGTCTATAATACTAGAAAAATCATGAAGTTTATTAATACCGGCTAAACTACCCGGCATAAAGCAATCAATTCCATTTACACGAACAATATATCCAGCTTCTTGCATCATTTTAGTTACATTACCACTCCACGCAGTATCTTGAGTTTCGATAGCAGACTGCATCTCTGTGAATGTTTTCTTTCTAGCACCTTCAGTTAATGAACCATATAGAGATACAGAATCATCAAAAGGATCAGAAGTAATTGTAACATCAACTTCAGCGCCTATTGTTTTTCCTAATTCTCTAAATACAGGGTCTTCTTTTTGTAAATTAATAAAGACAAGTTGTCGATATCCGATGTCTACCGTAGAAGTGCTACCGCTTGTAGAGTAAACAACTCCAGTATATTGAACCCCATGTTCAACTTTAGAAATAGAGTTAGTATCTTTGGCATGTTTATTGTACAGGTCATAAAGCTCCTGTGCGTAGCTTTCTCTACAAAATACTTTGTGTTTTGGATCGTTTGTTTTAATGTGAGGATTTCCCTTCCTAATTGCTGATGGGCAAGTTGCTTCATAGCCGTCCCAATCAAAGTTACCGTCGGCATCAAACCACTCGGCGTCAGATTTGTTAATCATTTGTTATATTTTTAAGGTTTAATTATATATCTTTTATTTAAACGTAAAATTTACAGGGCTAAGTGTAATGGGGGCAGCATTTGTAGCTGGACCTGCTGCACTTTGTAATTGTAAAAATCCAGGAGGTATCGTTAATTTTATATCTGCGTCTTTTACATAATCATCAATTTCTTCAGATATAATTACAGAAAGTTCTTTTGATAAGACATCAATTAACTCTTTTGCAATTTCATTTGATATCTGATCAGCAAAGTTTTTCCATTGTTTCTTTTTGAAACTATTTTGATCGACACCAGGAACCTCTAAATTATCCTTATACCACTTATCAATATTCCTTTGAGCTTTATAAAGCCCAGCAGGAGGAATAACAAGTTCTTCAGTATCAAATGCATCCGATACAAAGTTAGAAGTTCTTACTGTGCTATCGCCACCTGATAGCTTTTTAGCAAGTGGTTTTTCTAGCTCCTTAATTCTTTTTTCTATTTTAGATTTTAATCCGTTTTTATTTAACATATTATTGTGTTTTAGTGACTTGACTTAATTCTGCTCCACTTAATGGTACAATTGGAGGAGTTGTTGGCGTTCCCGGTGCTGCGCTACCATGTGTATGTGCATTAAACAATGCTTGAAATGTATTACCTTTAATGACTTGTTCAGCAGCCTGTTCTCCTAACTCTATATTAGGACTATTTACATAAGTCCTTGGCGCCTTGATTTCGACTTCATTTTCCGTAAAAAGATAAATTCTATTTTCAGAGTCTAGTTGAATTAAAGGAGATTCTTCGGCTCCTACTCCAGTAGTTACTATAAATCCTTTTTCTGGACTATAGTACGCTCTTAAATTTCTAGCAGCGTCATATACTAAAGATATGCAATTTTGAGGAGCTCCACTTCCTGATAAAATATCTGACTTAAAATCAGAATTTTGGTTTACATGATAAATGTATTCAGGGTGGTAAATATCTCCATTATCAAACTTAATAGCAACAATATCACCTATTCTAGGAACCGCATGTGCTCCTGGTGTATTTCTATTAGAGGGTGTTGCCCATGGAATAGAACTTGTAGGAATATTATCAAATTTCCCAAATACCCTTACTCTACATCTACCATCTAATAAAGGGTCAGAATTATCTACAACTTGGCCAATCCAATGGCTATCTCTTAAATTATCTATATGTAATTCTTTAGCATCCATATTATATTTATCTTATTTTTTAGACCAATTCTTGAGAGCCTCTTCTATCTCAGTACTATAGTTTAAATAAAATTGTAAATATTCAGGTTCACGAAGTCTTTCAAACTCCCCATTTATAATATGCTCACAGATTTCTGAAATTTTATCCTTCGTTTCCTGATTCATTTCCATAAATATTGGTTCGTGGTAATGGCTTTTCTCTTTGAACTCGAGCAGATGTTTTAATATTACTTTTTGCAAGTGGTATTTCAGGATCTGAAGGAGTTATTATATTTTCAGGTTTAAGTAACGTTTCAGGATCTGAAGGCGTTATCATGTTTTCAGGTTTAAGTGGCCTTTCAGGACTTGAAGGTGTTATCATATTTGCCGATGCAAGTGGCTTTTCAGGATCTGAAGGCGTTATCATGTTTTCAGGTTTAAGTTGCTTTTCAGGATCTGAAGGCGTTATCATGTTTTCAGGTTTAAGTGGTACTTCAGGAAAAGTTTCTGGAAATACATTATCTCCAACACTTGAACCTATATTTGAATTTCCTTGAGAATCATCAGTTAATGCCTGTGCAGTTTTAACAGCTAGATTTCTTAGACCATTTAAACTTCCAGCGGCAAGGGCATCTTGTATATTAGATGCAGCATTTAAACCATATACATTTCCTAAAAGAAGTTTTGCTAAAACATCTTGTGTTAAACGTTCTCCAGCTCCTTCAAGCGCTGCTACTGCATCGCTAAGTAAGTTTTCGCCTAATCCACCTGGAGTACCAAAGTTGATAGGGTTTTCTGTATTTTCAGACCCTCCAAAACCTTCAATTCTTTCTACGTTTGTGCCAGTATAAGTAACGCCTGTTGTATCATTGTTAGACTTAGCACCTGACTCTTCTTTACCGCTTATCCTATCACCTTCACTCGACGGTGAAGTTGTATTTTCATTATTACCAGCTGTATTAGGTGTGTTGCTACCCACTTCAGATAATTTGTTTTCGACTAAAGTGCCTTCAAATTCATTTAAGTACTGTTTACTATAATATTTTACTTTTTGATACTTAATTTGTATTTCGTTTTCTGCTATTTTAGGCTCTGAAGTAGATAAGCCTCCAAATATACCGACTCCTGAATCGGTAGTGAAGGAACATTTTCCTAATTGAACAGCAAAGTGTGCTTTTGCTGAATCAGCTATATCTTGATTTATTACAGTATACTCTCTTTCTTCATTTTGAAAATCATTAGTTTGATTTTTATTAGTATTTAACTTTCTGTTCGCGATAGTCCTACAGTCTGAAATAATTATAGTAAGGTTAAAATATGTCATATTATGTGGTAAAACTTCACACCACCTGTCAATATCAAATGCTATATCTCTATACATATCCATTAGACCTGCAATCATTAAATCTAAAGTTTCTATAGTTTTGATTTTTATACCATCGTCAGTACCCCTATATGCTTCTTTTAAACCATCGAATTTATATACATTTTCAAAACCTTCTATTTCATAAAAATACCAAGGCATTTCTCTATTTAATTTTTGTAGAAGTTTCGTAAACCTTGCAAGTTTATCAGCTCTTTCTGGTTCAAATAAAACCTCTCTTAGAAAATATTCAGCCGCACCATTAAAAAGAGGAGAACCTCCCCAATCGAACATTAAAAAGAAGCTAAGATACGTAGGGTCTCCATATTGATGCTGTCGGTATCCTTTTTGCCATTTATTTCTTGTAAATTTATCCATGTTATTTAATACTATTTGCTAAAACTGGCCATTCTCTCCTTAAAAGCGTTAATTTCTGCCTAATTGATTTATCACCTGCTTTGTATATATATTCTATACCTCCTATGATGTAATGTCCAGAAACAAAATCATCAAGTGTAATTTCCTGTCCCTCATCTGATTCTCCCTTATCTTTAAAATCAAAAGCCTTTTCTTCTGCCTTTGCTCCTTTTTCTTTTAAGACTTTATCGGTCTCTTTATTCATTTGAACTTTTGTAGGTTCGACATTGTACATTATAACTGGAAGTTTTTGATATCTATAAAGACCTGGGTTAAAAGATTCTAATTCTACATTTAATTGTATTTTTTCTAACTCTTTTAAATTTTGATAGTTATTAAGCATTGAATACTTATGATTCGAATGTACGTTACCCTCTAAATTATAATCTTGCTGTCTTCCAATATATTTATGTTTAATATGACTTGTGTAATGGTCTTCATCTCTCCTTCCTTTAAGAGGCTCTTCTGAGTCTCTTAAATTAGTACTAGTGTAAGATTCAATGTCAAACTCTATAAGCTTTTCTACCTCAAGCTCATCGTACATCTGTAGGATTCTTTTATACCCATTCGTTAATGATACTTTACTTGAATTATTACTTAAGGACCATTGATTTATTTTATTACCAGTGCCGTCTGCCGTGTGGTTATTTGTCAAATACAGTTTTGAAGTTATTTGGTCGTTATCTTCAGTTTCTTTTTCTTGAGAAACTGACATACTAAAAGAAGTAATAAAATCCTGCCCATCTTCTCCTTTAGCATTTTTAGAATTAAAAATCTTATTTACCTCTATAAAGTTTAAATAATAGTACTGGTCTATATAAAAAGTTTGGAATGCTTCTTCTTTTATATATGATGTATTTACAATTCCTTTTACAAAATCAATAGTTCTTTCATAAGCCTGAATTCTTACTTGTGAATCATTTGCTGAATTAATATTCGTCGCTACTCCCAAACCTAAATTTCTAGAAACTTGTTCAATATGTTCTAAACTGTTACCTTCATTAAATGCTCTACATTCTTCTGTAAAAAGTTTAGGTATTTTTGCTACTCCTGAAAATCCATATGTTCTTTCACTATGTGGTAATCCTTTTTTAGGAGAAGCTATTGAAACAATATCGAAGTCCATGTGGATACTTTTAAATGTATCCTCGTTTTTTGAACCAATATAAACTGTAATTACATCTCCGTCTCTCGGGTATTGAGATGCATCAAAAGTACCTTGGGAATCTTTTACCCTTACAGAAAGTTGAGGTATTTCAGAAGTTATTGAAAGATTAAAACTTATAATATCATGGTCCTGAAAGTCGTATCCATTTACCGTTATAGTAGGAGTATCAATTCCAAAAGTTTTTGTTTGTTTGTCCCCACCCTCATCTTCATCTAATCTAGGTACTTCAATTTTGTTAGGTCTAATAGATGGCTCAGATACTACTAATATATTATTATCTAACTCTGCCATTATCTTTTCTTATTACGTTTACTCTTTCTATCGGTTTCTTTTTTCTTAAGAATGTCTTTTTCCTTAAGAATCTTCTTATTCTTGAGTTTTTCATCTAAACCTTTTTCAGTATCTTTAGACTTTTTCTTTTGTTTTTCAATATCCATATTATTAGACGCGTCTCCTGCTAATGAAAATGTAGTTTGCTGGTTTGTTTCTATAGTACCATCGTATTTTACGGTAGTTTTAGTGGTAGTTGTAGTCTTTTTACCAGCGTCATATACTATAGATTTTTTAGTAGATGATTTACCTACTAAGTTACCTTTATCATCATAGATTTCTTCTATTTCTGCTTTACCCGAAATATTTTCATTATCTGCTAGTTTAGCAACTTTTGCCTCTTCAAATTTTTCAAGTGGAATTCCAGCATTCTTAAGTATATCTACCTCTTTTAAAGTTAAATCTTTCATACCTTTATCAAATATTGCCGGGTCTACTTTTTTCCAGGTTTCATCTGCAATATTTCCTAAACCTTTAGCAACTCTAATTTTATCTTTTCCGGCTTTTACAGGATCTGGTAGCATTGCACCCATCCCAAATTCTGTTGCTTTTTCACCATCTCTTTCTGTAAATTTAAAAGTTTTATGCCCGGTTTTAAGAACATTTGGGGGTAAAACTTCTTTGATTTTATATTTCTTCTTAAGAAAGTCTATTCTTTTTTGGTCTTTTGGTGTTAATCGTTTAGTATCTAAAAATTCCTGCCTGACTATATTATTTATAGCAACTGAAGGTCTTTCTAAAGCTTTGAAATTATTACCAAGCACTGGTATTTTAATAATATCCCCTTCATTTATAGAAAAAGGATCAGATATTCCATTAAATTTTAAAAGGTAGTCCATGTTTTCGTCAGTATTGTAGTAATCTAAACAAATTAAATCTATTCTACCTTGCTCATCTTTAGTAACATAGTGTTCTTTTATAATACCAATATCTTTTTTATTTATAAACAGCATAGTTGGCTGTGTAAGAATTAACCTACCAGCTTCTACAATTTTATTTAATATGCTTTTAAGTTCCATTATCCATTTGCGTATTTTGCTGCGGCTCTAGCTAAGTTTCCTCTTTTGTCTCCCTGTACCTTACCATACGCATCAACGTCATAAGTTACTCCAGGATCTAATACACCATCTTCTGTTAAGTATAATCTACCTCTACCTGCATTAAACATCGACTCAATTGCTCCTTTATCTCTTGGCATAGCTGGCTTTAATTTAATAGTTACTGCAAGCGAAGTTGGAAAATCTTCGTAACCCAACGGCCCGTCAAATTCAAACTCAGTACTGGTACATGCTAGATTTCCTATGACTGCGATTGGGTTAAGAGGATTTCCTACAGTAAGATGCCAAGATCCTGTAGGGTCTCCAGTTAAGAATGCTGCTGCCACTTGACCACCTTGAGGTCCTCCTAGCATGTCCATCATGGCTCCACCCAGAATGTTATTTAATATTTTACTATCTCCACCCTTCATAATATCTTTAACACCTGCTGTAATTGTTTTACTTAAATCTTTTACAACACTACCCATAAATCCTTTAATGTCTCCGCTTTGTAGTTTTTTTAGGTCACCAAATGGCTTTCCTTTTTTACCACCACCAGTATATCTTACAGCTCCACCCCAAAAAGGCGCTTCGTTATATGTTAAAACTAGAAGGTTTGCAAGAACATCTAAAAATGCAAGTTTAGGACTTACTCCTGGAATTCCCTTTAAATCATATTGAAATTTTAAAGAGAATTCTTGACTAAAATTTAAACCAGCTTCTCTCATTTCAACCGACTTTATTATATTTAAAGGTGAAAATTCATGATTTGGATATGTTTGTTTTACGGGGTCATAGCCTGCACCTTGCTCTTTTCTTATTTTAGTCTGTGAAGCGCTTTCTCCTGCAAGACCTCCCTGTATGTTTTGTGAAAAAGGCATAGAATCTATAAAACCACCAACCTTACCTCTATCTCTGGGCTGGCTATTAATGGTCTGCAATTCAGAAGTCGCGGTTTTCCATTTAAAACCAACTGTAAATTTAAGCAACTCTTTCATGTTGTTTCCAGGTTTTTCACCCATAAAAGTTACAGCTTGAGCAAGGGCCGGTTGTAAATTTTTAAATGGTTTACCATCTGCATTAAACTGAACAGGCCTTATAATATTGTCTGTAACCGGAAACGCAAATCTTCTAAGCGTCAATAATTGGTTGTTAGGTATTTTTCCGTAATATTTAGTGTATATAAAATCCTCATATCTATATTGATATCCTGGAGAGCCTGTAAGTTTTCCAGTTTCTTCAATAATTGTTTTAGCACTTGGGTTTTTAGGAGAACCTGAGTTTCCTACTCTAAAAACTTGAGCCTTAGTATAACCAACTGATGGTATACCATCTTTAGTACTTATACCCTGCATTGGTGTACCTCTGTATCTAAATAAACTCCATTTATTAGCTATAGACCTTGGAGATACTCCGTTTTCTTGAAATATTTCAACTTTATCAGTTTTACCACTAATATTATATTTTGCGGGTCTTTTAAGTTGGTCAAACGCCGGAGGTATATCTCCTTTCGATGCAGCACTTTCTGCAAGTTCAGTAGTTTTTCCTAATAATTCTGCGTTAGCAGCAGCTTCTCTGTCAGCTTTACTTCTTCTAGGGTTTCCCTTAGCACCATCAACTCTTCCAGATTTTGCCTCATCTATTCCTGTTTTAACATTCGTGTATATCCATTCACCACCTTCCTGTGCCTTGTATACTAAATCGTCAAAGAAACCCATAAGTTATAAAAGATTTTTTTATTATATATCTAATAATTTTAGACGTGTTTGTCTAAATCTTCCACGTTTGGTTTTTCAGTTAAATTATCAAACCATGCTTTGTTATTTGGAGCCCTGTCTCCTAAGAATTTTTTAAGGGAATTAATGAAATCAAATCGAGTATGAAAATAGAGTTCTCCTCTGCTATACTGGCTTCGGGTACTCATATCATATAATTCTTTAAGATTTTGTTCTATAAGGAATGTTTGTATATTATTAAAGAAGTCTTTTTGTTCTTTTCTTGTTTTACAGCAATACACGCTGTCTACAACAACTAGATACTTTTCCCAATTATCACCATTATATGTTTTTTCTACAAACTCATCTATGGTCTTAATGTTTTTTCTAACCAACTTGTATCTAGTATCTGCTCCCTCAAAATCTCTAATAGTTCTGCCTTTAATCAAAAACCTTTTTACAAATGCAACATCTTCGTACATTTTATCTATTTTAATCTGGTATTGAGGATTGTATTCATCAAACTTAATGTCATAAATAACTCCTCTAACTGCAAATAAAATATTAGGATGGGTTGTAGTAGAGATTAAAGCATGTATTGAATCTCCTTTAGAAAAGAGTTTATGCCTGATCATTATCTAAAAACTTAACATTGTCAAACTTACTTAATACAGAAGGATCTAAATTATCCTCTCTACTAATAACTACTAAATCAAATTCTAAACCACCTGAGATATCAGATAGAAAGTTTTTAAAATTTAATACATTATCTTTATCTAAGTTTTTTAAGAGATACGTAATGGATGCAGTGTCTTCCTCTTGGTAGTTTTCTGATTTTTTGTTCTTTTCAATTAAGTTTCTTATCATCTTCTGTATCTGTAAAGAAATTAAAGTATCAGAAGGAACGTGTCCAAATGGGTCACTTTTAGATAACCTATCACAGACTTCGTTGTAAGAAATTATTTGGGTTTTTGTTTTGTCAAAATCTTCTTGCTTTCTTATTTCTTTAGCAAGTTTATTGAACTGTGTTTTGTTTTTGCACCAGATGCAATCAACTTTTAACTTCATATTTGGTAAGTTGTTTTTTATACCTATCAAGAAGTCTTTCAGCGCTAGTGATTCTAGCTTTTAATTCTACCGCAGTTAATTCTTCTAATTTTTTAGGTTTTGGAGTAACTTTGACTTCTAATTTTTTAGGGTCTAAATCACTACCTTTTTCTAAACCAACATCTAAACAAATATCATTTATGAATTTTAATCTATTTTTATATTCCGGATCGTCTTCAAAGGGATATACGGTGCTAGTCGTAAATACTTCACCAGCACCATTAATATTATCGTCTTCAACAATTTTAATAACTCCGTTATTTGCTAATTCTATGTTGATGTTAATCATTATTTTTTATTTCTATTTTGCATAGAAGCTAAAGCTTCAGTTTCTAACTTTCTTGCTTTTTTTCTGTCAGTGCTGTATGTTTCAGTTTTTACAGATTTTAGAGCAAATGCTTCTTCTAATAATTTAAGCTCGTTATCACTATAACCTTCTCCTTTCATTTTAGCCAAATACTCTGCTGATAAATGCTCTAGTCTTTCATATCTTGCATTTTCTAATTCTTCAACCATTTTATCATGTTTAGCTTTTCCTTCAGCTCTGTTTCTTTTTCTAAACTCCACTTTAGTAGGGTCCATGAATTGAAGTTTACTTAATTTCTTTAGTATTCCTAATTGCTTAAACATTCTTCTCTTTTCTCTTCTATTACTCATAAGTTTTTGATATTTGGGTTTTTACTTGATTTTTAATATCTTCGATTATATTATTTATTTGATTTTCTATGTGTTGTTCTAGACCTTCTAAAAGTTCTTCTTCTCCTAATTCTTCTTTTAACGCATTAAACACTGTTTTTCCAGGAACATTAACACCTATCTTAATATCGAAATTAGTTTTCTTTTTCTTACTTAATTTAGAAACTATTCCAGTGATGATGCTTGACCCGGTTACATGGACCTGCTTACTGTTTTCTTCCATCTCCTCGGTTTCAACACCTTTACTTGGAGGTGGTGTTGATTTTTGAGGTTTTGCAACGCTCACACCTAATATACTTGAAGTTTCTTCAGCAATATCCATGGTTTCACATATTTGTAAATATTCATTAACTAAATTGGGGTTAATCCTAGATCCATCTGTAAAATACAACCAGCCATCTCGTGTAGAGTCTTCTATTACTATTTTACCAGCTCGCTCAGATTTTGTCCAAACATATATTTTACTATCAACCTGTTCTTCAACCTGTTTTTCAACTTGTTCTGTCATTGTTCTATTTTTAACTTTATATTTAGTTTTTCCAAAAAGTTTCTTTAAGAAACCCATAATGCGCTATATTTAGTCTTCGTCTTCATTAACTACCCAACCCGATATATTCTCTTTCAATATCTTATCAATAAAATCTATTGCTTCTGAATTACCTATAAATGCGTCACCCTTTACATAGAATTTAACGAACTTTTCTTTACCCCAGTCATCATATTGATTTTTCACAAATTCAAGGCTTTCTACTCTGTATCTTTTTATACTCATATTACTATATTATGTTATTACTATACTATTTTATTACTTTAATCCTATTTTTTAAATCCTCTGATAAAAAATCGGTTTTATGCATTATATTATTAAAACAGGCATCTAATATGTAAGTAATTGCCCAATCTTTAGAATTTCTAACAGATCTACCAATACCCTGTTCTATTGTAACTCCAGTTTTCCAATCATACCACCCTGGAGAACCTTTCATTTTTGCAATTGTTAAAGGGTCGCCTAATGAAGGAAATGGTATTTTAAAGAATATTTGAAATCTACATGATTCATCGTTAAAATCTAGTCCTTCTAAAATAGACGGTCCCATAATTATGCCATTAACACCCTTCTTGAATTTTATCAAAGCATCTTCTTTCTCAGAAGAATTCTTATATTCTATAATCCTTCTAATATGATTTGAGTGTTGTTTTATATATTGCGTAAATTCGTAGCTACCTGTGTGGATAAGTCCTCTTTGGTCTTTATGTTTACTTAATATCTGGTCTAGTATCTTAATCGCTTCAGGTAGACTTTTCTCTTTATGCTGCATTGACATTTTAAATCTATTAACGAATATAATCGGTGACTTCTCATAATCAAAATCGTTTGATAGTTTAATCACATTAGCATTTTCTATACCCATAACCTTAATATAGGTTTTAGGGTCTCCAATTGTTGCAGACATAAATACTTTAAAGCCTGCTCTTTGGTGAAGATGTTTTCTAATCATAGCAGCTTCACTAAGACACATCAACTTTATTTCACCCTCTTGTGTATTTTTACTAAAGAGCATCGATTGAAGCCCTTCTTTTTCTATTATTTCTAAATAGTCTTCTATTTTACAATGAACATCTTTTATGTAGTCAAAATGCTTAAAAGCCTTGTTCCATTTTTTAGGAAGTGGTTTATCAACATTCCTTCCAAATTTATGTCTACTCACTTTTTGCAAATCTTTTCTTTTTGATAGAACACCACCTAAGAATGTTTTAAGTTTATTTAGTTTAAAGAACATTCCCTCATTAGTCTTCTCAAATAGAATGTCATCTATTAGACCTTCAATGTATGCTCTTCCAGCTGTTGAAGTTCTTATGCCCTCTGAAATCAAGAAGTCAATCAAATCTACCGTTGAAAAGAGGGGAAATTTTTTCAAAACTGGAGAAAAATGTTGCTGCACTATTTCGTCTACTTTATGAGCTTCATCAAAGAAAGCAAAGTCCCGTTTACGAAACGGAAAAAAATTATCATATTCGTCCAAATCTACACTAGAATCAAGGGCCTTCGGCCCAGTATTGGATTTCTCTAAACTTGCCTGATGCTGCGCAATCTTAAGATTAACATAATTCTGTTGTATCAGCCACCAACTGTAGTTTGCTAAAGTAACGGGACTATGGATTGCCTTTTGGCGACCAATAATATATCCACAGGTGGATGAGCATTGAAGGGCCAAAGACTGTTTCATACTGTAACCTCTCATCTTACACTCTCCCATACTATAAGAAAGTCCGTTTAAGTCACATTGGTAGTTATCAATGCCTCGTACTGAAGCCCATCCAGTTTTGAACCCAATTATGTCTTTTTCGTACTGATCTTGAAGTGATTTGTCGGAGGTTAGTAAATATCCACTGTTTCCTAGTTCCTTTAATACATATGAAGACCATAAGGCTATTATAGATTTACCTGTACCTGTAGGAGCATCTAGTATTACAGTACCTTCTTGGTCTTTGAGATATAAATTACATATTGCTTCTATAGTTTCTCTTTGGTTAGTTCTAAATTTAAAGTCTTTACCAAATAGTTTCTTATCTAGTGCTGTATCTATTATCTCTTTTATATTACTCATTAATGTTTAGGTCTTTAGGGTGTATTCTTTCTACGTCTATATTTGCTTTCTTTAGTAGTTCTATACCTGATAGGTCTCTATATGCTTCAGTCCAATATACTTTCGTTATTCCAGATTGTATTATCAGTTTTGCACAGTCAAAACAGGGGGAGGTAGTGACATATAACGCCGCCCCTGTCGAACTTATCGTAGATTGGGCCACCTTTGTGATAGCATTAGATTCGGCATGTAGAACTTCTTTTTTAGTCACTTGTTTGGAGCAGCAACCACCTTTACAGTCATATCCTTTATCGATTAATACTTGTAAATGATCTGGGTTATCGGCAAGTCTAATTTGAATTTCTTCACAATCATTATTGAACCCATTTGGTGTACCGTTATAGCCAAAACTAATTATCTGTCCGTCTTTTACAATTACAGCGCCTACTTGTCTCCTTTCAGCATAACTGCATTTAGCAAACTGGTAGGCTACATTCATATATACTTTATTGATATTTAATTTTGGCATGTTCTTTATATTAAAAAAGCTAACTATAATTTATATAGCTAGCTTCTTATTTGTTTATTGTGAGTTGTAATACTTAATCTTCTGTATCATCTAAAGGTTTTGCTCCATCATTTGTATGTGGTTCATTTTCTTCAGATTTAGGCTCTTCTTTTATTTCAGTTCCTTCTGCTTTATAGGCTTCGCATGCTTCGTCTAATTTTTTAGCATAGGATTCTTTTAAAGAATTACAAGTAGCTTCATACGCTTCTTTAGTGTAAGTTTCATCAGCTTCTTTCATTTCTTCTAAGCATTTTGCTGTAACTCCACCGACTAAAGCCGCATTTTCTTTTAAATAAGACTCGACAGTATGCTCATCATAGTCATCACTTTCATAGGCCTTAGCTTCTGCTTTCATCATTTCTTTTACCGCTTCCATCATTTCTGAAACAGTTTCTGAAATATCTTCATCATCGTCGTCATCGTCGTCATCTGATTCATCATCATCAACCACCTCCTCGGCAGATTCTTCCTCCGCGTCTTCGGTTTCTTCTAATTCTTCAGTAGATTCAACATCATCTACAACCTCTTCGGTTTCTGTAGTTTCTGTAGAATTTCTAGATGAATATTCTTCAAACGATAATACTTTTGTGTTAGTACCTTCCATTTTATTGTTTATTTTTACGTTTAGATATTATATATCCTTTATAATATAGTAATATTTTAAGGTCTGACGACAGGGTACTGGTCTACTAACATTGGGTCTATAGCAGATATCGACATTGGGAATTCATTTCTTTGATATCCTACCAATGCAAGCTCTTTTGCCTTTGCCTCCAATTCAATATCAACATCATATCCGAAAGTAGGAATATTTTCGTAAATATAATCAGCATGTGCTCGATTCATAACGCTATTATCTTCGTGTATTTTTTTACAAGAACTATAATGTGTACACTGTTTAGTTCCTTCTGGCCATGTAGACCTTGCAAGTTCAAATGCTTCTTTTACAGGCATTGGGTCTTCATAGCACCAATGATGGTGGTAGTCAAACATTACTGGACACCCAACAACATCTGAAATTCCTTCTTTAAGGTCTTTTACAGAATACTGTGCTTTTTTATCATCGTTTTCTACGACTAGGCGCTTTTGAACAGATTCATCTAGCATTATAAATGAATCGCAAAATCTTTTCATAGCATCTTCTTTTCCTCCCTGTGCACTATTAACATGCACGTTAATAGGATATGTATGTGTTCTAGGAAAACCCATTAAGTCCATAATTTCACCATGTTGGTTAAGTTCTTTCATAGATTTTTTAACAACATTAGGATTCAGACTTGCAATAACGCAAAAATGACCTGGATGGAATGTGATTCTTTGTCCTGATTTTCTAGCAATATGGCCAGCACCCATCAATAAATTCTTTATTCTGTAATAGGTTGGAAGGTCTTTAAGTTCATACTCTGACATCCATGGAAACATATTGCTCGGCATTCGATACAACTTTACACCATTTCTATTGTTCCATTTTATAATTTCAACAAGGTCTCTGATGTTTTGTAGTGCCAATTCACCAGCATATTCAAGTCCTTTTTCATTAAAGGTCTTTTTAATCATGCTTCTACCTACTTTAATGCCTTTTTCACCAAGGGTAAGGTTTATGCAACAATATCCTAAATTTACTTTACTCATCTTCTTCTTTTTGAGGATTAATAAATACAGTCCATATAAGAAATACTAAAACTGCAGGCCATGTAAAAGTTACCATGATTTTTGTACTAGTATCCCATGGAATATGGGCATCAACTTCTCTATTTAAGTAACCATATTTAAACAAAAACCAAGTTAATCCATCTATAAACAAATTAAACAAGATTCCAGCGGTTATGTATAAAAATATAGAATTTAAACTAAGCATCATGATAATTCTTTTTTAGCTTGAAAATCTTCTATGTAATTTTTTTGACGAGCTATTTCTTTAACTAAGTGTCTTTGTCTTTTTTCAAAGTCTTTAAGCCTTTTAGCAGATTCGGATTCTGGATTTCTTTCTATAAATGACTTAAATCTTAAGTTGCCATCTGCTCTGGAACCTTTTCTAGTCCATGATTTTTCTTGTTCTTCAATAAAATCTTTCATCGCAGTCTTTACTGATTCTAAATTTTCGACAGTTTCTTCTAATAAATAGTGTAGGTGGTTCATGTACTTTAAATCGCTTTCTTTCATCATAGTTACTTTATTTTATTATATTTATTTAATTTATGTTGTTTCATGTATTCTTCGATAAAGAATGTGCCTACTCCAACGTCTTCTATTACAAAGCTATTGTCTATTAAAGGTTTTCTTTTTTTAGTGATGACGTCATCTACATGTCTATTGTAAATAACGGTCATGTATTTTTTATTAGCTCTCTCGCTTTTTCTATAAACTACAACTATAGGTGGTTTCGATTCTGCCATTATGCTTTAGTTTTTTGGAAGTCCATATACCAACTATCATTATATCGGTCTCTGATAAACATTCCCAAGTGAATTCTAGTTATAGGGTTTCCATGGGAAATTACTTTCGCGAATTGCTTTCTTTTAATGAGCCATCTCCAAAGCATATCTAACTCTTTTTCTCCAGGAGATTCAACGTTTGCTTCTATAGATTCTAGAAATTCTTTTACCATAAAATGTTTTTCTATCTCTTGATACATTATTTCTCTTTGTTCTTTTACTGTCATCTTTATTAATTTGTTATAGTATAAATATAATCATTATAAACGACATAAAAAAATCCGGAGTGAATTATTTCCAAAATAATTGAATTAATATCAGAAGCGTCGTTAAAATCAAACTTATTATTGTTTTTAAATTTATAGCTTCTCCTAAAATAAACCAAGTAAGAGCTGCAAAAACTAGCATTCCTGCTGAAAAACCTATAAATCTTCCTGGCCATACTAAACCACCATAATGTGCAGCGACTAATTTCGTTCCAAGAATAAATATGTAAGTTGTAAATCCTCCAAAAACCATTGAAATTATTAAAGGATTGTTTTTAGCCCATGGCCATATAAATTGACTGTTGGTCTGAAACCATACCATGATTTGAGCTAAAAAGTAAAGTGATATGCCTATTATAAGACCTTTCAAAATAAGGTTTCGGTTTTAGTCAACATGTGACTAATAAAACTATGCCTATGCTGTCGGGTAGGACCATGCTCTTTAATTGCTTTAATATGAGATGCGGTTCCATAACCTTTATTACTATTCCAACCGTAAGGTTCATTACCTTCATTTAGTTGCTTCATAATTAAGTCTCTTCCTGTTTTTGCAAGAATAGAAGCCGCTGCTATTGATGTATATTTGTTATCTCCACCTGTGATTGTTTTAAATGGAACTCCATTCCATCCTTTAAACTGGTCTCCATCGACAAGAATAAAATCAAATTCATCATATGACCGAGCCATATTATCTAAACAATTCTTCATTCCCTCCATCGTAGCTCTTAAAATATTCATTTCTTCTATTTTATCTACGTCAATTGCCCAGGTCTGATGCGCTATTGCATTTTCTAATACAAGTTCTCTAGCCTCTTGTCTCTGTTTCTCGTTTAAGAGTTTGCTATCTTTTATTAAAGGGTGATTAAAGTATTTTGGCATTATAACAGCAGAAGTGACTACTGGGCCTGCTAAGGCTCCTCTTCCTGCTTCATCTAAACCTACTTCTACTAGGTCTTTATTTAAAAAAGTCTTTAATCTAATGTGTATTGGTTTCTCCATATAGATTATATGAAAAAAAGATAAAAAGTTTATTTACCAGTGTTGTATTTCCATCTATCGTATTTCTTTACAATATCTTTTAAGATTTTAGCTCTAACAATATCATCTTCAGTAAACTCGTGTTTCCCAACTCCTTTTACACCCTCTATAATTTCCATAAATTTAGGAAGACTTACTTTATTTTCTTTAATGTCATATTGATTAATATCTCCAGCAACGATACATTTACTTTCTTTTCCCATTCTAGTTATAAACAACATTAGACTCTTCATTTCAGCGTTTTGAGCTTCATCAAGTACCATTAAAGCGTTGTCAAATGTATCTCCTCTCATAAAAGCAAGTGGCTCGAAACTAATAACCTTTTTCTCAAAAAGAGCTTCGCATTCTTCAACACCTATTATTTTCTCTATATTTGATTTATATGATTTTACCCATGGTGCTATTTTTTCATCCATTCCACCAGGAATAAATCCTAAGCTTTTTCCGCTCTCTTCAAGAGGCTTACAAAGTATTATTTTATCTATTTCTCCAGATGATAACATCTTTAGTCCTAAATAACATGCTGTAAAAGTTTTAGAAGTTCCTGCAGGTCCGTGACAAAAAACGATCTCATTATTTTCTACTGTTCTTACATAATTTTCTTGAGACCTCCTTAGTTGTACTTTTTTGAGAGAGTTTATAATTTTAGTTTTTAAACTTACTCCTTTCCGGTTATTTCCTGCCATTCATTATATTATTTTTAATCACCTGCCATTTCGACAAGTTCTTTAAGTTCTAGAAGAATTGTACATTTTTCGTATTCTTCTTTTTCAGTAAAGTGTCTAATTAATAAATCTATGTATTTAGACCTTTGACCAATTCCATGCGGTATTTCTATAGATTGTGTTCCTTCCTTATAGACAACAAACCTATTTACACTCTTTGTCAAGTTCTTAGTAAGAAGAACAAAAGAGTCTGATAATAGTTTATCGTGGTCGTCGTTATTTAGGTAAGGTAACATAAATCTTTTTTATTTATGATTTATATATTTCCCATATGCTGGGCAGGTTACTCCCTGAGATAAATTAAGAGATTATATTATTATCTTAGAAATCTTATCTTCTAGATTTTTCGTCTTTAAACTTATGCTGAACATACTTTGCTTTACCTATTTCAGCCCTTCTTTTTACACCTTTTTTCGTAAATTGTTTTCTTTCGTTTAATTTACTATTCTGTTTAGTCTTAATGACTTTCCTCTTTAAAATCTTTAGGGCTTTTTCGATATTGCCATCTTTGCTGCTTGCTAATAACATTTATATTCTATTTTTTATTTTATCTAAAAACTGACATTTTTCAAATTCGTCTGTTTTTATAAAGTATTGTATTAAACACTCTACTACTTTAATTTTAATTTCTTTAGGGTAATCACCGTAAAGTACATAGTCTTCGTTTTTAACTATTGCGGCATATACCTCGTCATAGACTTCTGGATTATTTACAGTATTATCAATAAGCATCCTTAACAAATCACCCTGTCTAGATTCATTTTCAAAAAATATACTCATTTTTTTGCTTTTATTTTTTTAATTAATTCTAAATCTTCATCTGTAATACCATCCCAATTGGGGTTTAGTTTTACTAATAAGTTTCCTTTATTATTACTGTTATATATCGGATATCCTTTTCCTGTTATTCTTAATATTCTTTCAGGTATGCTCTTTTCAGGTATTTTAATTACAACCTTTCCATCAGGTGTATCTACTTCTTTTTTACAACCAAGCAGTATATCATACCAGCTTAAAGTTAATTCATACCATAAATCGTTGCCCTGTAATATCCATCTCATATCATGTAATACTTCAACATTAATAATTAAATCACCCTTAGGTGCATCTGTATTATATGGATTGGCTGCTCCTTTTCCTGCAACTCTAAATTTCTGACCGTTTTTTAAACCTGCTTTAAAGTTCATTGCTATTTTACCAGCATTTTCAGGCAGGTCTATGTTTTTTCTGCAGCCAAAGTAAGCCTCATCAAAAGTTACTGTTAATATTAAGGTTATGTCATGACCTTTTCTACGGGCGCTAGAACCAAAACCCCTGCCGAAGTGTTTTTCAAATAAGTCGTCAAAACCTCCAAAATTAAATCCATTGGCTGAACTACCAAAATTATCATATTGTTCTTTTTTCTGGGGGTCTCCTAAAACCTCATACGCTTCAGAAACTTTTTTGAATTTTTCTTCGTCTCCATTAACATCAGGGTGATGTTGCTTCGCTAATTTTCTATAAGCTTTTTTGATTTCAGATGAGGATGCTCCTTTTTTTAAACCAAGAACTTCGTAGTGATTACTCAACGTCGCTTGGTTTAGAGTCTTCTTCTATTTTTGTTGCAAAGAATTCAGTAACTTGGGTTACCTTTCTTTTTTCTTGGATTTCTTTTAGCTCTAAAGCCGCTTTTTTCTCTTGAATTTTTTCAAATTTAGCAGTTCTTTTTTGAGCAGCTTCTTCTAATTTATTAGAATGCTCAATTCCATCTGCAATTCTTTTTAAACTTTTTAAAAGTTCCTGTGTGAGTTTATTGTTTTCCATATCTATTATTTACAAGGTCTGATTTACCATTTTGAAAATCTTGGTAAGGTAGACTATTATCTTTTTCGCCTTTATGTGGACCGTTAACCATTATAGTATCTTTATAAGGATTTGTTTCACCTATTTTAGATTTGAAATAATCGTCAAAGTCTTTTATATTCCCTTTGAAGTTTCTTATATTATATAGAGAGTTATCTTCTCCAGTAGAATCTCCAGTGCCTTGATGTTCAAATAGTTTAAATGATTTTAAATACTTCACAGCTTAATTTCTAATTTTATTTTATTTATAATAGGCTTAAGAACTGCGCATTTTTCATATTCTTCACGATCTAAGTACGTCTTATTCATTATATCTATTGTTTCAACAACCCTTCTTATATCTTCTTTAGATTTTGTTTTTAAATCTAAAATATCAATACCCTGCTCTTTAATATTATTAAAGTTATCGTTCATTGATTTTTCAAACTTAATTTTTTCTAGTTTTTCCATTATTTCTGAAAACATACTATCAGGGTCTAAAAGGTCTTCAGCTTTGAATTCATTCATTCCTTGGACATTATCTATATCCTCAATATTTGTATATTCATCATTGTCATCTATTGAATCCCAGAATGATTTTCCATATTTAGGTTCCCCACCCTCTTTATTAAAAAGTTCATTTAACTTATCTAACCATTCTTTGTCATTAAAATCTTCAAAGTCAAAATCATTATCGAAGTAATCTTTCATATTATATCTATCTTTATTTATTTTTTTGTTTTATGTTAACTACAGTATAAATATAATCATAATAAACGACATAAAAAAATCTGGAGTGATTTATTTTCACTCCAGATTAAAAAAGTTTTATTAACTATTTTACTGCTTAGCCTCTAAGATTGGTAGACCAGCTTCAGTTGAGATATAAATCTTATCTCCTTTGTCGATGTTTCTAACCCATAGGTATTGAATATACTTGTCGGTGAGTTTACCATTCTCAATCTCCATCGCCTCTGCCATACCCTCTGCTCTAATCTTCTCTACGTTCTTGGCTCCGACGGCTCGGATACTATCTGCCTCTGCTAACATCTGCGCAGCATTCAATTTACCCTTGGCGTTCTCGATTTGGATCTTCTTGTTCTGCTCAGCCTTAACCAACTCAGCTTTACCTTGTAATCCACTTTTGTAGACTCCATATTGTGGACATCCTACTAAGCATCCAAGTAATAATGCGACACCTATTACTGCCGAAAAAATGCTATAAAAGCGGGTTTTGAATTTATCTTTTGCTCTTCTAGTCCATGTTTCTGAAGCCTTTGCTTCTAATTCATTTTTCATGTCATCGAATTTACCGCCTTTTTCGATAATTCTTGATAATGTTCTAGCATCTGTTCTGTCTACTAAATCTCTTAATTCTTGTTTTGTCATAGTGGTTATTTTAAGTTATTAATTATAGTATAAATATAAGAATAAAAAACGACATAAAAAAATCTGGAGTGACTTTTTTCAATTATTTTTAAATAACTTAGGCTACTTTGATGCGTTTGAATTTCCTTTCATTGCAGCACTGATTGCGGCTGCATGGTCTTTTGATTTCGTGGAATTTGATAGTGTTTTACTGATATTCTTCTTATGGTCATCTGATTTTCTCATACCTTTTAGACCGTCGCTATGCTTTTTCTTAAGTTTATCAGAGGGCTCTTTAGCAATTCTTTCATTTTTAAGTTTGCCTCCCTCTGATTTAATACCGTATTTTTTAGTTAGGTCAGCTTCTTTTTTAAGAGCACCTTCTTTAGAAGAAAATGTTCCCATAATTTCAAGTTCAGCATTTTTACCGTGTTTTTTTCTAAAATTACTTAACGAGGATTTAGTCCTTGCCGCAGTTCCGTAACCAATATATTCAGGTTTTGATTTATTTCCCTTATGAATAAGATATGTATAAAATTTAGAATCATCTAATTTTTCTAACACTTGCCAATCTTCGAATTTTAATACTGTCATGTTTTATTTATCTCTGTCTTTTCAGAAATTGTATCTTGATGAGATAATCTAAGTAAAATATTTGCAGTAGCTTTAATATCCTCTTCGCAATAATCTTTAAGTTCTTCTAGTTTATTATTCCAAAAAGCTCTAGCAATACCGCCATGTTCATTTTCGTAAACTTCAGCTTCTTTTGGATTATCTACATTTAATAATATAGTCAAATGTTCTAAAGATACGTAGCCTATACCTGAAGACCTCCAGAGATTAAGGGTATCTACTAAACAATTTTCCCATGGTTTAACATCATGAAAATGAAATCTTGTAGGTATTTTAATATTGTAGATGAATGCCTTTTTCATGATATATGGCATATCAAAATTCTTAACGTTATGTCCTACAAATTTAACATCTGGAACTTTATTGAAAATTGCTCTGGAAAAATTAATAAAATCTAATATATTATCTCTTTCATTTTTTCCATAAAAAGATTTTGCTAAAAATTCAGGTTTATCAAACTGATCGAATCTAATTTGCCCTATAGAAATACAAACAATCCTTCCAAATTCTGGATAGAGAGCAGCATGTGATTTATATAATCCTGCGTCAGTCTTATCTTGAAGGTCTTTAGTATCTCTTAATTGTTCAGCTTTTCTATTCCAAAATTTAATCTCTTTCGGGTGATTTGTAGCAAACGTCTCATAGTCTTCATATCCACTTGAAGTTTCAATGTCTATAAAAATAAGTCTTTTAAGTTGGTCTTTAGTGTACATATATCTTATATGCGTACTCTAATAAAAGTTTATTTTTCTACAGAGAATCTGCCTTTATCATACTTTCTATAACCATCTATAGTTTTCTTGTTCATGTGATCTGCGCATTTTTGAAGTTCATCACAGCATTCTTTATTTGGTTCTCTATTATAGAAATCTTTAAAGATAAGTTTATATGCCTCAACAGTAGAATCGAATGGAACGCCGGGCATTGCATTAGTTTCAATAACATAAACTTTTCCTGCTTTGTCCTTCATCATATCTAAACAAAGATAAGGTAAATCTTTGAAAATTTTAGAAACTTCATCAGATACTTTTTGATAATCTTCTGGTAAACCTTCTAATTTTTTACGCTTATAATCAAACATCATTCTTTCATCAGAATCTCCTTTACCTGTTTTTGCTTTATCATTTGTAGGGGTTCTTTCTTGCCAAAACCAAATCTTTCCCTTAAATACAAAAAATCTATGCTCTTCTGTTTTATCAATGTATTCACTATAAACATCAAGCTTGGAATGATCTGCTGCGTCGAATTCTTTTTGGTTCTTTAAAACTGTAATTCCTTCACCACTATGCCCTTCACTTGGTTTTGCTATCATTGGAAATCCAATATCTTTAGTGGCTTTTTTAGAATCATGACATGTTTTAGGAACCCATGGAGTTCCATCCATTAATTTATGAAAATTATCCTTGTTTGATTGTTTAACAGCATCTGGTAAATTATATACATTTTTAGGGTCTATTTTGCCATCATCAATTAATTTTTGAGTAAAATCAGCATTGTAATTTAAAACAGGTAGAGACTTATCTACATCTTTATTTTTCTTGTATTCTTCTGGAGTTAATTTTACAAAAAACTTATCAGTTGAATAGTCTTTATAAGACCAAAATCTGTGTCCATAATCAGGATCGTATACTAAACATACTTTAAATAAATCTTCATTTTTAGTATTCTGTTCAGATATGAATTGTTCAAATAGTTTTAGTTTCATTTTATGATATTATTATTATTTTGTAATTTCCTGGTGGAACAGCAGATACATCAACTGTATTTAATGTGAAGTTATCTATTGTACAATCTACAACTACGCCTGATGGATTTATAACTTGGACTATGACATCTTCATCTCCCAAATCATGTGTTATAGTTACTGTTGAAGAACTTAATGCACTTGTGAATACTTTCTTTCTAGAAGTTATAGCGCTATTTCTAGCAAAAGTTTCTAAAAGAACTTTAATATCAACGTCGTTTTTAAATAAAGCAATTTTAGATTCTATATCTTGTATCAAAACATCAGAAGCCGATCTTCTGAAATAATAGCTAATTTTCCCAATAGAAAAACTACCACTATAACCGAAAGAATGTTGAAGTGTTAGAATAAAGTGACCTTCGTTAGAAGAATCGACGACTGACTGAATTGATAATATGTTATATTTTGTAATTTCACCGGATTGCGTCTGTAAAATTAAAGTATCGTTTTTTTGAAATGACTCTAAGTTTTTAAATCTGTTTCCAGTGAGGGTATCTTTTGTATGAATATGTAGTGTAGTTGCTAAGTTTGCAGTTTGGCTATCAAGATGTGCTTCACCTTCGCCAGGTGTTCCTAATGTATATGTAGTTTCTCTGTTAAAAACATCAGAAGCCATATACAAACGAGAAATATCAAAGACCAGATCTTCAATCTGTTTTTGCCTAATATTGTTCATGAAACTTTTACACTTTATTCTATTTGTTTATATATCTTTTTATTTTAATATATAATGATATGGCTCAAAAATCCAACTTTAAAAGACTTATTAGAAAATACGAATATCTCAGTGAAGAGTTTATAGATATACAAGAAATGTTATCTGAAGCAACTAGAAGTTTTAATAAAGCACTTTCCGGTTCTGACAACGCAGATCAATATTTACCAGATGGTAGCGATAAAGATGAAGATGAAGACAAAGAACATGTTGAAATGACTTCTAAATATAAAAAATTGTTTAGAAAAATTGTTTTAAAATGCCATCCTGATAAAATATCTGAAAATTTATCTGAAACTGAAAAACTAGAATTAAGGTCAATATATGAAATATGTACTGAGTCTTATGATTTAGGAGAACCTACCCCTTTAATTGTGTGTGCTGTAAAATTAGACATAGATGTTTCCGACTTTGAAGAAGATATTGAAGAAATAGAAAAATCATGCATTGACATTCAAAACATGATAGACGAAATACAAGGAACTGCTGCGTGGTATTATGAATTTGTATTGAAAGAAGAAAAAGAGAAAGAAGTATTTATAGAAAAGTTTATCGAGTTGACAAAAGGTAAAAATATAGAAGATTTATAGTTTAAACCTTAAATCATTATCTTTTTTAAACTTTTCCCAATCTGATTTTAACATCAAGTCTGGGAATTTACTAGCACCATTGCATGATGAATTAGAGTACAGTCTTCCTGGAACTCTACAGCCACAAACTTCACACGTTCTAGATTTTAAACAAGTTTCTTTGCAAATCTCAGCTCTATATAAAACTTGCTCTTTTTTGTGGGGTGCTAAAAAATTAAAATGGGCTCCTAAGAATCTAGAATTACCTTGAACAAAATCAATAATGGACTTTATAGAAATTTTCATACAACACCAAATCTACTAGGTATACCATTATTGACCCATGTTTTTCTATAAATATGAAGTTTCACTTTAGTTTTTAAACCTATAAAGCCAGCATCTATTGTATCGATAGGATATGTGTTTAATATATCTTTAGTGGTTATTAAAAGTTGATTAGGTTTTAGATGATTCCAAACATGTTGTATATTCTCGCTATTGTTTATAAGAGAATCTACGCTTAGATTTACGCTAGCGAAATCTTTTATTTTAAAAAAATCTTTACTATTACCATTCCAAGTCTGATCAGATTCCAATTTTATTTTTTTAAAAATATTAGACACATTCTTAAATGATTCTTCTTCATAGACAAAACTTATTTTCTTAAAGAAACTATTAGCAGATGATAAATGAGCAAGCACCTTACCATGTTGGGGGTTTAAATCAAATATAGAATTGGTTAAACCTGCTGAAATTCTATAAGCATCTAGTTTTCTTATTTTGATAATAAGTTTGCTTGTTGTTTCAGAGGTTAACTCTAACTTTAATGGCAAGTTAGACTTTTCGTATATCTTCAATATATTTTCTCTATAGTACTTCATTTCGCCAAACATATTTATTTTTCATGAAATCAAAACAAGAATCACGCATTAAATCTTTTTTATCGAAAAGGTTTTTAATTAATCTATCATATTGAGATACTATTTCAGTAGAAACATTATCGAATCTCTTAAATACTTTTTCTTGTCTTTTATTATATTTTTCGTCTTTATCAAAGTTTTCAATAACATCTTTTAATTTTCTAGCCCCTGCTTTAACTTCGTTACCGCTGTAATAATATCCTAAATCTTTAACATATTCTGCGTTATGAATTACAGGATATCCCATCCAAGCTGCATCTAAATATATGTAATTTAAAGGGTTCATCATTTGATGACATATTAAAATATCTGAATAGTTACCTAAAAACGAACTGGTAACTTGTCTTCCTTCTACAAATAGTTTTTTATCTCTTTTTAAATCAAATGTATTTACAACAGATAAAAAATTCTGTTTTTTACTTATTTTGTCTCCACCAACAACGTTAACTTCTTTTATTTTTTCTGGATGATTTCTATAGTATGTTTCAGCTATCATCAGAGGATACATTGCATATTTTACTATATTCATATTAGGTTCCATTATAGATATTCTCTTAGGCTCCTTAGTATTGCTATAGTGCATACTTTTTTTGTATATCTCTTCTTTCTTTTGAATATCTTCATTTAACCATCTTGGACTATATACAAAAGGAACTGGCCTTGCCTCTGTTCTGTAAAGACACTCGAAATAATTTTTATTGGTTTCATGTTGTTGGGGAACATACCATATTTCATCACATCCATATATGCTTTCTAATTGGCCATTTTCTTCTAAATCTTCACCAAATAGATTTTTTTCAAGATTAACTATGAATTCATTTCCACATTTATAAAATATGGTTTTTTTATTTTCTAGCTGATTAAAAGCATCGACGTATTGTTTTTGAATTCTTCCACCTAAAAAAACAAGTAAATCAACCTCTAAATACTTATCATATAAATAATAAGTTGGAAATTCTTTAGTACACCATGGAATCTTCTCTTCCGGGCAATTAGCTATATTTAAAAAACAAACCTCTACTCCTTCTATTTTAGAAAAAGTTTCAGCAAGCATTAGTGCATTTAATTGAATACCATTAGACCATATTGAATAGTCTTCATGAAACGAAATTGTAATTCCTATCTTCATAATTATTATATGTATCAAGGTATTTTTGTTCATAAAAAAAGGGGCCCTAAGGCCCCTTCCAATTAACTTAAATATCTATTACGATAGTTTAGTGAATTTGAAAACGATTTCATCGTTCTGGTCTAAATCGAATCTAGATGGGTCTACTTTAATAGTAGTATTTCCACCTGCAACGACTACAGATATATCTCCAGCACCAGTACCATCGAAGTATTGAACTCCATTAATGAATACCTCTAAAGATTTAGCGATGATATCACCAACAACTACTTCAGAAACAGATTGTCCTGGTGTAGCTGGGCCGTTTACCATTTTCATGGCAAAGTCACTGAATATGATAATATCATCTTCGATATCAGAAACTCTAGTATCGATAGATGCAACATCAGCATCAGTAGCAGCGATTTCAGCAGCTAATGCAGCTTCTTCAGCAGCGATTCTTGCGTCAGATGAAACAAAATCAGCATCAGTAGCAGCGATTTCAGCAGCTAATGCAGCTTCTTCAGCAGCGATTCTTGCGTCAGATGAAACAAAATCAGCATCAGTAGCAGCAATCTCAGCAGCTAATGCATCTTCTTCTTGTGAAACTCTTAAGTCTAAAGAAGTAAAGTCAGCGTTAGTAGCAGCAATTTCAGCAGCTAATGCAGCTTCGTCAGCAGAAATTCTTGAATCAGATGATAAGAAATCAGCGTTAGTAGCAGCAATCTCAGCAGCTAATGCATCTTCTTCGTTAGAAACTCTTAAGTCTAAAGAAGTAAAGTCAGCATTTGTAGCAGCGATTTCAGCAGCTAAAGCAGCTTCGTCAGCAGAAACTCTTGAATCCATTGAAGTAACATCAGCGTTAGTGTCAGCTATTTCAGTAGAAACTCTAGTATCTAATGAAGATACAGAAGCGTTAGTTGAAGCGATTAAGTCTGTAACAATACCATCATTGATAGTATCGATAGAAGTAACAACATTTACCATTTCTATGAAACTTTCAACAACTCCGTTACCATTCTCTCCTAAAGAAAGAACGTTATCAACTCTATCGTTTAAGTCACTAACATCAGTGTTTGTAGCAGCAATCTCAGCAGCTAAAGCAGCTTCGTCAGCAGAAACTCTTGAGTCTAAAGACGTAAAGTCAGCGTTAGTAGCAGCAATCTCAGCAGAAACTCTAGCATCAATTGAATTAACATCAGTGTTTGTAGCAGCTATTTCAGCAGCTAATGCAGCTTCTTCAGCAGACATTCTTGAGTCCATTGAAGTAACATCAGCGTTGGTAGCAGCGATTTCAGCAGCAAGTGCATCTTCATCGTTAGAGATTCTTAAATCTAAAGACGATGTGTTTGCAACAGATGCAGCTTCTTCAGTAGAAATTCTATCTTCTAATGAAGTATCGGCGTTAGCTCTTGCTAATGCTTCAGCTGTAATGTTAGCTTGTAAGTTATTATCTCCAAGAATTCTTGCAGCTTCCTCATCAGCAATTGCAACATCGATTGACGCAACATCAGCGTTAGTTGCAGCGATTTCAGCAGCTAAAGCGTCCTCATCGTTAGAAACTCTTAAGTCTAAAGAAGTAAAGTCAGCGTTAGTAGCAGCTATTTCAGCAGCAAGCGCAGCTTCGTCAGCAGAAACTCTGTTATCAACTGAAGTAAAGTCAGCGTTAGTAGCAGCTATTTCAGCAGCTAAAGCAACTTCATCGTTAGAAATTCTGAATTCTAATGAACCATCTTTCTGTCCTCTTAAAACTTCTTCGTTAGAAACTCTTAAGTCTAAAGAACCGAAGTCAGCATCAGTAGCAACGATTTCAGCAGAAAGTGCTAATTCTTCTTGAGAAACTCTGTTATCAATTGATGTAAAATCAGTGTTTGTAGCAGCGATTTCGTCTTGTAAAGCAACAACATCAGCAGAAATTTTAGCCTCTAATGAAGCGTCTTTTTGTGCTCTTAAAACTTCTTCGTCAGAAACTCTAAAAGTTAATGAAGAATCACCAGCAGCTCTTGCAACTTCTTCGTTAGAAACTCTAGTATCAGATGAAACAAAATCAGCATCAGTAGCAGCGATTTCAGCAGCTAAAGCAACTTCATCGTTAGAAACTCTTAATGATAAAGATGAAACTTCAGCATCAGTAGCAGCTATCTCAGCAGCTAAAGCAGCTTCGTCAGCAGAAATTCTTGAATCAGATGAAGCAAAATCAGCATCAGTAGCAGCGATTTCAGCAGCTAATGCATCTTCTTCGTTAGAAACTCTTAAGTCTAAAGAAGTAAAGTCAGCATTTGTAGCAGCTATCTCAGCAGCTAAAGCAGCTTCTTCAGCAGAAATTCTTGCATCAGATGATACAAAGTCAGCATCAGTAGCAGCAATCTCAGCAACTAAAGCATCTTCTTCGTTAGAAACTCTTAAGTCTAAAGAAGATACAGAAGCAGTAGTTGTAGCGATTAAGTCTGTAACGATTTGGTCGTTTTCAGTATCGATTGACGTAACAACGTTCACCATTTCGATAAAGCTTTCAACAACTCCGTTACCATTCTCTCCTAAAGAAAGAACATTATCAACTCTGTCATTTAAGTCATTAACATCAGTGTTTGTAGAAGCGATTTCAGCAGCAAGTGCAGCTTGGTCAGCAGATACTCTAGCATCAATTGAAGTAACATCAGCGTTAGTAGCAGCTATCTCAGCAGCTAAAGCGTCCTCGTCTTGAGAAACTCTTAAGTCTAATGAGTTAACATCTCCATTAGTTGCAGCGATTTCAGCAGCTAAAGCAGCTTCGTCAGCAGAAGCTCTTAAGTCTAATGAAGAAACATCTCCATTAGTTGCAGCGATTTCAGCAGCTAAAGCGTCCTCGTCTTGAGAAACTCTTAAGTCTAATGATGTAAAGTCAGCATTAGTAGCAGCTATTTCAGCAGCTAAAGCAGCTTCGTCAGCAGAAGCTCTTAAGTCTAATGAAGAAACATCTCCATTAGTTGCAGCGATTTCAGCAGCTAAAGCGTCCTCGTCTTGAGAAACTCTTAAGTCTAATGATGTAAAGTCAGCATTAGTAGCAGCTATTTCAGCAGCTAAAGCATCTTCGTCGTTAGAAACTCTTAATGATAAAGATGAAACTTCAGCATCAGTAGCAGCTATCTCAGCAGCCAATGCAGCCTCATCAGCAGAAACTCTTGAATCGATTGATGTGAAATCAGTGTTTGTAGCAGCGATTTCGTCTTGTAAAGCAACAACATCAGCAGAGATTTTAACCTCTAATGATTGGTCTCCAGCAATTCTTGCAGCCTCTTCAGTCTGTAAAGCAGTGTCCATAGATTCAAACTTAAGTCCGATAGTCTTTGCATCGATAACGAAAGAAGCATCTAGGTTAGCCCAACTTGATGAAGCAAGTAATTGATTAGCACCTGATTGTCTGTACGCGTTTAATTGTTTTGCACGTATTAAATTCATATTTTATTTTTGTTTTTTTTGTTTTCCACGTTAGTGTGGCTTTTGCGACAAGCGCAAAAAATTAGCCACAACTTTATTGTCATGACCAACTATTTTAAATATATTAAGAACAATTTCTTGTAAGTATTTATCCAACGGATTCGTGTAATTTTCTTTGTTATTTATATATTAAAACATTTCGCCCCGGGGCACTAGAAAATCAACTTTAAGATAATCTTAGAATACTATATTCTGAAGTTTTTAAGGGAAGTTTGAAGCAGATGCCTGATAAATAAAATCTAAGTCATCTCCTGAATCTAATTCGAAACCAACAAATGTACCATTCCAATATAATTGGTCTCCGGCTTCAACATTGTCAAAGTCTCTAACTATAAAGCCGTCTGGGCTAAAATAGCAACTTTTTGTTTGATAGTTATTAGAATCTCCTAAGTTAGCGTCAATACCATTAATACGTATCTCAACTTTAGAACCTAAGAAAGGTGTATATGTAATAAACAATCCAGTAGGAGAGTTATTTCCATTAGTTGTATTAGGTGACATATCGTGGTCATCACCAACACTAACTCCAACATCTGATGAACCTCCATCTGAAGAACCTTCTACCATCATTATAAGTGCTGGACTTCCAGATGAGGATGAACAAAAACCATCAACATTTATATAACCACCGCTTGGTGAAATAACATTACCTACTTTAATACCCCCGGTTATTAATATATCTCCACCATCAGCTCTTGATAATTTTAAGAATGCTTGAGTCCCAATAGGTGTGTTTAATTCTAAACCGGAAATAGAACCTGGACTTGCACTTCCTGCAAAGTTTGTACCAAATGCATCTGGTGAAATATTAGTTATAACTATAGAAGCTCCATTCTGACCTTCTATTTTTAAGAATGGATAATTTTTATTAGGATTTATAAATGTAGAAGCTACTAAATCTATTCCGTTATTTTGAAATTCAGTATTCAAAATAGATTCTATTTCAGTAGCAGTAATAACTAAAAATTGAGTAGAACCATTGTAACCGACAGCGCTTAGTCCATAATTATTAGGGTCTAATATAATATTAATTGACGATGTTCCATCGCTTATTGTAAATTCCGGATATGTATATGTTGCTCCTGAATCTGAAGATAAAAGTGATACTGCTTCTCCAATAGAACCATGTAAATATGATATATTAGTTTCATCGTCTATATTTGCAATACTTGCGGTTGATGAAACCCCAGTTGCTGATGACTGTGCATTAATCATATTCATTAAGTCAATGCTTGAACTTACGCTATGTCCTATAGTTCCATCAAATACTGTAATGTTATTAATTAAAATAACGTCAGTATTTCCTGGTAGGGCAGTAGCAGAAGTAGAATTTACTTCAGTTGATATTGCATCTCTTAAATGCATATAAATAGCCTTAGATCCTGGAGATTGAGAAGTTGTAATTTTTCCTGGATTTTGAACATCTGTATAATAAATATCTCCGGGAGTTCCTGTCAAAATACTAGGATCAGGGTAATTTTCTATAATTTTATTAAATGGTTTAACATAAACGCTTTTACCATTTCTTGATGTTGTAATAACAGTACCTACTGGTAATTCTCCAGCACCCGTTGTTCCATGCTTTACTAAAAAACCATAATCATCTACTGTAACTATTTCTCCTGTTAATAAGCCCGTTGGGGAAGAATGATTAAATCTAAATCTTTCATCATGTTCATCAATTGAAAATCTAGATTGGAGTTTATCCATTGCATTACCAACAAATGAGTTTGCTCCAGCACCTGCAAAAACAGGTAGACCATTTTCACTCAATTCAAAAATAACAACATTTGAAGAGGGTGCTAAAGTATTTGAGTTATATGTTCTATATGATATACCATCCACATCTTCTACTACAATATCAATGCTTGATGGGCTTTTTGAAATAACTGTTTTTATTTTCAATACTATTTCTCCATTCGTATCAGTTAAATAATCGCCAGTTTTTATATCTATTGCATTATATAAATTCGACTCTCTTACAGATTCATCGGAAATATACTGTGTACTTATCGAATTAATTACTAATCTATACTCAATATCTACTCCACTTAAACCTGTTTCATCTATTTCAGTGTATTGAGCAACTGCAGTAGGTGGAGCTGTTTGAACTATTCCTGTTAAGCATAATGCCGGATGTGTTGGGTCGTATTTAGCCATTTTTATATTTTATGAATTAAATGTAAATAAAACGTATGCATGTCCTAATTTAGTAGAACCACCAAAACCTCCAGCAGTTTTTGTAACGTTAAAATTTAATCTATCCATGTCTATTTTTATTTTCGAACTAGAGAAACTACCAAACAAATCCGGTTCATAATGGTCTGTATTTCCAATTTGAGATGTTGTGAAGTTTGTTAAATTATATAATTCTTCATCTCCACCTGCATTTAAGTGTGTTATGTTATATCTACTAGCAACTGAATCCCATCCATAAACTACAACACTGACAGGTGGGTTGGATTCGTTTGTAAATTCAAACTCGCAATTAGGAACACTAACAACAGATGCACTAGTGTTTGATGTCGTGTAAGCTCCATTATTATCAGGATCTACAAAAGAAATAGAAGATGGAAGTTCACTAGCATCATAATCAACTCTTGCTAAGTATAAAGTACTAGAACCTCCAGATCCGCTACCTGCTGGACCTTGGGGACCTTGAGGACCTGTTTCTCCCTGTATACCTTGTGGACCTTGTGGACCTGTTACACCATCTGCGCCATCATCTCCTGCAGGGCCTTGTATACCTTGAGGACCTGCTGCTCCATCAGCACCATCTGCTCCTGCTGGACCTGCTGGACCTTGAGGTCCGGTTTGACCTGCTGCTCCGGGAGCACCTGCAGCACCGGGCGCTCCTGCTGGACCTTGTGGACCAACATCACCTTGAGGGCCTGCTGGACCTGGAACTGTAGAATCTGCTCCTGCTGGACCTGCTGGACCTACTGCACCTGCTGGACCTGGAACCGTAGAATCAGCACCTGCTGGGCCTGCTGGACCTTGAGGACCTACTGCACCATCTGCTCCATCTGCCCCTGCTGGACCTACCGGACCTGGAACTGTAGAATCAGCACCTGCTGGGCCTGCTGGACCTTGAGGACCTACTGCACCATCTGCTCCATCTGCACCTGCTGGACCTGGAACCGTAGAATCTGCCCCTGCTGGACCTACTGGACCTTGAGGACCTATTGCACCATCTGCACCGGCTGGACCTGCTGGACCTGCTGGACCTGGAACCGTAGAATCAGCACCTGTTGGACCTTGAGGACCTACTGCCCCATCTGCGCCTGCTGGACCTGGAACCGTAGAATCTGCTCCTGCTGGACCTGCTGGACCTTGAGGACCTACTGCTCCATCTGCACCTGCTGGACCTGGAACTGTAGAATCTGCTCCTGCTGGACCTTGAGGACCTATTGCACCATCTGCACCTGCTGGACCTGCAGGACCTGGAACTGTAGAATCAGCACCTGCTGGACCTGCTGGACCTGCTGGACCTTGAGGGCCTGTAGCTCCTCCACTTCCGCCTCCACTTCCTGCTGGACCTGCTGGACCTTGAGGACCTTCTGGTCCTGGTTCACCTATTACAGCATTTGGTAAAGTTGGCAAAATTCCTGCAGAACCTAAAACTTTTCCTATTTTTATTTTAGGAGTATGTAGCGTTTTAGGAGTAGGATAATAATCTGTCCATACTAATCCTACAACCGCATAAATATCTTCTCCTACAAAATCATTACTATTTGCAGCTGGTATTATAAATTCTATAAAGCCCTGTTCACCATTTTCAGGCTGACCTAATAATAAATCTAATGATTTTCCTGGAATTCCAGGTTCGTGATATGTTAAAACTCTTCGACCTACATCGTCAAAAAGCGTAACTGTTATTGAATCAACCTTAGATAAATCTAATTGAGTTGTTAAGTAATCTTTATATAGTATAAGTCTAATTGGGCAATCTACACCCGCTGAAAATTCTAAAATTTCTTGAACATATAATATAACATCTTCTCTAGTAACGTAAGCCATTTTGGTTTATTATTTTTTTATTCTAATGTATATATTCTTTAAAACATATAATCTTTCAGTAGTCTGTAATAAATTTTACAGGATAGTATAAAATCTATTGATTTCATGTTTTTGAAAGATTCGTCAATATACCCACTTAAAATTATATTATTTGATTCTTTTTCTTTTAATACTCTTACAAAATCAAGTATTTTAGATTGATTATAGTCGTGTGAAGTATGAAAATTAAGTTTAAATGAAGTCCAATCCGAACAATTTTCAGGATTCTCAAATGTATATAATCTTGTCCAATTTTCTTCAGGGTTAGATAAAAAAACATGTCCATGATTTAAGAGTGGTGGCTTTTCAGGCATATAAGATAATCTTATAACGTCATCGATATCTCTCCATTTAATTCTAAATAAAGAATGGAGTCCTTCAAACTCCAGTACTCCTAATTCAGCAACATCACATAATATGTCTATTTCTTTTTGCCTATCTACATTAATTTCAGGATCTGCAAATACAAGATTTAACATCAAGGGGTCTATTCCTATTATTTCTTTATTATTAAAATTTATTATTTCTTTTTCTGTTTTGAATTTATAAAAGCAGACTAAATGGTCTTCTATAAAATCCATAGCAGCCTGCATATCACCTTCTTCTAAAAGTTTTTCAGCTTTTAGGGCATTATCAAGAAGTCTATATTTTTTAGACTCAAAATCTATAGGAGATTCGAAGAACCATGAAGTAATACTATCTGACATGTATTATTTATCCCTTTCTTTCGGATTGAAATTTTTCTGAAAGAGTAGATTCAATAACAATTCCATGATTTAAAATAAACCACATTATTTCTGTTTCTGCCAGCTTCCTACTGAATTTCATTTCTTTAATTAAAAACTCTACCGACCAATCCATAAATTTTTGTTGGTCTTCTTTTGTAGTTTCGAATTTAAGAGTCCATGCAGCGTCTCCTTTGACGTCATCATACTTTTTATTATAAGGTTCTAATTGCTTATTAATTAGTTCTTCCAGTATTCTTTCTTCCATTTTACAGTTTCTTTAAAATATTATTATCTTTTAATCTAGTAAAATCATCAACGTTTAATGATAAATTTATCCAATCTCTCCTTTGTTCTTCAAGAAGGCTACTAACATACCACAGCGGGAAGTTTTCTCGTTTTGCTTCAATATTTGCAAGAGCCTTATATAGTAGCTCTAAATCCTGTTCTAAAATATAAATATAAACTTTCATCTTACCAAGGTTTACTTCCTCCAGAAGTTGTTACTATTTCATCTATGATTCCATAATCTAATGCCTCATTAGCACCTAACCATAAATCTCTTTCTGCATCTTTCTTAACTTGATCTGCATCTTTTCCACAATAACTACCCAATAACTCAAATAAAGTCTTATTGACTTTTTCCCATTCATCGAATTGTATTCTAGCATCTTGGATATTTCCACCTGCTCCTCCACTTGATTGGTGTAGCATTGTCCTACTAAATCGCAAACTCATTCTTTTTCCTTTTGTTCCTGCTCCTAATAAAACAGAACCCATAGATGCTGCCATTCCAGTGTTAATAGTTCTAATATCATTCCCAATATAGTCCATAACATCAACCATAGATAGTCCAGACTTAACTGAGCCACCAGGACTGTCAATATGCATTGTAATATCGTCAGTAGAAGAGTTACTTAAAAACATCAGCTGTGCCTGTACTATTGTCGACATATTGTCATTTACAGGTCCTGCAACCCACAATAATCTATCCATCATTAATCTGGAAAATATATCCATTTGAGTAGCTCTTAATTGTCTCTCCTCTAAAATATAAGGAGTCATTGAGTTTTCTATTTGATTATTATAATAATCTAATTTGCTTGAAGAAATTCCTTCTGAGTTTGCAAATCTTTTAAATTCTTCGTCTTTTGGGTAGTACCACATTGTTAAATTTGTTTTTTTAAATCGTTAATAAATTGACACGTTTCATATTCTTCTATAAATGTAAAATATTCTAAAGCTTTATTTAAAGACCTCCCGAATCCATCTTCTGGTAATCTAAGGTCAAAAGTTTCGTCATACTCTTCATCTAATATTCTGCACATTAAATCTCCTGTTTCTGTATTATCTATTCTATTATTTACATGCTCTATTATTCTTCTAAAAAACAGATCATGATTGGTCGAAAGGTACATTTGAAAATCATCCTTCAACACGTCTCTTGCATTCATTTTAAATGTAGGTATTTCAGCCATAGTTAAATAATAAAATAGTCTTCAATAATACTTTTCCAATGTTCTTGGTCTAAATCTTTAAAATTAGTTGAATTAACATACATATCTACTTCTTTTAAAAAAGTAATTGCTTCTACTGTCATTCCAATTTTACCATCTTCAAAACAAAACCATGGATATTTTAACTTAAGACCATAATTATTATATTTATCTCCATCAATAATTTTATTTGCTAAGTCAAAATGCCTTTCATAAAAATGTAAATTATCTGCAAAATGATAATAGTTACCTAATTCTAGAACTTCATCGTTTGCATTCCCTCCGTTTTTCATTCTTTCTGACCATATTAAGTGGTAAACTGATTGGTGTAAGAAAGAAAAGAATGGAGCGTCGAATGTAAGGCCATAAAACATGTCATTCGATCTCATTTGAATCTTCATGTGTAGTTTATTATCTCTAATAAAGAAATTAGCATACATTGTACATACAAAGTCTTTATTACCTTCAAACTGAAATTCAGGTCTATTAAAGAACATAATAGCCTGTCTGCTATCTCTATCTTTTACAAGACTATCAACAACCCATTCCAATTGTTCATTAAATACAAGTGAACCATAATTAGAATTTATTTCGTTTGTTTCTGGGTTTGTAATACCTTTCCAAAAAGAACTAAAATTATTTATGTAGTTAATATCTCTATCTTTCTTTAAATACCATGCTAATTCACCAGCAAAGTATTTCCAATTAAAAGGTCTTGATTCAAAATCAGCAATAGGTCTTAGTGGATCTATTGTCATCTGGCCAAAGATTTTCTCTTTGACTTTGAGACCTCTTGGTGAGGTCTCTCCGCTAATATTTTGTAAATTATCTTTAAAAACTTTAGAAAAACCACCATGGCTTTCGTCTTTTATAGTATAATGCGAATCTTTGGTTTGTCTAATTTCGTCTAAGGTTCTTTCTTTAACTCTTTTCATTTATAATTATTTTATAAATATTATATGACTACTTTATAGAAAGTTTACTATCTTTAGATTTTTTTACAATTTTTACTTTAGAACCTTTCTTTACTTCTCCTTTTATTATAGCATCTGCTAATAAGTCTTCAACGTGATTTTGAATAGCTCTTTTCAAAGGTCTAGCACCATATGCCGGTTCATATCCTTCTTTTGCTAGAAAGTTTTTAGCAGCCTCATCTAAAGAAACTTCAATATCTATTTCTAGCATTCTTTCTGTAAAGTCTTTTAATTCAACTTCTACTATTTTTAGAATGTTATCTTCCGATAACTGGTCAAACAATACAATATCATCAAGTCTATTTAAAAACTCAGGGCTAAATTTATTTTTAAGTTCTTTTTTGATGATGCTATCTATTTTCTCACTATGGTGACCTGCTTCTGTTTTAGATTGAAACCCGATTCCAGTACCGAAGTCTGCTATTTTTCTAGCACCAACGTTAGATGTTAATACGATAATTGTATTTGTAAAATCTACAGTTCTCCCAAGAGAATCCGTTAATCTACCTTCATCTAACACTTGTAGTAATATATTAAACACATCCGGATGAGCTTTCTCTATTTCATCGAATAATACTACAGAATAAGGCTTGCGTCTAACCTGTTCAGTCAGTTGACCTCCTTCTTCGTGTCCAACATATCCTGGAGGAGAACCAACAAGTCTACTAACATTGAATTTTTCTTGATACTCTGACATATCAATTCTTATAAAGGCTGAGTCATCTCCAAATAAATAATCTGAAAGAGCTTTTACTGTTTGAGTTTTACCAACCCCTGTTGGTCCTAAAAACATAAAACTTCCAGTTGGTTTATTATGAGAAGCTACCCCTGCTCTAGTTCTTTTAATGACTCTAGAAAGAGTTTCAATAGCACTATCTTGCCCTATTATATTAGACTTTAATTCTTCTTCCATTTTAAGAATCATAGATAAGTCGTCTCCTGCCAATCTCTTTAATGGAATTCCAGTCTGAAGAGAAATAGTTTCAGCGACATCTTCTTCTGTTACAGGTCTCTTCTTCTTTTTAAGAGAATCTTCCCATTTTTGATTTTCAGCAGTTATCTTTTTTCTAATTTCAATTTCATGGTCTCTACAATATGCTGCTTTTTCATAGTCTTGTTTTTTAACAGCACTATCTTTATCTTTTCCACATTTAGTAAGTTCTTCTTCTAACTTTTTAATAGCTGGTGGAACTTTAACATCTGCTAAGTTTTTTCTAGCACCAGTTTCATCTAATAAATCTATTGCTTTATCCGGAAGCTCTCTACTTTTTAAATAACGTTCACTTAATTTGACACATGCTGTAATTGCAGCATCGTCATAAACTACATTATGGTGGTCTTCATAAGATTTTTTTATTTTCATTAAGATTTCTATTGCTTCTTCAGAAGAAGGAGGGTCTATAAATACTTCTTGAAACCTTCTAGTTAATGCACCGTCTTCTTCAATATTTTCTCTATACTCATCAAGTGTAGTTGCACCTATGCATTGCACCTGACCTCTAGCAAGGGCCGGTTTAAGAATGTTACTTGCATCTAAAGAACCACTTACTCCACCTGCTCCTACAATTGTATGAATTTCATCAACAAAAACAATAATATCTGGTGAAGTTTTAAGTTCATCAACTATCATTTTCATTCTTTCCTCAAATTCACCTCTGTATTTTGTACCTGCTACTATTGTAGTCATATTAAGACTTATCAATCTTTTATTTAAAAGAAGTCTTGGTACTTTTTTATCTACTATTCTCTGTGCAATTGCCTCGACAAGTGCAGTTTTACCAACACCTGGATCTCCAAGAATAATAGGGTTGTTTTTCTTTTTTCTAGAAAGTATTTGACATATTCTAAATACTTCTTTATCTCTTCCTATAATAGTATCAAGTTTCTTTTCTTTAGCCATTTTGGTTAAATCCTCACCAAATGTATCTAAAAAAGGGGTACCTTTCTTTCTATTACCTTTAGAACCTTCGTTCTTCTCAAAATCACCAGCGTAACTCATTGTTTAATTTTTATATTTATTTTATTAAGTCTACAAGAAGCTTATGGACTAGTTTATTTAGAAGCT
>ERZ887849.125-NODE-125-length-78962-cov-10.564323_pt1 | contig 78962 bp, 71 predicted proteins | sample MGYA00521267_ERZ887849 | MGnify/ENA primary metagenome ERZ887849 (study PRJEB32303, sample SAMEA104408601) | aquatic metagenome | biome: Brackish water; feature: Pelagic; material: water | place: Baltic Sea | collected 2014-06-06T16:11:00 | depth 2,863 m ...
CCGCAAGGTGTGTGGGTTCGAGTCCCTCCACCCGCACAGCCTGGGAAGAAGCAACTTAGAACCAAGGTATCCAGAACGAATTTCCGAGCAAATTCGTGCCCGACCAACCCCACTGAACCATGCAAATCAACCGGAATAACATCGATGATTTGACCGCGACTTTGACGGTTACCGTTGAACCGAGTGACTACGAAGGACGTGTAGACAAAATCTTGAAGGATTATCGCAAGAAGTCTCAAATTCCAGGCTTCCGAAAAGGCAAGGCGCCCATGGCTTTGATTCGAAAGCAATATGCGACGCCCGTTTTGGCTGACGAAATGAATAAAATCATCTCGGAGCTATTGGGACAATACATCCAAGAAGAGAAACTTGAAATTTTGGGGAACCCCATTCCAAAATCAGATTCTGCCTCATCAGGTGATTGGGAAAAGCCTAGCATTTTCACCTTCGCTTATGAAATTGGTCTCGCTCCTACCATCGATTTGACCTTTGGCCGCAGCGCCAAATTCACGCGTCACATCATTAAGGTGGACAAGAAAGCCATTGAAGCCAGCGTCACGGATCACAAGAGACGACATGGCAGCATTAGCGAACCGGCAGAAGCCAATGACACGGATTTGCTCATGGGCATCTTCACAGAACTCGGCGCGGACGACACCCCGTTAGAAGAAGGCATCACCAATGAGTCCAACATTGCATTGGAGCACTTGGATGATCGCAAAACGAAGAAAATGCTCCTTGGCGCGAAAGTGGGTGACACATTTGTCGTGGACCCGCACAAGGTTTCGCACAACCACGATGACTTGGGCAAATTGCTCGGCATCACACACGACCAAGCACATGACTTGAAAAGCAAGTTTTCGTTTGAAGTCAAAGAAGTCAAGCGCCTTGCGCCGCACGAAAACAACCAAGAGCTTTGGGACAAAGTCTTGGGAAAAGATGTTGTGAGCAATGAAAAAGACTTTCGAGAGAAAGTGATTGCTGAGCTCGGATTCCAATTTGATCGGGACGCGGAATTCGTCTTCCGTCGGCGCTTCGCTGTTGATTTGATTGATCACATGAAGATCCAGATGCCCGATGCCTTTTTGAAGCGCTGGATTCAAATGAGCAATGAAAAGCCCCTCTCAGATGAACAGCTTGAAAAGGAATATCCGAATTATGCGGAATCCATGCGATGGCAGTTGATGCAGCAAGCGGTCATGAAGGACACCGACATGCGGGTGACGACTGAGGAGCTCGAAGAAGAAGCCAAGAGAGTCATCGGTGCGCAATACGCGCAATATGGCATGCCCCTTGAAGGAGAGATGCTCGACAACTTCGCTAAAAACGCACTTTCCAATGAGGAGGAGCGTCGTCGAATTGCAGATTTGATCATAGAACGCAAAGTGGTTGACAACCTCAAAACTCGCGTCAACATCAAGGAAAAGCAGGTGAGCTACGAAGATTTCGCCAAGCTCGCAGCCGCAGTTCGCTGAGGTTGAGATCCAAGAAAGTATGGATTGAGCACTTCGACTTTCCTGTGTTCAATTTTTCGTGTACAAAATCCAAAAGTCTTTGGATAAAGTCCCCGGCTCGTGAGGCTTTTGCGGCGTAATTTTGGAGCATGACAGACCGCAATGAATTCCTGAAGTACGCAGCAAAAGACCGCGGACTCAGTAGCCAAACCGTGAGGGATTACATTTCTTTCGCATACGGTGCCGACAACATGACCCGGACCGTAATTGAAGAACGTCAAATGCCTTTCCGTGAGGTGGACGTATTTTCTCGATTGATGGCCGATCGCATCATCTTCTTAGGAACGGGCATTGACGATTATATCGCCAACATTGTCCAGGCGCAGCTACTCTTTTTGGAGTCTACTGACCCCACAAAAGACATTCAGATCTACATCAATTCACCAGGCGGCTCTGTATATGCTGGCTTGGGGATTTATGACACCATGCAATACATCCGTCCGGATGTTGCCACGATTTGCACCGGCATGGCCGCTTCAATGGGAGCTGTTTTACTCTGTGCAGGTGCTGCCGGCAAGCGAACAGGCTTGAAGCACAGCCGCGTCATGATCCACCAACCACTGGGAGGAGCCAGCGGTCAAGCATCCGACATTGAAATCACAGCCCGTGAAATCCAAAAACTCAAGAAGGAGCTGTATGACATCATCGCCAGCCATTCAGGGCAAACATCGAAGAAAGTCTGGAATGATTCAGACAGAGATTACTGGATGATTGCGGCTGAGGCTAAGGAGTATGGCATGATTGATGAAGTTCTCGAGCGCAAATAACGCCTCCCATTTTCTGTTAGAATAACATGAGTGAACAGCCTATAAATTGCTCTTTTTGCGGACGAAGCAAAGAAGACGTTACCGTACTCATTGCAGGCGTTACCGGACACATCTGTGACCACTGTATCGAGCAAGCCGAGAGTATCATTCGTGAAGAGCGGGTGCAGCAAAACGCTGCACCCGAACTCCAATTGAAAATCCCAGCTGAAATCAAAAAGCATCTGGACGAGTACATCATTGGACAAGACGATGCCAAGCGCACCATCAGTGTAGCTGTCTACAATCACTACAAGCGTTTGTCGTACATCCCAAAGGGCGACGATGTGGAAATAGACAAGTCCAACGTGATCATGATTGGTCAGACAGGCACAGGTAAGACATTGATCGCTCGCTCCATTGCTCGGATGTTGGACGTCCCTTTTTGCATTGCCGATGCGACTGTTTTAACGGAAGCAGGGTATGTCGGTGAAGATGTCGAGAGTGTTCTCTCTCGCTTGCTTCAAAGCGCAGACTTCGATGTCGAGCGCGCTGAACGAGGCATCGTTTTCATTGATGAGATTGACAAAATCGCCCGCAAAAGCGACAATCCATCCATAACACGAGACGTGAGCGGAGAAGGTGTGCAGCAGGCACTTTTGAAGTTGCTCGAAGGTGCAGATGTGAGCGTCCCACCTCAAGGAGGGCGAAAGCACCCAGAACAGAAGCTCATATCCATCAACACCAAAAACATCTTGTTCATTTGTGGTGGAGCTTTTTCCGGAATTGAACAGATTATCGAACGTCGCATCAAGCGGTCGTCCATTGGCTATCAACAGGAAGGAATCACTCTCGATTCCGATGAAATTTTACAATACGTCGCTCCGGTGGACTTGCGGAGTTTTGGCTTGATTCCCGAGTTAATCGGTCGATTCCCTGTCATCACCTACTTGCAAGAATTGAGCCCTGCCGCATTGAGACGCATCTTAGTAGAACCCAAGAATGCCCTGTGTAAGCAATACATTCATCTGTTCGAAATGGATGGCATCGAGTTGAAATTCGATGGTTCCGGATTGGACTATATGGTGGAAAAAGCGGTTGAATTCAAATTGGGAGCTCGCGGTTTAAGAAGCATTATGGAGGCCATTTTGAATGATGCCATGTTTGAAATGCCTGGAACGGACAACAAATCTTTGACGGTCAACCGGAAATACGCAGAAAGCCGATTCGATCAAGATGCTCAAACGGGCCTGAAGGTGGCCTGACCCAACTCATGGCCAGGAAGGAGACACCGTTGATGCAGCAATACAACCGGGTAAAATCCAAATACCCGGATACCTTGCTGCTCTTCCGAGTCGGTGATTTCTATGAAACCTTTGGCGAAGACGCCATCACTGCAGCCGGCGTTCTCAGCATTGTATTGACGAAGCGAGGGAATGGGAGTGCATCTGAAATTGAACTGGCTGGATTCCCCCACCACTCATTGGACAATTATCTTCCGCGGTTGGTGCGTGCTGGTCATCGTGTGGCCGTTTGTGACCAATTGGAAGACCCCAAACAGGCTGTTGGAATTGTCAAACGAGGGGTGACAGAGTTGGTTACTCCCGGCATGTCTTATCATGATCAAGTCCTTGAATCTTCTAGCAACAATTATTTGGCCGCAGTCCACTGGTCCAAAAAAGGCTGCGGGTTGGCTCTGCTCGACATTTCTACAGGAGACTTCAGTGCCGCTGAAGGATCTGTTGATTTAATTGAGCGGCTTCTTCGGGCACACCAACCATCGGAATTGCTGTGCTCCAAGCCGCATGAATCGGAAATTCGACACCAATTTGGAACAGACTGGCATTTAAGTCGTTTGGACGATTGGGTCTTCAAACAAGATTATGCGGTTGAACGGATCCACAACCAATTTGATAGCGGTTCACTGAAAGGTTTTGGTTTAGCCCAGTCCCCCGATGCCACCATTGCTTCAGGCGCCATCCTCCATTACCTCGAACACGCGCGGCATGATCACCCCAAGCACGTTCGCCATATTCGGAAGCTAACGGAAGACGGAACTTTGTGGCTGGATCGGTTTACCATTCGCAATCTGGAAATCTTGAGGCCTTCTCAGGAAGATGGCATCTCCTTGGTCCAAACAATGGACCACACGGGCTCTCCCATGGGTGCGCGGTGTCTGCGTCGATGGCTCGTTATGCCATTGACCGATGTCGCTTCAATCAGCCAACGCCACGAGGCCGTTGATTTGTTTTTGCAAGACGAGGAGATGTGCTCGGCCATTCAAGCGCACCTGGGATCCATGGGCGATTTAGAACGGCTCGCATCGAAGGCGAGCTCGGGAAGAATCAATCCGCGTGAACTGGTTCAATTGCGTGCTGGGCTGCGTGGCACCCAGGCCATTGCAGCCTTATCAGCAGGACACGACGCGCTTCTCGCCTATCTCGAACGATTGACGCCTTGCGACGCCTTACTTCAGCGACTCGACCGAGAATTGGAGGACGAGGCTCCACTCTCGGTGAATAAAGGGTCCGTGATCAAGACCGGAGTGCACGCTGAATTGGATGAATTGCGCCAGTTGAAGTACGATGCAAAAAGCGCATTGGCTGCCATTTGTGAGCGCGAGACTGAGCGCACAGGAATCACTTCACTCAAGATTGATTACAACCAAGTATTCGGGTACTATCTGGAAGTGCGCAACACACACAAAGACAAGGTGCCCGAGGAGTGGATTCGCAAACAAACCCTGACTCAAGCCGAACGCTACATCACCGAGGAACTCAAGGAACTCGAAACGCGCATCTTGGATGCCCAAGAGCGCTCTGGTCGATTGGAACAGGCCTGTTACGAGCAACTCGTACTCGCTGTCGGGGATGAAATTGCAGCGTTGCAGGAGAACGCTCTGGTCATGGGCCAAATGGACGTGCTGTCAAGCCTAGCCGTCCTCGCCGAGTCCGGTAGCTATGTCCGACCTCGCATGCAGGTTGAACAAGGTCTTCGCATTTCACAAGGAAGACACCCTGTCATTGAACGCGCGCTCCCGCTCGGAGAATCATACATCGCGAACGACGTCACGCTCGACCCGGAACAAGCGCAAATACTGATGATCACAGGGCCCAATATGGCCGGGAAATCTGCGCTTTTGCGTCAGACAGCCATCATCAGTTTAATGGCCCAAATGGGGTCGTTTGTACCCGCCGCCTCGGCAGACTTGGGGGTTTTAGATCGGATTTTCACGCGGGTCGGTGCTTCGGACAACATTTCTTCGGGAGAATCCACCTTCATGGTTGAGATGAATGAAACGGCTTCCATTCTCAACAACCTGACGTCCCGCAGTTTGATCTTGATGGATGAGATTGGTCGAGGAACCAGCACCTATGATGGCGTGAGCATCGCTTGGGCCATCGCCGAATTTCTTCATCAGAATCCCTCAACTCGCCCATTGACTTTGTTCGCAACGCATTATCATGAATTGAATGCGATGCAGGAACGTTTTCCCCGCATACGCAATTTCAATGTCAGTGTCCGAGAGGTCAACCAACAAATCGTCTTCTTGCGCAAGCTAGTCGCAGGTGGAAGCAATCACTCATTCGGGATCCACGTCGCGAAATTGGCGGGAATGCCCAAGTCCATCGTACGCCGCTCAGAGGAAGTCCTCAGGGAACTTGAAGCGAGCAGAACGGATTGGGATCAAGAATCAAGCACAACAACTGGACCGCAAGTGAATCGCGTCACTTTGCCCACTGCCTCGGATGTTCAATTGAGTTTCTTCCAGCTTGATGACCCTGTTTTGGAACAAGTCAGAGAACAAATTTTAGATTTAAACATCGACGAGCTCACTCCATTGGATGCCTTGCTCAAACTGCATGAAATCAAGAAAGCGGTCAGTGGTGCCAGCAAAACCAACCTAGAATCGTTATGATTTCAAGCAAGGACGGACGTCCCACAAATCTCAAAGCGTCGCAAGCAACAAGTCCAAATCTTTAAAAGGAAGCTTGGATTCCATTGCGAGTCCGGGGTGCGTTAAGCTTCCGTGGAACATGTAAACCCCCGAACGGGCCAATCGGTTTTGTTTGATGGAATCTTCTACCCCCCCATCCGCTGCAAATTCCAAAAGCAATGGAGCCATGATGTTGCTCAAGGCTTTTGAAGCAGTGCGACTTACGCGTGAAGGAATGTTCGGGACGCAATAGTGAATCACTTCCATTTCAATGAAAGTCGGACGCTCATGCGACGTAATTCGACTTGACTCAAAACATCCTCCGCGATCTATCGTCACGTCAACAACGACTGTTCCTTTCCGCATCCCGGCGACCATCGGTTCAGAAACTACCATCGGCGTGCGTTGACCCGTCCCCCGAATAGCCCCGATTGCAACATCCGCTGTGCGCAAGGCTTCACTGAGAACGGAAGGCTGTAGCGTAGAAGTCCACAACCGCTGTCCTAGGGCGTTTTGCAACCGAATCAAGCGATTGGGGCTGTCATCGAACAGCTTCACGGTGGCCCCTAAACCCAGCGCTGCGCGTGCCGCAAACTCTCCAACAGTGCCCGCTCCAATGATGACGACTTCGGTCGGAGGGACTCCTGAAACGCCTCCAAACAACGTCCCTCTTCCATGGGGACCTGCGAGCAAATCACCGGCGATTAGCACGGCCGAGTTGCCGGCGATCTCTCCCATGGCCCGAACCAGCGGGAAAATTCCATTCTCATTTTGAATGAAATCCCAGGCAATCGCCGTAATCTTCTTGGCTGCCAGAGCCGCCAACAAGCCTGTTGGCTGAACAGTCCATTGCAACGCACTGATCAAGGTTTGGCGCATGCCCATCAATTCGACTTCCTCCATCGTCGGAGGCTCTACTTTGATGACAATGCCCGTCTGAAACGCTTGGCGACGATCGTATACAATGCGCGCACCTGATTCACTGTAATCCCCGTCTGAGTAGTGGGCTTGGGCTCCTGCCCCTGTCTCAATAAGAACTTGATGGCCTCTGGCCACAAGCAGCGCAACGGCCTCAGGCACCAAAGCGACACGTTTTTCCTGCAAACTCTCTTCCTTCGGAATGCCGATCACCAACTCACTGGTCTTTGATGTGATCTGCAACACCTCTTCCTGTGGGAGAAGCGCCGCCTCGCGGGCTAGCGATTGGATTCCTTTGCTTTTTTCGTTCATGTCCGTGGGTCAAAGTACTAAAACCAATCTTATGAAGCCTCCATTTGCCAAAGAATCGCTCTTCGAGCAGGAGAATCCGATGGCGACTCCATCTGCAACTCTAACAGCAACGCATCATCAGGCATCAAGCCCGGTGCGCGCTCAGGCCACTCGACAAGATTCAAGGCATCCCCTTCGAAGTACTCCGAAAGCCCCAATTCCCAAGCCTCCTCTTCCCCGCTCAATCGGTATAAATCCTGATGAAAAATGGACCAATCTCCCGCTTTGTAGGCATTGACTAAACCAAATGTTGCACTCGCCGTGCCTCCTTGGACTCCCCAAAATTGACATAGCGCATTGACTAAAGTGGTCTTTCCCACCCCCATCGGCCCATGCAGCGCAACCACTCCCGAATAACCGCCCTGTGCATTGGGCAACAGCACTTGCTTCATGGCAGCATTCAAATGCTCCACCACAGATTCTAAAGAATCCAGGACGTACCAACCGGAGTCAAAAAGTTGCTTCTTCGGCATCTCACTCACAAGGTATCGACAGGATCCATTTCTACCCAGGGGATGATCACTTCTTCCATGGAGATGCCTCCGTGCTGAAAAGTGTCTTTAAAGTTCTGGGCAAAGTGATGGTAGTTGTTCGGGTAAACTAAGAAATCGTCTTCCCGCGCAAAAATGTAGGAGGAGCTCACTTGTGGGCGCGGCAATCCAAAGGCCAAGGGATCTCGAACTTCAAAAACATCCGATGCTTTGTACCCCAAATTTTTCCCCACTTTATATCGCAGATTCGAATTGGTTTTTCGATCCCCTTTGACTTGAATTGGACGGTTTACCCGCACCGTTCCATGGTCCGTGGTGATAATGACCCGGGCATTGAAAGCGGCCATTTGGTCAAACAACTCGCGCAATGCGCTGTGTTCAAACCAAGACAATGTTAAGGATCGGTATGCAGCGTCGTCTTCCGCTAACTCCTTGAGCACGTCCATCTCAGAGCGCGCATGGGAGAGCATGTCCACGAAATTATAAACCACCGCAGTGATATCATTTTCCTTGGTTTGATGAAATTGTTCTACCAATTTTCTTCCTGCAGCCAAATTGGTCACCTTGTGGTAACCCGATTTTCCTTTGAAATCCAATCGCTTCAGCAATTGATCAAACAGCTGTGCTTCGAATTTATTCTTGCTTCCCTCTTGATCTTCATCCACCCAATACTCTGGATATACTCGCGCGATTTCAGCAGGAGTTAGACCAGCGAACAAGGCGTTCCGCGAATACTGTGTTGCTGTCGGCAACATGGAGAAATAGGGCTCCGATCGAATAACGCGGAAGCGGTTGAGTAACAGCGGTTCAATCATTCTCCATTGGTCCATGCGCAAGTTGTCAATGACAACGAGATACACCGGTCGTTTGTCACCAACATCGGCTAAAATCTGGGGCAATCGCTCGGGCAACAGACGGTGCGAAAGTGTCGGATGGTCTTCATCTGAAGCCGCCATCCATTCCTCATACGAGGTTTGATAATACTTAGAGAATTGTCGATCGGCATCCTTGAATTGCATTTCCAAGACATCTCGCATGCCAGCATCTTCTGACTTCTCCAACTCCAATTTCCAGTGCACAAGCCGTTGGTAAATCGCCGTCCAATCACGCGCATCCAACCGTCCCATCATTTGCATGGACAGTTCACGAAACTCACGTTGATAGTCTGTCATGGCCTTCTCACTGACCAATCGCTTTTCATCCAAATTCTTTTTGACGGCCAGCAAAATCTGATTAGGATTCACCGGTTTGATCAAGTAATCACTGATCTTGGAACCAATCGCCTCCTCCATGATGTGCTCTTCCTCACTCTTGGTGATCATGATGACCGGAAGGTGTGGCCGTTGTTCCTTGATCCGTTGAAGCGTCTCCAACCCATTGAGTCCGGGCATTTGCTCATCGAGAAACACCAAGTCAAAAATGCCCGTTGCCAGCAATTCGAGGGCTTCCACTCCGCTGTTGACCGGCGTAACATGAAAGCCTTTTCCTTCTAGAAAAAGCAGATGGGGTTTGAGCAGTTCAATTTCATCATCCGCCCATAAAATTCGTGGAGTTCGCTGCATCGTTTTAAAGTGTCTGTTCAAAGGTAAGTCCGACGTGGTCGCTACACGTTATCTTGCGGCTATTCTCAACGCAGTTCCTCCCCATTTCTTATCTGGCCCGAAGATGCTGAATCACAACAAACATAAAATTCTCAACGATCCGGTTTACGGATTCATCACGATCCAGCATGCTTTGACGTTTGACTTGTTAGATCACCCGTACATGCAACGCTTGCGTCGCATCTCGCAATTGGGACTGTCTCATCTGGTCTATCCAGGGGCAGTGCACAACCGTTTTCATCACGCTATTGGTGCCATGCACTTGATGCAGGAGGCCATTTCTGTGCTGCGATCGAAGGGGGTTGACATCAGTGAAAGAGAAGCCGAAGGTGCTTGCGCAGCCATTCTACTGCATGACATAGGCCACGGTCCTTTTAGTCATGCCTTGGAACACAGCATTGTCACAGGCGTTAACCATGAAGACATTTCGGTGTTGATCATGAATCGGCTAAACGAAGAGATGCACGGTGCTTTGGATACGGCAATAGCCATCTTCAATGACCACCACCCCAAGCGCTTTCTGCATCAATTGATCTCATCCCAGTTGGATATGGACCGGTTGGACTACCTATCACGCGATAGCTTTTACTCAGGGGTTGCTGAAGGCCGCGTCGGCAGTGAACGCATTATTAAAATGCTGGCCGTCGAGGATGGCCAATTGGTCGTTGAGGAAAAAGGCATTTATTCCATCGAGAAAATTGTCATGGCACGGCGCCTGATGTATTGGCAAGTCTATTTGCACCGGACCGTGCTCTGTGCTGAATTCATGCTCATGTCAGCCCTGAGAAGGGCCAAACATGTCGCTCAGAGCGACCCCCAATTGTTTTCGACACCGTCACTGCAAATTTTCCTCCATGACTCGCTCGATAAGGCCCGCTTCATTGCTGACCCCAGCATCTTAGGTCATTTTTGCCAATTGGACGATAGTGACATTCTCTGCGCGTTGAAAGCATGGCAGCATCATGCCGATCCAATTTTGAGCGACCTCAGCCGTCGCATCATCAACCGTGATCTCTTCCAAATCGAATTGCGTTCGCAAGGATTCTCTAAGGATGAGTTGGACATCCAGCTAGAGCGTGTGGTAGCCGACTTCAAACTCTCCTTAGAAGATGCGAGCTATTTCGTCATTAGTGAACGCATTGATAACCGGATCTATGAATCCGGAGGCATCCAAATCCGATTCAAAGATGGCACGATTAAAGATTTTGGAGACGCATCTGATCATTGGAATCGGGAAAACTTGACCACACTCGTGGTCAAGTCTTTCTTGTGCTATCCCAAATACCTCAATTAGGTTTCAAGAGACTTCAAAATCAGACGGACAACTCTTCTCCAAGTTGATTGTACAAATGATATTCAAGCAATTCCAATGAGGAGTTTGACTCCACATGAATTTTGATGTGGTACTTCTTTTGCCAGCCCTTCAAAATGGACTTCAACCAACCTTGTTTAATGTAGGACTCTACCATCGGGTGCAACATGATGGTCAACCGGCGATGTCCCTCTCCTTCTACAAGGTAGCTAATGCTATTCTCAATCGTATCCGTAACGAGTATGGATGATTGAACCGCACCTGTTCCGGAGCAGGTTGGACACTTTTCAGAAGTCTTGATCGTGGCTACAGGCCGAACCCGTTGACGTGTCATCTCAACCACACCGAATCGGCTCGGAGGTAAAATATTGTGCTTGGCCTTGTCCGTCTGCATCGCCTCCTTCAGGGCGTCTGTCAGTTGTTTGTTGTGCTCGCGCTTCGCCATGTCGATGAAGTCAATGCAAATGATGCCACCCATATCCCGCAAACGCAGGATTCGGGCAATTTCACTAACACACTCAAGATTCGTGTGCAAGGCATTCTCTTCTTGGTCCTTAGCTCCTGCTTTTCTTCCGCCACTGTTGATGTCAATCACATGCATGGCCTCCGTCTGCTCAACAATCAAATACGCTCCACTCTTCAAATTGACCTGCGTGCTGAATGCCGCCTTGATCTGGCGATGAATGGACAACGTATTGAACAAATCCTTGTCCTTACTCACACTAACAACGCCTTCCTTATCGGGAGCAATCGTTTGCAAGTAGGTCTTGACCTCATCGGCCAAAACCGGATCATTCACCCGAATGCTCGTGCAATCAGCTGTTAATACATCGCGCAAAACCGCACTGGTCTTGTTCAACTCGCCCAAAACCCGTTTGCCTGGTTTGGCATTCTTCAATCGCTTGTGCAACTCACCCCAACGATTGACTAGGTCCTCTAAGTCCGCATGCAAGTCAGCAGCGCCCTTTTCCTCTGCAACTGTGCGCACAATGATTCCAAACCCAGGAGGGCGGATGCTCTGCATCAATCGCTTCAACCGGGTCCGTTCTTGCTCGCCTTTGATTCGCCCTGAAAGGGAAATTTTTTCGCTGAATGGAACCAAAACCAGGTAACGCCCCGGAAGGGTCACTTCAGCTGTTAATCGAGGACCTTTTGAGCTAATTGGTTCTTTCGCCACTTGAACCATGACCAACTGGGAAGAAGACACTTCGTCTTTGATCTTCCCTTTTTTGTCAATTTCTGCTTCTCGCTTGAAATTCCCCAAATCTGACACGGGCTCTTTGCCTTGCATCACGCGCTTCACATACTGCTGTTGAGTTCGGTAATGCGGACCCAAGTCCAAGTAGTGCAAAAAGGCATCGCGCTCGTGTCCAACGTCCAAAAATGACGCGTTCAGACTAGGCAATACCTTCCTAACCCGGCCGAGAAATATATCCCCGACCGCAAACCCATTGCTACCTTGATCTCGATGCAACTCAACGAGTTGACCGTTTTCCATCAAGGCGATCTCCACCTCACCAGAGACGGAGTTGATAACCAATTCTTTGCTCACGCAGGAACCGGATGAAACGCAAGGAAGCGCCCCATTCGGGTGAGCACTAAGTGCTCACCCGAACGAATCACTTCTTCTTGTGCCGATTTTTGCGCAATCTTTTCTTCCGCTTGTGCGTCGACATCTTATGACGCTTCCGTTTTTTACCGCTTGGCATGATGGTTGAATTTATTCGTTTGTTCCAGAGAGACCTCCGGATTCTAATCGTGTGATAAAATCTAAAACTCGCGCTGAGATCACCGTATCTGGCGCGTAAGGTAAGTATTGCTGGTAACGAATCACAGCCGCCTCCGTTTTACCCATTGCTTCATAGCAACGTGCAGTAAAGAAAAGTCCGTTGGTATAGCTATCGTCAGCATCCATACAGGCTTCAAAACCAACAACCGCTCGGTCGTAGGCCCCTTCCTCCATATCGAGCATGGCCAATTGCCATGTCGCTTCAACATGGCCTGGTTCCAAGGTTAACGCTTGAGAGAATCGCTCACGCGCTTTGTCAAGCTGGCCCGATTGAATTCCAAAAACCCCCAACCAAACCACCGCATCCACTTCAGGCTCGTCTTGCTCTGCAAGAGCTCTCAGTTCCAAAATGCCTTCCATGGGGTTAGCGCCCGAAACCTTTTCAACAGCAACAGCTACCGGATCATCCAGGTAAGCCTCGTCTTCAGCAGCAACAACAGAATCAGCGATAGCCGAAGATTCAGGCTGCCTCGGCATCCACAGCACGAATGCTATGAGTGCGGCTCCTAAAACGACTGTTACTATGACACCTGTTCTGTTCCGCATGGATTACTTCACCTTAACCTGCGTTTTTACATTTTCAACAAAATCCTTCGCTGGCTTGAATGAAGGAATGTTGTGAGCCGGAATCTGAATGGATTGCTTCGCAAGGATGTTGCGGCCTGTTTTCGCTGCCCGGGTTTTCACAACAAAGCTTCCAAAACCTCGGAGGTAAACATTTTGTCCAGATTCTAAACCATCTCGCACAGAGCGCATGAATGCCTCAACCGTAGTTTGAACATCTTGCTTCTCCATACCGGTTTCGTCAGCAATTCTGCTTACAATATCTGCTTTCGTCATCTTGCGTTAGTACGTTTGTCAGTCTCAAAAAAGAAACCCCAAAACCGTTTGGGGGTGCAAAAATACGTTGAATGTCCTGAATACTACCCACTTTATGCATCCCAAAACTGCTTTTTCCGAAGACGTGGCCCTGAACATGTTACGAAGTGATCTCCATCGGTGGTATTTGGAGCATGAACGGCCCTTGCCATGGAGGGAAAAACCGGAACCTTATGGCACTTGGCTTTGCGAAGTGATTATGCAGCAGACACGCATCGATCAAGGGACAGCGTATTGGGAACGATTCATGCATCGCTGGCCCAATTTTCAGGCCTTAGCCAACGCCAGTGTCGATGAGGTTTTAAAGGAATGGCAGGGCCTTGGCTACTACAGCCGCGCTCGAAACCTGCACAAAGCAGCTCAAATTATTTCAGAGGAATTTCCTAACGGGTACCCACAAGAAATGAATCAATGGCTCGCGCTGCCAGGTGTCGGTACCTACACTGCCGCGGCGATATGCTCCATCTGTTTCGAAACTCCTGTCGCAGCCGTTGATGGCAATGTCTTGCGCGTACTCAGTCGTTTTTTAGGCATTCACGAACCGATTGACAGGCCATCCGGACGAAAGCCCTTGGAGACCTTTGCCCAGGCCTGGGTCGACCCAAAAAACCCAGGCAGACACAATCAAGCCATCATGGAATTGGGCGCTTTGACTTGCACTCCGAATGCTCCTGATTGCGCCAGCTGCCCGCTGCAGAAAAAATGCGCCAGCAGCTTTATGCCCCATAAAAAAGGCTCCCTCCCCCCTTTTAAACAAGGCAAAATCAAGGTTCAAGATGTCGCCCTCCAATTCCATGTCATCGTTCACAACGGTCTTGTTCTCATGAATAAAAGACCCGATTCAGGGGTCTGGGGTGGCTTGTGGGCTTTTCCGACTTCCGAGAAGCCTGGGCTACCAGCCGCCGAAACTGACCAACCCCCCGCCTCCCTCAACGAACGACTCATTTCACGAGGGCCATGCGGAACACCCGTGAAGCACCTGCTGAGTCACCGCCGCTTGCATGTGCAATTCTGGCTTTGGCTCCTTCCTGAAAATGAGTCATTGGATTGGGGGGAATGGCATACTTGGGAAAGCGCAATGGAACTCGCGTTGCCACGAGTACTTGAGAGCTGTTGGACCGATGTGAAGAATTCCGCTGAACAAAAAGAATCTAAAACCGTGGCATAGCGTAAATTTGAAACATGGCTGGAGTCAATAAAGTAATCTTGGTAGGCAACCTAGGCAAAGACCCGGAGATGCGCTACACCCCCAACGGAGTCGCTGTTTGCTCATTCCCCATGGCAACATCTGAGACCTATAAGGACCGCAATTCAGGAGAACGCATCACGCAAACAGAATGGCATAATATTGTCATCTGGCGTGGCATGGCCGAAACTGCTGAAAAATACCTTCGCAAGGGATCCCAAGTTTTCATCGAAGGCAAAATCAAAACGCGTTCATGGGATGATCAGCAAGGACAAAAACGCTACACGACAGAGGTCGTAGCAGACGTCATGCAGCTTCTCGACCGCCCAGGAAATGGCAGCCCTCAAGTCGGCAACAATCAAAATGCCACAAAAGCCGATCCCCAGCCTCAAGCAAAACCTGCGAACAGCGCCATGGCAGAATCGGCGAACGAGCCCGTCTCCTCGTCTCCATTCAATCCACCGAGTGTCCCTGAGGGCGACGCATCAGATTTGCCGTTTTGAAGCTTTTTATTGACTTGAAGCCCCTCCTTTGAGCTTTCTGCTATCGCCCTTTCTTTTGGCATCACTGTGGTCAGCGCCGGATTTCGCGCCCATCCTAGCCATCGCGGTTCTGCTTCTGTTTAGTGCTTTAATATCAGGATCCGAGGTCGCCTTTTTTAGCCTAACGCCATCAGATCTGCAAGACCTCGAGAGAGCGCGTGACCAAGATCAATCCATCAAAGCCCAGCGGGTTTTGGAATTGCTCGAAAAGCCTGATTCAGCGCGAGCACCGCGTCATTTGTTAGCCACCATACTTGTGCTCAACAATCTGACCAACATTGTCATTATTCTGATTTCAACCATGGCCATGGAGCGGTTTTTCCCTTCTTCAGAGATGGAGGCCTGGATGAAATGGACCCTCCATGTTGGAGCCGTGACCTTTCTAATTGTCCTCTTTGGCGAAGTGATTCCAAAAGTTTATTCCTCGACGAATCGCATCCAATTTGCTCAATTTACCGCGGGCCCCTTGCTTGTCGCACGGAGTGTTTTGAAGCCCGTTTGGAAACCGCTAGTCCGTCTTGGAGCTTGGGTTGGTCGTCGCGTTGAAGTGCCGGCTACAGATCTTTCCATGGAAGACCTGGAGCAAGCCCTTCACCTAACAGCAGATGAAGACCGCTCAGACGAGGAGCAGCGGATTTTGGAAGGAATTGTAGCCTTGGGAAGCAAGGATGCCAAACAAGTTATGACAGCGAGAACAGATATGGAGTCTGTATCGACTGATGATTCTTGGACACAACTTCGAGGCCAAATCATCGAATCAGGCTATTCTCGGATTCCGGTTCACCAGGGATCTCAGGATGACATTCAGGGCATCTTGTACGTCAAAAATTTATTGCCGCATTTAAATCAGCCTGAACTGAACTGGCAATCTCACATTCAACCAGCCTATTTCGTCCCTGAGAATAAAAAAATCGACGATTTGATGCGAGAGTTTCAAGAAAGAAGAACTCACATTGCCATCGTTGTTGATGAATACGGAGGGACAAGTGGGATCATCACGTTGGAGGATATCATTGAAGAAATCGTAGGTGAAATTTCTGACGAGTTCGATGCCGAGGAGATTTCGTATTCAAGATTGGATGAACGCACTTTCATCATCGAGGCGAAAACCTCCTTGATTGATGTCTACAGAATCCTCGATATCGAGGACCAAGCGTGGGAAGCTGCCAAAGGAGAAAGTGATACCCTCGGCGGATTCATCACAGAGCAGGCCGGTCGCATTTTAAGAACCGGCGAATCCATTCTCTTTGAACAAGTGGAATTGAGAGTGGATGCTTCGAATGCGCGAAAGTTGATGCGAATTAAGATGACTTTGCCGGAAAATTCAGCGAGCGAATGACCCCGAAACGCTTTGCGCTCCGCCCTGCTTTTTTCTGCATCGCGGCTCTGATGCTCCTTGGATGCAATGAAGATTACATGCCGCGGCCACGAGGATATTTTAGAATTGAGACTCCCGCTGTTTCATACGTTCCTTACGCGCATCCCTGTGGCCCACTCTTTGAGGTCCCGTCTCACGCCAAGATTGAACTCATCAACTTAGACAATTCCACGAATTCGTGTTGGTTCAACCTCGCATTTCCATCTTTCTCTGGAAAACTGCATTGCACCTTGACTCGCCTGAACAATCCCGGTGAGTTCATCTCCTTGGTTGAAGATTCCCATCGCTTGGTTTTTAGTCATGAAGCGAAAGCTTCGGGGATTCAGACTCGTTCATTCGACCTTCCAGAAAACCAAGTTGGAGGACTCATCTTTGACTTGGACGGGCCCGTGGCTTCTCCGTTGCAGTTTTTTGCTAGCGACAGCACCTCTTATTTTTTGCGTGGGTCTCTCTACTTTCAACATGTTCCAAATCCTGACAGCATCGGACCCGCTCTAGATTATTTACGGCAGGACATTGTGCACATGATCGAAACACTGCAATGGCAATGAGACACGATCACGACTGGATTCTTGACATTGGCAACACGCGCACGAAGCTCGCTTCATTTGTGAGCGGTGAATTGGCTGAAGTCTGGACGGATGATGCTGCTGAGATTATCGCCAATGAAGCCATGGAAACCCAGCAATTGCCGGCCAGAATGCTCATTGCAGCGTCCGGTAACGCTTCTGAGTTTTGGACGAATTGGAACAATCGATGGCAGCGTTCTCATCCTCAACCTCAAAACCTGGTGAATCTCCATGCCAAGATGGAATTGGGTTTTGATGTGCGATACGATAGCCTGGAAACGGTAGGGCTCGATCGACTTGCTAATGCTGCAGCCGTCCTTGCCATCGACCCCGATTCCCAGTGGATGGTAATCGACATGGGCACCTGCATGACCGTCGATGCCGTAGAAGAACATTCATTTATCGGAGGCGCAATTTCCCCAGGCATTGATTTGAGATTCCGATCGATGTATGCCGGCACACGTGCATTGCCCTATCCCGAAAATTGGCGTGAACTCGCTAGCGAGGGAGTGGCCATGCACATTGGCAACGACACGCTCTCCAGCCTGCTTGCCGGAGCCATCGGAGGAATCAATGCCGAAATCCAGGGACGCGTGGATGCGTTTAGGAAACATTGGCCCAACTTTCGAGTTGCATTAACAGGAGGAGATGCTTCTTTCTTGGAAGTCGAAGATCCACGCCTCATTTTTGTCGACCCAAACCTGACTTGGAAAGGGTATCATCAAATTCTGCAAAACGTTGAACAACGTTGAAATCACCCACATACGATCCTCAGGACACGCTCAAACTGGATCTACATTCGGTTCCAAAAGCAGTGTCTTTCTGGGGATACTGATTCTTGCCGCCGGTCATGTGATGGGACAAAATGCCGAATACTCTCCTTATTCGCGGTTCGGATTTGGTTTGGTGGGATCGCTTCAAACTCCTGTTCATGCTGGCATGGGTGGAATGGAGTCCATGCTTTACTCGAGCTTTCAATTCAATCCGAACAACCCCGCATCTGCATCAGCACTGGGACAGACAACTTTTCAAGGTTCTGCTGTAACCACGCAACTGCAAATGAGCCAAGGGGACGACGCTACAGCAACGGCACGATTTGGTTCTTCGGGGCCCTTGGGATTGGCCATTAAAAAGCAAGGTGGAAAAAACACCTTGATCCTCGGAGTTTCGCCATTTAGCAGTTCAGGATTCGCCATTTCCAGATCCACGGACATGGACAACATTGGCAATGTTCAAGAACGTTATGATGGGCACGGAGGACTCAGTAAAGCGCACATTGGATGGGCTAGAACCATCAAAGGCAGAGGCTATGTTCAAGCTGGACTCAGTGATAGTGTATTGATCCAGACCAACACGTTGCATTTGGGCATTCAAACGCAATATCTATTTGGGGCGGTGAGCCGAACGTCGGTTTTAGACATATTGGATCCAACTTTCCTTGATCACCGATCGGTGATCGATATGCGACATCGTTCCATTTCAGCTGATCTTGGCGTAATCTACAACCACCTCTTGTTCGCACAATACAACGAGGATCAGTCATTCGAGAAGAGTGCTTCGATGCGATTCGGAGGGCGCTTCACCCCTCAGACCGGCTTGTATAGTGATATCTCTCAGGTGGATGAAACGACTCAAAACTTGGGAGGCATTAACATTCCACTGGACACGGCTTTATTCGTTGCCGCCTCCAATGTTCAAGGCAAAATGCCCGCGTCATGGAATGCCGGACTTGGAATCATCTTTGATCACGCCAACGGACGGCATTTTGGGGCAGGCATTGAGTACAGTGAAACGCTTTGGGACCAGGTTGAATCAGATTTCGATGCAGCACTTCGGCCATTAGGGCTCACTTGGATGCGCTCGAAGATCTTCCGTTTTGGTGCCGAATGGACTTTAGGCAATGCCGAGCGACGGCATCCAACATGGGGCAAAGCTAATTATCGCGTTGGCTTGTCAATCGCACAGCAGCCCTATGCCGTGGAATCGACACAACTTGAATCACGGAGCCTATCAGCAGGATTCAGTTTGCCCTTAGTGGGCAGCCGTTCCCTAAGTCGACTTCATTTCGGCATGGAACTTGGAGAGCGTTACACTGCAGCGGGAGGGCTCAATGAAAACTACGCACGGATACACATTGGATTTTCATTGATGCCTTTTTTCAAAAACAACTGGCTGAGAGAACGATTGTATGATTGACCTGAGAAGACGAGACTTATGAAAAAGCAACTAATCTGGATCTGTGCGCTGCTTGTAGCAACGCCTCATTTGACTTTTGGACAGGACCGCTATGGCGAGACTGAGGAGCAGCAATTACTCTGCAAAGAGGCGCTCAGTGTTTATGTGAGCTACAAAAAGCAGAAAAATTATGACGAGGCCTACATCCAATGGCTGAAGGCTTGTGATGTTTGCCCTTCCAAGGCGCGTGAAGGGCTTTATTCTGATGGCATTCGATTCTTGAAAAACGAATTGAAAAAAGCAGAAAGCGTTACAAATGAAGAACGCGTGGCGTCAATAAAAGACAGCATTTTCTTGTTGTATGACCAACGCATGGAGCTCTTCCCTACCACGGCCAAACTCCCCAACAACCGTTGTAGCATCTTGGGTTATAAAGCCTCTGATTACTACCAGTACAATAAAGACGATCCAGCAACAGCAAATGCTTGGTTCAAAGAGAGTGTTGACTGTTTGAAAGAAGAGACTTCAGCTGCTGTATTGAGCAAATATTACGTCACCTCCTTCTATACCATGAAGGGCTTGGAAGACGAGGAGGCCAAGGAAAAGCTCGGCGAAATGTTGACCGAATACTTGGTTTTGATGGATTACATCGAGGCCAATATCACGCTCGCTGCTGATGATGCAAAAGCGTTAGATGGTTTTGAAAAGGCCAAAGGAAACATTGATGAAGTGTTTATCGCGATAGCGCAATGCGAGGACATGGTTCCTGTTCTTAGCATGAAAATAGCGGAAGATTCGAGCAACATGGATTTGAAGCAAAAGGTCCTTCGGCTTTTAAATCAAAAAGAGTGCACGGACAACGAGTTGTTTCTTCCTGTTGCAACGGCAGTCCATGAGCTTGCTCCAAGTCATCCATCTGCCTACGCAATTGGTTACAGCCAAGCGAAGAATGACAACTTCGAAGAAGCCTATTCCTTCATGCAGCAAGCCGTTGAACTCTGCGGTGATTGCACGGAACTTGAGGCTTATTTACTCAAGACGGGTCAGATCGCTTCTTTTCTCAAAAAATCAGCGTCAGCTCGTCGCTATGCTGAGCAAGTGCTCGCTGTGAATGCGTCCAGCGCTGAAGCTTTCATGCTGATTGGCGATGCCATTGCTGGAGGAGCTTCTGCCTGCGATGATGGCGCACTGGGGTCCCGCTTAGCCTATTTGAGAGCAGCCGATTTTTATGGCAAAGCCAAGTCTTTTGGCAGTGAGGAGGTCGCTTCAACAGCAAGCAAAAAACTCCAGAATGCCTCGAAGCAATTCCCAAGTGTTGAAGAGGTTTTTGCCGTAGGTAAAAGCACAGGGGCTGAGATACAAATCCCCAGCATTTCTGGGTGTCCTTGTTCTGGCGAAAGCACAGTGATTCGTGTCCGTTGATTGGAACGGCATAGTCGGAACGGCCTTTGTGCCGTACTTTTTACTCCTTCTCGGGTGCTCCAACTCGGATGAAGAATTGGTTGCTGTCGCCGAATCTGACAAGTCACCGGTTCAGCAAATAGAAAATGGACGGTTTCAGTATTCTGAACAAGGTGAAATCTTGCACGTCTTGACAGCGTCCATTCTTCGGCGCGTTGAAAATGGGACAGCCGAGAAATCTGAAGACTTGGTGGAAGTCCTGGACGGATTTGAGTTATTTCTTGGTGGTGATGAAGACAACTATGAAGCCCACATGCAAGCCCAGACGGGTTGGCTCGATGAGAAAAACTTACGGCTGATTGCGCAGGACCAGGTGGTGCTTAGAAACCTTTCAGGAGACATTCTAGAAACAGAATATCTCGTTTGGGCCGAGGACTCCAACCGGGTTTGGACCAACCGGCCTGTGATGATTACGAGCAAAAATGGCATTCTCTATGGAGAAGGCCTCGAGTCCGATGCTCGTTTTGAGAATTACCGTATTCTGCGTCCATCTGGAGAAATCGTTTTGGAAGGAATGGAAATGGACCATCCTTAATCGTTTCAATAAAATCATATCTTTTGATCATGGATATCAATCGCGCTATTCAAGTCAGCAAGGCCGCTGAAAAATTTTGGATTCTGATTGTTGTCGCTTCCGTAGGAGTGAGCATTTGGTATCTCGTGGAGTATGGATGGGACCAGCAGAAACAAACACTCGTTCTACCGGGAATTGCAATCGCCTGGTATAGTTTTCGTCGCTACTTCCGGAAGAAACTGGAACGTGATCTTGATAACCACAACTCGAAGGTGTGAAAACGCAACCCTGTTTGATTCTTTTGCGTAGGTTTGATGCAATCCCTTTCCATGGATCCTGACCCCGCGAGTTCATTTATCATCATTGGCGTTTCGCTCTTGGCATCGGCCTTCTTTTCAGGAATGGAAATCGCCTTTGTATCTGCCAATCGCCTGCAGATTGAGCTCGACGCGCAACAAAGTTGGCGAGGCCGCTTATTGGCTCATTTGTCCAGTAAGCCACAACAATTCATTGCCACCATGCTCGTTGGAAACAACCTCGCATTGGTTTTTTGCGGTTTGGAGTCGGGACGAGTTATCAGTGAAGGTCTCTTTCACGTGGCCGATTGGCCCGAAGCACAGCACCCTATTTTGGCACTGGCGGCGCAAACAGGCATAACTACTTTAGTCATCCTCGTCGTTGCTGAATTCATTCCAAAAGCCCTATTCCATGCCAATTCAAATTTTTGGCTTCGGTTTTTCGCATTGCCTTTGGCCATCTTCCACTACCTCATGGTCATCCCTGGAGCATTCGTCGTGTGGCTCAGCCGATTGGCTATCCAGCTCTTTGGCAAAGAGCATACCGCCCTGCGTATCACCGATCAACAGATGGGCGCTACCGACTTGGATCATTTCATCCGGGAGATCAGCGGACGAATGGAACCGGAACAGGAATTGGAGCACGAACTTCAAATCATGCAAAATGCACTCACCTTCAACAAAGTTTTGGCACGTGATTGTTTGATTCCACGCAATGAAGTCGTGGCCGTTGAAATGGAGACTCCTCTGGACAAAGTCCGTGACCTTTTTGTTTCATCGGGACTGTCCAAAATTGTCGTCTACAAAGGGGATATTGATCAAACGATTGGCTATGTCCATTCCAAAGACTTGTTCAAAAATCCGACCTCTGTCAAGAGCATTCTCCACCCCACTTTCGTTGTTCCAGAACCGATGCCCGCGGACGATGTATTGCGGCGGTTTATTCAAAGAAAAAGACATTTAGCGATTGTTGTAGACGAATTCGGAGGCACGTCCGGCATCCTCACCATGGAAGACATCATGGAACAATTGATTGGCGATATCGAAGATGAGCACGACATTGAGGACCTTGTGGAAGAAGAAATTGAACCCGGACATTATCGGTTCTCCGCCCGCTTGGATGTCGAAGATCTGAACGAGAAATTCGAATTGGACCTTCCTGCCATGGACGCCTATGAGACCCTTGGAGGACTGATGCTACATCATGCTGAAGAAATTCCAAACCAAGGATTTACACTCGAACTTGACGGGTGTTTGATGACGGTTGAAGAGGTCAGCAGCAGCAAAATAAAGACCATATTAGTACGAAACTTGAACCAAGGATCCGTATGAAAAATCAAATAGCTTATCCCGTCACTGGAATCTTCCAACGACAACCGCAACTGCAATTCAATGCATTGCGTGATTTCCCTTATCTTCGCGAACCTTTATTAGAAGTCGATTTACCATGTCAATGATTGAAAAAATCCGCAACCGTCAAGGCTTGCTCATCGTTATGATTGGATTTGGAATGTTGGGATTCCTCGTTCCTTACGACGCCGTAATGGCGTTAATAGGTCAAGGAGGAAACCGCGACGTTGGCGAAGTCAATGGTCACGAGATATCCGGCCTGGAATACCAATCCGAACTCCAAGAGCGCCGCCGCTTGGGATTCAACGGCGACCAGTTGAGTGAAGAAGTTTGGAATGACCTCACTACGGGGATCATTTTGAGCGACGACTTTGACGCTTTGGGCCTAACCGTTTCCGACCTTGAATTCCAAGAACTTCTTTTCGGTTCGGGCTACTCGCCCTACATGAATCGAGCGTTCTATTCAAACGCTGAAAACAAGCAATTCTGGCAACAGAATTTCGGTGCCATGCTGAATACACCGCAAGGCAAGTCTGATTTCATGTCTTACAAAGCGCTGATTTCGGAAAAACGCATCCGCGAGAAGTATGACAATTTAGTGAATGCAGGCATCTACACGAACAGTTTGGAAGGCCAAGCTGATTATTTACAAGCCAACCGAAAGGTGACTTTCCAGTATGCGCTAAAATCCTTTGCCAGCATTCCAGACTCAGATGTCGACGTAAGCGATTCGGATGTCAAGTCTTTCTACCGAGCGCACAAATCAGATGTGGAATACAAAGAGAAGGATGGCCGAAATGTCACCTATGCACGAATTGCAGTCAAGGCCTCTGCTGAGGACGCGACAACGATTGAATCCGAATTGAGCTCTTTGAAGACGATTTGGGCATCCTCTACAGAGAGTGATAGCCAATTCGTCGCCACCGTCAACGAAGCTCCCTTTCAGCTCACCACACTCAAGCGCAGTGATGTCGAAACCGATGTCAATGAAGCGGCCTTTTTCGACTCGAAAGAAGGCGATATCATGGGGCCCTACCTGAAGAACCAGACTTACCGATTGGCTCGGATTGCTGGTTTTAGTAGTGAACCGGACAGTGTTTCTTGTCGCCATATTTTGTTGCAAGCCAAGAACTCCTCTGATGCCACTGAAATGGATGCGCTCATGGCCCGAGCTGATAGCTTGAAGCGTGCCATCCGCCGCGGTGCCAAATTTGAGGATCTCGTAGATCAATTCAGCGATGATCCTGGTTCGAAGTCCACAGGCGGTTTCTACGATTTCTTTACACGAGGCCGTATGGTAAAGCCTTTTGAAAACTATTGTTTCGACAATAAGCCCGGCAGCATTGGAGCGGTAAAAACACAATTTGGCGTTCACCTCATTGAGGTCATGGACCGCACGGAACTAAAAGATCGCGTTTCTGTCGCAATGATCGATCGTGCTTTGGTTGCGTCAAGTGAAACCTCGCGCTCCGCCTACAGCGCGGCAAGCGAATTTGCTATTAGCTCGAACAGCAAAGAATCCTTCACACAGGCTGCTGGTGATGCCGGATACCCAACAAATTTCGCCAAAGACATTCGTCGACAAGCCACTTCCATCTCAGGCTTAAGAAATGCGCGAGAATTGGTCACCTGGGCTTTCAATGCCACTGAAGGAGAAGTCTCGAATCCCATCCTCGTGGATGACACGTACGTCGTAGCCTTCCTCGATCAAGTGTCGAAAGAGGGAATTCCACCGTTTGAGCATGTTGAAAAAGTCATGCGCACTGGAGCGATTCGTGAAGCGAAAGGAGAGTTGTTTCAAGATCAAATGTCAACGGGAACGCTCAGTGAAATTGCAGCTTCTATTGGAACAAATGTGCTCACTGCAACGGACATGGCTTTGAAATTTCCAACGATCAAGGGTGCTGGCGCTCTCCCTGAACCTCAAGTTGTTGGCACTGCCTTCGCCATTCCGATCGGCAATATGTCACAGCCTATCGTTGGCGCCAATGGCATTTGGGTCGTAGCCCCGACCTCGATCCGCGAGGCTGCCGAAAAATCAGACTTTCTTTCTGAACAATCAAGTGGTTTGGCACGAGCTCGAGGAGCCGCCACATTGCGTATCTCCAATGCCATGTTGGAAGCAGCTCAACTTGAAGACAATCGCGGCGTAAACTAACTCCGACGATTTACCGAATTGAAAAAGGCCCGCTTTTAGTGGGCCTTTTTTTTGTTTTCAATTTCCAAGTAACTCCCGTCTCCATAGCTCAGAAATCGAAAGCCATCTCCCAAGGCCATCTGGTAGATCTCCTTCCATCGTTCTCCTATCGCTGCCGCTACAAGGCACAGCAAGGTGCTTTTAGGCAAGTGGAAGTTGGTAACAAGCCCCTGACAAGAACGGATGCGATAAGATGGAACCATCATGATGGATGTCTGGAAGACCCAATCACGCCCTTGCAATTGTTCCATAGCCCATCGCACGGCCGTGGACATATCCCAATCCAGCATTTCATCCATTGACTTCAATTCACGAGCCCATTCCCATTGTCCCAACTGATTGGGTTGATGGCCTTCTTTCTTCCATTTCAAAGCCAGCCAGTACACACTTTCAAGCGTTCGCAAGGTTGTCGTGCCCGTCACCACCCGATGGGGCTCCAATTCGCTCAAGGACGCCAAAGCGGCATAGGGAACGACGCAATGCTCCGCGTGCATCACATGATGAGCGACTTCGCCCTCAGTCAAAGGCTTGAATGTCCCCGCGCCAACATGCAAGGTGACTGCATGCAACGTTCCTTTGGACCGCAATCGCTCCATGAGCGGTTCGTCATAATGCAATCCCGCAGTCGGAGCTGCTACTGAACCTGGCACTTCAGCATAAACCGTTTGATAATCATCGACATCTTGGGCCTCGTCCTTCCTGCGCATATAGGGTGGGAGTGGCGTATTGCCCAGCATTTCGAGCATTTCACCCCAAGTCAATTCATCTGAGCCGTCCTGAGCCCAATCAAATCGTACTTGTCGAGTCCCTTCTTCGATTTGATGCATTTGCGCCCGAAGTGTCCAACGCGCGTGCTCACCCTCTCCTCTCAGCGACGCCTCGCCATCTCGCCACCTTTTGGCACCACGAACCAAACATCGCCAAATCAAAGGCTTTGTGGAACGCAACGCCTGTTCCATGGTCATCCCGATGGGTTCTAAAAGGAACAGTTCCAAGCGACCTCCTGTAGGTTTCAGTAAGATTAGACGGGCGCGAATGACCCGCGTATCGTTGACCCACAGCTGAAATCCTTCTGGCAATAGTTCAGGGAGATCTTCAAATGTTCCTGCATCCCCCATGACATTTTCAGAGACATGCCACAATCGGGCGCGCGACCGAGGCTCAACGGGATGCAAAGCGATGGCCTCCTCTGGCAAGTGATAATCAAACCCCTCCGTGCCGAGCTGCAACAAATCTTGAATCTCTTTCACGAAACAAAAATAGCAGCTAACACGACCCTATTCGTCCGAATCGCGTCGACAGTTCATTACTTTCGTATACAATGTCAAAGAAACTGGTCATAGGCGCCGCAGGTCAACTTGGAATCGAATTGGTTCTTGCCTTGCAATCAAAGCATGGGATTGACTCCATTCATATCGCAGATATTCGAGTCCCCGAAAACGAACAAGTCTTAAAGAGCACATTCCTGCATCTCGATGCTACCGATGAGGGAGCGATGCACAAAGTGCTAGAAGAAGGACAGTATGAAGAGGTCTATCATCTAGCCGCTATGTTGAGCGCTACGGGTGAAAAGCGTCCATTGGCAGCGTGGGATTTGAACATGCAATCCTTGCTCAATGTCCTCGAGGCGGCAAAAGAAGGATGGGTACAGCGCATTTTTTGGCCCAGCTCCATTGCTGTCTTCGGACCATCCACACCCAAAAAAGACGTTCCACAAAATGCGACATTGGACCCCACCACCGTCTATGGCATTTCAAAGCAAGCCGGTGAATACTGGTGCCGCTACTACCATGAGAAATACGGTGTGGATGTCAGAAGTTTGAGATATCCAGGGCTCATTGGCCACCGATCAGTCCCGGGCGGGGGAACGACAGACTACGCCGTTGAGATCTATGAATACGCCGCAAAAGGAAAGCCATACTCGTGCTTCCTCAAAGCTGATCAAGCTTTGCCCATGATGTACATGGACGATGCAGTTCGTGCCACAATGGAATTGATGGCTGCCCCTGCGAAAAACATTCGCATTCGCACCTCCTACAACTTACACGCCATGAGCTTCACCCCTTCTGAAGTTGGTGAAAGCATTCGACAGCTCGCTCCAGAGTTTCAATTGGTCTACAACCCCGATCAAAGACAGGCCATTGCTGAAACTTGGCCGGATTCAATCAATGACCAAGCAGCGGCAGAGGACTGGGGTTGGAAACCCGAATTGAACCTGGATCAAATGACACAACTGATGCTGGATGCGTTTCGTGCTGGCGTCGTGCACACGAAACCTTGAGTAAAGTATCCAACGAACCGCTGCAATAACGTGGGATGGTTTTTCTTTGCAGTGGAATCAGTAGGAATGCTTTTGTTTTGATTTCCTTCATCGCACAATTCGATCGACCGCATGCAACCGCTTTACATTCAAAATAGCCTCACGCGAAAAAAGGAACGCTTCACCCCTTTAAGCCCTCCTTATGTGGGCATGTATGTCTGCGGGCCAACGGTGTACAGCAACGTTCACTTAGGCAACGTCCGAACATTCCTCACTTTCGATATCGTCTACCGCTACTTGACCTTCTTGGGATACCAAGTTCGTTATGTGCGGAACATTACGGATGTCGGGCATTTGACGGGAGATTCCGATGACGGTGAAGACAAGATTGGTAAGAAGGCCCGCCTAGAGAATTTGGAGCCGATGGAAATTGTACAGAAGTACACCAACGACTTCCATGACGTGATGCGCATTTTCAATATGAAATCGCCTTCCATCGAACCAAGTGCTACCGGACACATCGTCGAACAGATTCAGATGATTCAAGATATCATCGAACGGGGCTATGGGTACGAATCCAATGGGAGTGTCTATTTCAGCGTTCGAAAATTCAGTGAAGATTTTCCATATGGGGAGCTCTCTGGCCGGCGCATTGATGACCTTTTGAGCAACACCCGTTCGTTGGATGGTCAGAACGAGAAGAACGATCCGCTTGACTTCGCATTGTGGAAGAAGGCAGACGCTTCCCACCTTATGAAATGGCCTTCACCTTGGAGTGAAGGTTTTCCTGGATGGCATCTGGAATGTTCCGTTATGAGCACAAAGTACCTGGGCAAGACTTTTGACATTCACGGAGGAGGCATGGACCTGAAGTTTCCTCACCACGAATGTGAAATTGCTCAAAATATTGGCGCACACGGCGGCGAGCGGCCTGTCAATTATTGGATGCACGGAAATATGCTCACGGTCAACGGGCGAAAAATGGCCAAGTCGGAAGGCAATGGCTTCACGCCGGACGAGTTGGTCACAGGGAATCATCCCTTGCTCGAGCGAGGATACTCTCCGATGACCGTTCGCTTCTTCATGCTTCAGGGGCATTACGCCAGCACGTTGGACTTCTCCAACGAAGCCCTGCAGGCAGCTGAGAAAGGCTTGGAACGATTGATGACGGCAATCGTCAAGCTTTCTGATCTACCCATTTCCGTTGAAGGGATGGACGACACGCAAATCCCCAAGCTCATGGAGCGCTGTGCACAAGCTATGGGCGACGATTTCAACACGCCCATTCTCATTGGTGTTTTGTTCGATGGCGTCAAATTGATCAACAACATTGTTTCCGGAAAAGTGACCATTTCGGCGCCCCAGCGCCAACAGCTCCAAGAAGGGCTCGAGGGATATGTGCTCGACGTGCTTGGATTGGAAGTCGAAAATAAAGCGAGTCAAAACGGTGGCGATGAGGATGCGCTGATGGGATTGTTGGTCGATTTGCGCGGGAAGGCAAAAGACAACAAAGACTGGGCTACAGCAGACACCATTCGCGATACACTCGGCGCATTGGGCATCACTATTATGGACGGCAAAGACGGAAGTTCATGGAAAAAAGACTAACCCGAACGCTCCTTCATCTTGGAGGTCTGCTATTCCTTGGCGCGACTTTGATTTCTTGCCATGAGGAAGAATCCACGTCTCATTCGATTGAGTACAAAACGCCTGTTCGGATCCAAGCCCCCGAATTCAATAGCGATTCTGCTTACGCGTTCGTCGCTGAGCAAGTAGCATTCGGCCCCCGCGTTCCCAATTCACCAGCACATGAGAAATGTGGAGATTGGTTGGTCAACGAACTCGATCGCTATGGAGCTGAAGTGACCGAGCAAATCGGCCGTGTCCGAGCATTCGACGGCACCATTCTGAACATTCGCAATATCATCGGGTCGTTTATGCCAGAGGCCAAAGAACGCGTTATGCTCTATGCGCATTGGGATACTCGACCATTCGCAGACAAAGACACCGTAAGAATGCGCGAGCCCATTGACGGCGCGAATGATGGCGGATCGGGAGTTGGGGTTTTGCTTGAAATCGCCCGTGTCCTGGGCACGGACTCGCTGGGCTATGGGGTCGATATCATCCTATTCGATGCGGAAGACTATGGCACTCCGGAGTGGGCGAACAAGGGAGAAAACACCATGTTGACTTGGTGCCTGGGGAGCCAATTTTGGGTCAATCAGCCGCACCGCATCGGTTACCAAGCAAAATATGGCATCCTTCTGGACATGGTGGGAGCAAAAAACGCAGTCTTCAACAAAGAAGGGACTTCGATGGCCTATGCTCCCGCGACCGTGAAAAAAGTTTGGAGCGCCGCTCAAGGATTGGGTCATGGGGCGTACTTCAAAAACGAAGTGACCCCCCAAACCGTCGATGACAACTTGTTCGTTTCAGAGTTGGGGGGCATTCCCTCTGCGAACATTGTCCATTACCAGTTACAAGTCCTTCCCATGGGCTATGGACCCTTTCACCACACGCACGCAGACAACATGGATGTGATTGACAAGAATAGCTTGCAAGCTGTTGGAAGCACCATTCTAGACGTTCTCTGGAACGACTAAACTTCCCTGCTTCTTTTGCGCCAATTCATGTGAACAATTTCCAAGACTTCTTGGATGAGTGGTTCGCTCACGCGCTAAGTTGGACTCACAAATGTTGCGCACTCTTCAGTCCCTATTGCTCGTCTTTGTCTTGCTCTTTTTGCATGGCAACCTGTCTCACAGTTATGCCCAAGATGCGGCATCCATCGAAGCTGCGCAAATGCTTGAACGGGGCGATTCATTGCTCGAGCTCGGAAAGCCCGTAGCTGCTCTGTCCATGTTCCGCGGAGCTGAGGAGCGATCCTTCGATCCGTGTCTCATCGCCCGAGCACGCATGGGCATTGCCGAAGTTCACGCAGAAAGTCACAATCCAGATCAAGCGAGCAGTGCTTTGATCTTAGCCGGTTCAGGTTTGCTCGCCTGCAGCGCTTCGGACCGCCTTGAACTCACCTTATTAGCCGCTGATCTTTGGCTGAGTCTTCAGCGAGAAGAGCAAGCCAGTGCCGTGCTTCGGCGGGAATTGCAAATGCAACCTGAACACATCCTCTTGCACTCTCGAATGGCTCAGATCGCATTCATTGCCGGAGATTGGACGCGCGCACGAGAGGCCTTGGATTTCTGCTTGAACCGTCCTCAAGAGGCGTTGTCCGACGAGCAAATGGCCGAATGGTTGAGCTATTTAGTTCAACTCGATATCATCGAAAACAGGAATCCAAACGACAGCATTGTCACAGCATTCCAATCCATTTCAATCACCATTCCCCTGGAATTGGCTCAAGACTACAGAAAGCAGATCTACGGGCTTCTTGCGCTTAAAAATCATCATCTTGCTTATGAATGGGCTCAACTCATTTTAGAGTTTACGCCGCGAAATCAGTTGAATTCACTTGCATTGGCGCACCTCCGGCTAGCGACGGCCGCGCATCGAGCCAATCGACCTTTGGACGCAGTCATTGGATTCCATGAAGCCATCAAAGCAGCTCGAGCGACAACTGACCTCGTCCTTTTGGCAGACGCACTGAGACAAAAGGCTGAATTCGAAATGGATCGATCCAATTTTCACGTGGCATTGTCTTCCATGTTCGAAGTGGACAGCATTAAATCAGCACTTCTATGGGGACTTCGTTCTTCTGACAGCCGTCAGGTCCGTGGATTCACCGAACAATTGCTTCCTGAACCCGATCCGTTTGAACGGGCGGTCGCCGATTTAGCAGACCAACGGGCTCAACGTCCGGACCTTGGAGCTTGGCCCTGGCTCGCTGCGATTTTAGCCATTGGGCTCTTGTCAATGAATCGCAGCCACCGGAGGGTAAAAAGTGCACTGAAAAAAGAAAGACGCCGATTGATTCGTCTCCGCAGCTTGGTGCCGAGCGATCGTTTATCTCAAGATGACGAAACCGTCACGGAGGAAGATGAATCGCTCAGCAATTCGAGTCTCATGCCCAACGGAGCATTTGTCTACATGCGGGATGACAATCCCTCTGCACAATCCATCCAAGCCTTCATGAGCGAATTGGATGAAGACATACAATCCACCATTGCATGGGATTCGGGGCGCGATCTTCAATTCACGATTGGGCCAGATGTGCGCATTGCCTTGCGCAATTTGATTCGAGGATTCATTGAACTTTCCCACGACCAACAAGATGTTCAGGTGCAGATCGAACAGCTCGGAGCCCACTGGAAATTCAGTATCAGCAGTGACCACACCGAGGCCTCGAAAGCCCTGCGTGGATTGTTTTATGGAAAAGATGCTTTGGCCTCTTCACGCTGGAATGAGCTCCATGCTCAGCTGCGGAAATTAGCGGGCAAGATTCAAGTCGAACGCATCTCCCCCGTCAGAGAAAAGCTCAGTGTGATTTTGCCCTCGACGTAAATAACGTGAGCGCTCGAGGTCAGTATTGACCTTTAAATTGATCCAAGAAACGGGCGTCATTTTCAAAAAATGCACGCAAATCTCCAATCTGATAGCGCAACATTGTGATTCGCTCTACCCCCATGCCGAACGCATACCCTGAGTATTTGCGCGAATCGATTCCGGCAGCTTCCAACACATTCGGGTCAATCATTCCGCATCCGAGGATTTCAAGCCAACCGGTGCCCTTGGTGATGCGCTTGTCCACTTCTGTTTCCAGTCCCCAATACACATCCACCTCTGCGCTGGGCTCGGTAAAAGGAAAGTAGGAAGGCCGCAGGCGAATGCGCGTGTCAGGACCGAAAAACTCCTGCGCAAAGAGCAACAAGGTTTGCTTTAGATCCGCAAAAGAAACGCCTTCATCGATGTACAAGCCCTCAATCTGATGGAACATGCAATGCGCTCTTGCGCTGATCGCTTCATTCCTAAAAACACGCCCCGGCATGATCAACCGCATCGGAGGATCATGTTGTTCCATTTCTCGAACCTGGACAGATGATGTGTGCGTCCGCAGCAACAAATCTGGCTTTCGTTCAACAAAAAAAGTGTCCTGCATATCCCGTGCTGGATGCTCTTCGGGGAAATTCAACCCACTGAACACGTGCCAGTCGTCTTCAATCTCAGGACCTTCTGAAACCACGAATCCCAAACGCTCGAAGATCCCAATGATCTCTCGCCTTACGACACTCAAAGGATGGTGTGTTCCTATTCCGACCCCCCCAGCAGGCCGGGTCAAATCCTCACCCGAGCTCGATCCACCCGCATGATTTGAATCCTCCGAAGAAACGGATTCAATTCTGGACTCAATGCTCCCCTTTAGCTCGTTCAACAACTTGCCCAATTCGCGCTTCTCGTCGTTTGGAGCTGCCTTAAACGACGCCATGAGGTCTTTCATGCGCCCCTTCCGACCCAACCATTCTATTCGAAATGCCTCCGCAGATTCAGCACTCGCCAAATCCACCGCGGCTACCTCCGCCAGCAATGCTATCAATTCATCCCGCATCGATTCCTCAATTGATCAATTCCATCGACATCCGCTCTTCCACTACAGGCCGATCCCCAGGTGCAGTTTGCACTCCAGCAATGGAATCCACTATATCCAACCCAGAGACCACATAGCCGAATACCGTATACTGATTGTCAAGAAATGGCGTCCCTCCGAAGGTCGCATAGCGTGCAATGTCTTCAGGCGTGTATGTAAATGTTTGGCCCTCGTCATATCCGAATTTGTTCTTTCCACTCTTTCGATCCTGATTCACTCGAGCTTGCAATCCCAGCAATTCTGCTTCTGAAAATGAGCGCCCCTGCACGAGATAAAACTGGCTTCCCGAAGAAGCTCTCTTTGGATTCGCTTGGTCGCCTTGCCGCGCTGCAGCCAGCGCGCCTTTGAAATGCAATTGATCGGATCGGATTTCTTGCGGGATGGTGTAGCCTGGACCGCCCGATCCCAAACGAGCATTGGGCGCAGCCATTTTGCTTTCTGGATCTCCCCCCTGAATCATAAAGTCTTTGATGACCCGATGAAACTGCAAGCTGTCATAGAATCCCGATTCAACAAGTTGAACAAAATTGTCGCGATGCCCCGGAGTTGAGTCAGAAAGCTCCACAACCATATCGCCAAAAGAGGTGTGAATGAGGACCTGTCGTGGCCCGTTTTTGGCGTTTTCACTGCAACCCGAAGCGGAAATCAATCCGAATGCGAGAAAGAACCAACCGATAAGACCAATGATGTGCTTGATTTTCATGACTTTTTGAAGATATTTGAAGACTCATCCTTGCCTGCAAAGTTAGATTGTCCAATGCGAAACACACACACCCTCCTTCCGATTAGCTTGTTGCTGTTGTTTTTTGGCCTCTCAAGTTGCCATGAAGTGGAAGAAACCATCGCCAATGTGGTTGTCTTAAACGACTTGGGCTCCCCAGTCCAGGGGGCCACAGTGCGGCTCTATGCCTTTGGCTCAGTCGATGAAGATTTTGTTGGTGAGCCCCGTTTCGACACGACTGCGGTCTCCAATGCAGCCGGATTGGTCAGCTTCAACTTCTCTTCTTTCTACGTGGAAGGTCAAGCAGGTTTTGCCGTTTTAGACATTGAAGCGACAAAAGCGTCCTTGTCCGGAACCGGATTGATTAAGATTGAGGAGCAGTTGACCAACGAGGCCACCATTTTTATCGAGTAATTAGCGCTCCGCTAACTTATTTCGTGGTACTCGCTTTTTCGTCCCCTTCGATCCAAGCTGAAAAATATTCAACCAAGGCGCGGCGCATGAGCAACTCTTGTTCTTTCTCTGTGACGGCCGGTATCGGACGCAGTTGTTTAAAGTGAGGCCAGCCATCGTCGTCTTGACGGACTTCCTCATAATACCCCATCGGGGTCAGCAAGGTGCAAATGCCTACATGCATCACCTCCAGTTTCTCATCTTTTTTGAAAGGCTTGTAGCCTTGAGCGCACTCCTGCAATCCCACCGTAAAGACCATTGTCGTCAAATCCGGTGGTTCACCGAATCGCTCCTCCATCAATTTCTCAAGTCGAATCCACTGGTTTTCGAAAGCGTAATCCATGATTGATGCCGAATGTGGTAAAAGAATCCCGGAGCTCTCGCCCCGGGATTCATTGGTCGGGATGACTGGACTTGAACCAGCGACCACACGTCCCCCAGACGCGTACTCTACCAACTGAGCTACATCCCGATGTAGAAATGTTCGTCACGTGATGTGATAAACGGAAGGCGAAGTTACTCAACTTTCTTTTCTGCTCCCTTGCGAATTGAAATTCTACCAACCAAAAGTGCAGTTCCTTGTGGTCTAGCCATTGAGACCTACTAACTTTACAGCGTCGAATCTCATTTGCCATGAAAATTTCATACCGGTGGCTGCAAGAATTGCTCCCAAACAACAAGTCTGCCGAAGACGCGGCAGCTGTCTTGACAGCAACCGGGTTAGAAGTTGAAGGCGTTGAATTAAAGGATGACATTCCCGGAGGGTTGCGAGGACTAGTTGTCGGCCACATTGAAGCCTGCGAAAAACATCCGGATGCCGATCGACTTCAGATTTGCCGCGTGCATGTTGGCGCTGAAGAATTGCTGCAAATCGTTTGTGGAGCCTCCAATGCCCGCGCGGGTTTGCAGGTCATCGTTGCTCAAGTTGGGGCCACTTTGCACCCCATTTCAGGAGATTCCTTTCAAATCAAAAAAGGGAAGATCCGCGGCCAAGTTTCGTTGGGAATGATCTGCGCAGAAGACGAAATCGGCGTCGGTGCGTCACACGACGGAATCATAGAATTGGACGCTACTTGGAAGCCGGGCACACCCGCTGCTGAGGTCTACGGTATTCAAGCTGATCATGTTTTGGAAATTGGACTTACGCCCAACAGAACAGATGGCATGAGCCATTGGGGGGTCGCTCGAGATTTGCGAGCGGGATTGTTGTTTGATACCGTCGAAGGATGTCAAGAAAAGTCAGGCAACATCCAGATGCCAGAAGTGACTGCCTTGCCAACAGCAACAGGGGATTTCAAAATCGCGATTGACTACACAGAAGGTTGCGCTTCATATTTCGGATTGGTGCTTGAAGGCGTGAATGTCGGACCGTCCCCCACAATTGTTCAGCGTCGTTTGAGAGCCATTGGGGTGACTCCACAGAACAATGTCGTAGACGCTACGAATTATGTCCTTCATGAGTTGGGCCAGCCCTTGCATGCTTTTGATGCCGACGTCATCATGGGTCAAGCCATTCATGTTCGCAGGGGGAATCCAAAGGAGAAGTTGATCACATTGGATGGAGTCGAGCGCACTTTGCATGCAGATGATCTCGTCATTGCTGACCAGGATAAAGCATTGTGCTTAGCCGGTGTATACGGAGGTCAAACCAGCGGAGTTCAGGATTCGACCAAACGCATTCTGTTGGAATCCGCTTATTTCGACCCCGTCATCATTCGGAAAATGGCCCGTAGGCATGGGCTGTCCACTGACGCGTCCTTTCGATTTGAACGAGGTGTAGACCCTCAGTCCGTGCGCCTTGCTCTCGAGCGCGCTGCATTCCTGTTGAAGTCTTGGTCTGGAGCAAATGTATCCACCCTCACTCAGGCCGAAGGAGGTGCCTTGCCCGCTGCCGCGACCATAGAACTGGATTGGTCTTACCTCGACAACATGATTGGGGTTGTTTTGGACCGTGAACATGTGCTGGCAATCCTGCAGAATCTCGACATCCAAATCGTCTCTCAATCTGAAAAGACTGTCTCGGTGAACGTTCCCGCTTACCGAAGGGATGTCACGCGTCCTGCCGATCTCGTTGAGGAGATTTTAAGAATTCACGGTTTTGACAAGATTCCGATGCCCCAGCGAATCACCTCAGCGATGCAAATACGCGCTGGATTCAAGTCTGAACGATTCCGCAACCAAATTGCCCATACCCTTGTAGGCCGGGGATTTCAGGAAATCATGAGCAATTCGATGACCAAACTCTCCTATGCAGAGGGCTTGGTTGATGACATGGCCGATCCAGAAATAAGCGCCGACGAACACATCGCCTTGCTCAACCCTTTGAGTGCTGATTTGGGTTCGATGCGCCAGTCATTGTTGTTTCAAGGCCTGGAAGCCATTGCCAGAAATCGAAATTTCCAGAAGCCCGATTTGCGGTTGTTCGAACTGGGCAGGACCTATCGAAAGCGTACTGAAGGAATCGAAGACCTCGCAGATGTTACTGCTCGTTTTGAAGAAACCGAGCGATTGTCCCTTTGGATGACTGGACGCACGGCTCCAGAAAATTGGAATACAGGAACAGGCGAATTAGACTTTTACCAATTAAAAGAAGCCGTTCAGACGCTTTTAGAGGCCTTGGGTGTTCAAGGACGCGCTGATATCGCGGTCAATGGAGGCGTGTTCGCTGATGGCGTTCGCATCATGCAAGGCGATCAGATTCTTGGACGGATGGGGGTCGTACACCCAAAAGTCACCGCGATGTGTGACGTGCAGCAACCTGTCTACTGGGCTGATTTCCTCTTGGAACCTCTGATGAAGGCATCCGAAGACCGCCAGATTCAAGCAAAAGAGCTTCCGAAATTCCCGAGTGTAAGAAGAGATTTGTCTCTGATTCTGCAGAAGGGCACCCCGTTCGGTGCCATACGAGACGCCGCTTGGCAGGCTGAGAAACACCTCTTGAAAAAAGTAGGGTTGTTCGATGTTTACGAAGGGGAAAACTTGGATAACAACCATGTCTCCTATGCCGTTTCTTTGACGCTTCAAGACGAACGCAAAACACTGACAGATAAGCGCATAGATCAATGTGTGCAACGCATCTTGGAATCCATCACGAAACACACAGGAGCCCAACTCAGGTGAAGCAGTCCTTTCAAGAACCACCGATTCAGAAAACGCATTGGGGCTACGGGATCGCCATTCAATTCGTTCGATCCGCGGTACCGCGTTTTCACCGAATGGAAGAAACATCAGGGAGCCACTCGATTCCCAATCGGGATGTCCCCATGATCATTGTATCGAATCATCAGAACGGCCTGATGGACCCCTTGATCAACACGACAATCACTGCGAACCATCAAATACACTGGCTCACCCGAGCAGACATTTTTAAAAAACCCCTCATCCGGAAGTTGCTCTTTGGCTTCAACCAGATGCCCATTTTTCGGCTACGCGATCGGCTGAGTGGTGCGAAAGAACGCAATCAACGCATTTTCGAAATCTGCGTAGAGCGTTTAGGGATTGGAGCGACTATCGGCCTATTTCCAGAAGGCAATCATCGGACAATGAAAACCCTTCGACCCTTGAAGCGTGGTGTCGCTGACATGGTAGCTCTGTCCATTCGCCAAAACTCGAAAATGAAGGGGCTCACGGTATTGCCCGTTGGCGTTGACTACGAACAATACGATGCCTTTCAGAGAAGACTGTCTTACCGTGTTGGCACCGCCGTTCCTTTTGAGGACCTTTATGATGCGCAGCGCGACCAATTCGATTACGTTGCTTTTTTGAAACGCATCGAAGTGGCTTTGAAAAACCTCGTCGTCGATGTGCAGCCGGAGGAGCGCTACAATCTATTGATTCCATTTGTCCGGGCATTGCGCACGACAGAGCTACCCCTCGATGCATTTCATGAGGCCCAATCGCGCATTCAGCAATTCTCCGACATTCCAACCGAAGCCTGGAAAACCATTGAAAAGGCCTTTGAAGATTTGAACCAAACCAAGATTCTCGAATCCGCTCGACCTGAAGACCTGAGTCTAGATCAAGCCTCCAGGCGCAAAAGTTCCTGGCACACTTGGTTACTGGCTCCTCTTGCTCTTCTGGGTGGAATCCCCTCGCTTCCTTTGGCCTGGTTCATTCAAAAAGAGTGCGAGAAACGAATCAAGGACCCCGCATTTATGAGCACGTTTAAGATGACATCGGGCATGTTTTTATTCCCCTTATTCTGGTGGCTTCAATCGGTTGTGGCCGCAGTCATCGCAGGCGCGGCAAACGATGGGTGGAGCTGGACCGCCTTTTTTGGTTGGTACGCATTCAATCTTGCGGGAAGTCGCATTGCTGGATATTGGTACGGATTGTTCCTTGATTGGAAAGGCATGAGACAAGCCCAAAAAGTTTGGAGTAACCCCGAAGCTCGAACGGTTTGGACTCACTATGTGCAAGCCATTCGACACGCGGCCTCCATACAATCTTGATCTTCTATGAACAAAACTGCTGAAAAAGTGAGCAAAGCGTTTCGCATCCAAGGGATGCAACACATCGGCGTGGCCGTCACCCAAATGGATCGATCACTAAAATGGTACCGCCAACTTTTTGGGATGGATATTCCGTTTTTTGATTCCGTCCAAGAAGCCCCCCTCATGGACAGCCACACACGAGGCGAAACCATTGCCAAACGAGCAAGCATGGTGCTCAACTTGCAAGGCGGATGTGCTTTTGAAGTCTTGCAGGCGGCCTCTTTTGTTCCCAAGCCCGCTTCTTGGGAAATCGCGTCAGGGGATCTCGGTCTCACGACGGTGCAGATGAAGACGAAGGACATTCAAAAAATGCATGCCCACGCTCGTCAATTCGCAGGTGAGCGCTGTGATGAAAAGCTTTCGATTACCCCGTGGGGCGCATCGACGTTTTACTTGAACGATCCAGATGGCAATGCTTTTCAAATTTTAGAAGCCGAAGACTCCTTTGCTCGCACAAGCCATCCCTCCGGAGGCGTTTTGGGCTGTACCATTGGCGTCTCAGATATGGAAGCTTCGTTGAAATTGTATGCCAACCAACTTGGATTTGACAAGGTGGTATTCGATGAAACAGGCATCCAAAGCGACTGGTTTCATAGACCGCATGGGCAAGAACATTATCGGCGCGTTCGCCTGACACAAGCCAATCCAGGCGCCGGGGGATTCGGCCCGATCACCGGACGTACTTACATCGAATTGGTTCAAGCCAAGGACCGCTCTGGTCGATTTATTTTCGAAGATCGCATCTGGTGCGACACGGGATTTGCTCATCTCGGATTTGACGTTCGCGGTATGGACTCCTTAGGCAAAGCTCTGGCGAAGCATGGATTTGGATTCCGTTGTGACACCGCCGATGCCATTGGAATGGGTGAGACCAAAGTGCATTGCACTTACATCGACGATCCGGACGAATGTTGGTTGGAAATGATTGAAGTTCATAAAATTCCTATCATTGAAAAATGGGGGCTTTTTCTGGATGTTCAAAAACGAGGTGCTGACGAGGCATTGCCGATGTGGATCCTGCGCGCTTTGCGGTTCTCTCGCATACGCGATTGACCGAATGGTTGCAATTCCTTGACACGCTCTTAACATGGACAACACACTGAAAAATGAATCTTTGGAAAACGATTCGATGGTGTCCAGACAGACGATTTTGCTTGTGGACGACGAACCGGACATTCTTGAATTCATCGGTTTCAATCTCACCCAGGCGGGTTATCAGGTGAGAACGGCAAGCAATGGTCGTGAAGGCCTAGAATTGGCCCGCATCATAAAACCCGATTTGATTCTATTGGATGTGATGATGCCCGAAATGGATGGCATTGAAGCCTGCATTCAGATGCGCAAAGAACCGGCGTTGGCTCATTGCGTGATTGCCATCCTCACAGCACGCGGTGAGGATTACAGCCAAGTTGCAGGATTCGAATCGGGCGCAGATGATTACATTCTAAAATCGATCAAGCCCCGTGTTTTGACCAGCCGGATCAAGGCGCTTTTGCGCAGAGCAACGTTGACCGCTTCTCCTATTGCACGTGCATCCCACAATGGCATTTCCATTGACCGAGAACGCTATGTAGTGACTCAAGACGGGCAGGACATTAGCCTCCCTAAAAAGGAATTTGAATTGCTCGGATTGCTTTGGTCAGAGCCGGGCAAAGTCTTTACCAGGGAAGCCATTCTTTCATCCGTTTGGGGCCCTGATGTCGTTGTAGGGGACCGAACGATCGATGTCCACATTCGCAAACTGCGTTCTAAAATTGGTGACAGTCACATCGAAACAGTGAAGGGCGTAGGTTATAAATTCGGAGCGTGAATTCTGAATTAACTCCCCGGGAAATTGCGCAGAAGACTTCGCCCATCATTGCGGCGATCAGCGCGATTGTTAGCATGGCCCTTTTACATGCCCTGGACTCCATTCATTTGTGGGCACTGGCGATACTGGTTGGCCTTGTCATGGAGTATTTGAGCGCACTGCTGATCGAGTGGTCCGTGAACAAGTTCATCTACAAACGGGTCCAATTGCTTACAGACGCCATTTCCAAATTCAAAGAGGGAAGCACCGACTTGACCCAAATAAGCGCTAAAAAAGCACCGGAAGATGACAGCACCGATTTGATCCAGTGGGCGAATCAACAGGTGGAATCCATCCAGAAGATGCATGCGAAGGACAATTTCAGAAAAGAATTCATTGGGAATCTCGCCCATGAACTCAAAACGCCATTGTTCAACATTCAAGGCTTTGTTCTCACCTTGCTCGAAAGTGATTTAGAAAACAAAGAACTCAACCGCAAGTTCCTTTCAAAGGCCTCCAAGAACATCGCTAGAATGGCCGAGTTACTTGATGATTTAGACACCATCGCGCGTTTAGAATCTGCTAGTTTCGAAATGCGTTTGGAGCCGGTCAACATCACGAGACTGATCCAAGAAACCCTCGAAGGGTTTGAATTGAAAGCCAAACAAAACAACATCACCTTATCCCTTTCGATTGCATCAGAGATTGAATTGGACTCCATGGTGCTTTGTGGAGAGAGTCAAATGCGCCAGGTTCTGACGAATTTAATTGGGAATTCCATCCATTATGGCCAGACCAATGGGCATACCCAAGTCGCCCTATCCTTAGCCGCCTCTCAAATTAAAGTCGTTGTGGAAGACGATGGGATCGGCATGTCAGCAGAGGATCAAGAACGAATTTTTGAGCGTTTTTATCGTGTGGACCGGAGCCGTTCCCGCAATGCCGGTGGATCCGGTTTGGGCTTGGCCATTGTCAAACACATTTTGGAAGCACATGGCCAAGACATTCACTTGACCTCCGAACTTGGTGAGGGCACCTCCTTCAAATTTCATCTTCAAAGGATCTCTGTTGATTCGCTTCACACACCCTCGCGCTGAAGCATTCCCGTTCCCTGCGCGTTGACATAAGGATTCGATGTTTTCTCTGAACCGACGGTGGTTGAAGGTCCATGACCGGGCCAAACTTCGAATGCATCAGGCAAGCTGAACAATTGGTTCTCAATGCTGGCTGCCAAAACGGCTCCGTCTCCACCGGGCAGATCTGTTCTACCCACACTCCCCTGAAACAAGACATCGCCTCCGATGACCCAGCCTTGTTCGTGATTCACAAAAACCACATGGCCCGCTGAATGTCCAGGAGCACAGCGCAACTCCAAACGGTGCGTTCCGCAAACAACCCAGCTGCCATGCTCTTCTAAATCAAGCCCTCGCTCGGGAAGGACATCCATGGAAACACCGTAAAGTTGGGCTGCCTTGGGCGCTTGTTCCCAGGTCACATCATCCGTGGGATGCAACCGTGGCAAAACTCCCCATTTCTCAAACACCCAAGCCACTCCCATCACATGGTCCAAATGCGCATGGGTCAGCAGGCATTGAACAATTTCTACACCCAGCTCGACGCATCGCATTGAAAAGCGCTCACGTTCCTCCATTGTACTCATTCCTGGATCAAAAACGGTCGCAGCACCGTCACCATGATCGAGTAAATAGGTCTGTTCCCCAAAAGCGTTGAATGTAAATGTGTGGAGTTGGCTCATCAGGCTGTAATTTCGGGTTGCATGCGATCGCAAAGCTATCTCAATCGGTTCATTCTCCTTGTTGTCATTCTCTTTCACGGAGCAACATGCCTGCGAGCTCAATTTCACAACGGTTCGAATCTTGAATTCGGGAAAAATCGCGTGCAATATCAAACGTTCGAATGGCAGTATTTCCCCATTGATGGTGCGGAAGTGTATTACTATCAGGGAGGAAAAGCCTTGGCGGCACAAGTGGTCATCGACCTACCCATTTGGATCAAAGAGGTTGAACGACTGCTTGATCGAACGATTGAAAAGCCACTTCAATTTCTAGTCTTCAACAAACAAGAAGATTTTCGGCAATCCAACATCGGAGGGGTCAGCACCGAAGATGAAAACATTGGTGGTACCGCAATACTCGTGGGATCCAAAATCTTCCTCTACGGCAAAGGTGAGCATGCCCTCCTGGAAAAGGACGTCAAAAAAGGACTGGCTCAAGTTCTCTTCAATCAAAGCATGAACGGGGGATCATGGCAAGATGCATTGCGCAACAATTCTACTATGAGTTTTCCTTCGTGGTATACAGAAGGCCTGTTTTCATATGTCAGCGAGCCCTGGTCTGCCACTGTTTCCATGCGCGCCAAAGACGCCGCACGATGTGCATTGATCCGCGACGCATCGCGTGCCAGTGAGACCAACGCCTTATGGATTGGACATGCGATTTGGAAGTACATCGCTGACGTCTTTGGAGAACCCGTTATCGCCAATGTCTTGTACATGACACGTGTCACGAAGAGCATCGAGAAAGGCATTCAATATGCGACGGGCATGGACTTGGAGATGCTCTTTGCTGAAGCGAGCCAATACCACCTTTCAGGAGTCGACACGCCCCACTTCCTTCCTGCACTCGGAACAAAGAAACAGCTAAGACAGGCGAAGACCATCCCGGGTGATTTGCCTTTTAAACTGAAAAAACACCTGCAGTATCGCTCATTTTCTCTGCATCCCAATGGCCAGCAAGGCATTCTTGTTACCGAAGAACGAGGGCAAATCACCCTCTGGCACATTGATTTGCTCGCGAGAAGCAAACGACGCATAGCCCGGCATGGCCACAAAATTGATCGCATTCAAGATGATTCCTTCCCAGTGCTTGCTTGGCATCCCAACGGGAGAATCGTCACCTATACGCTTGAAGAAAAGGGCTCAAATTTCTTGATCAATGTGGACTTGATTTCTTTGGAATCAGAACGCAAAGAGTTATTCCAAATCGACAAAGTGATGAGCATGGTTTATGCTCCAGATGGCATGACCATGATTTGGAGCGCCCTGCGCAATGGACAGTCTGACTTGTACCGTTATCAGGTTTTGAGCAACAACCAGCGGGCGCTGTGGACGGATGTTTTTGACGACCTGGACCCCGTCATTTCTGCCGATGGAAGCACCATTTGGTTTGTGTCCAACCGACCGAATACCGCAATCTCTGCGACGTATCAATTGGGCCAAGCCATCGCTGAAACGCACGACATTTACGCCTTGAATTGGGATGAGAAAATCCCTTCCATTACTCGTTGGTCTGACACTCCGCTCATCGATGAACGCGGTCTTCAGATTCAGGATGAAGGGGTCATTTCCTTTCTGGCCGAGCAACCCGACGGCAGTCAAGACCGATCTCATGCTTGGAGAGACAGCAGCATCGCCTCAATCGATACCACCATCCACTATCGCTGGTTCACCCAATCCCGTGTAATCGAATCCTTTCAAGAACCCATTGTCTCTTTTCAAGAAATCCCTTCAACAGGCTCTGTTCTTACGACCTCTCTGCTGCACGGTCACCCGTTTTATCGAATTCAATCAAGTCGTTCTGACGCCGCGAACAATGCCACATTGGAGGCCAAAAGCCTAGAGCCAATGCAGGAGCTAGAATTGAATTGGGACTGGTCGCCAAGCCCCACCGAAGCTGATTTTCGAGCCTATTCGTTTGGACCTTGGTCACCCAAGGAAGATGAGTCGAGAGCATTCGAGTCGACACCAAGTGGAGCTTCTGTAGATCTCGATGGGAAATCCGAACAAGCTTCCCCAACATTCGTGCTTCCCAAACCGAGAAATTACCGTCGAAACTATGCCATTGAGTCCGTAAAGGCTCAATTGGACAACACCTTTGGCACGAGTTTCTACCAACCTTATAGCGGAGCCATTGCCCTGCAACCCGGACTTGGTGGATTGACGATGACCTCCATGTCTGATTTGTTTGAAGACCGACGTTATACCGTGGGATTCAGGTTGTCAGGAAGGCTTGACAACAGCACCTACGCGATCGCATACAGCAACTTGCAGAATCGCTGGGACAAGACTTGGAGTTTAGAAAGGCAAGGAATTACACAGCCGACCAATGGCAATCAAAGCTTGATCAAAACGCACATCCATTCCCTGCGTCACCGCCTGACCTACCCCTTTGATGAAGTGAGAAGTTTGCGCTTTCAGGGCGTGATGCGTTTGGATCGCAATGTGCCGTTGTCCATCGACGCGTACAATCTCAGGATTGGTACGGACTTCACAACCCAATGGGGGGCTGAAGTCGCCTATGTCTTCGACAACTCCAGAACACGACGGTTGAACATTCGAGAAGGCACCCGTTACCGTATCTGGGCAGAATATCTCCTCAGTGGCCTGGGAGATGAAAAAACATTCGGCACATTTGGCTTCGATTTTCGTCATTACCAGCCCCTTTATCGGGACATCATTTTCGCCTTTAGAGCCGGTGGAAATTGGTCTTTAGGCAGTCAAAAACTCCTTCATCTGATGGGGGGGGTGGACAATATGCTGTCCGCGACAGAACCGGGCAATTCTCCAATTGATCCCAACACACCGTATGCGTTCCAGACGCAATCGACGCCGATACGAGGCTTCACGCAAAACACACGGAATGGCTCCAACATGGCGTTGATCAATGCTGAAGTCCGAATTCCGTTTTGGTCTACACTCTCGAGCCGTGCCGCCGGTTCCGATTTGCTGGAACATCTGCAATTCGTAGGATTCGCCGATCTCGGATCAGCCTGGAATGGCAAGCATCCCTACGATGACGACAATACGTTCAACCAAATTACCGTCACACAAAATCCCATCACCCTGACCATTGACAACAACCGAGAACCCCTTATTTGGGGAACGGGATTCGGTTTGCGTTCCTATCTATTCGGTTACTGGGTTCGTGCCGACTGGTGCTGGGGTGTTGATGATGGACGATGGCAAGAGCGCTTGTTTGCCCTCTCCCTGAACTTGGACTTTTAAACAGCTCTCAAATGGACATTAGTACCGCACTTCTCTTATTGGCTATTGGATTGATTGCAGGCATAGCGGCAGGCTTTGTCGGCATTGGTGGTGGCATGATCATTGTTCCGGCCTTGGTCATGGGGCTCGGGCTTACGCAACATATGGCGCAAGGAACCTCATTGGCCATGATGCTTCCTCCCATTGGAATCCTCGGGGTAATGAATTACGCCAAGGCGGGTGAAATCAATCTCAATTATGCGCTTTTACTTGCGGTGACTTTTATTCTTGGCGCTTGGCTAGGGAGTCGATGGTCCTTGAAAATCAACGCTTCTATCGTGCGGTTAATTTTCTCGGTTTTCATGGTAGTCGCCGCACTGAGGATGGCCATTCAGTCCATCATCGAGCTCAACAATACCGGCAGCTAAGTCTGCTCAGTTAGCAAATTCGCTCAAGAACTTAATGCGCGCCAATCGCATTTCTTCCTCACTATAGACATCGCCATATTCTTCGACCAGGGCGTCGACTCCTTCATGTTCTGAATCCTTGAGGAAATCAAACAGCTCTGCTATGCTGTCTTCGTCCAACGTATTGTCTAGGATGTAATCCAGATTGACGCGGGTTCCAGCCGAAACAATCCCTTCAATTTCATTCATCAAGTCCGAACGACTCATATTGAGATCCCGTGCGATGTCACCTAAATCAATCTTTCGGTCAATTCGCTGGATGATATGAACTTTGTTAGAAGAACGACTCGAGGACGACCGAACCAGCAAGTCTGAGTCTCGTTCTATTCCCTCCTCTTCAACATACCCTTGAATCAACTCCAAAAACGGTCCCCCGTATTTCTTGGCCTTCCCGGTTCCAACGCCGGAAATACGAAGCAACTCATCCTCAGTCATCGGGTAATGAATCGCCATCTCATCCAATGAGATATCCTGAAAAATCACATAAGGCGGAAGAGATTCCTGATCTGCCAGCTCCTTCCTTAGATTGGTTAGAAGTGACTTGAGTTTATCATCCAACGCACCGCCTTCTCCCGAACGAGTTTGGCTCATCGAATCCATAAAGTCAACATCCGACAAATCGCGTTCTTTGGCGACAAGAACAGGTTTTGGATTGGTCAAAAAGTTCATTCCGCGGTCCGTAATCTTCAAAGTCCCGTAGGTTTCGATTTCCTTTCGGATAAGACCAAGAACCAACATCTGTCGAATGATTCCATTCCAATGCCGCGGTTTATGATCCTCACCACGCTTCCAGAAGGAACTCTCCGTGCCCTTGTAATCCTGAATTTCACGGTTTTCTTCACCACACAATACACCCGTAATGAACGGGGAGCGAAAATTCTGCTTGTGCTCTAGAATCAAACTCAAAATCAAATGAACCTCCTCCTGACCATCCCGCATTTTTGGAGGATTGGTCATGTTGTCACAATTCATCGCGCCGGGACCATTGAGCTCGTCGTATTCTTCTCCGAAATAATGGAGCAAAAACTTTCTGCGAGACATCGAGGTTTCAGCGTAAGCCATAACCTCTTGTAACAACTGGTGCCCAATTTCTTGCTCCGCCAAAGGCTTTCCTTGCAAGAACTTCTCGAGTTTTTCAATATCCCGATGCGAGTAAAAGGCGATGCAATGTCCTTCGCCTCCATCCCTGCCTGCCCTGCCCGTTTCCTGGTAATAGCTTTCCAATGACTTGGGCATATCGTAGTGGATCACGAACCGAACATCAGGCTTATCAATCCCCATACCGAACGCAATGGTAGCCACGATGATATCTACATCCTGCATCAAAAATTGATCCTGAATGCTGCTCCGTTGGTGGGCGTCCATGCCCGCGTGATACCCTAAGGCTTTGATCCCATTGACTTGCAAGAGTTCTGCAATCTCTTCTACTTTCTTGCGGCTCAAACAATAAATGATTCCGCTTTTCCCCGCGTGCTTTTTGGCATGACGCACAATCTGTTTCATGGCGTCCTTTTTGGCGCGCACTTCATAAAACAGGTTGTCTCGATTGAAGGACGCTTTGAAAAGCATCGCATCCTTCATTTCCAAATTCTTCTGAATATCCGTTTGCACCTTCGGCGTGGCCGTGGCGGTGAGGGCGATGATCGGAACATTCGCAATCTGCTTCACAATGGCCCGAATCCGCCTGTATTCCGGACGGAAATCATGTCCCCATTCTGAAATGCAATGCGCCTCATCAACGGCTACAAAACTGATCCGAATGCTCTTCAGGAAATTAATATTGTCCTCTTTGGTCAAGCTCTCAGGAGCCACATACAACAACTTGGTCAATCCTGTGGACACATCTTCTCGCACCTGCAAGGCATCTGCTTTGGATAGGCTGGAGTTCAAAAAGTGAGCAATCGAGTCCTTCTCGTGGTGACCGCGAATTGCGTCCACCTGATTCTTCATCAAAGCGATTAGAGGAGAAACGACGATGGCCGTTCCTTCAAGCATGAGCGCTGGAAGTTGATAGCATAGCGATTTGCCACCACCCGTAGGCATGATCACAAAAGAGTCTTGGCCGCGCAGAACGCATTCCACGACCTCTTCTTGCTCACCTTTGAATTCATTAAATCCAAAGAACCGGCTGAGCGCCTTTAAAGGCGTCAATTCCGCTGTATTCATCAATCAGACATTTGGTGCCGGCTTTCACCGGGCGAAGTTTTAGCTTTGCGCTACTGAAAGATACAGCTTTTCTTGCCGAACTCGACGTCAACTTCATGCCTGAATCCTAGAATTTTGAATACGCTATCTAAAAAACTCTCGACTCTTGAGCGGGCGCGTCTCACGCTTGAACTCGAGAGCGATGCCGTAAAAAACTTGGTGACGCAGCTTGATGAAAATTTCGAGTCTGTGGTATCGCATCTGCTGCAACTCTCCGGAAGAGTGATTATTACGGGAATTGGCAAAAGTGGCATCATTGCTCAGAAGCTCGTTGCCACATTCAATTCAACGGGAACCCCATCCATATTCATGCATGCCGCTGATGCCATTCATGGCGATTTGGGTCTTGTTCAAAAAGAAGACGTCGTGCTTTGCATATCAAAAAGCGGCAACTCTCCAGAGATCAAAGCGTTGACGCCCTTGATTCGCAGCTTGGGTGTTCCTCTCATTGGCATGGTCGGCAATCTCGATTCGCATTTGGCAAACGAGAGTCGTTGGGTTCTCAACGCGTCGGTTGAAAAAGAGGCCTGCCCTCTTGATTTGGCTCCCACTTCTAGTACAACTGCGCAAATGGCATTGGGGGATGCCCTGGCCACCTGCCTCATGGAGGCTCGCGGCTTTCGAGGGGAAGATTTCGCACAAGTTCATCCGGGCGGAGCCCTTGGAAAACGATTGTACGTTCGATTGGCCGATCTCATCTCGAATGACCGCAGACCGCTGGTAGAAGTCACGACTTCGTTCCAGGACACCGTTTTGGAAATGAGCGCCGGTCGGTGCGGAGCGACGGCCGTGATGGAGGGGCCTGATTTGGTGGGCATCATTACCGATGGTGACATTCGCCGGGCGATAGAAAACAAATTTTCCCCAGAGACCACCGCACGCGACATCATGTCCAAATCCCCCAAGGCAATGGATGTCAGTCAATTGGCAGTGGAAGCATTCCAGCTCATGGAGTCCTCATCGATTACGCAAATACTGGTCGTCGAGGACGGACATTACCGCGGAATGGTCCATTTGCATGACATCCTGAAGGAGGGGATCTATTAATCTGAGAACATGCACCATGGCATTGGATCAACCTTCAGACCATAAAGCAGAGGAAGCCGAAATGGGCTTTTTGGATCATCTGGAAGAATTGCGCAAACGATTGTTCTGGTCAGCGGCCTTCATTTTGACTGCAGGGATCACGCTGTTTATCTGCAAGTCATGGCTTTTTGAAACCGTGCTTTTTGGCCCGAGGCGAATCGACTTTGCTAGTTTCCGCGCATGGTGCTGGTTGTCTGAAATGATTGGAGCCGGCGAAGCGCTTTGTGTTCAGGAAATCCGATACGAGCTGATCAACACCACGATGCTCGGGAATTTCACCACGCACATTTTAGTTTCTGCGATTGGCGGGTTTATTCTCGCATTCCCGCTGGTCTTTTGGCAAGGCTGGCTATTTGTCCGTCCTGCTCTGAAGAACACCGAAGTCAAAGCCGCTAGCGGCATTGGCTTGAGCTCTTCTCTTTTGTTTTTCACCGGAGTGGCCTTTGGCTACTGGGTAATCGCACCGCTCTCTCTGCAATTCCTTGGCAACTATGAACTAGGAGATGTCGAAGCCCGGATTTCTGTCATGTCCTACATGAAGACCATCGCTTCGATCACATTGGCTGCTGGATTGATTTTTCAGCTTCCCGTTGTGGTGTACTTCTTGAGTCGCGCAGGCCTCGTTACCCCTGAAATTCTCAAGTCCTACAGAAAGCATGCGCTCGTTGCCATCCTGGTTATTGCTGCGGTGATCACCCCTCCGGATTTGACCAGCCAAATTCTCGTTGCTCTCCCTGTTTTGGTTTTGTACGAATTGAGCATTGTCATATCACGACGGGTCGTCAAGCGCAATGAGGATCGGTCCTGACCCCATGAACTATTTCCTGCCTGCCCTTACGCTGCTCTTCATGGGTTGCTTTATGCCCATCGGCCGAATGCAGATTACGGAGGTAGAAGGCCGTGTTTTTGACGCAAGTAGCGGCAAATCCTTGCCTTATGTCAATGTTTCATTCACTGCCACAGGAGAAGGGACCTCAACCAATGAAAACGGAGCGTATTCTCTCAAAACAGCCCGGCGCCCCGGGATGCTGATCGTTAGTTTCCTCGGATATGCGAGCCAGTCAGTGAACATTACGCGAGGCATTGCCCAGCAATGGAACATTGCCTTGGAGCCGCGCCAAATTGAGTTGATCGAGGCGGAAGTTCGACCCGATCCTGACGCGGTGAACCCAGCCAAACCCTTCATGGAACGGGTTCTGGACGCCAAAAACTTAAACGACCCTGCCCAGCTTCCAGCCTCAAAACAAAAAGCCTATACCCGAATTGAATTGGACGTGAATGACATCAGCCCAAGCCAGACGGAGAATTGGTTGTGGGGCCCATTTTCATGGATTTTCAATTACGTCGACAGCTCCGAAGTCCGAACCGCACTGCCGCTCATGATTGGCGAATCCATCGGAACGGTGCGCAGCGCTCGCAATCCATCGCGCAAACAAACGGTCATCGAAGCAGCTCAAATGAGTGGAAGGATCACCGGTGGTGACAATCCTTCCGAGATGAATGCCCGTTTCCCCGAAATCAACCTCTACCAAAATCGATTGTTGGTCTTGAATCGGGCGTTTACATCGCCTTTGCACGACCGCGGAACAGCCCATTATCGCTACTACATTCTCGACACCTTGAACATGAGAGGTCGACCATCAATTCACCTCGCTTTTGTACCCCGACGCAAAGGGGAATTGACCTTTGAGGGAGAAATGTGGATCGACACTTTAAGCCTTGCCTTAACCCGCGTTGAAGGCCAACTCAGTCAATCAGCGAATGTCAATTATGTGCGATCCTTAAGCTGGGAGCAGGACTTTCACCCCGTCAAAAAGGATACCGACACGACCGTAGCTTGGATGATGGAGCACGAATCCATGCTCATTGACATGAGCATCTCAGATCGTGCCATTGGTGCCTATCTCCGGCGCTCAATTGATTTTAGCGAGAGTGCCTGGTCAGACGCTTGGCCCGATACCGTTTGGACCGGTGGACGTGATATGGTGTTTGCGGTCAATTCACAAGGTTTGAATGAAGCGCAATGGTCTCAATTGCGAACCGAACCTCTGCTTTCGAGAGAACAAAGGGTGTATGAAATGGTGGACTCCATCCAAAACATGCCCGCATACCGTTGGGTGCGAAAGCTCGGCTATCTCGGAGCAACGGGCTATGTGACAACAGGACCGGTGGAGTGGGGTGCGTGGTGGTCTGCATTCACACAGAACCCGACTGAAGGCAACCGCTTTCGTTTAGACCTTCGGACATCCAATGATTTCAGCACCCGATTTATGCCGGGCATTTTCGCTGCTTATGGCACATTGGACCAGCGGTGGAAAGCGGGATTGAACACCCGGTTTATTCTGCGCAAGTCACCCCGTACGGAGGCGTATTTTGAAATCAAACGCGATGTCGAACAGTTCGGCATGAACGGCTTGCTCGATCAGGGAGAGGTCTTTACGTCTCTGCTGCGGACGGATTCGGTCGTTCCGCTTTCTGAAGTTGTCCGCGCGGAAGTGAGCATTCTGCATTCATTTGGCAAGGGGTTCAGCGGGTTCTTGGAGTGGCGACATCGCCGGGTTGCTACCGTTGGCGATTGGGATTTCAAGGACCCCACGGACGGCTCTTCCTTGGACCAATTGATTACGACCGAATTGACAGGAGTCTTGAGGTATGCATTCCAAGAGCGTTTCGTAAGCGGCGAATTTGAACGCATCAGCTTGGGAACGGAATGGCCCATTCTCACCGGCACAATGACCTGGGGAATGCCCGGGGTTTTGGGCTCACAATACCAGTACATCCGAAGCACCTTGGACGCTGAAGATGTCGTTCGGATTGGTTTAATGGGGCGCATCGAATGGCTTGCCCAAGGCGGGACTTATTGGGGGTCTGCTCCCTACCCGTTGATGGAAGTGGTTTCTTCCAGTGGCACGTACTTTATGACCCCGGAGTCCTTCAATCTCCTAAAACCATTGGAGTTTGTGACCGACCGGTGGGTGAAGGCATCTGTCGAATGGCATTTCGAAGGGTTCGTTTTGAATCACATACCGCTCCTTCGGAGAATCGGATTGCGGGAAGTGATCGGAGTCAAGTCGATCTTGGGAACTTGGGATTCGAAGCATGAGGACTTGGTGGCCATTCGCCCGGAAACAACGGGCATGAACGCAGCATACACCGAATGCTCTGTTGGCTTAGAAAATATTTTACGCTTTCTGCGCGTTGACGCTGTGTGGCGAACCGATCTAGAGTTGGGGTCTGAAAACAGCTGGGGAATACGGATAGGATTTGCAGCAGAAATTTGAACAAAGCGCGATGCGCAACACCCCACTACCTTTGCTCCATGGATGATTCTGTTCAGAAACCTATGAGATTGCACGCCCGCGGGCTCGTCAAGCAATATGGCCAGCGTCGGGTCGTGGATGGCGTTTCGTTGGAAGTAACGCAAGGTGAGGTGGTGGGATTACTCGGCCCCAATGGCGCTGGAAAGACGACGAGCTTTTATACAGTGGTGGGATTGGTGCAGGCGGATGCCGGACAGGTCTTTCTGGATGACCAGGAAATCACGTCCATGCCCATGTACCAGAGAAGCCGTTTGGGATTGGGGTATTTGCCACAAGAAGCTTCCGTCTTTCGGAAATTGAGTGTCGAGGACAACATCGCTGCTATTCTTGAATTGCAGCCGCTCACCATTCAAGAACAAAAGGACAAATTGGAGTCTTTGCTCTCCGAATTCGGTTTGGAAAAAGTGCGGAAATCCCGCGGAGACGTTCTCAGCGGTGGAGAGAGGAGGCGGACAGAAATTGCACGCGCACTCGCGACCGATCCAAAATTCATTTTACTGGATGAACCATTCGCCGGAGTCGACCCCATTGCCGTGGAGGACATCCAGCGCATTGTGAATCAGTTGCGATCCAAAAACATCGGGATCCTGATCACGGATCACAATGTCCAAGAAACCTTGCACATCACCGACCGCGCTTATTTGCTGTTTGAAGGCCGCATCCTCAAACATGGAACGGCAGAGGAATTGGCATCCGACGAGCAGGTACGAAGGGTTTACTTAGGACAGAATTTCGAGCTTCGCCAGCAGCCTCAAGCCACGTCCGAACCGGACTGAGCTTGACTCCACATGCGGGCGACGTATTTCCCGACGATGTCAAACTCAATGTTGACTGTGCTCCCCGACTTCAACGTTCCCAGATTGGTGTGCTCCCAGGTATAGGGGATGATTGCAACGCTGAATCCATCTACAGAGGAATCAACCACCGTGAGGCTGATACCATTGATGGTAATGGATCCTTTGGGAACCGTCATGAATTCTGGAGACTGCTCATGTCGAAACGAGAGCTTCCAACTGCCCTTCAAATCCGTCACGGACTCCAGTGTTGCCGTCGTGTCCACATGGCCCTGAACAATGTGACCGTCCAACCGATCTCCAACGCGCGTGCACCGCTCAAGGTTGACTTCGCCTCCAATGGCCCATCCCTTCAAATTCGTTCGCTGCAACGTTTCTTCAATCGCCGTCACCGTGTACCGTCCCGCATCCAACTGCACCACTGTTAAGCACACACCATCGTGGGCGACACTTTGATCAATGTGCAATTCATCCACAAAAGGCGCACTCAGGGTAAAGTGAACATTGGTTCCTTCGTGTGCAATGTGTTCCAATCGCCCCATCCCTTCTATGATTCCTGTAAACATCGCTTGATTTTATTCTACTAAAGGAGAAACACCTTGCATCAAATGAAGTTCACCAGAAAAATGTTCTTCGACCAACCCTGTCAATCGGATAGTGAAGACCCGGGCCGAATAAAAATAGACTGCGTCCGCTGCACGGTCGGTCGATGAAGATCCTGCTGCTTGGTGCTCCCCGTTCCAGTTGACGGCAGGGTTGTCAGTCTGGAAGACTTCTTCTCCCAACCGATTGTAAATCCGGACGTCCACATGGTCAATGAATTTCCAAGGGAAGGCTTGAAACGTATCATTCATGCCATCATCATTGGGACTGAAGACATTGGGAAGGAAATAAAACGGGCAATTGTCCACACAGAACACCTCACTCAGTTCACTTTCGTTTCGTCGTAACGTGCCATCCGGGCCAGGAAGCAAACTGTCCACTGCTGTCATAGCAAAACAACCTGCTATGGTTCCCAATTCACCCTGTTCATTCCACAAGAATCCACTCATTTCAGGATCATCCCATGCTTGATAAGGCTTCAAACTGTCAGATAGCGTGGGGGCCCAATACAACACATAGCCCTGCACATCATCAGCGCATCCGTCCACATCCATCCATGAAAGCAAATTGACCTCGTCCTCGCAATTTGCTTCCAGAGTGAATACGGGCGCGCACGGCGGTGTCAAATCAAACGGTTGACCGCAGGCCTCTTGACTCCAATTGTAGAGGGTCTGTGGAATCCCCTCGCCATCATATCCTCCGAGCGTTTCAACACGATAACACTGATTCACATTGTTGACGAGTCCTGAGTCCACATAGATGTTCTCATTGCTGTCCCCAATCCACTGGAATTCTCCTGTGGCGTCCGCTCTGTAAACCCGATACACGTCATTGTTCCAAGGCACGGTGGTTTCAATTCGCAACGTGAGTTGGTTGTCATTGGATTCCAAAGTGAGCCAAGGGGATGACGCCGGTGTCGAAACTCCGATTTCACCGGCTGCGCTAACACTCCGCACGCGGTATGTCCAGGACGACGATTCTGAATCCATCAAATCGTGCGTCCAAACCGTGTCGGGCGATGCCACAAACGGGCCCGCATTGGTTTGGTGGAGCAGCAGCTCGTTGCCGTCGCCACTAGAACGCCCGAGGATTTCGTAAAAATAAGGCCCCGGGAAGACCACGGTATCGGCATCCGTTGGAGGCGACCAACCCAGCTCAATGCTTCCGCTCTGAGCATCGGTTGTCAGCACCGAAACGTTGGTCATTACAGGGACATCCTTGGCGATTGTTGCACACACCGCGTCACTGGACAACGATTCCCCACTCCCCGGCCATTCGGTCACAATGCGATAACAATACGTTGCACCGAAGGATAGCGTTGACGAATCAACCCAAATTGTATTGCTCAACCCCTCAACTTGTGCAATCAGCTCAAAACCCAGGTCCTCTGGAATTCCCGTTTCGCAGGCACCCGGATTCCAATCCAACGAATCAATTCTGCGGTAAACATGATAGACGCCTTGCTCCACTTTCCATTCAGGGAGGGCTTCCAAACAGGAGTGTGGACTCCATTCCAAGATCACGCCGTTGCCAACGGGCAAGGCCTCTTGAATCTCTACGGCCGGGGCGATGATGCGAATTTGAAACGTCTCCAAATCCATCAAAGGAACTTGGTTGTCATTGTCCTCCGCACGCACAATCAATTGGTAAGGCTCCTCTCTTACTTCCTCACATTCAGGAGACCACACCAATTGGCCAATTCCGGCACCCAAATCACTAAAAATACCGGGATTCACCACTTGTGTTAACGGCGCTCCGATGGCATCCAAATTCAACAAATCACCATCAGGGTCTTCCGCGCTGAACAACAGGGTCAAAAAAGATCCTGCAATCACACAGGTGTCCGCTACTTCTTCCAATTGTGGCGGTTGATTCTGGCAGACTTGCACGGAAATCTGCATGTCACGCACCACTTCACCCACCATGATCAGCTCGCCATTGACTTCTCGCCATTCCCGGATGCGGATGGCCACGTTGTATTCGCCTGCTATTTGCGGCGTTTCCCATGTCAAATCTCCATACTCGGGATCAATACTGAAGACATCATCCGCTGCACTAACGGCATCAGGCAATACATAATTGGGAATGGGCTCGCTATCGAAACCTCGACATGCTATGAGGTCGTAGCTCAAGATGTCTCCGTCAGGATCATGTGCCCCTGGATTGTGGATCCATGGCTGGAAAAGACAAGCGTTTTGTTGCGCTGGATTGAGCAGCTGCACTGAATTGTTATGCCCGGCTTGGGGATCGATGATCAAAAGCGTCCGAATGGAAAAAGGCACATCGACAGACCCCGGGATATTCAAGACACCATCGTTGCGATTGGGGTCTTCAACCAACACTTCAAAAACGCCTGGACCGCCATAGGTATGCAGTCCCCGGTATAGATTGATTTGAACATCGTTGTCTAGCACCTGCTCTGTCTCCCGCTCCAAGCTATCTAAGGGAGCGCCGTTTTCATCCCCCCAATACAGGTACAACCATGGCCTGTCTGCTATCGCATCCGTTTTCGTGTACGTTGTGATGAGAATTTCATACGTCAGCCCTTCAACATGCGTATAGGTGATTTCACCCGCGCGATTGTGCGTTGCTTGAGCAGACCACGCCACCCCTATTGCAAAAAGCAATAAAGTCCACCGCAGCTGCAACCAGCTCAACGACGCCCATCCGATGTGAATTCTTGCAAAATGCATCCGCTCTTGCAAGTTAGGACATGCGAAGCATCCGTTACCTTTGCCCTTGCAAATGGTATCTAAAAAAAACCCAACGCTCGTCGGATTTAGCGCCGGCGATCCCAATGGCATCGGAATTGAAGCCATCGTGCGGACCTTCGAAGACAGTCGAATGTTTCTCGAAGCAACCCCTATTCTGTACGCGACAAGCAACTTGGTGGAGGTCGCCCTTGAGATTACGGGGCTCAAAGACTCCCTGAAGTGGGCCGTCATCGAAAACGCAGAAGCAGCGAAAGAGAATCAGCTCAACCTCATTTCCATTCAAGAAGAGCCTTGGCCGCTCGACTGGGGAAATGTCACCGCTGAGGCTGGTGGATTCGCCATGACATCTTTGGAACGCGTTGTCCAAGACTTGGCCGCTACAAAAGTGGAAGTCTTGGTTACAGCGCCCATTCACAAGGAGGCGATGCGCAAAAGCGCATTTCAATTTCCAGGTCACACGGAATATTTGGCCAACATGGCCAACGTAGACGAGGTTCTGATGTTGCTCGTAGCTGGCGATTTACGGGTAGGCATTTGCACGGGGCACATTGCTCTCAAAGATGTTTCTACTGCTTTGAAAAGCGATTTGATTGTGCGCAAAGCCCAGCTCATGCACGATGCGTTGCTCAAAGACTTCGGCATCCCGAATCCACGAATTGCTATTCTTGGACTGAACCCCCACGCGAGCGACAACGGCCTCATGGGAGATGAGGAAAGTCAGATTATTTCGCCTGCGGTGAAGAAATTGTCTGAATCGGGAAAACTGGTCTTGGGTCCTTATGCCGCCGATGGATTTTTCGGCTCGGGAGCACACCGACAATTCGACGGCGTCTTAGCGATGTATCACGACCAGGGGCTTGCCCCGTTCAAGGCCATGAGTTTTGGACACGGTGTGAACTACACCGCAGGCCTTCCGGTCGTACGAACAAGTCCTGATCATGGCACTGGGTTTGACATCGCTGGCAAAGGATTGGCCTCAGGAGATTCGACGCGCGAAGCAATATTCCTGGCTCGTGACATCCGGAGCAACCGGCAAGAATTCAGGTCATACGGAGCAAATCCACTCCCGATTCAGACCAACGTTCGCCGCGAGGACGACCGGGACCGCCGCTAAGTACTTGTGCAATTTGATCGGCTCAAATCGATTGCATCGTAGAATTTGCTGAATCGACTTGTTCAACGTACCTTTGCACTCCCCAAAATCCGGAGTCCCGTGGACCACTTGGCACCTTTTCGAATACCCTTCGTAGGATTGAAGCCTGGAAAACACGAGTTTCAGATGGAGGTGGATGCCTCGTTCTTTGATTCTTTTCCTTTTTCAGAAATCTCCGAAGCCGAGGGGATTGTTGATGTTTTACTGGACAAACTGGGCAACGGATTGGATTGCCACGTGAGTTTTCGAGGACATTGCCAACTCCCTTGCGATCGTTGCCTTTCGAATCTTCAATTGCCCTTGACTTTTCAAGAGCGCTTGATCGTTCACCTTGGAGGGCAAACCGATTTGGAGAATGACATTTGGACCTTGGGGCCGGAATTGCACGAATTAAACCTTGCGCAACCGGTTTTTGAATGGATCCATTTGTGCTTGCCTTTCAGACGAGTTCACCCATCAGATGATGACTGTGACCCGACCATGGTTGATCATTTAATTCAATCAAGTCGGAAAGATGAAAAAGGAAATGATGATGGAAACGATGCAATTGATCCTCGTTGGAACGCATTGAAAGACTTGAAATAACCATTTCTCATGGCACATCCTAAAAGACGCCAAAGTAAGGCACGGACTCGGAAGCGACGAACGCACGATTCATTGACCGCGCCAACTGTGGCCACATGTCCTACCACTGGACAACCCCATTTGTTTCATCGTGCCCACTGGCATGAAGGCAAACTGTATTACAAAGGAAAAATCGTAATGGAAAAGGCGGAAGCCTGACCTCATTGAGATTGAATGTAATAGCGCTCGGGCGCTTGAAAAAGGGAAGCATCTGCTTCCCTTTTTTCTTGAGGACTTATTTCATTCCACAATGCCGTGCGTGAGCATAGGAAAACTTGTTGTTTCGCACATCGCGTCACATTCTATCTTTACTTGCTATTTCCATTACGAAACTGACCAACATGCATGCTGCGATAACTGCCGTTGCCGGGTATTTGCCAGAAGACAAATTGACCAATGCCGACCTTGAGACCATGGTCGATACAACCGACGAATGGATTCGTTCCCGCACCGGGATTGAAGAGCGTCGCATCCTAAAAGACCCCAATCTCGCTACTTCAGATATGGGAGCTGAAGCAGTCAAGGAGTTGCTGCGCAAACGCGGCATTGAAGCCACAGAAATCGACTTGATCATTGTGGCGACCGTGACAGCAGACATGCACTTTCCTGCCACTGCCAATCTCATTGCGGATAAAGTGGGTGCCACCAATTCTTGGGGATACGACTTGAGCGCAGCGTGTTCAGGCTTCATTTTTGCTTTGACCACAGGCGCTCAGTTTGTGGAAACAGGTCGCTACAAAAAAGTCATCGTCGTAGGAGCTGATAAAATGAGCTCCATCATGGATTACACGGATCGCACGACCTGCATCTTGTTTGGCGATGGAGCTGCAGCCGTCCTACTCGAACCGTCAGAAACCCATGGGGTCATCGACCACAAACTGCACGTGGATGGCACGGGAGCTCAAATGTTGCGTCAAAAAGCAGGAGGTTCACTCTACCCACCCACCCATGCTACGGTTGACGCCAAAGAACATGTGATCTACCAGGATGGCCAGCCTGTTTTCAAGGCAGCCGTCAAAGGAATGGCCGATGTCAGCTATGACATCATGCAGCGCAATCACCTCGCGCCTGAAGATGTGGCCTGGTTGATTCCCCACCAAGCCAACTTGAGGATCATCGATGCTACGCAGCGCCGAATGGGCTTGCCTCGCGAGAAGGTGACCATTAACATCCAAAAATACGGGAACACAACAGCGGCCACAATTCCATTGTGCATCCGCGACTGGGAAAGCCAATTCAAAAAAGGTGACAACATCATCCTTGCCGCCTTTGGAGGTGGATTTACATGGGGTGCTGTATATCTCACTTGGGCTTATGACACGCCCAACGCTGATTGAGGTCATCCCTTTTAGCGTTTCCTCAACTTTTCCTACCTAAATTCGTCTCTTAAATCGTCTGAAAATGACCATTAACGAAATTCAAGACCTCATTAAGTTCATCGCCAAAGCGGGTGTAACCGAGGTAGAAATCGAGAAGAAGGACTTCAAAATCACGATCAAATCTCCCTTGCCCAAGCGCAAAGGAGAGGCTACTCAAGCCGAGGCCGTGATGCAACTCCCTCTATCCATGGCTCCTGTAATGCAGGCTCCACCGGTTCCAATTGCTTCTGCCGCTCCCGCAGCGCAAGAACAAAGTGCTGAAGACAAGCAGTCTGAAAACTACATCACCATCAAATCTCCAATGATCGGTACGTTCTACCGTCGTTCTGCACCTGATAAGGATGCATTCGTCGAGGTGGGACAAACCATCAAGGTCGGTGATGTGCTTTGTGTGATTGAAGCGATGAAGCTCTTCAACGAAATCGAATCCGAAATGACAGGTAAGGTTCTCAAGGTTTTGGTCGATGACAATTCACCCGTAGAATACGATCAACCATTGTTTTTGGTCGATCCTGCTTGATATCGAGCACCATGTTCAAGAAAATACTGATTGCCAACCGCGGGGAAATTGCTCTCCGCGTGATTCGGACTTGCAAGGAAATGGGCATCAAAACAGTCGCTGTTTACTCGACTGCCGATGCTGATAGCCTGCACGTTCGCTTTGCTGATGAAGCCGTATGCATCGGACCTCCCAAGAGCGCCGAGTCCTATCTGGACATCCCAAAAATCATCGCTGCCGCCGAAATCACCAACGCGGATGCGATTCACCCGGGGTACGGCTTCCTTTCTGAGAATGCAGATTTCTCGCGGATTTGTGCGGAAAACAACATCAAATTCATCGGTGCAAGCCCTGAAATGATTGATGCCATGGGAGACAAGGCTTCGGCCAAAGAGACCATGAAAAAAGCAGGAGTTCCGACGATTCCTGGCAATGTGGGGATTTTGGAAAGCTTGGAAGACGCCACCTCGTGCGCGCACGAAATAGGCTATCCAGTCATGCTCAAAGCCACCGCTGGTGGAGGGGGAAAAGGGATGCAAGTTTGCCATGATGTAGCCGGTCTCGCCGAAGGCTGGGAATCGACGCGTCGGGAAGCCGGTGCTGCTTTTGGCAATGATGGCATGTACATGGAAAAGTTCGTGCAGGAACCCCGGCACATCGAAATCCAAATTGCTGCTGATCAACGTGGAAAGGCCTGCCATCTCTCTGAGCGAGATTGTTCCATTCAACGTCGTCACCAAAAACTCGTGGAAGAGACGCCATCGCCTTTCATGACCGATGAGTTGCGCGAAGCCATGGGCACCGCGGCGATCAAAGCCGCTGAAGCCGTGAAGTATGAGGGTGTTGGAACCGTTGAATTCTTAGTGGATGCCAATCGGGATTTCTACTTCATGGAAATGAACACCCGGATTCAAGTCGAGCACACAATCACTGAAGAGGTGGTGAGCTATGACTTGGTCAAGGAACAAATCAAGTTGGCCGCTGGGGAAAACATCAGCGGAAAGAACCACTATCCGAAGATGCACGCGATCCAATGCCGGATCAACGCAGAAGATCCGGATCGGAACTTCGCTCCTTGCCCTGGCACAATCAACGTCTACCACGCTCCAGGAGGGCATGGCGTGCGTTTGGATACCCACGTGTATGCCGGTTATCAGATACCGCCTTATTACGACAGCATGATCGCTAAATTGATTGTCGTCGCGCAAACGCGTGAGGAGGCCATCAAGAAAATGCAACGAGCGCTCGACGAGTACATCATTGAAGGAGTGAAAACCACCATTCCATTCCACCAACGGTTGATGCGACATCCCCGTTTTCTAAGCGGAGACTTCACCACCAAATTCATGGAAGAAGAGACGGTGTAATCTGAAACAACCTGTTTGAACAAAAGAAAAAGCCGGTGCTACGTTGTAGTCCGGCTTTTTTCTATAATGCCTGTCGTGGAATGTCCTGGGACAAATGGGAGCACAGCAACAAGACCACCAGCCTCCATGACCTCTTGAGATCCTACGATGTACGATTTGTCATTTGCGTCAGTGCAAGACGGGTCATAATCTCCGCCCTTGACTAAGACATCCGGCTGGACACTCGCAATCAAATCCAGTGGGGTATCCTCATCAAAAACAAGAACGAGATCGACGGCACGCAGTCCTTGTAAAACCCGCTTTCGATCTAATTCCGTGTGTATGGGGCGATTGGGAGCCTTGTTCAAACGACGCACACTGCTATCGCTATTCAATCCAAGAACCAAACGGTGGCCTCGTTTTTTGGCCTCATCCAAGTAGGTCACGTGCCCGACATGAAGGATGTCAAAAACACCATTGGTAAAAACGATTTTTTCACCGGCCTCGCGCCAAGATTGGATCACTTTTAAATCCGACTGCCAAGAGGGTCGATCCGAGGATGACTTCATGATTCGCTTGGCTTCAATGAGGGCGTATTCATCCGATCCTTTCGAATGCGATACCACATCAAGGCCAAATAAGCCACCCCTCCTGTCACCATGATCATGAGCGTTTGGGTTACCCATATCACATTCGCTACGGCAAATCCCAATTCCTTGTCATAACCCAAGGCTGCAAAGCCCAGCATAACCGCCCAGTGGTAAGCTCCGATTCCGCCCGGAGCTGGTATGACCATGCCAAATCCTCCGGCGACCATGATGAAGATCGCTTGCATGGGTGTGATATCGGCCACAGCACCGATGCTCTTGAATATGACCCAAGCCATCGCGAAATACATGCACCAGATAAAAAAGGAATGCGCAATGAAAGCGCCCTTGCGCCGCATTTTTTGAATGCTCAACAATCCTTCAACTACTCCGCTTAAGAAGGATTTCGCCTTTTGAAACAAAGGCCATTGGCCCATTGCAGCCCGGTATCGATACACAACTCCAATCCCAAACATTGCCGCCAGTCCATAAGGCAATGCCCCACCGATAGAAGGGAGTTCCACATCAGCCGATAGACCAATGAACGCATCGAGGTTACCGACAATTGCAATCCCGGTGAGCAAAACCAGGAAAACCAAGTCGATAACCCGCTCGCTGATCACCGTTCCAAACAACTGGTCTACCGGAATGTCATCCGTCTGATTCAATGCACCACAGCGAGCCAATTCACCACTTCGCGGAACAAACGTATTCGCGAAATACGCAAAAGCGACGGCATGAATGCTGTGGAAAACATTGGCGCGATGGCCCAATGGCTCTAGCAACAAGCCCCAACGTATGCCCCGACTTACAATCGCCAAATAGCCCATCAAGAAGGAAAGGGCAATGCCACCCCATGAAGCTGAACGCATATCCTGCCACAAAGCCTCCTTATCGTCTACGAGCGAAAAAGCCAATGAGAAAAGCACCACGCCAACACCCAAAAACAACGTGTATGTGAGGATTTTCTTCAAATTCATGCCTTGAGTCGATTGGTCGCTGTGTCAGGGAAAACCAGCACTGGTTGGTGCGTTTTTGCTTCTTCAGGCGTCATGTGTGCGTATGCAATCACAATGATCACGTCTCCTTCCTGCACCCGTCTCGCAGCCGGACCATTCAGGCAAACCTGGCCTGTCTTTCGCTCTCCGGTGATAATGTACGTTTCGAAGCGCTCTCCGTTGTTCACATTGACAATTTGCACTTTTTCACCATCAAACAAGCCTCCCGCTTCAATCAGCTCCGGATCCAAGGTGATGGATCCGATGTAATTTAAGTCGGCCTGTGTCACCGTCAGACGATGAAGTTTGGCTCGTAGCATGGTAATCAACATGGCGCAAAAGTAAGAATTTCAATTGCATGAAGTAGATTCCGCGGCATTTGTTGTGGAATGCAACGGTGATCTCAATTAAGTACCCAACGAACCGTGACTTTCCGATCCTGTTGATCCTTGCCTGAAGCAAATGCCGACCCCCATCCCTTGGCCTTCATGCGCCCCATTGGGAGGCCCAATTGCAATGCAATGTCCACAACATGCTGAGCGCGCTGCATGGACAAGTTTTCGTTCGCGCCGCTCTTCCCCTTCGCATCGGCATGCCCTTCAATCAGCAGTGTGAGTTGCTCCGGCCATTCTCCATTTATTCCACGATAGGACTGCAGCCAATGAATCAATTCTTGCTGATCATTCCCTGCTAACTGAGGTCGACTGGACTCAAACCGTCCCAACCAACTGCCAAAGCCTTCGTTCAGGATACTCCGATCAATGTCCGTGGGCCGATTCCATACACCGAGGGCATCCAGGGGCAAGAGATCGAACACAAAAGCCTCCCCTCCACTGAGCCGGTAGCTGCGCATGTGTTTCCAACCTGGCCAAGGAGAATTCAAGCACTCTTCTGCTTTGCATTGCTCATAAACATGGCAAACCGCTCCCTCGGGAAGGCTTCGTTTTCTGCGTTTGTTCGCCTCAAACCGCACTTCCAACGCAGCATCCAGCATCAAAGCCCCAATCTCCACCCGTCCTTGCTCGTCCAATGCTCCAGAAAAGACATGGCGCCCTCCACGCTGACGAATGCGCACGTCCAAATCCAACAACGGCTCTCGTTGGTAACGGATTTCCATGCCCAACCTCACCGAATCGACTGCATTAGGTCGCGGAGGCGGCCCCATCCACAACATATCGACTCCACCTTGTCCTCCCATGCGAACGGCTGAAACGTAAAAACCAGAACCCGCCTCCGTGCCTCCCGGAACCGCTGTCAATTCATCGCCACCAGAATTCACTGGCGCAGGCAGCGGATGGGCTTTGGCGAACAACTCTCGGCGCGTCGACCGGTAAACATCGAATCCTCCGAATCCCCCTGGTCGATCTGAGCCAAACAACAAGTCGCCTTCGTGAAAATTCGGAAAGACCTCGTCGTAGGGAGAATTGAGTCCTTCTAGCGGCTTTGGAATTGACCAATTTCCTCCTTCACGTTGCGCTATAAACAAGTCGAATTGCCCGTCATCCATCCACACACTGAGTACGACGACACCCCGATCTGAATCAACCGTTGCGTGCTGAATGGGGCCCAGCGCATCCCAAGATGGAAATCGATTGGCTATCAATTGCGTTGGGCTGGGCTTATCAAACTCACTCCATCCTTGCAATCGTTGCGCCGTGAAATCCTCACGGTCCGCCAAAAACCACTGCTTTCCGGATTCTCTTCGTGAAGTCGTATTCAGTCGTCCAAAGTAAATTTCTTGGCCATCCCAACCGATCAACACCTCATCAGAACGGGAATTCAGTTGATTCAAGGATTCAATGGTCCATGAGCTATCCGGCAATTCTGAGGCCATCCCGTCCTGCCAGCACAGCGGTGCCAAAAGGACAATCCACCAACTTCTGCATGCCCTCACTGTGCCGAGCGTTTTGAGCGACCTGATTGCTTCCAGACTTGCCAAATGGCCACCGCTTCATCATACCAAGCCCCGCCAAAACGACGAATCAAGGACGATTTGCAAAATTCCAATACCGTCACATTGGCTGAAGCACCGCATGAACGGGCGCCTTCGCAAATGTCCCACCGGTGCACATTCACTGCCGTGAAATCTTGTAGCTCCTTGAGTCGTACCGGGTAGAGGTGACAAGAAATGGGCTTCTGCCAATCCGTCTCACCCCGTTGGTATGCCTGTTCAAATGCACACTTTGCTGTGCCGTTGTCGTCAAACGTGGCGTAAACACATTCTCTGCCGTTGATGATGGGCGTCACGACATCTCCATCTGTATCCACAACGAACAATCCTGTTTGATCAATGACTTCCAATGCTTCTGGCCGCAAGTGTGGGCGAATCACATCGTATACATCTTCGATGCGTTGCAGTTCATCCTCGGCGAGTGGCGCTCCACTTTCCCCTTTGACACAGCACGCTCCCTTGCACTTGGACAAGTCGCAAACGAACAACTCGTCAAACACATCCTCTGAAACCAACGCTTCTCCAATGGCAATCATGCGCACGAAATTAGGAAGGACGGACCGGAAGACCTCGGTTCCCCGTTCGCCAAGGGTTAAATTTGTAAACATGGCACTCGGATGGCAACATAAAACAAGGACTTTGAGCGATCGATTCGCTAGGATTCGTCCGTTGAATGCCACGCGATTGAAGAATTTAGCGGCCTTGCATTGGGGATATCGACAAGCGCAAAATGGCGGGCAGTTCGCACAGCGTGCCATGCCCATGAGCCTCAGTATTGAGCCGACAACCTCATGCAACTTGCGCTGTCCAGAATGCCCTTCCGGCTTGCGTTCATTCTCCCGTCCAACGGGCATGCTCGAACCCGAACAATTGGACCGTTTGCTTCAAGAAATTGGGGGGCATCTCGTTTATGCGAACCTCTATTTCCAAGGAGAACCCTATTTGCATCCTGCTATGGACCACCTCGTGGCTCTTTGCAAGCAACATGGAATCTACACGTCCACCTCCACCAATGCGCATTTCTTGAGACCCGAGCGGGCCGAAGCCATCGTCGCTTCTGGTTTGGATCGGTTGATCATCAGCATTGACGGGATGACCCAAGAAACCTACAGTTCGTATCGGGTCGGAGGACGCTTGGACAAGGTGCTTGAAGGCACGCAAAACATTTTGGACGCTCGAAGACAGTCAAAAGGAAAAAAAACCCCGCACATTGTGTGGCAGTTTCTCGTCGTCGGCCCCAACGAACATGAAGTTCCGGAGATCCGAAAGATGGCCCAGGCCAGCGGCGTCGATGAGCTGGTGATCAAGACTGCGCAATTGGATGATCCGCATGACACGCATCCGCTTCTGACCAAAGACCCGAAGCTTCGTCGTTATGACCGGCAGTCCAGCGGAATATGGAAACTGCGCAATGCCCTCGACGATGAGTGTTGGAGAATGTGGCAAGGCTGTGTTATGACTTGGGACGGTAAGGTGGTACCCTGTTGTTTTGACAAGGATGCCGAACATGCGATGGGGCAAATCGGAAAGCAGAGCTTTCAGGACATTTGGTTTTCTGAAGGGTATCAAGCATTCCGTCAGCAAATTTTCACGGACCGTTCGACGATTGAAATGTGCCGCAATTGCACAGAAGGAACGGCTGTTTACGCCTAAACCTCCCGGATTTCAACCCCATCCATTACCTTGGAGACATGACGGCGCTTCAACCGATTCGTTCCCACTTTCATTGGCGCAAATGGGCCATTCCCGTTTTTCTGGGGACGGGGGCCGCCTTGGCTATGCTTTGGTGGAGTCTCGATCAGGAAGTGCTCGACCCCGCCACGCAAACTGCGACCACCTCCCGTGAATTGCTCCAATCGTTCGAATGGACAGCGCGGGCATCCTGGGCGCTGCTTGCCGTTTTTGGATGCATCTTGTTGCGTGATGTCGCCTACATCATTCGACTCCGGCTGCTCTCTTTCAAACAATTTAGCTGGAAACAATCCTTTGATCACATCATCCTCTGGGAGCTTTCTTCAGCACTCACCCCTTCCGTAGTTGGTGGTTCTGCGTTGGCCATTTTGATTCTGAAACGCGGCGGAATGAGTGGTGGTCAGAGCATCGCCACCGTATTTATCACAGCCTTGTTGGATGAATTGTTCTATTTGTTGGCGGTCCCTATTTTCATTCTGCTCAGTCTCGCCGCCGGACACGCAGTATTCCCTCCGGATGCTGGGATGGGATTCGGCGCCTCAATCCCTTGGATTTTCGGAATCGCGTATGCCTTCATTGCTATGCTTACCAGCATCATTTTCATGGGGATTTTACAATCTCCTGAACGCACCCATCGTTGGTTGAATCGACTCTCTAATTGGAAACTCATTGAAAAATGGAGTGCCGGTTTGAGGCAATGGAGTCTTGATCTTTTGGAGGCTTCTAAGAACATGCGTCAGCGTTCTTTTCTTTTTTGGTTTCAAGCATTCGGATCGACGGTGATCAGCTGGACTGCCCGGTTCTTGACCTTGAACATGATTCTATACATCTTCATTGAGTCCGTTCCACATGCCGCTGTGCTTGGTCGCCAACTTGTGCTTTGGCTTGCCTTGACGATTAGCCCGACTCCAGGCTCATCCGGATTGGCGGAAGTGGCATTGCCCGCTTTTCTCGGGGATCTTGTCGGATTTGGATACCTCGCAGCCGTCGCCATCATCTGGAGATTGGCCACCTACTTTCTATACCTCTTCTTGGGCGCTTGGGTGCTGCCTGGATGGATCTCGAGAACATCAACCACAGCCTCTTAGTTAGTTTTATTGATACGGTTCGGCTCCCCATATTCCTCCGCTTACCTTTGAATGAAATGAAAAAAGACGACGCAATCGGTAAAGGCACCTTGGCAGTACATGCCGGTGTAGAACCAGACCCATCGACAGGTGCCATCATGACACCCATCTTCCAAACTTCGACGTACGTTCAAGAAGCGGTTGGAGTGCACAAGGGGTGGGAATATTCACGGAGTCACAATCCTACTCGGGCAGCGTTGGAAAAGGCTCTTGCTGAGCTAGAACATGGGGAACATGGGTTGGCCTTTGCTTCCGGATTGGCGGCCATTGATGCCATTTTGAAAACCTTGAAGCCTGGTGATGAAGTCATCGCAGGCCAAGACCTCTACGGCGGTACGGCTCGGCTTTTGCGAACGAATTATGCCCCGATGGGGATCAAGATCCATTTCATTGATACGCAGCAACCTCCATTGGTGGAGGCGGCCATGAATGATAAGACTCGGCTGGTCTGGCTCGAAAGCCCAACGAATCCATTGATGCAAATCACGGACATCGCGGCGATTGCGGCCTTGACAAAACCTCGTGGAATTTGGCTTGCTGTCGACAACACTTTTGCCTCTCCTATGCTGCAACGTCCTTTGGTTCACGGAGCTGATATCGTGATGCACTCCGTTACGAAGTACATCGGTGGACACAGTGACGTCGTCATGGGCGCTTTGATCACACGTGACGCTGAGATCGACTCGGCATTGCGCACCATTCAGAACAACTGTGGCGCCATCGCTCAACCTTTTGATTCGTTCTTGGTCTTGCGGGGCATCAAAACGCTCCACTTGCGCATCGAACGACATTGTGCCAACGGCCGCAAGGTGGCCCATTGGCTCAAAGCCCATGCCGGCGTTCGCAAAGTCTACTGGCCTGGATTTGAAGACCATCCCGGTCATGAAATCGCCGCACGCCAGATGGATGATTTTGGCGGCATGATTGCCTTTGAAATCGCCAGCAACGACCTCGATCAAGCGAAGCGCTTGGTAGCCTCGACCGAATTGTTCGCGTTGGCGGAATCACTCGGTGGTGTGGAATCATTGATTGAGCACCCTGCAGCCATGACCCATGCAAGCATTCCTTTAGAAGATCGAGAAAAACTGGGCATTTCAGATGGTTTCATCCGCATCAGTGTGGGAGTCGAAGACGGTCAAGACTTGATCGATGACCTCCAAAGCGCATTCGAAAAAGCAGGCATCTGAATCATGGCAGAAGCATCAAGAGTCGCCCAAAGGCCTGAACACATGGTGGTCATCGGGGCTGGATTGGTGGGAAGTTTGTGGGCCTTGATGTTGGCGCAACGCGATCACCACGTGGATGTGTATGAGCGCCGACCGGATCCGCGCATTGGCCCGGTGAAGGGCGGCCGCAGTATCAACTTGGCCTTGAGTGATCGGGGTTGGAGGGCACTTGAAAAAGCCGGCATCGCAAAAGCGGTTAGAAACATTTCGCTGCCCATCGAAGGACGACTCATGCATGCTCCTGACGGGGCGCTGACTTTTCAACGATACGGTCTGCCCGATGCCCCGGGGTTGCATGGAGATCCCCAATGCATCTATTCTGTCTCTCGTGCCAATTTGAATCGACTCTTGGTCGAAGCAGCCGAGGCCCATGACCGCGTGCAGTTTCATTTCGGCCACAAATGCACGGGAGTGGATTTGGCTCACAAGAACTTGGAATTGCAGTCTCCTGAAAAAAAGGTTATCACGGTGGCTTATGACCGACTTTTTGGAACGGATGGTGCTTTCAGCGCTGTGCGCGATCGATTGACCCGAACGGACCGATTCGATTTCGAACAGCGTTATTTGGAACACGGCTATAAGGAAGTTGCGATGCAACCGGATGCTCTGGGCGCGTTCAAAATGCAAAAAGACGCTCTGCATATCTGGCCTCGTGGGGAGTTCATGCTCATGGCCTTGCCCAATCCGGACGGAACATTCACATGTACTTTGTTTGCCCCGTATGCAGGCGCCAATGGATTGGATGCCCTTCAGGATCCTTCGCAGGCTTTGGCCTATTTCGAGCGAAATTTCCCCGATGTTCTGCCCTTGATTCCTGATTTAACAACACAATGGGCCACCAATCCTGTGAGTTCATTGGTGATGACCCGATGCTTTCCTTGGCACCACAGTGACAGTGTCTGCTTGATGGGCGACGCCGCCCACGCCATTGTCCCCTTCTATGGACAAGGAATGAACAGCGGCATGGAAGACTGCAGCGTCTTGAGCGAATTGCTCGATGCCATGGAATCCCCAGAAGATTGGGACCGAACGCTTGCCTCCTATACGGCAGCAAGAAAACCCGCAGGCGATGCCATCTTGGAACTCGCGTTGCGGAATTACGTCGAAATGCGCGACAAGACCGGAGATCCCCAGTTCCTATTGCAAAAACGCATCGAAGCGAAATTGGCAAAAACCTATCCCGGTCGCTGGCTTCCTCTTTATTCCCAGGTCACCTTCAGTCAGACTCCCTACCAAGAGGCACTGGCTGCAGGACAAATCCAAGACCGCATCATGGCGGATATTTTGGCGATGCCCAACATTCAGGAGAATTGGGATAGCGAGGAAGTCGCTGAAACCGCAATTCGGGCCTTGGAGCAATCTCAAGTGTTCGCCTAATGCGCCTGCAGACGTTAGGTGTCGCCCTCTTAATCGTCAGCGAGGCGCTGGCTCAACGCGCTGACCTGTTCGATCGGAAAGAGCAAGCCCATCTTGGGCACGGCTGGTCTTGGAAATTGGGCGGACACCTTCTAGATGCAGCGCCGTCCACATCATCAAGCCAATGGCTCATCGCCAATGCGGACGGAACATTGGACACTCTTCATGCCGGCAACTGGTCACACCAAGGCTCGGGTTCGGCCATGGTGGGAATCGGTCATTGGTGGGTCGTACAAAATCCCGTGCTCTGGGATCGCTGGAGCATCGAATTGGCCGGAGTTCGGCATGCCGTTGATTCCGAATTTCGAGGACGCGTGGCTCAAGATGGTCCGGGACTGCCGACCACACTCGACACCTTGATGGATCACGGGGAATCCACGTTCACCCTGCAGACGGCGATTCAAGTGCATCGGGCCATTGAAATCATCCCAGATTTTTTCTTGGACGCGCACATGGGGCTGGGTTACAATTACGAATTCGGCCTGGAGACGGTTCGTTCTGGAGCAGATTCCGCCTTGTTTCTTCCCCTCTCAACACCGTCCGCTTGGCGTTTGGCATTGGAAGGAGGCGTGGGGTTGGGCGTGCGGTCCCAATCGGGGCGATTTCTTCGTTTGCTCATCAACACCGACTTCATTCAACTGCAGCCCACCGCCATTCAGGGAGGAGGGGCGTGGGATTGGATGGAGGGAAGCTACCGTCCTTGGCAGTTCAGCATTTCATGGGATTTGCTCAAGAGGCGCCCCGCGGCCTCTTGCGTTGGTGCGCCTTCAGGACAACCTGGCAGAGATCTCTTTGACCCCAAAATGCGCAAGAAAATGCGCTGGTCTCGCGGCACGTGATTCAAACGCGGTCGGCGCACAATTCAACCAATACCTTACTGGAATCGGCTGGGTGCAAAAACGCAATCGTCTTTTGATCCGCTCCCGGTTTAGGGCCTGAAATAACGCGGTAACCGAGCTTTCTGAGGCGATCCAACTCGTCATTCAAATCATCCACATGGAAAGCCACATGGTGGAGTCCTTCACCCCGTTTGGCGATGTGTCGAGCAATGGGACCGTCAGGATCTGTCGATTCAAGAAGCTCCACCTTGCTCTCTCCGGACTGAAAAAAACTCACCCGCACTGACTCGTCTGCTACAGTTTCCGTTTTGATCGGATCCGAACCGAGCACATCCGTAAATACCTTTTCCGCCTCGCTCAAATTGCGAACGGCAATGCCAATGTGGTCGATGCGTTTCATGTCCTGGGAATCTGCTGTGGTTCAAATGTAAAGCGATTCTAAGCGATGACGCCTCGTTTCGGTCGTTCAACCGACACCAAAAGATGGTGCTCCTTGCTACCTTCGTGAAATGAGTCAACAAGCATCGCAATGGATGCCAATGAACTTCGAGAACAAGACGGCCGTCGTCTGCGGTGCTTCTCAGGGAATTGGTTTGGCAACCGCACAGCATCTCGCTGGTTTGGGAGCCCGAGTTATCATCATAGCGCGCAATGCGCAAAAATTAGAAGCTGCCATTCAGACTTTGGATGAGCCGAATAGGCACACGTTTGCTGTTGCTGACTTCAGCCAACCCGCTGATGTTCAGGAAAAAATCGGCTCCATTGTCGCCCATGAAACGGTTCACATCTTGGTCAACAACACGGGAGGACCCGCGGGTGGTCCAATCGTTGATGCCGCTCCTGAGGCCTTCATGCGCACCTTCGAGCAACACCTCATCTGCAACCAGTTGCTTGCACAGGCTGTTTTACCCGGCATGAAAGCAGCTGGATTTGGCCGCATCATCAATGTCATTAGCACCAGTGTCAAGCAGCCACTTTCCGGTTTGGGCGTGAGCAATACGATCCGCGGAGCCGTGGCCAGTTGGGCCAAAACATGGGCCAACGAAGTGGGCGTTCATGGCATCACGGTCAACAATGTGTTGCCAGGCGCAACCGACACGAGCCGGCTGGATGAGATCATTTCTTCCAAAGCACTCAAGTCCGGTCAATCAAAGGAGACCATCCGCGCTCAGATGGCATCTGCCGTGCCTATGAATCGGACAGGGAAACCCGAAGAAATCGCACGTGCAATCACATTTTTAGCCTCGCCTTCAGCGAGTTACATCTCCGGAATCAATTTACCGGTTGATGGTGGTCGAACTTTGTCCTTGTGACTTAGATTTGTGTTCTTGTAACGTTAATAGATACGTTGATGTCCCAATCTCACCAGGCGCAGATTGATGCCTTTATGGCTCAAGTGACTGCCCAAAACCCGCATGAATCGGAGTTCATTCAAGCGGTTCAAGAGGTCGCCGAGACCGTCATTCCCTTTATTTCTGAACACCCCCAGTATGCGAAGCATCGCATTTTGGAGCGCATGGTGGAACCAGAGCGCACCATCATTTTCCGAGTCCCTTGGACCCGTGATGATGGCGAGGTTCAAATCAACCGCGGTTACCGGGTAGAATTCAACTCCGCAATTGGCCCCTATAAGGGTGGACTGCGGTTTCACCCAACGGTGACGTTGAGTGTTTTGAAGTTCCTCGGATTCGAACAAGTATTCAAGAACAGTTTGACCACGTTGCCCATGGGCGGCGGTAAGGGCGGTTCCGATTTCAACCCCAAGGGCAAATCCGATGCTGAAGTGATGCGCTTTTGCCAAAGCTTCATGACGGAATTGGCTCGACACATTGGTCCCAACACAGATGTCCCCGCAGGAGACATCGGCGTTGGAGGTCGTGAAATCGGCTATCTCTTTGGTCAATACAAGCGTTTGCGCAATGAGTTTACAGGTGTCCTTACGGGCAAAGGCCGCAACTGGGGAGGATCGTTGATCCGACCTGAAGCGACCGGCTACGGCACCGTCTACTTCGCTGCTGAGATGCTCGCCACGAAAGGCGAAAATTTCGAAGGCAAATCTGCTGTCATTTCTGGCTCTGGTAACGTGGCCCAATATGCCGCTGAAAAGTGCATTCAAATGGGAGCCAAGGTGCTGACGATGTCCGATTCCAAAGGGTTCATTCATGATCCTGCAGGAATCGACCAGGCGAAGTTGGACTGGATCATGGATCTAAAGAACAATCGCAGAGGCCGCATCCAAGAGTACGCCAACCAATTCCCAGGATCGACCTTCCATGAAGGCCAACGTCCTTGGAGCATTGCTTGTCAAGCAGCATTTCCTTGTGCTACGCAAAATGAACTCAACGGTGACGAAGCACAAACTCTGGTCAACAACGGCTGCATTGTCATTGCTGAAGGTGCCAACATGCCAAGTACTCCGGAAGCCATTGAGGTCTTTGGCCAGGCCAAGGTCTTGTTTGCCCCAGGCAAAGCGTCCAATGCGGGTGGTGTCGCCACGAGCGGATTGGAAATGTCGCAAAACAGTTTGCGCATTAGCTGGTCTAGAGCAGAAGTGGATGAACGCTTGCTCAACATCATGAAGGACATTCACAGCCAATGTGTGGCTTACGGAAAAGACGCCAGTGGCCATGTCGATTATGTGCGCGGCGCCAACATCGCCGGCTTCGTGAAGGTGGCTGACTCCATGATTGATCAAGGCGTCGTCTGACACCCTTTTCGTTTCAAAAGAATTGACGCCTCGGGTCTCGCTAACAGCAGGCTCGGGGCGTTATCTTTGAACCATGCTCACAGGATTTCAACACCTCCACAGTGCCCTTCGATGGGTTGTACTGTTCTTGCTGGTTTGGACTTTGATTCAATCCCGTATCGGAAAAAGCAAAGGCAACGCCTTCTCGGCAAAACAAGCCAAACTCGGCCTGTTCACCATGATCAGCATGCACGTCCAGCTCTTGCTGGGTTTGACCTTGTACGTGGGAAAAGGATGGTCCTCGATGCTGGGTGATTCGACTGTCATGGGCATGCCCGTAATGCGGTTTTTTGTCGTCGAACATCTCCTCGGCATGCTCATCGCCCTCGTCCTGGGCACGTTGGGTCACAGTTTGGTGAAACGTGCCACGGACGATGCTGTCAAGTACAAGCGCCAATTTCTCTTCTTCGGTTTAGCCTTGGTCATCATCATCGCGAGCATTCCTTGGCCTTTCCGACCAGGGTTTGAAGCCTACGGATGGTTTTGAGCAAGCAACGATACGCTGGAATCAGCCTGTTGATGACCGCTGGATTGCTGCTTGGCATCGGATGCAGTTCTCCCACCGATGTGCCTGAAAACACAGCGACGAAGCAGCCTCCTTCAGATGCACAAATTCAACGAGCATACACCATGAAATGCTCTCTTTGTCATGGTGGGGATGGGAGGCTGATGGCAACCAAGGCTCCTGACTTGTCTTTGTCCAAACTCACGCTTGAGGAGCGCATCGCACTGATCACTTACGGAAAAGGCACCATGCCGCCTCAAAAAGGCATTTTGGATGCCGCCACGATCCGAGGAATCGCACACTATATCGAGGAATTCCGGGACTGAATCATGCTAGAGAAAAAACTCATCAGCACGCAACTCGAACCCGAAACGTGTGTCTTGGTCGGCTTGGTTACAGGCCGGGTGACCCGTGTACTCGTTGAAGAATATTTGGACGAGCTCGCCTTTCTTGCTTCCACCGCACAAGCCATTACCAAACGAGTGTTCATCCAAGGATTGGACAAGCCGGACATTCGGACGTTTGTCGGGTCAGGCAAGGCTCAAGAAATCAAGGAATACGTTGAAGAGCATGACATTGACATGCTCATTTTTGACGATGAATTGACGGCCACCCAAATGCGGAATTTGGAGAAGGTCATTCCCGAACGGAAGATCTTGGACCGCCCCAACCTCATCTTGGACATTTTCGCGCAACGGGCAAGGACAGCGCACGCCAAAACTCAAGTTGAACTCGCCCAGTACCAATACTTGCTTCCTCGTCTGACCAACATGTGGTCCCACTTGCAGAAGCAAAAAGGAGGAATCGGCATGAAGGGCCCAGGAGAGAAGGAAATTGAAACGGATCGACGGATCATTCGCGACCGCATTGCCCTACTCAAAAAGGAATTGCTCGCCATCGACAAGCAAATGTCGACGCAACGTGGCAATCGCGGCTCCATGGTCCGAGTGGCGCTAGTGGGATACACCAACGCGGGGAAGAGTACCCTCATGACGCTGCTCTCGAAAAGCGACGTTTTCGCTGAGAACAAACTCTTCGCGACCCTTGACACAACCGTCCGCAAAGTGGTTTTGCAAAACCTGCCATTCCTCCTTAGCGACACCGTTGGGTTCATTCGGAAGCTGCCTCACCAACTCATTGAGAGTTTCAAATCCACTTTGGATGAAACCCGTGAAAGCGATCTTCTTCTGCACGTGGTCGATGTCAGTCACCCGCAATTTGAAGATCAGATCGATGTGGTGAACACCACTCTCGCCGAAATCGGCAGCGACGACAAGCCCGTAGTCATCGTGTTCAATAAAATGGATCGCCTTGAAGAAGAAGCCTTTGGCCCCACGCGACTGGATCAAATCACTGGAATCCGTGAACGATTTGAATCCGCAGGCCACGAAGTTATTTTCTTGTCAGCCATTGAAAAAACAGGGGTGGATGCTCTGAAAGACCTCCTTTATGAGAAGGTCAAGGAGATCCATGTGAAGCGTTATCCCTACCACCAGTTTCTTTATTGAATGGGAGGTCAAGCATTGTCTTGAGTTTCCGACCTTTGGCCCATGGGAGAAATCCGTCAAGAAAAAGTAGCCGAACTCATCCGAAGGGATTTGAGCACCATTTTTCAGCAACGCAGTGGAGAATGGTTTGCAGGCATGTTCATTTCTGTCACGAAGGTGCGGATGACGCCAGATTTGGGTTTATCCAAAGTCTACGTTAGCTTCATGGCTGTGCCCGATAAGAACGTGGCGTTGGAAGCCGTTCGAAGCGAAGGCTGGAGAATCCGCAAAGCATTGAGCGATAAGATTGGGAAGCAGGTTCGCATCATTCCCGAATTGAACTTTTACTTGGACGATAGCCTCGATTACTATGAGGCCATCAATGAAGCCTTGAAGAAGTAACCGTGAGACTGCCGGTAAGACTTGCCTGGCGTTACGCCCTTAGTTCCAAAACACGGAACCTCACTCACCTCATTTCCGTCATTTCTATGTTTGTCATCGCTGCCGTCACCGCGGCAATGATTGCAATTTTGAGTGCCTTCAACGGCATCGAATCTGTGGTGACAGAATTATTTGGAACATTGGACTCACCGGTGGCCATCCTTCCAGAAACCGGAACGGTGCTTTCAGATGAGATCGCGGATTGGGCCATCGCACAATGGGGGCCAGAAAGTGACGAGCCGGTGTTTCAAAGTCTCGCGCCGGTGATCGAAGAAGAGACCGTGATTGCCTTTGGCACGGGAGCGCCACTCGTGGTGACCATGCTTGCTTTTGACTCCTTGTTGTTGCAAGCCGCTCCTGTAGAGCGGGCACTCCGTTCAGAGAATTGGAATCCCGAAATGCACGGTCTTCCCTGTGTCACTCTCGGGATTGGTGTTCGGAATATGTTGGGCATTGGTCGAATCAATGAAGGCCCTGAACACGCGCTCCTTCAGCTGAAAGCTCCTATCCGCGGGAAAAAACTTTCCAAACATCGAGAACGTGCCTTTCAATCTCGTGAAGCTTTGGGATGTGATGCCTTTTCAATCAACGCCGATTTGGACACCCGTTTCATTCTGGCCCCGTTGAGGCTGGCGCAAGATTTGTTCGGGTTTACGAACGAGGTCAGTCGATTTGAGTTGGCCCTCATGCCAGGTGTTTCTGAAGAAGAGGCCGCAGAAAAAATGAGGGAATCAGCCGCCTCAGCGCCTGAAGCCATTCGCATTCGAACGCGTGGTGAAAAAAACCAACTGATTACCCAAACCAATCGGGCTGAGAAATGGGCCACGTTTGTGATTCTCAGTTTTATACTGGTCGTTGCGGCATTCAATGTCATGGCTTCCTTGACCATGTTACTGCTCGACAAACGCGAAGACATGGCCGTATTGCACGCTATGGGACTCAGTGACTCAAGGCTCGAACGCGTTTTTTCTTTGCAAGGACTGCTCATCAACACGCTCGGAGGCGCCGTTGGGGCGGTTATCGGAATTTTGCTTGTTTGGGGACAAAAAACCTTTGAGTGGGTTCAACTTCAAGGATCGGTGATCCCGGCTTACCCGGTCGAATTGGAGTGGTCCGATGTGATTGGCACACTTACCATTGTGATTGCAATCGGCGGGGTCGGTTCAGGCTGGATGGTTCGGCGACTCGTGAGACGGCTACTGCATTAATATTCAAGGGGCGACTTCCCAACTCAGTGCTGCTATTTCATCCAGTTTGGAGCGAATGTCGTCGGGGGCATCCAAGGTCACCAGATCCAATCGGTGGCTCTTAAAATCACGGAGACCTTTGAAGTAATTGGCATAGTGCCTGCGCATCTCTACCACTCCTAACCGGTCTCCTTTCCATTCAATGCTCTTTTCGAAATGCTGTCTTGCAGCAGCCACCCGTTCATCCATGTCTGGTGGCGGTAGTACCTCACCTGTTTTGATGTAATGCTTGATTTCGCGAAAAATCCATGGCGCTCCAATGCTCGCTCGGCCTATCATAATGCCGTCTACTCCATAGCGCTTCTTATACTCAACTGCTTTTTGCGGGGAGTCGATGTCCCCATTGCCGAACACGGGGATGTGCATGCGCGGGTTGTTCTTCACCGCTGCAATCAAGGACCAGTCCGCCTCTCCCTTGTACATCTGAGCCCGGGTGCGTCCATGGATGCTAATCGCTTGAATTCCGACATCCTGCAATCGTTCTGCCACCTCAACAATGTGCTTGGACTGGTCGTCCCAGCCAAGTCGGGTTTTGACCGTCACCGGCAAGGTACACGTGTCCACTATTTCCTTCGTCATTGACACCATCTTGGGGATATCCTGCAAAATACCCGCCCCGGCGCCCCGGCACGCGACCTTCTTTACAGGACAGCCGTAATTGATGTCAATGATGTCAGGTTGAGCCTCTTCGGTGATCGCCGCAGCTTGACGCATGGACCCAATCTCACTGCCGAAAATCTGAATTCCCACGGGGCGTTCATATTCGAAAATATCCAACTTGGCGCGGCTCTTGGCGGCATCCCGAATGAGGCCCTCAGAACTGATGAACTCCGTGTACATCAAGTCCGCACCGTATTGTTTGCAAAGCGCCCGAAAAGGCGGGTCGCTCACATCTTCCATGGGCGCCAACAACAGCGGGAAGTCTGGAATTTCAAGGTCTCCGATTCGTATCATTTTTTCTTCAGATCATCCACAAAATGCCGCAATCAACGAACTTGCAACCTCACTGCAAAAATACGTCATGATTCGAACTGCTTTTCAGACCATGCA
>ERZ887849.126-NODE-126-length-78689-cov-18.940980_pt1 | contig 78689 bp, 74 predicted proteins | sample MGYA00521267_ERZ887849 | MGnify/ENA primary metagenome ERZ887849 (study PRJEB32303, sample SAMEA104408601) | aquatic metagenome | biome: Brackish water; feature: Pelagic; material: water | place: Baltic Sea | collected 2014-06-06T16:11:00 | depth 2,863 m ...
TGGCACGAGGACTACGTAATGCTGCGACGGATGCTAGTCGATTACAAGTTCCTCTCCAGAAGCAGCGACGGCAGAACCTACTGGAGATCAAAACTTGCAGAATAATCTCATTGGCCTTGAGCCAAGACAGTTTGATGCCTACGTTGACGCCATCCAAACCTCTGGCGGTCTAATTGCCAAGATGGGTCCGGATGTTGAGGCTTTGGTTTGGACCGACTATGCAAGACCAGACCTGCTAGAAGCAATGCTCGAAGAAAACCCCCAACTTCGTTTCGTTCAACTTCCCTTCGCGGGCGTGGATGCGTTTAGCAAGATCATTGCTGGCCATCCTGAGATCACATTCACTTCGGCAAAGCGCTCGTATTCCGAACCGGTTGCCGAACACGCTCTAATGCTCTGCATGGCGCTCGGGCGCATAATCCCAGAGAGGGTTAGGGCAAAAAGCTGGGGTAAGAAGCATGCCGACAGCCTCTTCGATGCCGAGGTGGTGATTGTTGGCGGTGGCGGTATTGCTCAGCAGCTTGTCGAGCTGTTAGCTCCGATGCGCTCGCTTGTCACAGTGATTCGCAAGCGACCCAGAGAGCCATTTGACAACTCTCAACATTCGCGAGTTGCGGGCTTTGATCAGCTGGATGAGAGCCTTGCCAGAGCACAGTTTGTGATTCTTGCCTGTGCTCTTACACCGGAGACTAGGTTTCTATTCAACGCTGAGCGCTTCAAGCTGATGCGTAAGGATGCGTATCTGGTGAACGTGGCAAGAGGTGAGATTGTGAACCAGGAAGATTTGGTTCAGGCTCTCAAGTCCGGTGAGATTGCGGCGTGCGCAACCGATGTGACCTATCCCGAGCCGCTGCCTGATGACCACGAGATGTGGGGTGTCGAGAATCTCCTAATTACTCCTCACACCGCCGACACAATGCCAATTGTGACCAGGCTCTTTGCGCTTCGCCTTGAGGAGAACGTGACTGCCTGGCTTACTGGCGGCGAGCCTGTGGGTATTGTCGACCCCGGCCTTGGCTACTAGGCGGGTAAGTGGAACTTAGTAACTGGCTGCTCTATGCGGCCGCCGCCCTAGGACTCTCGCTAACACCGGGCCCAAATGGACTGCTGGCGCTCACTCATGGCGCTCTTTTTGGCACAAAAAAGACAATCGCGACAATCTTTGGTGGTCTTACAGGGTTTTTCCTTGTCATCGCGATGTCGATGTTTGGAATTGGGGCACTGCTTGCCGCTTCTGCTTCCTTGCTCACTGTTTTGAAGTGGGTCGGTGGCGCCTACCTGGTATTTCTTGGGATTCAGGTCTGGCGCTCTCCGGCGCTCGCCGTCTCGCGTACCAAGGTTTCAGGTAAGGCGGGGCTGCTGTATCGGGCCGGACTTTTTTCGGCACTTAGTAACCCAAAGGGGATCTTGTTTTTTGTGGCCTTCCTGCCACAGTTCATAGAGCCCGAGCGATCACTGGTCGTTCAGTTCTTGATTATGGCGGCCACGTTTTTGGTCATTGAGTTTTTCTATGAGCTGACGGTCGCTGCTCTGGCAGACAGGATCACACCCTGGCTTGCGCGGGTCGGGAAGAACTTTAATCGCACCTTTGGAGCGGTGTTTATGGCTATTGGAGTTCTGCTGCCACTGAGGGGCTAGAGGCCTAGCTTGCCCATGAGGAACTCGATGTGTCCTGTGGCTTTGACGTTCAAGAACGAGTGGGTGACGTTGCCGTCCTCGACCACGAACGTCGAGCGAATGGTTCCCATGTACTCCTTGCCATACATGCTCTTTTTGCCGTATGCGCCATAGGCCATCTGGACCTCGTTTTCGGGGTCTGAGAGCAGCTCGAAGTTCAGACCCTCTTTTTCCTGGAACTTCTTGAGCTTTGCTGGGGCATCTGGGGAGATGCCTAAGACTGTGTAGCCGGCTGACTTCAGTGAGTTGATGTTGTCGCGAAAGTCACAGGCCTGGGTGGTGCAGCCGGGGGTTGAGGCTGCTGGGTAAAAGTAGACGATTACTTTGCCCTTCTGCTCTTTCAGGGAGACGAGCTCGCCATCTTGATTGCTCAGGGTGAACTCAGGGGCTTTTGATCCAATTTCAACGCTCATGAAATTGACAATTCACTTTTCGTCTTCGCTATTCCTTTTTTCCTCGCCTTTGGGCGCTGCCTTGGTTACGTAGTAAAGCAGTGCGGCGATGCCAGCAATGGTGATTGGCCAGATAAGAAAGTCGATTGGCTGACCCTGCGGAATCCGGTTGATGTTCTCAATAATTGCAATTGGTAGCATCTTCAAAGACTATCGCCGAGAAAGGCAAAACAAGTGCTTGCTATCGGCTCAGGACTGCTCACCGGACTCTCCCTGATTATTGCCATTGGTGCTCAAAATGCTTTCGTGTTGCGTCAGGGGCTGACCAGGCAACACGTGCTGGCGGTGGTGCTCTTTTGCGCTGTCTCGGACGCGTTACTTATCGTTCTGGGCATGCTGGGTCTTGGGGTTGCGATCATGTCGCTCCCAGTTTTACTTGAGGTGTTTCGCTTTGGTGGAGCTGCCTACCTCGTTTATTTTGCAGTCACATCGTTTAGGCGGGCACTCAAGCCACAAGCTCTAGAGGCGGGTGGGGCCAAGGCTGGATCTTTAGCCTCGGCCCTGACAACCGCCGCGGCACTTACCTACCTAAACCCTCATGTTTATATCGACACCGTTTTGCTACTGGGTTCAATTGGAAATCAGTTCGGAGACGACCGCTGGCTCTTTGCGTTTGGTGCGGCGGCAGGGTCGTTGATTTGGTTTTTCTCGCTTGGCTTTGGAGCGAAACTGCTGTCACGCTTTGTGACCAGGCCAAGTTTTTGGAAATACCTCGACATTTCTATTGGCCTTGTGATGCTCGCAATTGCGCTGATGCTCCTCACCTACAACTTCTGATTGCGAAAAAGGGCATAATCGCACTGTGACTAATCCAGCCGACAGCTTTGGCAATTTTGCCAATCGGTCCTCCTCTAAGTGGCTGAGGTTTCCCCCGGACGTATTGCCCATGCACGTTGCGGAGATGGACTTTGAGGTTGCAAGAGACATTCGGGACACCCTCAGCGACATGGTCCAACGCTCCGACCTCGGTTACCTCGGCCCACTTCCTGAGCTTGCGGGTGCCTTTGAGGCATTTGCCCTAGATCGCTGGGGCTGGCGTGCTGACGGCAAGCAAATCAAGCTGGCGACCGATGTCGGGGTCGTTGCCGTGGAGATTCTTCGTGCGGTGACAAAGCCAGGGGACAGGGTCCTCGTAAACTCACCGGTCTACGCGTCTTTTTATAAGTGGATCTCTGAAGTTGGCGCAGTGCCTGCGGATGCGCCGCTGGTCCTTGATGGTGACACCTGGAAGCTCGACCTAGCCGCAATCGAGGCAGCTTTTCAGGATGGAGTGAAGGTATACCTGCTCTGCTCACCGCAGAACCCAGTGGGCCGGGTGCACACCGCCAAAGAACTAACGGCCATTGCCAAGCTTGCAAAGCAGTACTCGGTTCTTGTCATAGCTGATGAAATCCATGCGCCACTTAGCTGGGTGCCATTTACGCCCTACCTATCCTTGGGCACAGAGGCCGAAGAAACCGGAGTCGTGATTACCTCGAGCTCCAAGGCATGGAACACGGCAGGTTTGAAGGCGGGCTTTCTCATCACACAGTCCGAGGCTGCAAGAAAGCAGTTGAGTGAGCTCCCCGAGGCAATAAATTGGAGGGCTTCGCTCCTAGGAGCTCATGCCATGGTCGCCTCTTATAAGGCTGGCACCACTTGGCTGGATCAAACTCTCCAACAAATTCAGGAGAACCTCGATCATCTCCAGCACGAGATAACCCAAAGCCTTCCAAAGGCCAAAGTCTTTTCGATGGAAGCCACCTACCTGGCATGGGTGGACCTGAGCGAATATGGGGTCGAAGATCTGCAGGGTGAGATTCTCAGGGAAGCAAGAGTCGGTGTTGTTGCCGGCAGTGACCATGCCCCTACCGGAGAATACGCCGGCTTCATTCGCTTCAACTTCGCAACCAGCAAGGCCAGAATCAGCGAGGCAGTTAGCAGAATCGCAGCACTGTTGGAGGGCTGAAAATGTCCTCGATTCAGTCTCAAACCATCGACCTTGCAAACCGACTCTTCATCGAGCACTCGCTCATCAACTACAGCTTTGGCTTTGACCGAGCGGTCAGAAGAGCAGGTCAGTGCGACTTTCGTGCAAGGCGAATCACAATTAGCAAGCACCTCGTAAATAACTGCACTCTCGAAGAAATCGAGCAGGTCATACTGCATGAGATCGCCCACGCGCTCGTGGGTAAGGAGGCCGGCCACTCCAAGCTTTGGAAGTCAAAGGCAAAGGAAATTGGCTACCGCTTTGAAAAGGTCAATTGGCAAGAGCTGGCTTCCGGTGTTACCGGCTACACCGGCAGCTGCCCCGCCGGCCACGAGCACTTTCGAATCAGAAAACCGAGCGGCCCAAGAAGCTGCAAGCGCTGTGCGGGTTCGTTTGACCCGCGCTACCTAATCTCCTGGCGACTAACTGGGCCCGATCAGTAGCGCCATAATCCAGGCTCCAGCGAGGAAGTTTAGAAGCAAGAACCGCTTCCAGCCGCGGTTGGCCTCCTCGCAGGTTTCGTCTGTGATGCCAAGCTGCGAGCCCACCACAATGAGGTAGGGGATGGCGGCAAAGGATGCCTGCCAGAACCTATCGGGAAGCGCGAGCAGCAAAACTCCTGCCACCAGGTAGAGGACAACCGCAATTCTGACCGTGTTTCTGGCACCTAGGTTTGTTGCCACCGAGGCGATGCCGGCCTCTCTGTCTGCCCTAATGTCCTGCACCGCTCCAAAGGCGTGGGATCCAGCCCCCCATAAGAAAAATGCCAGGGTCGCAAGCTGCAGGGTCGGACTAAAGCTCTCTCCAGCCAAAAGCAGCCCAAAGAGCATTGGCCCAACAAAGTGAGTGGAGCTAGTCACTGAGTCCAGAAACGGAATCTCTTTGAACCTCAAACCCTTCACCGAATAGGCGATTACGGCGAACACGGTCAACAGCAGGACCAAGAGTGCAGGGAGGTTTTCCAGGCTCACAAAAACCGCATAGCCAATAAAGGGTGCTGCCAGTCCGAAGGCCCAGAGCAGGGTTGTTCTGTGTAGCTCGGGGGCCAATAGTGCACCCTCTATCCCGCCCTTGCGAGGGTTTCTCAGGTCACTCTCGTAGTCAAAGACATCGTTTATCCCATACATCAAGAAGTTATAGGGGATCAGGAAGAAGAAGCTAAGGACAACTAACTCTGCAGCCACATCGCCACCTGCAAAGTAGTAGGCAGCCGCAAACGGCACAGCCGTATTCACCCAGGAGATCGGCCTAGAAGACCAAAAGAGGCTCTTTAGCGCATTCAAAGCTTGCTCCGCAAAAAGTTAAAGAGCGACGGGACCAGCACCAGAGCGACGAGCGTGTAGGCGAAATCTTCTATGGGTGCAAAGCCCAGACGAATTCCTGAGATCTTTTCTGGGTCATAGTCGACGATGCCGGTTCCGATGATGACATTGTCAAACACCAGGGTTAGGGTCAGCATCACAACCGCCGCTGCTAAGAGGGGCCTAACCGGCAGCCACCTGCGCATAAGAAACCCATACACCGAAAAAATGCCGAGCACGCTGGCGGTGAGAAGCAGATAGGTCACTTGGCAAACCTCCTGGCAAACCCTTGATAGACCAGCAGGGTGTTGTAACTCAGCAGGATCAAGAAAAACAGCTCCTCGAGGGGAAGCTCAGGCGCCAGTAGCAGACCCGAAAGATGCGGCGCATCGCCGCGAAAGAAGATGCCAAGTGCGATTCCTACTAGGTCCCACGCCAAAAACACCGCAACCGCAACAGCCACCGAGACGATGGTTGCTCTTGGGTTGACGAATAAAGCCAGCTTGTGACGGCGGTCGATGGCTCCCAGGCCCAGGATGGAAACTAGAAGCAGGCTCAGGTAGATAAAGGGAACTAGCTCGGTCATCACGCCAGGCCCTTGAAGGTCCTAACCGGCTTGATTTCGCCCTTGATTGGACCACTGGAGCGGTCATCGGTTAGGTGTTTGTAAACCAGCTCGGCGCCTATCAGACACATCGGTAGACCGATGCCGGGAAGAGTGTTTTGGCCGGCGTAGTAAAGATTCTTTAGCTTTCTCGAGTAGTTCTTGGGCCTGAAGAAAGCACTCTGCATGAGGGTGTGGGCCATGCCCAAAGCGGTTCCGCTCCAAGCATTGAACTCGTTCACAAAGTCCTGGGGGCCAACGGTTCTGCGTACCACGATGCGATCTTTGAGGTCTGGAATGTTGCACCACTGAGAAATCTGTTCGATCACGGTATCCGCGGCAGCCTCCAAAGCAGGGTCACCTGCTCCTCCAACTCCTCCGGTGCCAATTGATGGGTCAGCTGCGGTCGGCACGAGCACGAAGATGTTCTCATGACCCTCGGGTGCAACGCTGCCATCTGTCTTGGAGGGCATGCAGATATAGAGAGAGGCTGGGTCCGGAACTTTGCGCTTGCCATCGGCCTTATGGAAAACCTCGGCAAAGTTTCCCTTCCAGTCATCGGTGTAGAGCAGGGTGTGGTGATCTAGCTCATCGATTTTGCCTTTGACTCCAAGGTAAAGAAGCAGTGCGGAGGGGCCAGGGACCTTCTTGTCCCACCAGCTCTGCGGGTAGGTCTGGTGTTGTGGTGAGAGCAGCTTGGTCTCTACGTGCTGGAGGTCAGCGGTTGCGACCACCACATCTGCTGAGATCTCGACCTCACCCAGTTTGACTCCGGTTGCCTTCCCGCCAGCGGTGAGAATTTGGCTCACCGGCGAGGAGGTGTGGATCTCTACCCCGTGCGCCCTGGCAATTCGTGCGATGGCCTCAATGACGGTGTGCATGCCGCCGTTTGGATAGAAAACTCCCTGCTTCATGTCAACGTGTGTCATCAGGTGATACATGCTGGGGGTGTCGTAGGGAGAAGCCCCGAGGAATACTGCTGGGAAGTTGAGCATCTTCTTCAGCCGCTCGTCCTTGACGTACTTTCCAGAAAAGTCGTACAGCGAGGTTGTTAGCAGCTTTAGGAAGCGACCTAGTTTCTTGACAACGTCCGGGTGAAAGAAGCTCCTGGGGTCACGGAAGTTCGTGTATAGGAAGTGCCTTATCGAAAGCTCGTATGCCTCCTCGGCGCTCGCAAGATACCTCTCGAGAGCCTTGCCCGCTCCAGGCTCCATGTCATCGAAGAGTTTCTTGATCTGCTCGAGGTCCTCGGGCATTTCGATGCGGTCGCCGAGCCCCTCGTTTCGGGTTTGGTAGGCGGGGGTGAGCCGAACCAGATCCAATTCCTTTTCTGCGCTGGTGCCCATGAGTTTGAAAAACTGCTCGAAGGCATCGGGCATCAGATACCAACTGGGGCCCATATCGAATCGGAACCCATCCTTCTCCCAAAGGTAGGCTCTTCCGCCCAGGGAGTCTCTGGACTCAAATAGCTTGACATCCATGCCCGCCTTAGCCAGCAGTGCACTCGTAGCAAGTCCAGCTATTCCGCCGCCAACTACTACTGCGGTCTTTTTGCTCATGCGACTCCTCTAAGCGCTCGTGCTAGCAGCACCAGCTTCCGGCTATTACTAACCGAGATGCGCCTGGTTTTTAGTTCCTGCGCTGGGGTTCGGGAAATCTTTTGGTTGAGCTCTTGAAACAAAAGCTGCGCTGCGGCAACTGCGCGGCGCGCACCTATGGGCAGAAGCGGCAGCGACTTAGAGCTGGTCGCTAGGTCCTCTTTGATATCAGCAACGAGTCTTTCTTTGGTTGCCTCATCAAAATTGTTGACGCTGACGTTTGGAAAGTAGCTTCTGCCGAGCCTGTCGAAATCTGCGGCGAGGTCTCTGAGGAAGTTCACCTTCTGGAAGGCGGCACCTAGGGCCCTCGCTCCCGCTACCAAAGTCTTCTTTTCATCTGCGGTGTAGCTCTTGCCATGCACGAACACTGCCAAACACATCAAGCCGACCACCTCAGCTGAGCCGTAGACGTATGCCTCAAAAGAAGATTGGTCGTGCTCTTTTTCGGTCAGATCCATGCGCATTGAAACAAAGAAGGGTTCGACGATGTCCTTTTTGATCCCGACGAGTCTTGCTGTCTGCGCGAAGGCGTGAAGGATCAGGTTTGTCGAGTAGCCAAGCTCCATTGCTCGGTAGGTCTCATTTTCAAACTCATTGAGCATTTGCTCAGGGCTTACCGCTTTTTCAACTTGCTGAGCCTCAGCGGCAGAGCCGTCGACGATCTCGTCTGCCACCCGGACCATGGCATAGATGTTCTCAACGTGCTCGCGGAAGCCCCTGTCCAAGAGCCTGGTGGCAAGCCCGAAAGAGGTCGAGTAGGAGTAGATGACCTCCTTGGCCGCGGCATGAGAGGCGCGGTTATAGAGCACTAGGCCAGTTGGCACCTTGGTGGTGTCTTGGGATTCCACGACTTCAGGCTACCTCCTTATCAACATAAGATTGATCCCATGACTAACCCGATGAAGCCAAGAAGCCACGTCGTAACCGACGGCTTGGAGCGAGCCGCAGCTAGAGGCATGCTCAGGGCCGTTGGCATGGGAGATGAGGACTGGGTCAAGCCTCAAATTGGCGTGGCATCATCCTGGAACGAAGTAACCCCTTGCAACCTCTCGCTTGATCGGCTTGCCGATGCGGCAAAGCAGGGTGTTCACGCATCAGGTGGCTACCCTCTCGAATTCGGCACCATCTCCGTCTCAGACGGCATTTCAATGGGCCACGAGGGCATGCACTTCTCGCTGGTTTCCCGCGAGGTCATCGCGGACTCGGTCGAGACCGTAATGGAGGCTGAGCGTCTGGACGGGGCTGTTCTGCTGGCGGGCTGTGACAAGTCCCTGCCGGGAATGATGATGGCAGCTGCCAGGCTCGACGTCTCAGCAGTATTTCTCTACGCCGGTTCAATCGCCCCGGGTTGGGTCAAGCTTTCCGACGGCACGGAAAAACAGGTCACCATCATCGACGCCTTTGAGGCGGTTGGTGCCTGCAAGGCAGGCAAGATGAGCCAGGAGGACGTGGACCGAATCGAGAGGGCCATCTGTCCTGGTGAGGGAGCCTGTGGCGGAATGTATACCGCTAACACCATGGCTTCAATCGGAGAGGCACTTGGCCTCTCGCTTCCCGGCAGCGCTGCTCCACCCTCGGCAGATAGAAGGCGCGACACCTGGGCTCACCGCAGCGGTGAGGCGGTAGTGAACCTGATTTCAAAGGGCATCACCGCTAGACAAATTCTTACCAAGGAGGCATTTGAGAACGCGATTGCTGTTCTCATGGCTTTCGGCGGCTCAACAAATGCGGTTCTCCACCTTCTTGCTATTGCTCGTGAGGCGGAGGTTGATCTAACCCTCGATGACTTCAACCGAATTGCAGACAAGGTCCCGCACCTTGGAGATCTAAAGCCATTTGGACAGTTCGTGATGAACGACGTTGACCGAGTCGGAGGGGTTCCAGTTGTCATGAAGGCACTGCTGGATGCAGGCCTGATGCACGGGGACGTGATGACTGCCACCGGTAAGACGCTGAGAGAGAACCTCGCAGAGATAAATCCTCCTGACCCTGACGGCAAGATCATCCGCGCAATGAATGACCCAATCCATAAAGACGGCGGCATTGCGATTCTGCGAGGCAGCATCGCTCCAGACGGGGCTGTTGTGAAGACAGCCGGATTCGACCTGGAAACCTTCGAGGGTCCAGCAAAGGTATTCGAGCGTGAGGCGGCAGCGATGGAGGCTCTCACCAGGGGTGAGATCAAGGCCGGTGACGTAGTTGTGATTCGCTACGAGGGCCCTAAGGGTGGCCCTGGAATGCGCGAGATGCTAGCCATCACGGGAGCAATCAAGGGTGCGGGATTGGGTAAAGATGTCCTACTATTGACGGACGGCAGATTCTCGGGCGGCACAACCGGCCTTTGTATCGGCCACATTGCCCCAGAGGCCACCGATGGTGGACCGATTGCTCTGGTTCGTGATGGAGACTTGATTCGAGTCGATGTTGCAGCTCGATCGCTTGACTTACTGGTCGACGATGAGGAGCTGGCTGCGAGGAAGCAGCAGTGGCAGCCATTGCCACCGCGCTATACCCGCGGCGTTCTAGCGAAATACACCAAGTTGGTGCACTCGGCCTCCGAGGGCGCATACTGCGGTTAATTACTATTTTGGAGATTCGATGACAGAGACCCTTTCAGGTGCCCAGGCAATTATTCGTTCCCTGGAGCTACTTGGCGTGGACACGGTCTTTGGCCTTCCAGGTGGAGCGATTCTCCCCACCTATGACCCGCTCATGGACTCCAGCAAGATTCGCCACATCCTCGTTCGTCACGAGCAGGGTGCTGGTCACGCAGCCGAGGGCTACGCGGCAGCTAGCGGCAGGCTTGGAGTCTGCATTGCGACCAGCGGACCCGGAGCCACCAACCTAGTAACGGCAATCGCCGACGCTCACATGGACTCGGTTCCAATGCTTGCGATCACGGGCCAGGTAAATTCACACGCAATTGGCACCGACGCCTTCCAAGAGGCAGACATCGTCGGAATCACGATGCCGATCACAAAGCACAGCTTCCTAGTAACCAAGGCCGAGGACATCCCGGCAGTTATGGCGTCCGCGATAGAGATCGCAACCACAGGCAGGCCGGGACCGGTTTTGGTGGACGTTGCCAAGGATGCTCAGAACGCAAAGTTTGAGTTCAGCTGGCCCCCCACCAAGGAGATGACTCCTGGCTACAAGCCAGTAACTGACCCTCATGGCAAGCAGGTTCAGGCCGCTGCAGAGCTGATCCTTCAGTCAAAGAAGCCGATTCTCTATGTTGGCGGTGGAGTAATCCGCGCTGGTGCTCACAAGGAGCTTCACAAGCTGGCCAAGCTGATCGGTGCCCCGGTGACAACCACCCTGATGGCACGCGGTGCCTATCCAGACTCTGACCCGCAGCATTTGGGCATGCCCGGCATGCACGGCACCGTGCCAGCTGTTACCGGCCTCCAGAAGGCAGATTTGCTCATTACTCTGGGCGCTCGATTTGATGACCGCGTAACTGGCGATGTCAAGACATTTGCTAAGGGTGCAAAGGTCATTCACGTTGACATTGACCCAGCGGAAATCGGCAAGATTCGTCACGCAGATGTTCCAATCGTGGGAGACGCAAAGGTTGTAATCGCGATGCTCACCCAAGAACTGGAGAAGCAGCTCAAGGGCAAGAAGTACGACATCTCAGAGTGGTGGAGCTACCTAAACGGGCTTAAGGAGCGCTACCCGCTCGGCTACAACGACCTTGACGATGGCAAGTTGGCTCCGCAGTACGTAATCGAGAGAATTGGTCAGCTTTCTGGACCCGAGGCCATCTATGCAGCAGGCGTTGGCCAGCACCAGATGTGGTCGGCACAGTTCATCAATTATGAAAACCCAAACACCTGGCTGAACTCTGGTGGCGCGGGAACCATGGGCTACGCAGTTCCTGCAGCCATGGGCGCAAAGGTTGCGATGCCGGAGAAATTGGTCTGGGCGATCGATGGCGATGGCTGTTTCCAGATGACTAATCAGGAACTTGCCACCTGCACCATCAACCAGATTCCAATCAAGGTCGCGATTATTAATAACTCCTCGCTTGGCATGGTGCGCCAGTGGCAGACGCTTTTTTATAACAAGCGCTACTCAAACACCGACCTCCACACCGGCACCGACACCCAGATGGTGCCGGACTTCGTGAAGCTCTCCGACGCCTATGGCTGCCTAGCAATTCGCGTGGAGAAGGTCGAAGAGGTGGATGCAGCAATCAAGCTGGCCATGGAGACCAACGATCGGCCTGTTGTTATTGACTTCATCGTGGGTCGCGACGCCATGGTTTGGCCAATGGTTCCCGCCGGAGTCTCCAACGATGCGGTGCAATATGCTCGTGATGCGGCCCCAATCTGGGACGGTGAGGAGTAGCCATGAGTCAGCACGTGCTTTCCCTGCTTGTCGAAGACAAGCCTGGAATCCTTACCCGCGTCGCAGCTTTATTTGCTCGCCGCGGATTCAACATTGAGTCCCTGGCGGTGGGAACAACCGAAGTAGAGGGAGTTTCCCGTATGACGGTGGTTGTGAACCTTGATGGCCAGCCGCTCGAGCAGGTTACTAAGCAGCTGAACAAGCTAGTCAACGTGCTCAAGATTGTGGAGCTAGAGGACGACTCATCGGTTGCCAGAGACCACATGCTGGTCAAGGTGCGCACCGACGCTTCAACCAGGTCTCAGGTTCTCGAGGCCGTAACTCTTTTTAGGGCTCGAGTTATCGACGTGGTCAGTGACTCCGTGGTTATCGAGGTCACCGGAGACAGCGCCAAGTGCAAAGCTTTTATCAAGGTTCTGGAGCCGTTTGGCATCAAAGAGCTGGTGCAGTCCGGCGCAATTGCAATTTCTCGTGGATCTAAATCCATGAGCGAGAAGGTTCTTAAGTAAGAGCTTTTAGACAAACAACAGAGAGAGAAAAAGACAGTGGCAGAAATCTTCTACGACAGCGATGCCGACCTATCAATCATTCAGGGTAAAAAGGTTGCGGTTTTGGGATTTGGTTCCCAGGGACACGCTCACGCTCTCAACCTGAAAGACTCCGGCGTTGACGTCGTTGTAGGCCTTCAGGAGGGCTCGAAGTCAAAGGCCAAGGCTGAGGAGCAGGGCCTAAAGGTTCTCACTCCGGCTGAGGCAGTCAAGTGGGCAAGCGTCATTGTGGTGCTAGTTCCGGACCCAAAGCAGCGCGATCTCTACAGCCAAGAAATTGAGCCAAACCTGTCCGAGGGTGACACCTTGGTATTCGGCCACGGCTTCGCAATTCGCTTTGGCTTCATCAAGCCTCCTGCCAACGTGAACGTAATGCTTGTTGCTCCAAAGGGCCCAGGCCACATCGTCCGCCGCGAATACGCAGCAGGCAGAGGAGTGCCAAACCTAATTGCTGTTGAGCAGGACGCAACCGGTGATGCTTTTGAGCTAGGGCTCTCCTACTCCAAGGGCATCGGTGGAACTCGCGCCGGCACCATCAAGACCACCTTCACTGAGGAGACCGAGACTGACCTCTTCGGTGAGCAGGCAGTTCTCTGCGGTGGCGCATCTCAGCTTGTGATGTATGGCTTTGAGACTCTGGTCGAGGCTGGCTACCAGCCCGAGATTGCCTATTTCGAGGTCCTTCACGAGCTCAAGCTCATCGTTGACCTGATGTATGAGGGTGGCATTGCCAAGCAGCGTTGGAGCGTCTCCGACACCGCTGAGTATGGCGACTACGTCTCCGGGCCAAGGGTTATCGACCCATCGGTCAAGGAGAACATGAAGGCGGTGCTAGCTGACATTCAGTCCGGCGCCTTTGCCGATCGCTTCATCGGAGACCAGGATGCGGGCGGACCTGAGTTCAAGGCACTGCGCGCCAAGGGGGAGCAGCACCCAATCGAGGCCACCGGTCGCGAGCTGCGCAAACTCTTCAGCTGGATTCAGAACGATGACGACTACCAAGAGGGTTCCGCCGCGAGGTAAGCCAAAAAGATTTAGTCCCCGGCAACGGGGACTTTTCTTTCGGCGTTTTGCAATACCCCCAGGGGTATTAGTAAACTAAATTGAAACAAGATTCAAGAAAAGGAATTGTTATGTGCTCACAAGCCATTTGTTCAAGCTGCGGCAAGGTCACCTGGGAAGGGTGCGGCCAGCACGTCGAAGAGGCGCTTGCCGGTGTTGCAGAGTCACAGCTCTGCACCTGCCCTCGCTAGCAATAAATCGCTAGACTTAGCGGAAATCCCATCATCGTAGATTTTCGTTAGGTCAGCTATTGTCCAAGCCAATTGTTCTGATTGCCGAGGAGCTATCCCCGGCAACTGTAGAGGCGCTCGGTCCGGATTTTGACGTCCGCAGTGTTGACGGCACCGATCGGCCAGCCCTCTTTGACGCGCTCGCTGATGCGAATGCGGTACTGATTCGCTCTGCCACCAAGATGGACGAAGAGGCCGTGTCAAAGGCCCCAAAACTCAAAGTCATCGCGAGAGCCGGAGTCGGGCTCGACAACGTCGACATCAAGGCCGCCACCGCGGCTGGTGTCATGGTGGTAAATGCGCCAACCTCGAATGTTATCTCGGCCGCAGAACTGGCCATTGGCCACATCATGGCCCTTTCCCGACACATCCCTGATGCCCATGCCTCCATGAAAGAGGGCAAGTGGCTCAGGAGTAAATTCACCGGTGTTGAGCTCTATGAGAAGACCATCGGAATTGTTGGCCTGGGCCGAATTGGAACACTTGTTGCCCAACGTCTTGCAGGCTTTGGCGCAACCCTGATTGGCTACGACCCCTATGTGACGCAGGCAAGGGCCGAGCAGATCGGCGTTGAGCTTGTAGATCTTGAAGAGCTGATGAAGCGAAGTGACTATGTCACAATTCACATCCCCAAGACTGCCGAGACCACAGGCATGATCTCAACCAAAGAGTTCGCCATGGCCAAGCCAAACCTGAGAATTGTTAACTGCTCTCGCGGAGGCATCATCGATGAGGATGCCCTCTACAAAGCATTGAAGGCAAAACAGATTGCCGGTGCGGGCCTAGACGTCTATGTTTCCGAGCCTCCTACCGGTTCACCGCTTTTGGAGCTTGAGAATGTAATCCTTACCCCGCACCTCGGTGCCTCTACCGATGAGGCTCAGGAGAAGGCGGGTGTTTCGGTTGCTAGAAGCGTCAGGCTCGCACTCGCCGGAGACTTGGTGCCGGATGCTGTAAATGTCGCCGGAGGCGTCATTGACTCCTCCGTGAAGCCAGGGATTCCCCTTGCCGAGAAGCTCGGGCAGATTGTCGCCGGCCTTGCTCACACCTCAATCGTTTCGGTTGAGTTTGAGGCACGCGGTGAAATTGCGGCTCACGATGTCACGGTTTTGAAGCTGGCTGCCCTAAAGGGACTGTTCCAGACCATGGTGACCGAGCAGGTCTCTTACGTAAACGCACCAATCATGGCCGAGCAGCGCGGGGTAGAGGTTCGGCTTACTCAAGACACCGCCAGCGATGAGTACCGCAACGTCACCACATTGAAGGCTGTGCTCTCCGATGGCAGCGTGGTCTCGGCAGGTGGCACGGTTATTGGGCCAAAGCACCACCAAAAGGTCGTCTCAATAAATGGCTATGACGTTGAGCTTTCTATGGCTGACAACATGGTCGTCATGGTCTATCAAGACCGTCCCGGAATCGTTGCCATCTACGGCGCAGCTTTTGCTGAGGCCCAGATCAACATTGCAGCGATGACCATTGCGCGTCAGCAAAAGGGCGGGAAGGCTTTGAGCGTCATCACGGTGGATTCGCCGATTGCTCCTGAACTGCTTGAGGGGCTAAAGGATCAAATCCAGGCCGAGATGATTCGCGCGATCTCTATTACAGAGCAGTACTAGCAACCTTTGCCCGCTCGCGGGCATCCATGCCGGCTCGCCAGGTGGTGTAGCCGCCATCTAGGTTTTTCACGCTAATCCCGTGAGATCTCAGCAGCTGAGTTGCGGTGTGACCGCGCTGTCCAACTGCGCAGGTGACGACAACCTCTTTGCCTTTTAGCTGCTCGATGTTTTCTCTCAAAGTGTCAATGGGAACCAGCATGGAGCCTGGAATGCTCCCAGCCGAGTTCTCCTCTTGGGTTCGAACGTCCACCAGCAAAGTTCCCTGCTGCATTGCGTCCTCGAGCTCGTGCCACTGAATGGATGGGGTTTTTCCGCTTAGAACATTGTTGCCCACGTAGCCGGTTTGGTTAATTGCGTCTTTCGCGCTTCCAAAAGCCGGTGCATAGGCAAGCTCCAAGTTCATAAGATCGTCCACGCTCAGTCCTGCGTAGATGGCAGTGGCAATGACGTCAATGCGCTTGTCCACACCGTCCTTGCCAATCCCCTGAGCACCAAGCAGCTTGCCAGAATCTGGGTCAAACAAGACCTTTAGGCTCACGCGCTCACTACCTGGGTAGTAGCCTGCGTGGCTTCCTGGGTGAAGGTGAATGACCTTGTGGGGAATGCTCATGCGCTGGGCAAGACCCTCGGTAATTCCAGTGAGTGCAGCTGCCATGCCATAGGCCCCGATGATGCCGGTGCCGATTGACCTTTTCGCCGCAACCTTCTCGCCGGCAATTACGTCTGCAACTAGTCGTCCGTGGCGGTTTGCGAGGTTTGCAAGCCAGATCATTTGAGACTCGCCTGTTATAAGGCTCGTCTTTTCGGCAGCATCTCCAACGGCATAGATGTTGGGATCCGAGGTCTGCATCTGCTCGTTTACGGCAATACCTCCGGCTTTGCCGATCTCTAACCCAGCGTCAACTGCAAGCTGATGGTCAGCTACGACACCGATTGCCGCGACCACGAGGTCGGCGGGTATTACTCTGCCGTCCTTGAGCCTGAGAGTGTCTTCGAGGACCTCCTCGGTCTCTGCGCTCAGAGCAAGCTTGATGCCGTGCTCAACGAGCGTCGCCTGAAGCGGCTCGATCATCTCTGGATCAAACTGGGGGAGGATGTTCTCTCTGAACTCGACGATTGTGGTGTCAATGCCTCGCTCTTGAAGGTTTTCAGCAAGTTCGACACCGATAAAGCCCGCACCAATAATTGCTGCCGAGGAAATCTGCTTTTCGTCCACGAGCTGCTTTATTTCAACTGCATCCTGGACGTCCCTTAGGACTTTGGCACGCTCGAGTCCCGGTATCGGAACCATCCGCGGCTTGGCACCTGTTGAGAGCACCAGAGAATCAAAGCTCTCGAGATATTCCTCTCCGGTTTCGAGGTTTTTGACGCTCACCGTCTTGGAGTCACGGTCGATTCCAACCACCCGCGAGTGAACCCTGACGTCGAGGCGAAAGCGATCACCTAAGGACTTAGGAGTCTGCAGCAGTAGGTCCTTCTCGGCGGGGATGACCTCACCAATGTGATACGGCAAACCGCAGTTTGCATAGGAGACGTGTGGTCCCTGCTCAAAAACAATGATCTCGGCATCCTCACGGAGCCTTCTCAGCCTGGTGGCGGTGGACATGCCGCCCGCGACGCCACCAACGATTACTACCTTCATTTATTTCTTCCTAGCTCAGTGAAAGGAAAGCTTTTTCAAGTTTTGCCCGGTCAGCATCGCCCTCTTCGTTTGACGCGCAGTTTGCGATGCCGGAGGCGATGAGGGAAAACGCAGCGCGGCTAATCGCCGAGTTTGCCGCTGCGAGCTGGGTCAGTACATCTGTGCACTCACGACCCTCCTCGAGCATTTTGATAATTCCGCCTAGCTGGCCCTGGGCCCTTGCAAGACGCTTCTTTACAGAGTCGATCTCCGGTGCTGGAATCTCCATAACACGCTCCATTCGAACTTGACTTACTTGACTATAGCACATACCCTAGGGGGTATCTGGAAAGGAACCACCGTGAAGCTTTTGAAGACTCTTGCCGCTGGCATAATTGCCCTAGTCGCCGTATTCGGCCTAACAGGATGTGCACCGGAAGAAATGAACCCACAGGATTACGCAGCAATCATCGACGTCCGCACCCCAGAGGAGTGGAATTCAGGCCACCTGGCAGGTGCAGTTCGCATGGGTATTGCAGACAGCGACTTTGCCTCACAGCTTGAGACCTTGGACAAGAGTGCCGACTACTACATTTACTGCCGCTCTGGAAACCGGGCAGGTCAGGCAATCGACTTCATGGAAAGCATCGGCTTCACAGGAGAGCTTGTAAACGGTGGTTCGGTCGCAAACGCCAGCACCCAGCTCGGCCTAGAGGTAGTTACCGATTAGCTCAGCTGAGTGGGATCGCCGCTATCGGCAGCAGGAAACCGTTTGGTCACTCGAACCAAATCAGTTTGTCGTTAGTGAGCTAGCCGATCTTCCAGCCGGCAATGTCGTCGATCTGGCAGGGGGCGAGGGTCGCAACGCGCTCTGGTTCGCCCAGCGAGGGTGGGAGACCGAAAACGTTGAGTTTTCCCAGGTAGCTCTCGATAAGTACCTCGAGCGCGCTAACCAGCTGGGAGTTGCCGATAGGTCAATAGCCACTCACGCAGACGCCAAGACGGCAAAGTTTCAACTAGCTCCAAGCCTTCTCTTGATTTGCTACCTCCAACTTCCCTGGAGTGAGTTGAGCCAGGCGCTAGACAACGGGCTTTCGCAAGTTAGACAGGGTGAAATCTTTGGTGTGTGGCACGCGCTTAGAAACGTCGAGGAGGGTTTTGGCGGTCCACCAATGCCGGAACTCAACGTCAATCCAGAGAATCTCAAGTCGTGGGCTGAGGCGAACGGGTTGAATTACCAGGTGACCGAAAGAGTTCGTAAGGTTTCAACCCCAGATGGCCCGAGAGAGGCAATCGACGTGCAATTTAGGGCAAGGGTAGGCAAAAGCGAATAGGGTTGTCACAGAAAATTGTGAGGCAATCTTGAGCACGCTAAATCTGGCTGTCATCCCCGGAGACGGCATTGGTCCTGAGGTGACCAAGGTTGCCCTTGAAGCTCTGGAGAAGGCCCTCGAAGGTGTAACCGTTGAGACAAAAACTTACGACCTCGGAGCTAATCGCTACCTAGCAGGTGGCGAGGTATTGACCGATGAGGACCTTGCTCAGCTAAGAAGCCATGACGCGATATTGCTAGGGGCTATAGGGGATCCAAGGGTTCCCTCCGGCGTCCTAGAGCGCGGGCTGCTGTTGAAGCTTAGGTTTGCGTTTGACCATCACATAAACCTCCGCCCCACCAAGCTCTTTGAAGGTGTGAGCTCGGTCCTAGCAGGTGCCCCAGAGATTGATTTCGTTGTTGTTCGCGAGGGGACCGAGGGTCCTTACGTCGGCAATGGTGGGGCTTTGCGTGTGGGCAGTGAGCATGAGCTGGCCAACGAGGTTTCGGTAAACACCTACCACGGAGTATCGAGGGCAGTTCGCTATGCGTTTGAACTTGCAAACACGCGCGAGCGCAAAAAGCTCACCCTGGTCCACAAGACCAACGTGCTTGTCCACGCTGGAAAGCTTTGGCTTCGGGTAGTCGAAGAAGTGGCAAAAGAATTTCCCCAGGTAACCCACGACTACATGCACATCGATGCCGCGACAATTCATATGGTCAATAGCCCAGAGCGCTTCGATGTGATTGTTACCGACAACCTCTTCGGAGACATAATTACCGACCTCGCAGCTGCAATATCAGGTGGCATTGGGCTGGCCGCTTCCGCTAACCTAAACCCCACAGGGGCTTATCCCTCCATGTTCGAACCCGTTCATGGATCAGCTCCAGACATCGCCGGAAAAAACCTGGCTGATCCAACCGCGGCAATCCTTTCCGCGGCACTTCTGGCAAGAACCCTTGGCCATTCGGCAGCAGCTAAGAAGATTGAAGATGCGGTCTCTGACTACCTAGCAGAATCAAATCCTGCAGGCGGAACAGCGGAGATCGCTAAAGCGATACTGGAGAGAATTTAGAAAATGCAGTTTCAGGTTTCGGTAAACCAGAATCCCCTTGCTGCCTCAGAGCGCGAGCGCATCATTGCGAACCCGACTTTTGGCACTCACTTCACCGACCACCAGGTGGTTATCACCTGGGAAAAGGACAAGGGTTGGCACTCAGCGCAGGTGATTCCCTACGGACCGATAATGATGGACCCCTCTTCGGCTGTCCTTCACTATGGCCAGGAGATTTTTGAGGGAATCAAGGCCTATCGTCATGAAGACGGCTCGATCTGGACCTTTAGACCTGACATGAATGCGGCGAGACTGCAGCGTTCTGCCAAGCGAATGGCGCTACCGGAGCTGCCTGCCGAGCTCTTTGTCCAGTCCCTAGCGGAGCTAATCGCACTCGATGGCGATTGGGTGCCACAACCCGAGGGCGAAAAGACGCTTTATTTCAGGCCCTTCGAGATTGCGGCCGAGAATTTCCTTGGGGTGAGAGCGGCACACAGAGTCGAGTACCGCGTCATTGCATCCCCTGTTGGCCCCTATTTCACAGGAGGAATCAAGCCGGTGTCGATCTGGATTGCCCTGGATTCAGCCCGAGCCGGAAAGCATGGCACGGGTGAGGCCAAGACCGGAGGCAACTACGCAGCGTCGCTTTTGGCGCAGCAGGAGGGCAACGACAACGGCTGCTCCCAGGTGCTGTTCCTAGATGCTGACACCGGAACCTATATCGAAGAGCTTGGCGGCATGAACCTCTTCTTTGTGCACGCTGATGGCACGGTGGTTACACCACCTCTGGATGGAACCATCCTTCACGGCATTACAAGAGACTCGGTAATACAGCTCCTCAGAGACGGCGGCCATGAGGTCAAAGAGCAAAAGATGTCTCTGGCTGAACTTCGGGAGTCAGTCTCCGCAGGCAAGATCACCGAGGTATTCGCCTGCGGCACAGCCGCCGTCATCACTCCGGTGGGGCTACTAAAGTCCCGCGAGGAAGAAATAGTCATTGGTGGCAACGAGCCTGGCCCCATAACGGTTTCGATGAGGAATGAACTAACCGGAATTCAGTATGGCAAGGTCCCGGACCGCCACAGCTGGATGGTGAAGCTGAGTAGATAGCGCATGCGCCTAGTCAGATTCACCTCAGGAAACAGCACCAGCTTCGGAGTCCTAGAGGGCGAGCAGATTCGCCAGCTTGCAGGAGATCCCTTCTCAGAAATCAAGGAGTCTGGCGAGAGTTTTGCGCTAGCTGATGTGAAGCTTTTGGCCCCTGTGGAGCCAAAGAAAATAGTTCTCGTGGGTCTCAACTTTGCCTCTCACGCCGCAGAGATACACCAAGAGACCCCAAGTGAGCCACTGATTTTCTTCAAGCCCCCTAGCGCGATTGTCGCTAGCGGTGAGGCGATAGTTCTTCCGCACCAGTCCAAGCAGGTAGAGATTGAGGCGGAGCTGACGGTTGTGATTGGCAAGCGGGCTAAGAATATTGCCCAGGAGAGTGTTGGCGATCATATCCTCGGCTACACAGTTGCCAACGATGTAACGGCAAGAGATATCCAGTTCGCGGACCTGCAGTGGGCTCGGAGCAAAGCCTTTGACAGCTTCTGCCCGGTCGGCCCATGGATTGAGACCGATTTTGTGCCCGATAACAAGCGAATCAGCTCAACCATAAACGGTGAGAAAAAGCAGGATGCCAGCACATCCGAGATGGTCTACTCACCAGAGTTTCTAATCTCTTACATCTCCCAAAACTTCACATTAGAGCCTGGGGACATCGTCCTGACAGGCTCACCCGCTGGGATTTCCAGTGTGGTAGCTGGTGATGTCGTTCAGTGCAGCATCGAGGGAATCGGCACCCTGCACAGCTTCGTCAAATAAGCTTTCGGGTAATCATGACTTCCCTAAATGCACCCGTGACCAAAGCTTCGGGCAAAGACATCCGAGTTCGCTTCTGCCCAAGCCCGACCGGAACCCCTCACGTTGGGCTTATCCGAACCGCTCTCTTCAACTGGGCATATGCGAGAAGAACCGGTGGCAAATTCATCTTTCGCATTGAGGACACCGATGCCGCTAGAGACACCGAGGAAAGCTATGAGCAGCTGGTTAATGCCCTGCGCTGGCTCGGTCTGGACTGGGACGAGGGCATCGATGTTGGCGGAGCTGCAGGGCCCTATCGTCAGAGCGAGCGCGGCCAGATTTATCTGGATGTCATTGAAAAACTCAAGGCCTCTGGGCACCTCTACGAAAGCTACCTGAGCGCGGAGGAAATCGAAGAGCGCAACAAAGCTGCGGGTCGGGCTGTTCAGCTTGGCTACGACAACTCAGAGCGCGAACTATCCGAGGCAGAGCGTGAGCGCTACATTGCCGAAGGCAGAAAGCCGGCTCTCAGGCTCAAGGTGCCGGCAGAAGACATTACTTTTACGGACCTAGTAAGGGGAGAGATCACATTCCCGGCCGGAAGCTTCCCCGACTTTGTGCTTGTGAGGCCTGGAGGCCAACCCCTCTACACGCTCGTGAACCCAGTTGATGATGCTCTCATGGGCATTACCCATGTGCTCAGGGGAGAGGACCTACTCTCCTCTACACCCAGGCAGATAGTTCTCTACAACGCGCTGGTTGAGGCTGGCATCACGGACTTTGTGCCGAAGTTTGGTCACCTGCCGTTTGTTATGGGGGAGGGCAACAAAAAGCTAAGCAAGCGAAACCCGGAGAGCAATCTCTTCCTTCACCGCGACAGAGGGTTTATCCGGGAGGGGCTGCTGAATTACCTCGCACTTCTTGGATGGTCGATCTCTGCGGACAGGGACATCTTCACCCTCGATGAGATGTGTGAAAGCTTCGATATTGCAGATGTCAATCCAAACCCGGCCAGGTTTGACCAGAAGAAGGCCGATGCCATCAACTCCGCACACATCAGGCTCTTGGAACCAAATGACTTTAGGGAGCGACTTGTTCCATATCTTCAGTCCGCAGGGGTGATCGGTTCTACGCCGAGTGAGCGAGAGCTTGGGATTTTGGAGCAGGCTGCGCCACTTATTCAAGAGCGAATCACAGTGTTGGGTGAGGCGAGCGGCATGGTGAGTTTCCTTTTCGATGAGGAGATTAGCTTTGACCAGGATGCCCTTGGCCAGCTGGGTGAGGATTCGGGAAAGATTGCTCAGCTAGCCCACGATGCAATCGCAGACCTTGCCGAGTTCACCACAGAGGCCATTCAGGCAGCTCTTAGTCAAGCGCTTATCGAGAAGGCCGAGCTAAAGCCGAGGGTGGCATTCGGTGTGGTGAGAACCGCCATTTCGGGCCGCAGAGTCACTCCACCGCTGTTTGAAAGCATGGAGATTTTAGGTAGGGCGGTAACACTTGCCCGACTAGAGGCATTTGCCAAGGCCCACTAAGATAGAGGCTTGCGACCAGGGTTCGCCCTTGGGGTATGGTGTAATTGGCAACACGGAGGTTTCTGGTACCTTTGTTCTTGGTTCGAGTCCAGGTACCCCAGCAATCAGATTCGGAGCTTAAATGCTCGACGCATTTGCAGCGGGATTCTTAGTTTTTGCTTACGTCGCAACCGCACTTTTTCAAATCGCAATTGTTCTTGGCGCCCCCTTGGGCGAGTATTCCTATGGTGGTCAAAACCCCGGAATCTTGAAGCTACCTTTTCGCATCGCCAGCGTATTTTCGGCGCTTGTCATGTTCGCAATTGCCGGTCACTACCTGGCGCAGCTCGGGGTCTTTACGCCGCTCTTGGACCCGGCGGGGAACTCAATCGCTAACTGGGGCTTCGCGGTCTTTGCGGGGCTTAGCGCCATTGCGAACAACATAACTCGGAGCCAAAAAGAGAAGCGGCTCTGGGGTGGAACTACGATTGCGATGTTGTTGGCTGCGGTGATTGTGGCGGTCTAGAGCTCCCAGCTCTGTCCCACTTCTAAATATCGAAACTCTCCGCCGAAACTCTCTGTGAGCTCTTGAATTCTTGAGTTTTGTAGCTTGTGGCCATGCTCTGAGAGCAGGGCGTTGTGAGTGGGAAATGATCGCCTCGGCTTGACCGCAGAAACAAAGTCAATCACGTCCCCGATTTTTAGCCAGGGTGCACTCGATGGGCAGGCCAAGGTGCCTACCTGCACCTCGGGGATGGTGTAGCTGTCGCCGGGGTAATAAAGCTCGCTGTTCACCATGAGGCCAAGGTTCTGCACCAGAGGTATCGACCTATGGATTTCTTGGTGGAAATAGCCAAAGAAATCAAGAGTGAAGGGGCCAACTTCATACCGGTCACCGTGATAGACAACTGTCACCGCCAAGCCCTCGAGTTTCTCTGCGACCTCCTGCGTGCCAAAGATTTTTATCTCGGGAAACTGCTCAAGCAACTTCTCCACATGAGGCCTAAAGCTGTGGTCATCGTGGATATGGGAGAGGGTCAGTGCAACGACGTTTGTAAGCTCTGGAAGCTTCTCCGAATACATGCCCGGATCGACCACAAGTTTGTGACCCTGCTCTTCAACTACGAGGCAGGCGTGCTCGTGCTTTGTGACCCTCATGGCGAACCTCCCGCAATCAGTCTATGTTTGAGCCATTAGGAGGTGGCAATGAAGCCACTAGGAGTAATTATCAACCCCGCCGCTAATCGCGGCCGAGGTAACGAGGTGGGAGAGCGGGCACTGGCGGCATTTGCCGAGGCCGGGATTGCAACCACTAATCTCAGCGGGACTAGCCAGGACGATATCCGCGCCAAGGTCAAAGCATCCGCAAAAGAAATCTCAGGACTTGTCGCTATCGGGGGCGATGGCACCTCGCAGCTAGGTGTCAACCTTGCGATGGAGTACTCACTGCCGCTAGGTCTGGTCCCTGCCGGCAGTGGAAACGATCAGGTCAGGGAGTTAGCTGTCCCACTCACCGACACCTCGGCGGCTGTTGCAAACATCGTGGGAACCCTTGAGTGCCCTAGAGAAGTCGATGTGATGTGGGTAGAAACCGACTACCGAAAGTTTTGGTCACTGGGCTCTATCTCCGCTGGTTTTGACGCCCTATGCGCTGAACGGGCAAACCGACTGGTCTGGCCAAAGGGCCCAAACTCCTATGTCGCAGCGCTGTTCTTGGAGCTTCCAAAATTCAAGCCGATTGCCTACCGACTGGTAGCTGATGGCGTTTCTCGCGAGTTCAAGGCAATGCTGTGTGGGGTTGCCAATGTGAAAAACTTTGGGGGAGGCATGAAGATCTCTCCTCAGTCGGAGATTACCGACGGTGAGGTCGAGGTCTTCATCCTGCACGAGGTGTCAAGGCGCAAACTGCTCGAGATTTTCCCCAAGGTCTACAAAGGTGAGCATGTTAGTTATGCCGAGGTGGAGATATTCAAGGCCTCAAAGGTGAGAATAGAAAATGACGGGTTCCCAATGACCTGCGATGGCGAGATTATTGGCCCAGCACCGTTCTCGGTTGAGATAAAGCCGAAGGGTTTGGCCCTACTAAGCCGTTAGATTGCCCAACGAGCTGGTTTATGGCATGATTTCTAGGTTGCAACTAGGGCCCCATCGTTTAGCGGCCTAGGACGCTGCCCTCTCACGGCAGTAGCGCGGGTTCAAATCCCGCTGGGGTCACAAATCTCACTCTTGATGACAAAATCTCGGGAGTGAGATTTCTTTATGCGCGCCACCTTCTCGAATATGCGGTGGCTAGGACAATCAAAATCACAGGTAGCAAGGCAGCAGCGTTGAGGCCGCCGAAGCTGTAGAGGGTGAGAATTGTTCCGGAAACGGCTCCTCCAAAGGCGCCACTGAGGCTCATCAGCGAGTCACTAAAGCCCTGAACAACAGGCTTTTGATCGACCTCCAGCACCTCGCTGAGCATCGCACTCGCGGCAACCGTGGCCGCTGACCAGCCCAGACCCAATAAGAACAGCCCGATAACCACGAGGGTGAAGTTAGATTGTCCAAAACCCGAGATTGCAAGTGAGAAAAGCAGCACCACTTGCCCAAGAAGGATTGTTGGCTTGGCCCCTATGCGATCGCTCAGCACCCCAAAGACGGGGGCAAATGCATACATGCCAGCCACGTGCAGTGAGATTGTGAACCCAACCTCTGCCAACGAGTGACCCTCCTGAGAGAGGTGTGCGGGAGTCATGCTCATCACCGAAACCATCACCATGTGACTCAGTGCAATCGTCAGAACCGTAAATGCGGCAACCGGGTTTCTGCGAATAATGCCAACCGCCTCGCTGCTCTTTCGCTGCGGCAGCCCCGGCTCAACCCCAGCCACCTCTTGAGCTAACAAAAGCGGATCTGGGCGCAACCCAAACCAGAACACCAGGGTCGAGGTGGTCTGGGCAAAAATGGTCAGCAGGAATGGTCCTGCCAGGTGAGGCAGGCCAATTGCAAGGCCCATGGCTTCGCCAGGGGCAATCAGGTTTGGCCCAACTACTGCTCCCAGGGTGGTGGCCCAAACCACAATCGAGAGATCTCTACCCTTGGGCCTACTGGTAGGAATGTCAGCGGCCGCAAAGCGAGCCTGAAGTCCCACGGCAGTTGCAGAGCCAAGTAAGAAAAGCGCCACTAGCTCCACGGGGAAGGATCTAAGGGCTGCGGCCAACATCATTCCGGCTGCGCCCAGAATTGCCAGGAACGCTCCCAGCGCAAGTGCCGGCCGTCTGCCCCTGCGAGAAGCAAGTCTGGCCAGCGGTATCGATAGAAAAGCTGCACCTAAGGTGCTCAGAGTCGCCGCCGCTCCGCTCCAGGCGGCAGTGCCGCTGAGTTCGGTTGCCATAATCGCACCGACCGAGAGTGTGGCTCCGAATCCAAAGCCTCCAAGGGCTTGTCCGAGAGCTAAGACTCTGACGGCCCGTGCCTGAATGAGGTTTAGGTCTTGGCTTTGTTTTTGCGGCACCCCACCAATCTACTCCTTGGACTAAACTTGCCTCTCAGCGCAATCGCGAGGTGAAAATGACGCAAAAACCCCTAACCCTGGCTGAAAAGCTTTGGCGTGACCACTTGGTGGTCAAGGGTGAAAATGGCGCGCCCGACCTTTTGTATATCGACCTTCACCTGATCCACGAGGTCACTTCTCCTCAGGCCTTCGATGGCCTTAGGCTCGCAGGTCGCGACATCAGGCGCAAGGACCTGACGATTGCCACCGAAGACCACAACACTCCAACCGCTGACATTCACCTTCCAATCGCAGAACCAACCTCACGGGCCCAGGTTCAGGCGCTGAGAGACAACACCGCGGAGTACGGGGTGAGGATTCACTCCCTGGGAGATAAGAATCAGGGCATTGTGCACGTTGTCGGTCCGCAGCTGGGGCTTACCATGCCGGGGCTAACAATTGTCTGCGGTGACTCTCACACCTCTACCCACGGTGCCTTTGGGTCACTGGCAATGGGCATTGGAACCAGTGAGGTTGAGCACGTGCTAGCGACCCAGACCCTGCCACTAAAGCCATTTAAGACAATGGCAATCAATGTTGAGGGCACACTGCGCCCAGGAGTTTCGGCAAAGGACATCATCCTTGCGGTCATTGCCAAGATAACTACCGGTGGTGGTCAAGGCTACGTTCTCGAATACCGCGGTAGCGCCATCCGCTCGCTCTCCATGGAGGGCAGGATGACAATCTGCAACATGTCCATTGAGGCTGGAGCCAGAGCCGGAATGGTTGCCCCAGACGAGGTCACTTTTGAATACCTAAAGGGCCGTCCGCACGCCCCAGAGGGTGCTGACTGGGATGCCGCTATCGAGTATTGGAAGACTCTCAAGACTGACGATGACGCGGTGTTTGATGCCGAGGTCTTTATTGATGCTGACTCTCTCGATCCGTTTGTGACCTGGGGTACTAACCCTGGCCAGGGTGTCTCACTGCTTGACAGCGTTCCAGACCCAGCATCGTATGACGACCCTTCCCTCAGAGCGGCTGCCGAGCGGGCTCTTGAATACATGGACCTTCAACCCGGAACCAAGATGAAGGACATTGCTGTCAACACCGTGTTCCTGGGTTCCTGCACCAACGCCCGCATCGAAGACCTCAGGGCTGCAGCCGAGATCATCAAGGGCAAGAAGAAGGCGGATGGCATTCGCATGATGGTGGTGCCGGGTTCTCAGAAGGTTCGCTTGCAGGCCGAAGAAGAGGGTCTGGACAAGGTATTCAAAGACTTTGGGGCGGAGTGGCGCTTTGCAGGGTGCTCGATGTGTCTTGGTATGAACCCCGATCAGCTTGGTCCAGGAGAGCGTGCAGCCTCCACCTCCAACCGCAACTTTGAAGGCCGACAGGGCAAGGGTGCGAGAACGCACCTGGTATCGCCGGTGGTGGCCGCCGCAACCGCGATCCGCGGCACGCTATCTAGCCCATCAGACCTGGAGGGCTAATGGAGAGAATCTCAGTATTCACCGGTGTTGCAGCTCCGCTAAAGCGGAGCAACGTCGACACCGATCAGATCATTCCTGCCGTCTACCTAAAGCGCATCACCAAGACCGGCTTCGAGGACGGGCTTTTTGCCAACTGGCGCCAGGATCCCGAGTTTGTGCTGAACAATGCACCATTTGACAAGGCTGAGGTCTTGATCGCGGGCAGCGACTTTGGCACCGGCTCCTCTCGAGAGCATGCCGTTTGGGCGCTAAGGGACTTTGGTTTCAAGGCGGTATTCAGCGCTAAGTTTGCCGACATTTTCTATGGAAATGCGGGCAAGCAGGGGCTAGTTGCAGGAGTTATCTCCGACGAGGCCACAAGCCAGATCTGGGACGCAATCGATGCGAATCCGGGCCTCGAGGTGAAGGTGGATCTGCCGGCCCAACAGCTCAGCTACGGCGATACGGTAGTGCCTTTTGAGATAGACGAATACACTAAGTGGCGTCTCATGGAGGGGCTTGATGACATTGGCATCACGCTCCAGAACGAGCAGGCCATTGCCGACTATGAGGCCAGACGAGAGTCCTGGAAACCCAAGACCCTCCCTGCCAAAGGAGTCTGATTGTCTCAGATCACCATCAATGGTGGAAAGCCGCTAACCGGTCGGGTTGATCTCAAGGGTTCTAAGAATCTGGTCACCAAGGCCATGGTTGCCGCTTTGCTTGGAGATACCCCATCAACTCTTTTTGATGTCCCGTTCATCTCAGACGTTGAGGTCGTTTCTAGGCTTCTAAACCTGCACGGGGTGACCATCAATCACGATGAGCGCACCGGAGACATGATTTTGGACCCCTCTCGGGTCGAGCAGGCCCGGATGACCGACATCGATGCCTACGCGGGCTCATCCCGCATCCCAATTCTCTTCTGCGGTCCGCTCCTGCATCGCCTGGGTGAGGCCTTCATCCCAGGTCTTGGTGGCTGTGAAATTGGCTCAAGGCCTGTCGACTTCCACTTCGATGTCCTAAGAAGCTTTGGGGCGGTCATTGAGAAGCATCCCGGCGGCACGCGGCTAAGCGCCCCAGAGGGCCTCAAGGGCACCAAAATCGAGCTTCCCTATCCCTCTGTCGGTGCCACTGAGCAGGTGCTGCTTACGGCCACCATCGCCGAGGGTAAAACTGAGCTCACAGGTGCTGCCATCGAGCCGGAGATTATCGACCTGATCTCCATCCTGCAGAAGATGGGCGCAATCATCTCCGTCGATACCGACCGGGTGATTCGAATTGAAGGTGTGAAGTCGCTGAAGGGCTTTACCCACAGGGCAATCTTTGATCGCAACGAAGCGGCCAGCTGGGCCGCCGCCGCACTCGCCACCGGTGGCGATATCTATGTGGGTGGAGCCAAGCAGGTCGAAATGATGACCTTCCTAAACGTCTATCGCAAGGTCGGCGGTCAGCTGGAGATTGGCGATGACGGGATCAGGTTTTATCACCCGGGCAGCGAGCTGCAGCCGGTTGTAATCGAGACCGATGTCCATCCTGGTTTTATGACGGACTGGCAGCAGCCGCTGGTGGTTGCCCTCACCCAGGCTCAGGGGCTCTCGATTGTTCACGAGACGGTTTATGAGCAGCGCTTTGGTTTCACCGATGCCCTGAAGCAGATGGGCGCCAACATTCAGATCTATAGGGAGTGTCTGGGCGGTCACCCCTGCCGATTCGGCCAGCGCAACTTTAACCACTCGGCGGTCATCTCGGGTCCAACAAAGCTCATCGGCGCTGACATTAGAGTTCCCGATCTGCGCGGCGGCTTCTCCCACGTGGTTGCGGCACTTGCCGCTGAGGGTGAGTCCAATGTTTCGAATGTGCAGCTAATCTCAAGGGGATATGAGCGTTTCTTGCAGAAGCTTGAAGATCTCGGGGCCGACTTTACCTTCGAGGCCTAGCCGTGGCTGAGGTCCCAGTGCCAAAAATCTCGAAGAACGAACACGCTTTGCCGTTTCGGATTGTCGCGGGCATCCTTGCACCGCTTATCAGGCTTTTCTTCAACGTCAAGACTGAGGGCCAGGAGAATCTGCCAAGTGGCGGATATGTATTGGTGGGCAACCACCTGAGCCACTTGGACCCGCTTGCTTTCGCCTACTCCGTCTACATCCACATGAAGCGAGTGCCTCACTATTTGGTGAAGGAGTCTCTATTCAGGATTCCACTACTCAAGCAGGTTTTGCCCAGGGTGGGGCAGATACCGGTCTACCGAACCGGGCAGTCAAATGAGGACGCTCTGCGTGCGGCAAAGGACTTTCTGCGTGCAGGCCAGGTTGTCGTGGTGTTTCCCGAGGGGACCCTCACGCGGGACCCAGATCTTTGGCCGATGCGCGGCAAGCACGGTGCGGTGAGGATGGCGGCAGAGCTTGGTTTGCCAATCGTGCCAGCAGCCCACTGGGGTGTTCACAAGATCATGGGCAACTACGACAAAAAAATCAAACCAAATCCCTTCCACACCGTCAGGGTCAAAATAGGCAAGCCCATGGACTTTTCTAAGCTCGGGTCATCGCCTTCTGCAGCGCAGCTGAATGAGGCAACCGAGCAGGTCATGAACGCCATAGCTCAGCTGGTTGGCGAGATGCGCTCAGAAACACCACCGAAGCTGCGCTGGGACCCTGCCGCTCACTCCCAGGACGAGATCGGCAACTTCAGGAAGCGCAAGTGAGCAAGTACGTAGTTTTAGGTGCCGGAAGCTGGGGCACCACAGTAGCCAAGGTAATCGCCGACGGCGCTCACGAGGTGACGCTCTGGGCCAGGAAGCCAGAGCTAGCTCAGGAAATAGCAAAAACGAGCGAGAACAGCCACTACCTTCCCGGCATAGAGCTGCCGAAGTCGATCACTGCAACCTCCGACCTCGAATTCGCGCTGAAGGACAGCGAGCAAATTTACCTCGCAATTCCATCGCAGAGCCTCAGGGAAAATCTTGCTCAGTGGAAACCGCTGATACCTGAAACCGCAACACTGATAAGCCTTATGAAAGGCCTAGAGGCCGACACAGGCTTGAGAATGAGTGAGGTGATTGCCGAGGTCTTGGAGGTGCCGAGCAGTCAGGTTGCGGTGCTGTCTGGACCCAACCTCGCCCTCGAGATTGCTCAAAAACAACCGGCTGCAGCGGTGTGCGCCTGCGAGGACTCCGAGCGCGCTGGTGATGTTGCTCGGGTCTGTTCCTCCGACTACTTCACCGTCTTCACCAACCAGGACGTGATGGGGACCGAGCTCGGCGGGGTTCTCAAGAACCTGATTGCAGTTGCCATCGGGATTGTAAATGGGCTCGGCTACGGCCAGAACACCAAGGCATCGATTATGACCCGGGGTCTTGGGGAAATAACCAACTTCGCCATTCAGCACGGCGCCAGACGCCGAACCATGTTTGGTCTCGCTGGCCTTGGTGACCTGATTGCGACGAGCGAATCTTCGCTGTCTCGAAACTTCCGTGCCGGCGAAATGTTAGGCCAGGGTAAGAGCGGTCCTGAGGTGCTTGCATCCATGAACCAGGTTGCTGAGGGACTGGGATCACTGAGGCCAGTGCTGGAGATTGCTGAGCGTCTCGAGATTGAAATGCCGATAGTTTCCCAGGTCGAAGAGGTTTATCAGGGCAGAATGAAACCCAGCGAATTTGGCAAGCAGCTAAACCTCGCAGACGATGTCGAGATGGAGTTCTAATGCTGAAGTTGGCGCTTATCTACGGAGGTAAGTCCAGTGAGCACAGCGTCTCCTGCGTCACCGCTCTTGGCGTCCACGAGGCAATCGATCAACAGAAGTACGAGATCATCCCCGTTGGAATCACCCCGAGCGGCAAATTCGTCTTAGAGCCGGTGAACCCGCAGTGGCAATTGGACGGTTGGCCAAAGGTCTCTGAGGATTCACCCGAGCTACTAATGCCCGTTGGCGGCGGCGAGCTGAGGATGGCCGCAACCGGCATGTCGCTGGGAAAGATTGACATCGCCTTCCCGGTTCTCCATGGGCTAAACGGTGAGGACGGCTCGATTCAGGGCCTACTGCAGCTGTGCAAGATTCCCTATGTCGGCAACGGTGTGCTGGCATCCGCACTGGCCATGAATAAGGCCATCGCAAAGAGTGCTTTTAGGGACGCCGGTATCCCAGTTGCCAAAGACCTCGTGATCACCAGATCCGAATGGAACGCCGGTCGCGAGAGGATTCTCAAAGAGGCGGCAAAGTTTCTCTCTCCGAGCTGTTTTATAAAACCATCCAGATCGGGTTCATCGGTTGGCGTCACCAAAGCCCACGACGTCCTGGAACTTGAGGCCGGAATCGAAGAGGCATTGGGCCACGACAACACCGCTTTAGTTGAGGAGCAAGTCTTAGGCCGGGAGATTGAATGCTCGGTGCTCGAGCATCCGGGTGGGGAGTTGCAAGTATCGCTCGCCGGGGAGATAGTCGTTGAGGGCGATGGTTTCTACGATTATGAAAATAAGTACCTTGGCTTAGGCGCCGAACTGAAAGTCCCAACTGAGCTCTCAAACAAGGACCTTGAAAAGATGCACGAGCTTGCCATCAAGGCCTTTAGGGCAGCGGGGTGCAGCGGACTGGCCAGGACCGACTTCTTTCTCACCAAGAAGGGCCTGGTGCTGACCGAGATCAACACCTTGCCCGGCTTCACACCGATTTCGATGTACCCAGCACTTTTTGCAGCATCAGGCGTCAGCTACCCAAAGCTCATCGAAACATTGATAGCTCGAGGTCTTGAGCTTGGAAACGAGCCTCGCTAGGGAGCCAAGCAGGATTTGGTTGCTGGGAGCTGGGCGACAGCACCCGCAATCCCCTCAAGAGAGGTGATGCCTGAGGCGTTGTCCGAGTCAACGACGACCTCGACTGCCGGGAACCTTGCATAGCTAATGAAGCGGTAGCTGGGAGCTAATGAGTCGTCCACGAGCCAGTCGATGCCTGCCGCAGTTACGCAGGGAAGAGTGGAAACTTCCACGGGCTCAAGACCGCAGCGCAGCAGCACGGCTGCTGGATCGCCCCAGGCGGCGGTTGCCTGTGCGTTCGTGTAGCGCTCCTGAAGTCCACCAAGTTGCGAGGGCAGTCGCACCATTACCTCGGCGCAGCCAGGATTGTTGCTATCTTCCGCCGGTTCTAGATTTACCGTTGCCGCACACCCGCTGAGCGTAAGTAGTGCCAAGCTGGCGACCAGAAATCTCATGAAAATAAGGCTAGCGTTGTCAGGTGACTAAAGACGGCCAGTTGGTGATAGAGCTCGGCGAAAGAGCGGCGCTAGCAAGAGCGGTCGCTCATTTCAAGAAAGGTGCCAACACTTCCGTTGGTTCGGGCGACGATGCCGCCGTGATTCGGCTCAGCGGTCCGGAGTTTGTTGTGACCACCGACACCATGATCGAGGGTCACGATTTCAGGCACGAGTTTTCATCCGGATTTGATCTTGGCTACAAAGCGGTCGCGACCAACGTGGCAGATGTCTATGCGATGGGAGCCAGGCCCGTGGCGCTTGTGGTGGCAATGACGGTTACCGATAAGACAACCGTTTTCTGGCTAGAGGAGTTTGCCAGGGGGCTGCAGGCGGGTATCGACGAGCTGGCCCCACAGAGCGAGATTGTTGGGGGAGACCTAGGGTTTGGGCCTGTCACCATGATCGCAGTTACCGCTCACGGAGACCTCGAGTCTCGCGCCCCAATTCTTCGCTCTGGTGCGAAAGCCGGCGACCAGCTAGCCATATGCGGAACCTTGGGGAAGGCAGCTGCCGGTCTCGCCCTCTTGCTCCACGAGGACCCGACCCTGGCGGCCAGCTATCCCGAGCTGGTGCAGGTGCAGCTCAGACCCAATCCGCCGGTTCAAGCGGTTCAGGAAGCATTTGGGCATGCGACATCGATGCTGGATGTATCTGACTCCTTGGCGCTAGATGCAAGCAGAATTGCCGAGGCCTCAGGAGTAAAGATAGTCATTGACCCAAACCAGCTGGTGGGGTTTGAGGCAGTCCTGGAACTGGCTGCGCAGTCGATTGTTTCCAGATCCGGAGAAGCTAGCGCCATGGACTGGGTGCTCTATGGAGGCGAGGACCACAGCTTCCTGGCCACCTTCGCCGCAGGAGAGGTGCCAAGAGGCTTCAAGGTAATCGGAAGGGTAGCAAAAGGATCTGGGGTTTATCTTGGTGAAAATATCCTCGAGCCCAGGGGCTGGGACTCTGTTAGGCGTGAAGCTCAGAGTTGAGCGTTACCCCGAGGCCTTCCCGGGCAATAGCCTCAACAGCTCCATTTTGAGAGTTTCTTCTGAAGAGCATCCCTGGCATTCCGCTTAGTTCTGCGGCTTTGACCACCTGAGTTTTTCCATCAACTATTAGCGTGACTTTGGTCCCGGCGGTGACGTAGAGCCCTGCCTCGACAACCGAATCGTCTCCGATTGAAATACCAATGCCTGAGTTAGCGCCCAAAAGAGCACGTTGGCCGATTGAGACCTTGTGCTTACCCCCACCTGAGAGCGTTCCCATTATGGATGCGCCGCCACCGATGTCTGAACCGTCTCCCACAACTACGCCCTGCGAGATTCTGCCCTCAACCATCGACGAACCCAAGGTTCCCGCGTTGAAGTTAACAAACCCCTCGTGCATAACTGTTGTCCCTGGCGCGAGGTGGGCACCGAGCCGCACGCGGTTTGCATCTGCGATGCGAACCTTTTCGGGAATCACGTAGTCAACAAGTCTTGGAAACTTGTCGAGGGAGTGAACCTGGACCCCATGTGCCGTTAGCTCGAGCCGCTTTCTCTGCATAACCTCGGGGAGTATTGGACCAAAGTTTGTGAAGGCCAGTATCGGCAAATGGGGAATCAGCCCGTCGAGATTTACAGTGTTCGGCTTAGCTTTCAGCATTGAGATTAGGTGCAGACGTAGGTAAGCATCCTCTGTAGAGGCAACGCTCTGGCTAAGCTCCGCCTCTACTCTGACTACCTCTCTTGTCACCTCGCGGAGCTCATCGGGCTTTGCAGCTAGCTCAAGTTCTTTTGGTGGGAACCACTGAAGGTCTGATTTAGGTGCCTCACCTAAGGACACCTCAGGGAACCAGACGTCCAGCACCTCGCCCGAGGCGCTCTTGGTTGCAAGGCCGTGGCCCCAAGCCAGCTGGTCTAGGTATCCTTCACTCATTCGAACCAGAATACAGGTAGCCTTTTTGCCATGGCCTCCCTGGATCTAGGTAAAAACCTTGTTGAGCTGACCCTAGACGTGTGCAATATCGAGAGCGTTTCGGGCTCGGAGGCGGCCCTTGCGGATGCAGTTTTCGATGCCCTTAGTCAATTCGATCACCTCGAGGTGATGCGGGATGAGAACTGCATAGTTGCAAAAACCAACTCATCTCTCGAGCGAGTCATCATCGCCGGTCACCTTGACACGGTGCCGCCAAACGGCAACCTCCCGGCTCAGCTTCACCACTTTGAGCGCGAGCAGGCGATAGTCGGCAGGGGCTCGGTGGACATGAAGGGCGGTGTTGCCGTGATGCTCAAGCTTGCCGCTGAGCTAACTGCGCCGCGCAAAGACATCACCTGGATCTTCTATGACAACGAGGAGGTGGACAGCTCCCTTAATGGCCTTGGCAGGCTAGCTCGGAACCACCCAGAACTACTCGAGGGCAGCTTTGCAATTCTTTGCGAACCAACTAGCGCTCTTGTTGAGGGCGGCTGCAACGGGACCATGCGAGCTGTAATAACTACCTCCGGTAAGGCAGCTCACTCCGCCAGGCCTTGGATGGGTGAAAATGCTATTCACGGTGCGAGCTCGGTTCTAAATACCCTTGTCGAATACCAACCCCAGACCATTGCCGTCGAAGGGCTGGAGTATCGAGAGAGCCTAAATGCGGTCAGAATCTCTGGTGGTGTGGCCGGGAACGTCATCCCTGACAGCACCAAGATCGAGGTGAACTACCGCTTCGCACCTTCAAAGACAGCCTCCGATGCCGAAGCGCATCTCCGTGAGGTGTTTGGGGAAGTCGATCTTGAGGTCGTGGATGTTGCAGAAGGTGCCAGGCCAGGGCTTGATTCGATTCTTGCAAAAGAGTTCCTGAGTGCGACCGGTGCAGTTGCCAAGCCAAAGTATGGCTGGACTGATGTGGCTAGGTTTTCCGCCCTTGGCATCCCTGCGGTGAACTACGGGCCGGGGGATCCCTCTCTGGCACATGCAGACAACGAAAACGTACCCGTAGGGCACCTTTTCGATGTTGAGAGCGGTCTCAGGAGCTGGCTGGCTTCATAGCGGGGTGGCTTAAGGCGCCTAAATCTGGGATAATTGGGGTTTCCGCAATTCCCAAGGAGTAATTTCTCATGGCAGCAATGAAGCCTCGCACTGGTGATGGACCCATGGAGGCGGAGCGTGAGCCTCGCGGTTTGATTGTTTTGCGTGTTCCTCTTGAGGGTGGCGGCCGCCTAGTCGTTTCCGTCAATGACGATGAGGCAAAAGCCCTCCACAAGGTCCTTGAGGGCGTAATTAAGAAGTAGTTACTTCTTCACCGCAACAAACAGACCATCTCCGACCATGGAGATGCTTGAAATAAAGTCATCGGTATCGCTAAATCCCGAAATCGCATTTCTTAGTGCGATGGTCTCGTCTTCCCTGAGGGCTGGGTTTGGAACCCTGTCTCTCCAAAGCGCGTGGGCAATGACGAGCACCCCTCCCGGCTTCAAGAGCAAGACAGACTGGGCAAGCAGTGCCCCGAGGTCATTCGGGTCAAGGTCAAGAAAGACTAGGTCGTAGGCGGACTCCGCCATGTTACCCATGACAGCGGCTGCCCGGCCCGAGATAACTCGAATTCTGGCAGGGGGAACTTGGGCCTTTTTGAAATTCTCACGAGCCACGTTCTGATACTCGGGCTCTTCGTCGATTGTGGTTAGGACTGAATCCTCGCTTGCGCTCAGAAGCCACAGGGCCGAAACTCCGGCACCGGTGCCAACCTCTGCAATTGACTTTGCCCTTGCGATAGCTGCAATAAGAGCAAGCTGGTTCCCTGTTGCAGGTGTTACCGATTCAACACCGAGCTCTTCGGCGGTTTTACGAGCGGCCTGAATGTCTTTGGGTTCTGAGCCAAAGTCCTCGGCAAATTTCCAGCTGGCAATTTTGTCAATCATCTTGCGCACAAGCTTAGGTAGCGAGATGGCATTTCCCTCGCATTCATAGGGGGTAAACTCCAATGCATGTTTGGTCTGAGCGCAGAAAAGCTTTTGCTGCTTGCGCTACTTGCAGTTCTGATCATCGGCCCCGAGAGACTTCCCTACTACGCAAAGCAAATGGGCGAGTGGGTGAAGAAGGGCAAGCGCATGATTGACAATGCCCAGGAGCAGATGAAGAGCGAGCTCGGCGATGGTTTCGAGGACGTCGACTGGAAGAAGCTAGACCCGAGGCAATACGACCCGCGAAGGATTGTTCGCGAGGCTCTCAAGGAAGAAAAGCGAAAGCCAAACGCTGCAGAGGCGCTGAATCGAGCGAAGCCTCCACAGAAGCCTCTTGAGCTGGGGGAGACCCCGCCATTCGACCTAGAGTCAACCTAGAGTCGACCTAGATCTTCCCCATCCAGCGCGCCAGCTTGGTCATCAGCGGCGCCATCCTGTTGTAGTCCTTGGCCCTGTTTGGCAGGCCAATCGGAAGCTTGTTGGCAACTCCAATGGTGCGGTTTTCGGTAAAGCGCAGGATTCCTCTTGGACCCGAGCGACGATCCATACCGGATTGCTTCATACCGCCCATTGGCGCGGCCATGGTCGCCATGGATGCTCGGTAGCCTTCGTTGATATTCACCGACCCAGCCATGAGTCTTGAGGCAAGCTTTAGCGCTTGGCTCTTGTCACCCACCACTGCTGCATTCAGCCCGTACTCAGTGGCATTTGCAAGCTCTACGGCCTCGTCCAATGAGTCATAGCCGACAAGTGCGATGACAGGGCCGAATACTTCTTTGTGGAGAATCTCAGCACCGTGCGGGATGTCCGCTAAGACCGTTGGTGCGTAGAAGTTTGGACCCACCTCCGTCAGTGCCCTGCCACCAGTTACCACGCGAGCTCCCTCGTCGATTGCTCGTTTGACGAAGCCGCTCACTCTTTCGAGTTGGGCCGCTGAGCTTAGAGCCCCAAGGTCAAATTCGAACTTGGAGGACGAACCGACTTTGAGGGTCTCAACTCGCTTTTTGAGCTCGAGCTCAAAGGCTGCCATTGCGTGGTTTGGGACGTAGAGTCTCTCGATTGCCACGCATAGCTGTCCGGCATTTCCAAAGGCACTGGCAAGAGCCATCTCGGCTGCCTCGGCGACATTTGCCCCGGGGAGAACGATCATTGGATTCTTACCACCGAGCTCCAGTGAGTATCCAATTAGTCTGCTCGCAGCGCGCTGGGCGACAATCTTGCCGGTTGCGGTGGAGCCGGTGAACGCTAGGTAGTCACAGTGGTCAATGAGGGCATTGCCAACATCACTCGCATCGCCGTGCACGACCTGCCAAACCTGCTCGGGTACTCCTGCGGAAACCGCAATCTGCTGGGCCAGCTCGACCGTCTTGGCGGTCTGGTTGTCAGCCTTTTGGACAACGGCGTTACCAGCCATGAGGGCCGGAATTACATCCATCATCGTTAGAGCCAGCGGGTAGTTCCAGGGGGTCACGATGCCCACCGCTCCCACAGGAGCGGGTTCTGTGTATGCGGTAATCAGAAGCGGCACACCGCCCCGGACCTTCTGTCTGCGCATCAGCTTTGGTGTGACTTTGGCGTAGTAGGAGATTGCTGCAAGAGCGCCGGTGATCTCCTCAAAGGCGTGAGAGCGGGACTTGCCGGTCTCGCGCTGGAGCATGTCCATCAGCTCTTCCTGGCGGGCAATTAGGGCATCTACCAGCTTGCTAGCAACCCTCGCCCTGGCCTTGCCACCAAGTGCGGCCCAGGCTGGTTGCGCCTCTTTTGCGCTTTGAAATCTCAGTGCCACATCCGTGGCCGAGTGGGACTCGATCTCGTGAAGAGTGTTGCCAGTTAGCGGGTCTACAACGTTGATAGTGGCCATAGCTAATTAAACGGGATTTATCCCGAGCTTCTTCCCACTTAGCCCTCTGGGTATTGCCGCTATTTCGGTTGCAATATCCCAAATTGCCTTAGCAGCTGGGTCCTCTGGGTTCTCTGCCACAATCGGCCTGCCTTGATCGCTTGCCTCCCTGAGACTCTCGCTGATCGGGATCTGACCCAAAAGCTTTACTGGAGTACCGGAAATATCGCTGAGTCTGGTTGCAACCGCCTCACCACCACCGCTTCCAAAGATGTGGTGGCGGTTCCCATCGATCTCGAGGTAGCTCATGTTTTCAATCACACCGAGGATGCCCTGACCGGTTTGGAGACCAATTGCTCCCGAGCGTTCCGCGACAGTCGCAGCCGCAGCCTGCGGGGTCGTGATCACAATCGAGCTCGCTCCCGGCAGTAGCTGCCCAAGGCTGATTGCCACGTCGCCGGTGCCCGGCGGAAGGTCAACCACTAGGAAATCTAGATCGGACCAGTAGACATCGGTCAAAAACTGCTCAACGGCACGGTGCAGCATCGGACCGCGCCAGGCAACGGGCTTGTTGTCCTCAACGAAGAAACCAATTGAAATAACCCGGACGTCGTGGCTAATTGGCGGGAGCATTAGCTCGTCGACTTTTGTGGGTCGAGACTCGATGCCCATGATGCCGGGTATTGAGTAGCCAAAGATGTCCGCATCCAGTAGCCCCACGTTGTGTCCCTGCTTTGCAAGGGCAACGGCGAGGTTGGCTGTAATGGTGGACTTACCGACCCCACCCTTGCCACTGCCCACAAACAGCACCTTCGTCAGTGAACCCTCCATGGCAAAAGGGTTGTGCCTAATGGGTTTGTTACCCCGGAGCTTTGCTTTTAGGACATCTCGTTCTTCGGCGCTCATCGTGGTCATGGTCACCTGAACGGCATCGTAGACGCCTTGAAGTGCACTTGTGACATCCCGCTCAATTGCCTGGGCTGCAGGGCAACCCACGATGGTCAGTTTGATAACCGCACTCACACTGTTGCCGGTCTCTTCGATATCCCCGACCATGCCAAGCTCGGTAATAGGTCTGCGAAGCTCTGGGTCGATCACGGAGCTGAGTGCGGCAAGTGCCTTTTCGCTCATTTGGCTTTCTTGGAGTTCTTTGGTTTGTTCAGTTCGACGAGCAGCTCTGCCATCGCCTGCCTGACCTCGTCCCGGACGTGATCGCGGGTGGCGACCTCCTCGATGGCAAGTCTCAGCGCTGCCACTTCACGAGCTAGGTATTCGGTGTCAGCAAGGTTTTGCTCTGCTCGCTGGCGGTCCTGTTCGAACTTGACCCGGTCCCTGTCGTCCTGTCGGTTCTGGGCCAAAAGAATCAGCGGAGCGGCGTATGAAGCCTGAAGCGAGAGAATCAGGGTCAAAAGCGTGAAGTTCAGGGCTCTCGGATCAAACTGAGCGCCGGTGGGGGCGAGGGTGTTCCAGGTGAGCCAGAGCGCGACAAACACGGTCATCGCGATTAGGAATGCACCGGTTCCCATGGCCCTGGCAAAGCGCTCAGATACCCGCCCGACAGTTTCCTGGCTCAAATAGGGCATGCGGAAGAGGCTGCGCCTACCCAAAGGTCGCTCGAGCTGTGATTGGTTACGTGCCATTAGCTCTCCTCCTCACTGCGCCAGTCATCGGGAAGCAGGTGGTCTAGCACATCGTCCACTGTCACAGCACCGATGAGGTGCCGCTCGGTGTCAATAACCGGCAGCGCCACAAGGTCATAGGTTGCAAGGTCGCGGTGAATCTGCCCTATCGGAGTGTGGGCATCGATTGGCTCCTGCTCGCTATCGAGCAGTGTCCCCAATCGCTCACTGGGTGGGTAGCGCAAGAGCTTCTGGAAGTGCACAACACCCAAATATCTGCCGGCTGGAGTCTCATAGGGAGGCATGGTGACAAAAACCTGTGCCGCAAGGACCGGCTCGACCTCTCGCCTGCGGATTAGCGCCAGCGCCTCGGCGACGGTGGTATCAGCAGCACAGATAATTGGCTCTGGGGTCATAAGACCACCTGCGGTATAGGGCTCATACTTCAAAAGCTGCCTGATGTCCTCGGCCTCTTCATCATCCATCAGCTCTAGCAGAGCCTCGGCGCGCTCCGAGGTTAGGTTTGCCATAAGGTCAGCAGCATCGTCCGGCCCCATTAGATCCAGAACCTCTGCGGCTCTTTGGTCCTCTAGGTCGTTGATGATCTCTAGCTGCTCATCTTCAGGCAGCTCCTCGAGCAGATCCGCAAGCCTCTCATCGTCTAGCTCCTCGGCGAGCGCGAGCATGCGGTCCTCGGGGAGATCAAGAACTGCAGTTGCTAGGTCAGCAGGTCTGAGGTCGGCCACGGCACTGAGAAGCTGCTGCGCATCTTGGTCCTGCGGGTCCTCCCTGTTCTCGGCAACGTCCTGCCAGAGCACAAACTCGGTTGGGCCCTTGGCGAAGGGCAGTGCAGTTGACTTGGGTCTTCTAACAAAGAGCTCGGTTTGTATCCACTCGCCTCGCTTGTTTTTCTCAATCGCAAAGTCTTCAATCGTGGCGGTCTTCTTGTCTGCCAGCAGCGTGACCTTTCGCCCGAGGATTTCTGCGATTGCCCTCACCTCCTGGCCGCGCTGAGAGAAGCGCCTGAGGTCAATGAGCCCATTTGTAATTACCTGGCCTGGGGCGATTGCGGTGACGCGGGTGATGGGAAGAAAGACTCTTCTCCGGCCTGAGATTTCGATGATAAAACCAGTGGCTCTTGGTGCGACGGTCTTGCGGTAGGCCATGAGGACATCAACAACCTTGCCAACCCGATCGCCCTGCGGATCGAATACCCCGCATCCTACGAGGCGAGCTACGAATACCCTTGTTGCGCTCATAGAGATACCTCGCTCTCGCCGCTTATGACTCGTGAAACAATTTGAATATGTCCGAAGCCAAGAACAACTCTAGAAGCAAACAGGTTGGGCCCACAGTTCCCAAGGGACACGTACTGGGCGAATTTACCAATTATCAAGAGGCAACCGCAATGGTTGACAGGCTTCTGCAGGGCGATTTCAAGGCGACAGATGTCTCGATTGTTGGCCATGACCCAGTGTTAGTTGAGAGAATCCGGAGCCGCCTTGGCTACGGGCGAGTAGCCGCCTCGGGCGCCCTCACGGGTTTTTGGATCGGGCTCATTTTCGCCTTGCTCATTGGAGCCGGTGTGACTGTCATGCCAGACGGCGGCATCTCATATAACCCTCAGGAGTTTGCCGCGGTGTTGGTTATCAGCTCAGGCTTTGGCATGCTGTTCAACATCGTTCGCTTCAGCTTCACAAAAAACCGCAGAGCTTTTGTCTCGTCTCAGCAGCCGGTGGCAACGCGCTACCAGGTGATTGTTCCTGAGGCTCAGGCTGGCCTCGCCCACAAAGCTCTAGCCAGCAACAGCTAGCTGGTTACTTGCGAACCAGCGCTCAACTGCCTCTGGATTCCTAGGAAGTCCGGCACTTAGGTTTTCGCAGCCGTCCTGAGTTACAAGCACGTTGTCCTCAATCCGCACGCCAATGCCGCGATATTCCTCTGGCACTGTCAGGTCGTTTTGGTGGAAGTAGAGGCCTGGCTCAATCGTGAAGACCATGCCAGGGGCCAAGATGCCGTCCTGGTAGTGCTCTCTGCGAGCCTGAGCACAATCGTGGACATCGATTCCTAGGTGGTGGCTGGTGCCGTGAACCATGTACCTCCGGTGGTGCTGGTTTTCCTCCTTGAGGGCCTCCTCGGCACTGACCGGAATTAGCCCAAGCTCGCTAACTCTTCTTGCGATCACGGCTATGGCGGCGTTGTGAACCTCGCGGAACTTGATACCTGGCTTCACCACAGCGAATGCTGCGTCTGCGGCCTCCAGGACCGTCTCGTAGACCCAGCGCTGCTCCTTGGAGAAGGTTCCCGTTACCGGGATTGTCCTGGTGATGTCTGCTGTGTAGAGAGAGTCCAGCTCAACACCTGCGTCAACGAGAATCAGGTCACCGGCTTTGACATCTCCATCGTTTTTTGTCCAGTGCAGGATGCAGGCGTGTGGGCCGGAGGCCGCAATCGTTTCATAGCCGATGTCATAACCCTCCTGGCGGGCTCTGGAGAAAAAGGCAGTCTCAACGACTCTTTCGCCCCTGGCTTTGCGTGAGGCAATCGGAAGCGATGCGGCAACATCTCCAAAGCCTGCGATCGTGGTTTCAACCGCCTTGCGCATCTGGCTGATCTCCCACTCGTCCTTGATAAACCTCATCTCAGAGAGCGTGGTTGCAAGCTTCTTGTTCTTCAGAGTCAGTGGCTTCGGAAGTTTCTCTAGGTGCTTTTCAAGTTTCTTGATGTCCTCAGTCTTGATTCCGAGCTGGGTCTCGACCTCAGCGAGAGTTGGTCTCGGGCCAACCCAGAACTCACCGATAGCGGGGTTAGCAAAGAACTCATCTGACTCCTTGCCCGCAGTTGGCAGCAGATAAAGCTTTTCTTTGACGCTCTTGCCCCTGGCATCAATCAGCAAAACGGCTCCGGGGACTGTGGCGCTGCCCCAACCTGTGAGGTGAGTGAAGGCGCTGTCTGGGCGGTAGCGGTAATCAGTGTCGTTGGCTCTAACCCTCGGAAGGCTCGCCTCAATCACGATCACCTTGCCAGGGAACTTCTTAGCTAGCTCTGCGCGGCGCTTGGCTGCGAAGTCTGCAACCGGCCACCTTTTGATTTCACCGCTTTCAATCTCGCCCCAGTTCGAGGCGATGTAGTCCATGAATTTCTTGCTGTGAGGAGTGCGAGAGCGGTTACTGGCATTTCTTGATTTACCCATGCGACTATTCTGCTCCTGTGATTGACCTTCATACACACTCGAACCGCTCTGATGGGTTGGATACTCCTACCGAGCTGGTTCAGAAGGCTGCTGCGTGCGGTATCAGCGTATTAGCAATCACCGATCACGACACCACCTCTGGCTGGGATGAGGCCATCTCAGCCGCTCGCCGTGAGGGAATTGGACTGGTACCGGGCATTGAGGTCTCGACCCGCAGTGAGATTGGAAACGGCAGGAGAATCTCCGTACACATCCTTGCCTATTTGCCAAATCCTGAGCACCCAGAGCTTGTCTCGGAGCTGGCCAAGACAAGAGACTCGAGGGTAACCAGAGCTCGCAAGATGGTTGATTTACTCTCTGGAGACTATGAGATTTCCTGGGCAGACATTGAGGCCCAGATTGAGCCGGGGGCAACTGTGGGGAGGCCAGCAATTGCCGATGCGCTGGTGGCACTTGGCATCGTGCCCACGCGCTCGGATGCCTTTACCTCGATTCTCCACCGCACAAGTCCCTACTACGTTTCGGATCACTCACTTGACACCGCTCAGGCCATCGGGCTCATCAGGCGTGCAGGGGGAGTGTCGGTCATGGCGCATCCGCTAATTGACTTCCCGGCGGGCGCCTCTGAGCTCGACCTCCCGACCGAACACTTCGAGGCACTAATTGCGGCGGGACTTGATGGCGTGGAGGTAAACCACAGATCGGTGCCAGATTTTGCTAGAAGGTGGCTTACGGCTCTAGCTCAAAAGCACAACCTAATTCAGACCGGTTCGTCTGACTATCACGGGCTGGGTGCGAAAGAGAACCTGCTGGCCGAGAACATCACCGAGAAAGAGATGCTTGAGCGAATAATCGATCAGGCAGAAGGCTTCGAGGCATCCCTGTAGTTTCTGCGGCGCTCTCGGTTCCGCGGGGGCTGACTCTTCTCCTGGGACTGAGGATTTGAGCGCCTCTCAGGCTGAGTCTTTTCTTTTGGCTGGGCAGTAGATGCACGCAGCCTTCCCTTTGTTCCCGCTGGGATGCCAAGGTCTTCAAAAAGGTGCTTCGAAGATGAATAGGTCTCCACAGGCTCTGGCTTACCGAGCTCTAGCTCACGGTCGATGTGGGTCCAACGAGCAAGGTCAGCCCAGTCCACAAACGTCACCGCAACTCCGAGCTTGCCAGCCCTACCGGTTCGACCGGTGCGGTGCAGATAGGCCTTCTCGTCCTCGGGAACCGAATAGTTGATGACGTGCGTCACATCGTCAACGTCAATACCTCTAGCCGCAACTTCAGTAGCGACCAGGACATCCTTTTTGCCGGAGCGGAAGGCAGCCATGGACTTCTCCCTGGCAACCTGTGCCATGTCTCCGTGTAAAGGAGCGGCGTTGAAACCACGATCGACGAGTTCCTCGGCGAGCTTCGCGCTGAGTCGCTTGGTGCGAACAAAGATGACCGTCTTGCCGCGACCCTCAGCCTGCAGGATTCTCCCGAGCACCTCGTCCTTGTCCAGTGCGTGGGCGCGGTAGACGACCTGCTTGATGTCGGCCTTGGTCTTACCCTCGTCTGGGTCGCTCGCGCGAATGTGGATTGGCTTGCGCTGGTAGCGACGAGCGAGCGAGAGAATCTGGGCCGGCATGGTCGCAGAGAAGAGTAGGGTCTGACGCTCTGGGGGCAGCAGCGCAAACATCTTCTCGATGTCTGGAAGGAATCCCAGGTCGAGCATTTCATCGGCCTCATCGAGAACCAGGTATGTAATGGCCGAGAGGTTGATCAGCTTCTGCTTGTGAAGGTCCAAAAGACGGCCGGGGGTGCCGACGACGACGTCTGCTCCCTTGCCGAGCTCTTCGATCTGACTCTCATAGGACTTGCCACCGTAGATCTCAACAACTCTGGTGGTGCGGTTCATTGATGCAAGCCTGAGATCCTCTGTCACCTGCAGGGCGAGCTCTCGGGTCGGAACTACCACCAGTCCTCGTGCAAGGTGCTGAGGGTTAGGGCCAAGCATTTGAAGCATCGGAAGTCCAAAGCCGAAGGTTTTTCCGGTTCCGGTCTTTGCCTGGCCGATCAGATCGACTCCAGATAACGCAAGCGGAATGGCTTGTTGCTGAATTGGGAATGGTTGTGTGATGGATTTGGAATCTAATGCGTCACAGATGTCTTCATCTATGCCCAGGTTTCTAAAGTTCAAGTACTTCTCCAGTATGTAATGACCGCATCTCAACCTTGAGAATGGCTCCGCCTATAAACTTGCTGCATGCTGGATTGGATTAGACGGATCAGGAAGGTCTCTCAGACCCTAACCCTGCCCTCTCGCGATGCCTCAGCGGGCCGCAGTCAGTCCCAGCTTAACCCAGCGAAGCTAATTCCCGCTACAGAAGTATTTTTCTCTCAGCTAATTCAGCAGCACTTTCTAATTTCCGATCTTCTTACCGACGACTCCAAAGACTCGCCAAGTGAGGGGTTCGCCTCTCAGCAACGTCAGATAGCAGCTAGCTACTTAGAGCGTGGCAAAGAGCTGGAGGATCAACTTCTAAAGCTCGGCAGCAGTTACATGGAGCTGCAGCAGGACATGCGCGATCGCCTGGACGCTCTAGTCGAGCGCACCGAGGGCTATGGCTGGCACGAGGATTTGATGCGCATCTACGTCGTCTTTGGACTTCTGGAGGATTGCCAGCTTCGGGTTGCCAAGGGACTTACCGCGGCCAGGCGGGTTCGAGTAGAGGCGATGCTCTCTGATAACTCTCTGATGGATTTTTGTGAGCAGGCGCTATCAAGGTCTATTGCAGACAACCCGTCTTTGGCCAATGACTTAGCTCTATTCGGGCGGGCTATTGTTGCCGATGCCCTTCTCGAGGTCAGAGACATGGTTAGCTTTGAGGCTTTGAATCTCGGCAGGAGCGAAGACGTAGTCTCGCTCACTCGTGAGCAGTTCAAGCTGCTTGAGCCGCTCACGTCCGAACTGATATCGCAGCACACGCTGCGGATGGATGCTCTTGGCCTTACCGCCTAGCGGCGGCTCGAATAGCCTCTAGCTCAGCTTCTTCCTGCTTTTTCCTGGTTGCCTCGATGGCCCTGGTGCCAAACCACGCAGCAAGCGGCATGGCGATCATCACGATGAACCAGATCCAGGCCTCGTCGTAATGGAAACCTAGCCAGGTGAGGGTGAGCCAAGCTCCCGCTCCAGAAACAAGCGCGATTCCGGCTGGAACCAGCTTGCCGTAGTGCTCACTTGGTGGAAAAACAAACGGGGCAACCAGCGCAAGTATGGCTGCGTAGGCGATGACTACCAGGATCTCCATTAGGCGATGAAACCTACCCTTCGACCCTCTTCGGCACCGATCTCGACGTAGGCGATACTGCTGGATGGAACCAAAATCAACTTGCCCTTGTTGTCAGTCAGCTTGAGCATCGAGCCGCTCAGTGCCTCGTCGACCAGAGCGGTCAGAGCCTTGGCGTCCTGGTCAGACTCGAAGCTAATGTCTCTGCCGTTTTCCTTGATGCCGATTCTGACTTCCACGTTTCTCCTAAGAACTTTGTTCTATAGGTTACGACAACAACAATGTCACCTCGGCCAATTAGGTTGTTCCCATGAACAGCTTCGCCGCTTTTGCAGATTCTCAGACCCACGACCTGCGCGTCCCCACTGGTCTTGAGAATCTTGATCTTGCAACATCGGCCGCAATAATCGGAGCTCCGCTCACCGGCAAGACCTCTGCGCTTCGTCACATAGTGGGACGCCTCGAGGCAAATGGGGCCACGCCCTCTGAGATTCTCGTGCTGACGCCCTCGCGCATGGCCGCAGCCATCCTGAGGGACCAAATCGCACTTGATTCGAATCAGTCCAGTGAAAGCCCACGAGCAAGGTCGGTTTCCTCGGTTGCCTTCGAAGTTTTGAGCGCAAAAGCTCCAATTCGCTTGCTCTCTGGTGCTCACCAGCAGACCCTGCTGCAGCGGCTGGTTTCCGATCGACTAACCGCAACGAAAGCCTCGGAGTGGAAACTAAGCCTGGAGAGCCTCGAGCTGGAGGGTTTTGTTCAAGAGCTTCGCGACCTGCTGGCGGTGATTATCGAAATTGGCCTGAGTCAAAAGCAACTTCAGGAGCTTCAAGCGGAGTTTCCTAAGCTCCGACTCGGGCCAGCTATTGAGCTTCTTGAGCCCTACCGAGAGCACCTTGGGCTTGAGGGTCTGGTCGACAGCTCTCAACTTGCCGTGGCGGCGGCAGCCGAAAATCTTGCGGAGCTGCCGCACCGCTTCCTCTTGGTGGATGACGCACATAATCTTTCCGCGGGCCAGCTGAGACTGGTACAGGCTCTTGCAAGCAATCGAGTGCTGTTTGTTTTTGGTGATCCAGATGTTGCCACCTTAGGATTTCGCAATTCCTCAAGTGCTCAGTTTTTGGAGCTCGCGAACCATCGTGAGGCCATTCAGATATTTCTTGAGCCAGCGGGCTCAGCCAGTTGCGCAAAGAACCTAATGAGCGCGCTCTCATCGAGAATCCCAGCCTCCGGGCCCGTTAGTCACCGCCCTCGACCAAATGCCACTGCCGATTCTGTCTTGGCGATGAAATTTGACAACCTAATTGCCGAGACTGATTTCCTTGCCGCAGAGCTTCGCAAAAGCCGGCTGACAAAGCACATCGACTGGTCAGAGATGTTGGTGGTGGGAAGAACCAGGGTTCAGCTGGAACAGCTATCGAGGGAGTTGAGCGCTCGAGGGGTACCGGTCAGGATCCAGGGTGTTCAGCGGCCCCTTAGAGACCAGAGCATGGCAAGGGCGCTACTGCTATTTATGCGGCTGGCTCTTGATGGCCTGGATGGGAAAGTGATCCTCGAGCTAATTGGCTCCCCTCTGGTTGGCCTTGATTCACTGGCCCAGCGAAGAGCTCTCAGACAACTTGCCAACCTAGAGGAGCTCTCGGCTCTAACCCGAAATGAAATGCTTGAAAAAGTCTTCGCTGCCGAGTTTGAGGCTATTGAGTTGCCGGCAAGATTGCGGCAACTCAGGGATGCGGTATGGGCAGTTAGGCAGCTTTCTAATCCGGGAGCGCACCAAGTGGTTTCAATCGGGTTTTCGCTAGCCGATTCAAGACTGGCCGAGTTATCGCGAGGTTCCGGTGCGACCGCTCTGGCTGCTAATCGTTCGCTCGATGCGGCCCTTGAGCTTTTCGCAGCGGCTCAGCGCTGGGACGAGAGGGAGCTGGGAAGCCCTTTGAGCTTTGCTCAGTTGCAACTTGAACTTGGGGTGCCCGAGGACTCGCTTGCTCCGATTGGCACCAAACCAGCTGTGGTGCTTGCAACCCCAGCTCAGATCTCAAAAAGCTACAAGCTGGTCGCGATGCCTCGCTTGCAGGAGGGCATTTGGCCCAACCTCACGCCAAGAAACTCGCTCCTTGGAGCAACATCACTTCAAGCCTTTCTTGTGGGAAGGCAGGAGTCTCCTCAGACTCCGGCCAGGAGCGAACTTGCAGACGAGCTAAGGATGTTCTACCGAGCCTGCGGGAGCGCAACCGAGCAGTTGCTCCTGAGCGCAATTGAGGACGAGACAGAGCAGCCCAGCCAGTTCTTCCAAATGGCAAAGCTGGAACCCGAACTGAATCGCGAGAGCATCGACTTTGATCTGAGGCGCGTGGTGGGAAGGCTTCGTAGAAGGCTTTATCACGGGGACGAGAGCGCTGCTGCAACGCTTGCCGCGATGGCCCTTGCGGGCCTACCGGGAGCACATCCAGAGAACTGGCAGGGGCTACTTCCGCTAAGTCGCGAGGACGGCATCGCCGCCAGTGACATTCGGGTTAGTGCCTCAAAGTTTGAAAGTTTTGAACAGTGTCCGCTGCACTGGTTTATCTCTAGCTTCGGGGGAGACCAGGGCGGTTTCCAGGCCTCGGTGGGAACTTTGTTGCACGCAGCCCTGGAGGCCGCCTCGAGCGGAGCGGACCCAGCGGACTTTGTCGACCAGAGCTGGCACACAGTCGAGTTTGAGTCCGAGTGGCTAGCCAATAAATCTCGCAGGGAAGCGGCGCAGATGGCGGGGCTGATCTCTGAGTACCTGGCTTCCTCGGCGGAGCTGGTAGCAGCCGAAAAAGGATTCCGAGTAACAATTGGCTCACTTCAGGTGAGCGGACGGATCGACCGCATCGAAAGAAGCGAATTGGGTCTCGAGGCGGTGGACCTCAAGACCGGTAAGAAAATGCCGAGCCAGGCCGAAATGGCTAGTCACCGACAGCTTGCCATCTACCAACTGGCAATTGAGTCCACCTATGACGAGAAACCTGCTGGAGGCCGTTTAGTTTCAGTCGGTTCAAATAAGGTCAAAACTCTTGCGCAGCCAGCGCTCAGTCAGGAACTGCGGGATGAACTAACCGAGGTTGCCGGAGCGATCCAGGGACAACTTGAGAATGGTTTGTTCACTGCGCGGATTGATGAGCACTGCGAGAAAAACGGCAGCTGTCAGCTCCTGATTGGCCGGGTGATAACAGGTGGCTAGAGTCAGCGCAGACCAGGTTTTTGAGCTTGTATCTGGCAACAAGCTCACGGTGGAGCAGCGCGCAATCGTCGAGCAGAGTTCGCTACAGGAGCCAACCCTCGTAATCGCTGGTGCTGGATCGGGCAAGACCGAGCTCATGATGGTCAGAATCTTGTATTTGGTGGCTAACTCCTTTGCTCGGCCTGATCAAATTCTCGGACTCACCTTTACCAAAAAGGCTGCGGCAGAACTCTCATCGAGGGTTCAGCAGGGGCTAATCAAGCTCAGGGAGTCAAGCCTTTGGCCCCAAGATCTCGAGGAAGACTTTCTTCCAGCCAAGATCGTCACTTATAACTCCTTTGGAAACGAGATTTTTCGTTCGCTGGCGCTCGAAATTGGTTTTGAGTCCGATGCGAAGTTGATTACCGACGCTGCGAGTACAGCACTTGCCAAGGAGCTACTCGACAGCGCCTCGTTGAGCGACTATCCCGGGCTGGAGCATTGGCAACTCACCGGGGGCAGCTTGCTCACTGCCGTTTTGAAGGCAGCGGGTTTACTAACTGATCACAGAGTTCAGGCGCAGTCGGTTCAGGATTATCTGGACGAATTCTCAAACCACCTCGCAAGCATCCCCAAGAATGAAAAGCAGGACGGCCGGTTTAGCTACACCCAAGACTTTTTGGACGATGCCGCCAAAAACAAACTGATATTCGAGCTAGCCCAGCGCTACCGGGACCTCAAGCGCGAGCGCAATGTCGTGGACTTTTCCGATCAGGTCGCGCTTGCCCTTGAGGCTCTGGAAAGAGTTGATTTCGAGCTCGATTACAGGTTCGTAATGCTCGACGAGTATCAGGACACCTCAAATATTCAGACTGAACTGCTGGCCCGACTCTTTGCCGGCCGGCCGGTAATGGCCGTTGGCGACCCAAACCAGGCCATCTACGGATGGCGCGGAGCATCAAGTGAAAACCTTGCAAACTTCCACCTGGACTTCGGCGGATCCGCGACCTTCGCACTCTCGGCCTCCTGGCGCTCGGGGGCAAAGATTCTCGATGCCGCAAACCACATAGCCTCTGAGATTCCCCAGACCGGCCTGACCCCAATCTCGCTGACCAGTGGTTTGGGGCACGAATCTCAAGTTGAGGTCAGCATCTTTCAAGACGAACTAACCGAGGTGGAGGCGGTGGCAAACTACCTCGCGTCGGAGGTTGATGCCGAAACTAGCTGCGCAATACTTTTCCGCACCAGGGCCTCGATGAAGCTTTACTCGACAAAACTGAGCGAATTAGGTGTCACCCACGAGGTCACCGGCCTTTCCGGCCTGATTGAGGAGCCAGAGGTCGCAGATCTCATTGCAATTCTCAAGGTCTTGGTTCAGCCCGAGGCCGGTGCTGAGCTCCTCCGCATTGCGTCCGGCCCCAAGTTTCGTATCGCACCTTCAGACCTGGTCGCACTCGCAGAGTCTGCACGGAGGCTCAGCTCTATCCGCACCGAAGTAGATGAGTCGAAACCGGTGACCATCGTCGAGCTAATTGATGAGATCGAGAAGCCTTCAAACAAAGGCAAGCTGGGATTGAGCGCTGAGGGCGAGGCAAGGCTGACGCGGCTTGCCAAAATCCTCGCTAACCTCAGGCGGCAACTCGCGCTGGCACCCAGTGAGATTGCGCAATTGGCAATTTCACAATTTGAACTCGACATTGAGCTTTTTGCCCATAGCGATGCAGAGAATCCACTTGCAAACCTTCAGGCCTTTCTCGCTCGCATTGCAGAGTTCGAATCCATGGCCGAGACCCTCTCCTTGTCAACATTTGTCTCCTGGCTAGATCTAGCTAAAGAACAGGAACGCTTTGAGGTTCCTCGCTCGGGAAGCAAAAAGGGCGTGGTTCAGCTCATGACCATCCACGCCGCTAAGGGTCTTGAGTGGGACGTGGTTGTGCTGCCGCAATTTACCGAGGGGACTTTCCCCACCGGCGCAAAGGGACTTGCTGGAGAGCTTGAGGCTGGCGAGCTCCCCACAATTCTGAGACAGGATCGGGGCTCTCTTCCCCAGGTCGAGTTCAAGAAGGCGGCCAATCAGAATGAGTTCAGGCGGCAAAACGATGCCTATCGGGAGCAAAACCGCGAGCGTCAGCTAATTGAGGAGCGCAGGTTGTGCTACGTCGCGATCACCAGAGCCGCAAAGAAGCTTTTGATAACCGCGTCGCACTTCTCCCGCAGCGCAGCGAAGCCAAAAGAGCTCTCGAGGTTTCTGCTTGAGCTATTGGAAAAAGAACTGGCTCAGGCTGAAATACCAGAGGTTGGAGAGCGGCCAGAGTTTCCTGAGCGGCAAATTAGTTGGCCATTTGATCCGCTCGGGAACAGGCGCGAAGGGTGGGAGCAGGCCGCGAGCCTGGTGTCGACTGCACCCCCTGCGAGTATCGACAAGGTTGCTGAGCTGGCACTTCTGCTGGAGGAGCGAGAGCGCTCTGGCGAGATTCTGGCTCAGTTGCCTTTGAGGCTTTCGGCATCTTCGGTTGTTGCCCTGCTTGCCGATCCTGCCAAATTTGCCGCCTCGTTGATTCGCCCGGTCCCGAGTGAGTACTCCGAGGCAGCAGCACTTGGCACCAGCTTCCACGCCAGCCTTGAGAGTGCGTTTTTGGCCGGAAGCGAACTCGACCTGGCCTCATGGGAGGAGACAGAAAGAAAGCTCGGGGTTAGCTTTCTTGAAAGTCGCTTTGCCAAACTCACCCCGGAGCTGGTGGAAACGCCAATTGAGTTCTCCCTAGGTGGGACCGTCGTGGTTTGCAAACTCGATGCCGTCTACAAACTCGATGACACGTGGCACGTTGTGGACTGGAAGTCGGGCAAGATACCTAGCTCCAAGCAGGAAATAGCCGAAAAGGCTGTGCAGCTGGCCCTCTATCGAATCGCTCTTTCGCGTCACAAGAAGATTCCGGTGGAACGAATTCAAGCCAGCTTCTTCTATGCCGCAAGTGGTGAGGAGCTAATGCCAGAGCTGCCTTCAGAGAAGGAAATCGGAGATCGATTAGCCGAATTTAGAAAAGTTCGTCGAGGCTAGATTCGCCCAAATCCTGGACCGGCGCCTCAGGCATCTCCTCGGCCTCCAACTCGGGTTCTGGCTCTTCGGCTTCTAATTCAGGCTCTGCCGGACTGGTATTCATGACCGCAGTCGCAGTAACCGCAGCGGCCCCAAGTCCGATGAAGCTGGCAGCTCTCAGCGAGCGCAACGAACCGGCATCAAGCTGCTCCGCAAGGTCGGCAAGCATTGCTTCGGCATCTGAGATTGCCTTTTCCTCCCCGACCGCTAGGCAGTGAGTTAGCCAGGTCGCCAGCTCCAGCTCTGAGTAGAGCTGAGCACGCTGCTGAATGTTCTCATCGGCATTTTCGCGATTGGACTTGTAGTGCAGGAGGGCGTCCTCAAAGGTTGAGGGCAGAGCTCCACCGGCTAAATACTTCAGATCCTCTGCGGGGTCTGAGATGGAAAGGTGCGAGAAGTCCGAAAGTGCAACCACTGACTGGCCGTCGACGTAGACGCTGTCTTGGCTGATTGCTCCGTGAATGACGGTGGTGTGGAAGCGGAAGAGGCCGACGTCTTCGAGTGCCTCCTCCCAGCGCGAAAGCAGCTTGGCTGGAACCTTTCCCGTTGCAGCTGCCTTGTCCAGCTCTTGAACCTTGGATTGCAAAACTGCGGTTGCATCCAATTCGACAAGACCGAAGTCTCTAACTACTGCCGGATCGAGCTTGTGAATGGCTGCCATGGCGGAGGCAAAAGTCTGCGAGAAGGCCCCGGGGGCATACCTCGAAAGATCCGGGGCTTGGCCTGCGACCATTGTCATCACAACAGCCGTGTTGCCCTCGCCATCGGAAGAGGAACCAACTATGGAGGGAATTTCGAAGGGCAGCTCGTCCTGAACCTTTGCGATGGCCCTAAGTCCCTGCATGAGCTGCGCCTGCTCGGCCACACCCGCAATCGAGGCCGGGATTGTGAGGGTGTAGGGGTTGTCTTGGTCATCCCACAATTCGAGAATTTCGAGGTCTGGGTTGTCCGAGATTCTCCTGAAGTTCCTGAAGTTTTTCCCGGGAGCAGCGTCAGCCGCAAGCGCGGCTAAAATCAAGGCAGGTCGTCCCACGTCACAAAGGTTAGACAACCTATTAACCGCGCGGCCGCATCGCCACGCGCACACTTAGGATTCGAATTGAACGCTCAGAGTGGAAGTGACATCCTCAGCTCGCTGGATGCGGAGCAACTCGAGGCTGCCACGACGCTCAAGGGGCCGGTGAGAATTATTGCGGGGCCGGGTAGCGGAAAGACTAGAACCGTCTCCCACAGAATCGCGCACGGAATTGCAACCGGTCACTTCAACCCCCAAAAAGTCCTAGCCCTCACCTACACAAATCGAGCCGCGGCCGAACTCAGACAGCGACTTCGTTCGCTGGGTGCGTCTTCGGTGCAGGTGAGGACTTTCCACGCTGCCGCGCTGTCGCAGCTGCAGTATTTCTGGCCTCAGCTGACCGGTTCAACCGCACCCAAGCTGCTCACCAGCAAGCGAGCAATCTTGAAGGAGGCGGTGGGGCAGAAAGTGAAACTAACCGAGGCGCAGCTTTCTGAGTTGTCCTCCGAGTTTGAATATCTTCGCTATTCGCTGAGTGATTTGCCGGCTTACTTTTTATCTGGGCGTCTTCCTAGGTTTGCGGATGAGGAAAAGTTCTCACAATGGTTTGACAACTTCCAGGCTCTAAAAAAGGAGCGGCGCCTAATCGACTGGGAGGATGCTCTGCTGCTCTGCACAGGGATGTTGCGCAATGAGCCGAGAGCAATGTCTCATTTCGAGCAGCAGTATCGCCACTTCACCGTCGATGAGTATCAGGACATCTCGCCCTTGCAGCAGGGTCTCTTGGAGACCTGGCTGGGAGATCGTGAGGAAGTCTGTGTGGTGGGCGATCCAAGGCAGAACATCTATAGCTTTGCCGGCTCCTCGACTGACTTCTTGCTTGGCTTTGATTCTCGTTATCCAAACAGTTCCAGCTTTGAACTCACCACCAACTATCGCTCTGCTGGGGACATCGTTGAGGCAGCCAACGGCCTATTTCCTGACCAGCCCATAGTTGCGGCCAAGAAAGTTTCCGGCCTTATCTCTCAGCAGACACTTCCGACTGCGGCTGAAGAGGCCAGGGTCGTGGCGGAGGCAATCGCCAAGGCTGCTGGCAGCTCAAAGCTCTCGAGGATTGCCGTGCTGGCCCGAATCAACTCTCAACTTGAGGCCGTGGAATCCGAACTTAGGTCGCTGGGTGTTGAAACGCAGGTCAGAGGCCAGGGCCGATTCTTTAGACAACCAAATGTGATGCAGGCACTGAGCGCCATTAGAGCACTTGCGCTTTCGGAGTTGACTCAGCCGCTGTTTGTTGAAATCTCCAACATCCTTTCCTCACTGGGCTGGAGCTCTCGCGGCGAGGGGCCTAGCTGGGCCGAGTTGAACTGGTTTATCGAGGTGATGGACGAGCTGGGGGATCCCTCGCTTGAGGAACTAATTAGGGAATTGGATGAGCGTGAGCGTTCTGGTCACGAACCGCAGCGCGAGGCTGTCACGCTTGCGACAATTCATGCGACCAAGGGCCTTGAGTGGGAGCGAGTGTTTCTAATTGGTGTCAATGACGGCCTCTACCCAATCTCCCATGCCAAGACTAAAGAGCAGCTGGAGGAGGAGAAGAGGTTGTTCTACGTTGCAATCACTAGGGCCGAGACCTACCTTGACATCTCCTCGACCGGCAAGGCCCCAAGCCCTTTCATCGAGCACCTCCACCACAGCCGCAAGGACTAGCAGCAGGCTGAAAGGCCATTAGCGAACCACCCCGATCTAGTCGCAGTGCACTGCTCGAGACGAAAGAGCCGTGGTCAATGAAGTCAAGCAGCAGGTTCGTCACCACTCCCGTGGCGAAGAGAATCATGGCGCTGTCCTCGTTTGAGCGATCTAGGGCGAGAAGCTGGGGTGCAATGGTTTGCCAATTTGAATCTGCCTCAAACCTGGCCTTTTCGATGCAGCCAATACAAGGGGTCTTTCCTGGCAAGACCAGCGGGCTAATCTCGACGCCTTCCTCGTCAAAGCAAATGGCCACGTGCGGCACGTCCCTTGCCAGCCAGGTTTGGTAGGAGTTCGGATCAACGATGTCGTTCGCTATCAGTACTGCGGCCGTGACGGTGTCGAGAGAGCCGGATCTACGCGAGTGGAACTGCAGCTGAGTGGTCTCAAGCTGAACTTTTGCACTCGTCGCCCTGGGAAGGCCGATGCTGGACCTTGGGTGACCAAGTGGCAGGCAATCTTTATCGCTGACCCTTAGTTGATCGAGGGTTAGAAGTGTCCCGATTTCAGACGCCGACAGCGCCTTAGCAAAAACCAACCCGGTGCGGCCGAGGCTCTCGATGAATATGCGCGATTTTCGTCGCCTCGCTAGCGCATCTGCAAAGTCTCCTTCGGCGGAAAACAGCCTCGCTAGCTCTGCGAACTTGGTATCGATTTCTGCTGCTGTCAACTCTGGGGGTAGTCGGCCACTCTCACTCAACACCGAAGAAACCCGGTCAACAACGCTCCCAACTGTCTCGCTGTCAGCTCTTGCGAGCTGTGGCAAAGACTGGACTTGACTGGCGGTAATGCCGGCCTCGAGGTAGTCAAGAATTCGCAGCTCGGGTTCGCTGAGCGACTCGACCCTCAGAGGTTTGCGATACCCGTACTGCCTGATGTTGTCGGCAAGCCAGAGCCTTGCCAGTCGGGGATTGATTTGGGTTGCCACGTGGGGAGTGTGGCAAACATTTCCAGATTGCTCTCTAGGTTCTCCACAGCCCTAGTTATCGAGCAGTTTGCGAAGGCCCTCATCAAAATCGTCGTCCGAGCGCTCTAGCCGAGCGAGCACAAGTGACGGGTTAGATATTTCCTCGACCGAGGGCAACTGGTCTGGGTGTGACCAAAGCTGGTCGCGCTTCTGCCCGCCCAGCTTGGTAACTTCCTGCCACATCGCCTTTGCCTCCCGGCGCAGTCGGGGCTGCAGTTCTAGGCCCAAAAGAATTGCGAAGGTCTTCTCTGCTGCACCTTCCGTGGCACGTTTTCTGGATGCCAGCTCCACAACGCTCGAAATTGTCGGAAGCCGCTTGCCCGCTTCTTCGGCAATCGCATCGGCCCAGCCATCAATGAGAGCCAACATGGTCTCGATCCTTACCAGAGCCGTCTCCTGGTCCTCGGTCCTCTGGCTCATCATGGCGGTCGCCTCCATGACTCGATTCATGGATTCAGGATCCTGTGGATCAATCTGCTCAACCATCTCCTGAATACCCGAGATCTCGACCCTCAGTCCCGATGCGAACTCTCTCACCTGCGTGGTGATCTGGTCGCGGAGCCAACGGTTTGATGCGTATAGCGAGGAGATGGCTAGCTCCCTAATTGCTAGGTAGATGACGATCTCTGACTTCGGCGTCTCAATATCTTTGATGAACTCGCCAACATTTTGAGTTACGAGCCCGGGACGTACGCTTATGGGGATGCCTATTTCGGTTGCGGAAAGCGTCTGCGTTGAGAGCTTGCCCATTGCCTGACCAAGCTGCATGGCGAAGATTGCCGCTCCCGCGTTACCAATGAATTTGCTTGCTGGGCCCAAAAGGTTCGCCAGCTCCTCCGGCATGGCCTCAACAATGTTCTCGCTCAGGGCCTTCGCCATGCTGCTCGCTACCGGCTCACTGAGCTCTGCAAATAGCGGCATGGCATCTTGAACCCAAACACTTCGTCTGAGCAGCTTGGGCTGCTCGGAGGTGGAAAATTGCGTTACCTCGGAAAGCCAAAGCCGGGCAATCTCGAAGGCGTTTGAAATCTCAGTCTCTAGATTTCCTAGATTCTTGGACTCATCCTTTTTGGCAAGTTCCATGGCCTGGTTTTCGGCCATCTTCCAGTTGATGGGTCCTTCAGAGTCGGACATTAGGTTTCTCAACTGCGAAAACATTTGACCCATCATTGCTGGGTTGGCGCCAAGGCCGGCAACCTTAGAGAGGGCTTCAGGATCTATCTGCCCACTAGAGAGCATCTTTCGAACCATTTCCTCGAGCTCTTCTCTGCCCGAATGGTCCTTCTCTGAGTCTTCTTCGCTCAAGTGGCACCTCCAACTGCTTTTCACGCTATCGCGAAGACCTTCCAAACGGCTGACAATCGTGGGGGTGAAAGGACAGTGTTCGCCAAGGGCGTGAGGGGCCAGCAGGTTATTCCAAGGTTGATTACCTAGCATTGACGCAATGTCATTTTTCTCCTCGAGACCCAGGCCTCCCAAGGGTTCGGCTAAGTGGATTGTCCTTAGCCTCGCGGTCATCACCCTGGGCTCTATGGCCGTTCTCCCGACGGGGTATGTGATCGAGCGGCCGGGACAGGTTTTCAATGTCATGGGCGAGATCTCGGGCCAAAAGGTCATTAGCTCTGATGACGTGGCCGTTTATGAATCCGATTCCAGGTTCGATGTCACCACGGTGTCGCTGCTTGGCAATCGAGAGTCAACTCCAAGCTGGGTGCAGGTTTTGTGGGCATGGGCAGACCCCGAGCAGATTGTCTTGCCACTGGATGAGGTCTACCCACCAAGCCTGACTACCGCCGAAATTAGAGCCGAGAGCTCCGCTCAGATGGAAATCTCACAGCAAGATGCCATTGCTGCAGCCCTTGCTGAGCTGGGCTACGAGATTCCACGAACCCTCTATGTTGCCTCCGTGATTGCGGATGCCCCCTCCTCTGGAATCTTGGTTGCCGGGGACTTTGTCGTTAGTGCAGCTGGCAGCGATGTTGTTTCGTTCGATGAGCTAAAGAGCCAGATTCAGCTTTCCGAGGGAGAGCCAATAATCCTCGAAGTGATTCGCGATGGTCAGCCTCTGATTTTGGAGATCACTCCAGAGAAGCGCGAGACCGACTGGGTTATCGGCGCAATGGTTGGCTACACATACGACTTCCCAGTCGACATACAGCTGCAGCTGGGTGACGTGGGTGGCCCCTCCGGCGGGCTGATGTTCACCCTGGGCATCCTCGACACCCTAAGTGAGGGTTCTATGGCCGCCGATCGTCACGTGTCGGGAACTGGAACAATCAACGCAGCCGGCGAGGTCGGGCCGATTGGCGGGGTTGGATTGAAGATGATTGCAGCTAAAAACTCTGGGGCAGACCTGTTTTTGGTGCCCGAGGGCAACTGTGAAGAGGCAATCGGGCAGATTCCCGACGGCTTGAGTGTTGTAACAGTGAGAGACTTGAGTGACGCGCTCGATGCAATCGATGCGTTGAGAGAAGGAAAACAGCTACCAAGTGTTAGCTGCAACTAACTAGGAGAGATACATTGGCACAGAGCACCCCTCAACAGGGACGTAAGGTCTCACCGGTATCAATCGCGTTCGGAATCCTGGCCGCGATTGTTTTTGCACTGGTGAGCGCAGCCGGCATCTACACCGATTGGCTGTGGTTCCGTCAGCTTGACTTTGAGGTTGTGTTCTTCACCCAAATAATCGCCCAGGTGGTTGCATTCCTGATCGGGTTTGTGATCATGACAGCCGTCATTGCGGTCGGTTTGATGCTTGCGTGGCGGACTCGTCCTATCTATTTGAAGATGCCAGATGAGTCCCCTTTTCAGGTCTACCAGCAGCTCCTTGAGTCACTTCGCAAGGTCGTCATGTTCGGTGTTCCAGCCCTCATCGGTCTCGGTGGTGGACTGGTTGCAGCTAGAGAGTGGCAGAGTGCCCTGTTATTTCTGAACGGCTCTGAGTTCGGTGTCCAGGACGGCCACTTTGGCTTCGACGTTGGTTTCTTTGTCTTTGACCTGCCGTTTCTCACCTTCGTGGTCGGCTTTTTGTCGGGTGCCGTCTTCCTAGCGGCGCTAATCAACCTTGCGGTTCACGTTGTCTACGGTGGCATTCGCTTCAGCGGTAGAGAGATCTCAGTATCCAAGCCCGCACGAGTTCAGCTTTCGATTTTGGTCGCCGTTTACCTCGTTATGCAGGGAGTTAGCCTCTGGTTCGACCAGTATTCAACGGTTGTAAACGACGGAGCTCTATTTACCGGAGTCAACTACACCGACGCAAACGCCGTGATCCCAGGCCTTCAGATTCTTGCCTTCATTTCGCTGGCTGTGGCAGTGACATTCTTGGTCACGGCTTTTCTGGCACAGTGGAGAATCTCAATCATCGCGACCGCTCTGATGGTCGTTAGCTCGCTTGTTGTTGGCGGGCTTTACCCGTGGATTGTTCAGACGTTTATCGTGGTTCCTAATGAGCGAACCCTTGAGGCTCCCTACCTCCAAAAGAACATTGAATCCACCAGAACCGCTTTCGGTATCGACAACGTTGAGGTAATCGAGTACGACGCCAAGGTTGTTGCTGAAGAGGGCGCTCTTCGCAACGATGCGAAGACCACGACGTCTATCCGCATCATCGACCCAGCCCTGGTTAGTGACGCGTTCCGCCAGTTGGAGCAGTACCGCCAGTACTACAGCTTCCCAAACCGCCTGCACGTAGGCCGCTACGAGATTGACGGTGAGACGCAGGACACCGTGGTTGCAGTGCGCGAGCTCAACCAGGCCGGCCTCGGCGACTCTCAGTCCTGGTACAACTCGACCATTGTCTTCACCCACGGCTTCGGCTTCGTTGCCGCTTACGGCAACAAACGAGACAGCGATGGCAAGCCGCTGTTCCTTCAGAGCGGTATTCCAACAGAGGGTCTGCTTGGCGATTTTGAGCCGAGGATTTACTTCGGCCTCAACTCACCCGAGTACTCAATCGTTGGAGCTCCCGATGGAGGAGACCCACTCGAGTTTGACTTCCCAGCTGGTGAGGATGGCGAGAGGGAGACCTACACCACATTCAACGCTGATGGCGGACCAATGATTGGTGATCTTTTCACTCGTCTTGCCTACGCACTTCGCTTCCAGAGCGAGCAGATTCTGCTCTCCGATGCCATCAACGCTGATTCGCAGATTCTCTACAACCGTGATCCAGCAGACAGGATCAAAGAGGTTGCTCCTTATTTGACCGTTGACACCGAGGTTTACCCCGCAATTGTTGACGGACGCATCAAGTGGATTGTTGATGGTTACACCACCTCAACCGACTTCCCATACTCAAACCTCGAGCCTTTCAACCTCGCAATCCTTGACACCGCAAGCGAGACCTTCAACCGCGAAGTGTCTGAGGTGAACTACATCCGCAACTCGGTGAAGGCCACCGTTGATGCCTATGACGGCTCGGTCGATCTTTACCAGTGGGACGAGAACGACCCAATTCTGAATGCGTGGATGGGCATCTACCCAAATACGGTTCAGCCACTGAGCGCGATGAGTGAGGATCTGCTAAGCCACGTCCGCTACCCAGCTGACCTGTTCAAGATGCAGAGATCTGTTCTTGGTCGCTACCACGTAACCGAGGCTGGCGCTTTCTACTCTCAGCAGGACGCTTGGATGACGCCGAATGACCCAGTAGAGGGCACCGGGCTTGGCAGCCTGCAGCCTCCCTACTACCTAACCCTTCAGACTCCGGGTGATGATGAGAGTGCATTCTCGCTCTACTCAACCTTCATCCCTCAGTCCACCGGCGAGACCACTAGAAACGTGCTCACCGGTTACCTCATCGCAAACGCCGAGGCGGGCGGAGAGGCCGGCAAAGTCAACGACGAATACGGAAAGCTGACTCTGTTGAATTTGCCGAGGGAGACGATTGTCCCCGGCCCGGGCCAGGTGCAGAACAACTTCAACGCCGATAGCGATGTCTCATCGCTACTAAACATCCTGCGACAGGGTTCGACCAGGGTGCTGAACGGAAACCTCTTGACCCTTCCTGTTGGTGGAGGCCTGCTCTATGTCCAGCCTGTCTACATTGAGTCAACCGGTGAGACAAGCTACCCACTGCTTCAGAAGATTCTGGTGGCATTCGGTGATCAGATTGCCTTCGAGGACACTCTCGAGCTGGCACTTGACGACCTATTTGGTGGTGACTCTGGCGCGGATGTCGCAGATGACGGCACCAGCACCGACACAGGTTCCGATACTGGTTCCGGCACCACAGACTCGGGTAACGCGGCTCTTGATAGGGCCCTCAACGCAGCAAAGCGCGCTCTCGATGACAAGGCTGCTGCGCTGCGGGCAGGCGACTGGACCGCCTTTGGTGAGGCCGATGAGCGGCTGCAGCGAGCCATTGAGGACGCTCTAGACGCACTAGAGAACTAGCGGGCAATCTGCTATCGTTACTACTTCGCCGCGGGGTGGAGCAGTTCGGTAGCTCGCCGGGCTCATAACCCGGAGGTCGTAGGTTCAAATCCTGCCCCCGCAACCAAGAAACCCCCGAAGTGAAAGCTTCGGGGGTTTTCACTTGTGGAAAACAAAAAGCGCCCAATTCAGAATCTCTCTATCTTGCTCAGATGAGATTGCTTCTGGCTCTACTGCCTCTTTCCCTGGCACTCGCATCTTGCGCTTCACAAGAGACCGTGAGCGAAATCAACCCCTCACCAGATGAATTGACTTTTGCTCTTGAGCGCTATGCCGGTATGGGCAGTGCCGAATCTGATTTTGTTGAGGCCCTAACCGGAAGCGCGCTGGTCTCGGCTCTCGAGACTCAGGAGCTTCTCAACTCAGTTGGCTACCGACGATTAGGCCGGCCGAGCTTCGAGGTAACAGAGCTTTCAAGTGAGTCATCGCTGGTTTGCATGGACCTGTCAGGGGTGGCAATTGTCAATGCGGAGGGCGAGCAGGTCGAAACCACCCGGGAGAGACTGCAGGTGAGCGTGGAGCTAGAGGACGGGCTGATAAAAACCTTTCAGGTCGGAGATAGCGGGTGCTAATCGAGATTTTGCTGGCCGCTAGCTGCAGCATCGAAGCTGCAGCACTTGGGGTTTGCGAATGCAGCCAGGAGCAGACCGAGGGCTCGTTTGAGGTTTGTGCGACAGAGCGAATAACCGATCGTGAAGAAGTGAGTCGAGAGTCTCCAGCCACACCTCAGCCAAAGCCCCTCAGACTCTGCAGTTGGTATGCAAATGGCACCATCGACTCGCCAACCCTGAGCGTAATAACCGCTTGGGTTCCGATTGGTTCGCGCCTCTGCATTGGCGATGAGGTTCCCGAGGCGACAAAGCAGGTGGTGAGCATTGATGATGAGGTGTCGGATGTTTTTGGTGCGACATCACGAAGGCCCTTTGCCTACTGGATTCCAGGCGGCGAGGTAGAGGTGGGTGTGCCAGCGAGCTTTTTCGTCGAGCTGGCAGCAGGCGAGTTTGCTGGAAATCTCCTGGGCCGAAGCGCAACCATAAGGTTTGAACCGATTGCAGCTCGCTGGCAATTTTCGGACGGTGAAACAGGAAGTGGCTTCAGCGTGGACCGGATATTTGATTCGCCTGGCAGCCTTAGCGCGGTTGCCAAAGTACGTGTCCGAGCGAGCTACCTGTTTGATGGTGGCTCTTGGCAACAGTCGGATGCCGAGATTTGGCTAAGTAGCAACGAGCTTGCGATCTCGGTGGTGGAAATTCCGCGAAGGACACTCTTGGTTACTAGGTAACAGAATCTATTCAGCTGGGACTCATAGAATCCCCAGAGTTGTTGAACATAATGGCGGGGAGCGAAAGGGTTGAAATGAGTCAGTTCCAAAGAGGCGATAGCCAGTTCACTTTCAGCACGCCATACGCAGCTCCAATTGCGCCACAACCTCCGAAGCGCAGGGTTGGAGCGCTGGGCATTGCAGCACTTGCGATGTCGAGCGCACTTGTGGGCGGCATCATTGGTGCAAGTTCCATGGGCATCAGCTACGTAGCCTCAACACAGCCAGCTCCTGTAGTCGTAAACAGTGTTGAGCAGGTCAACTGGGTAACCGGTGCTGCATCGCAGGCGGGCCCTTCGGTTGTAACGCTCTCGGTCAACTCCTCATCGAATTCAGGCTCTGGCTCAGGAGTGATTCTTACCGAGGACGGCTACATCCTGACCAATGCCCACGTCGTCACACTCGGCGGTGAAACCGATGGCGCATCGCTTGCGGTCCGGCTATTTGATGGCACCGTTGTTGCAGCGGAGCTGATTGGTTACGACTCGGTCTATGACCTGGCGGTAATCAAGGTTGAGGCCGAGGGGCTAAAGCCAATTGTCTTTGCTGACTCGCAGACTCTGAATGTTGGTCAGAACGTGGTTGCCATTGGAGCTCCACTTGGTTTGACCTCTACCGTGACAGAGGGCATTGTTTCCGCACTGAACCGCACCATTCAGGTTGCCAGCTCGGAAGTTTCTGACGAGCCGGGACTTAGTTTTTGGACTGGAGTTGGCGAATCCATTTCAATTCAGGTGATTCAGACCGATGCCGCCATCAATCCTGGTAATTCGGGAGGCGCTCTGGTTGACGAAAACGGCCGTCTGATCGGAGTGAATGTCGCGATTGCCACTGCGGGGAACGGGGTTGCCGGCTCGATTGGCGTGGGTTTCGCCATTCCGTCTAACACCGCTGCTCGAATTGCCACAGAGATCATGGAGACCGGAGTAGCAACCCACGGGTTGCTCGGAGCGATGGTTCGCAACAGTTTCGCGGCTGACTCAAGCTTCTCAATTGGAGCCTATGTCGAACAGGTCACCGAGGATGGCGCTGCAAATGCTGCGGGTATTCGTTCCGGAGATGTAGTTATTGAGTTTGCGGGGGAGAGGGTTACCGGTTCCGCCGACCTCACCGCATTAGTCAGGGCGCAGCCGGCAGGTGCAGAGGTTGAGGTGGTTGTCCTTCGAGACGGCACCAACCGCACCTTCACAGTGACCCTTGGCGATGCTGCCGACCTAAACTAGGCACCATGTCAGATCGCGACACCGAGCTCCTCGAAAAAGAGGAGATTCTCGAAGACGGGGATCACGAGCGCTATTCGCACTACGTGAAAAAGGACAAGATTGTCTCCTCCGCCGTCATGGGAAACGCGGTTATTGCGCTGTGTGGCAAGGTTTGGGTTCCCTCTAGAGCACCTGAGAAGTTTCCGGTGTGCCCAACCTGCAAGGCGATTTACGAAAAGCTCAAGCCCTAACTAAAAATTGTCGGTATGGCTGGCTCACCTTTTGAAAGCCTCAGTGCCGTTTTTGGCAGTTCTGCCTTCGCAGCCAGGTGATGTGCCTTGGCGGCCATGACACCCTTGTGGCCCAAGTACTGCTTGTCAGCTTTGCCCCCACTCATCAGATCAACTTGAAGCGGGCGACCGACATCGCTTCCAATGAGCTCCGCGGAGGCGCTGCCGGACTCTATGAGCCTCGATGCTCTCTTCTCCCCACCACGATTGGTCTTTGACTTCGAGGTCTTGGCAACCTCTGTCCACTCAGCACCATCGGTGTGTGCGACGAGCTTGTAGACAAAGCCCGCGGTTGGATGTCCCGATCCGGTTACCAAAGAGGTCCCGACCCCAAAGCGATCTACGGGAGCTGCCGCGAGGGCCGCGATGGTGTACTCGTCGAGGTCGCTGGTGACAACTATCTTGGTTTGCTTTGCTCCGAGATCATCTAGCTGCTTTCTAACCTCAACGGCCGTGGAGCCGAGGTCTCCAGAGTCAATCCGAACTGCCGCGACCTTGCCGCCAGTGAGCTCAACTGCCATTTTCACTGCAGCTGTGATGTCGTAGGTGTCGACTAAAAGTGTCGTGTCTGGTCCCATTGAGGCGATTTGAGCCTCGAAGGCCTCTTTTTCGGAGTCATGCAGCAGGGTAAAGCTGTGAGCGCTGGTTCCCATGGTCGGGATTCCCCAGCTTCTTCCAGCCTCAAGGTTGCTGGTTGCGTCGAAGCCGGCAATAAATGCCGCTCTTGCGGCGGCAATAGCGGCTGACTCATGGGCTCGCCTCGCTCCCATTTCGGCGAGAAAGCGACCTGAGGCGGCAGTGTGCATGCGGGATGCCGCTGAAGCAACGGCAGAGTCGTAGTTGAGGATGGAGAGAATTACAGTTTCAAGCAGCACTGCCTCGGCAAACGTGCCGCGAACTGTCATCACCGGGGAGTTTGCAAAGTAGATCTCTCCCTCGCGGTATCCGGTTATTGAGCCTGAAAACTTGTAGTTTTTCAGCCACTCGAGCGTCTTTTCGTCTACAACCTCAGCCGTGCGAAGGTAGTCCAGCTCGTCTTGGCCAAACCTGAAATCGGCAATGGCATCTAGAACCCTGCCCACACCTGCGAGAACGCCGTAGCGCCTGCCGGAGGGAAGTTGACGAGTGAAGACCTCGAAAACGCACTCTCTTTCACTCTTTCCAGAGCGGAGCGCGGCCTGGAGCATGGTGAGCTCGTAGCGGTCAGTCATCAGGGCATAAGACACGGCAACAGCCTACTGACTGCTGATTGCGCACCCTAGACTTAGGGCGTGGATGCAAGGCCGATCGGAGTATTCGACTCTGGCGTTGGTGGACTAACTGTCGCCAGAGCCATCATTGACCAGCTCCCAAACGAGTCGATTTCCTATGTGGGGGATACGCTCAACTCTCCCTACGGCCCAAAGAGCCTCTCCGAGGTTCGCAAGCTCGCACTCGAGGTTATGGATGAGCTTGTTGCATCGGGAGTCAAGCTCCTAGTGATTGCATGTAATTCCGCATCTGCTGCGGTGCTGCGAGATGCCAGAGAGCGCTACACCGAGGGTCTAGGTGTTCCAGTTGTTGAGGTAATCCAACCTGCGGTTAGAACCGCGGTTGCTACCAGTAGCTCAAAGCGAGTCGGAGTCATTGGAACTTCTGCAACCATCTCCTCTAAGGCCTACGACGACGCATTCGCAGCAGCGGTCGACTTCGAGATCTTTAGCGCGGCATGCCCCGCTTTTGTGGACTTTGTGGAGCGCGGTGTCACTTCGGGGCCAGAGCTACTGAAGGTTGCATCCGACTACCTGGCACCGCTGAAGGCTGCACAAGTTGACACCTTGGTGTTGGGCTGCACTCACTATCCGCTTCTTCAGGCGGCGCTCGCCTACGTCATGGGGGATGGAGTGAACCTGGTTTCTTCCGCCGAGGAGACCGCAAAGGATGTTTTCCGAGTTCTCACCGAAGAGAATTTGAGCGCACCTGAGGGAAACAAGCCCACTCACAATTTCTTTGCCACCGGGGACGCCTCTTCGTTTCAGGCCCTGGCGGGTAGATTCCTCGGACCCGAGGTTTCGGCAGTGAAACACCTTAGGCGAAAGGACTTAGATGAGTAGAGCAGATGGCAGAGAGCTGCACGAGATGCGCGCAGTGAAGATTCAGCGCAGTCACACGATGCACGCGGAGGGCTCGGTCCTCATTTCCTTTGGCAACACCAAGGTGCTTTGCAACGCCTCCTTTACTCCTGGGGTTCCAAGGTTCAAGAAGGATTCTGGTGAGGGCTGGGTGACCGCGGAGTATGCGATGCTGCCAAGAGCCACGAACACCAGGTCTGACCGGGAGAGTGTTCGAGGAAAGATCGGCGGCCGGACCCACGAGATATCAAGACTTATTGGTCGGGCACTGCGCTCAGTAGTGAACTACAAAGAGCTCGGCGAGAACACGATCGTCATCGATTGCGATGTAATACAGGCCGATGGTGGGACGCGAACCGCTGCCATCACCGGCGCATTTGTAGCTCTCGCAGACGCCATTGCATGGGCAAAGGCAAATGGCCACATCGCAAAGAGCGCAAAGCCGCTCTACGACACAGTCTCCGCGGTATCTGTTGGGATTGTCGATGGGGTAGCCATGACTGACCTTGCTTACGTCGAGGACGTGGCAGCCGACACCGACATGAATGTGGTCATAACCGGCCGGGGGCTTTTTGTCGAGGTTCAGGGAACCGCAGAGGCCGAACCATTCGATCGTGATGAACTAAATCGGCTCCTTGAGCTCGCACTGGAGTCAACTTCTCAGCTGGCTGCGGCGCAGCGAGAGGCTCTTGGCGAAACCTTAGAGATCAAGTAGGACCCAGGTGGAGCTAGTTTTTGCGACCGGCAATGCCCACAAAGCAGCCGAGGCCCAACAGATTCTGAGGGGCCGGATGCCAGGGGTGAACGTGCTGACCTTCGATGGGGAATCACCGGTTGAGTCCGGAACTAGCTTTTTGGAAAACGCACTCATTAAGGCTCGCGCGGCCCACAAAGCGACGGGTAAACCAGCATTTGCAGACGACTCCGGCATCTCCGTGGAGGTAATGGGTGGAGCACCAGGCATATTTTCGGCAATCTGGTCTGGAACCAGAGACGATCAAATAAACCGAGACCTTCTGCTCGCGCAACTTGAGGACATACCAATGGAACATCGTGGTGCGGCTTTTGTCTGCACGGTGGCTCTGGTTTCGGACGATGCCGAGGTCAGCTTCACAGGCATTTGGAGTGGCAGCATTGCTCTCCAGGCCGCAGGTGATGGTGGTTTTGGTTACGACCCGGTATTTGTTCCGGAGGGGTTTTCCGAGACGGCAGCCGAACTGGATCCAGAAGTGAAGAACTCGATGTCACATAGGTTTTTGGCAATGCAGCAGATGGCAAGTTACCTGGAAGAGAACTCCTAGCGCCCCCAGCAGGATTCGAACCTGCGCACCCGCCTCCGGAGGGCGGTGCTCTATCCCCTGAGCTATGGGGGCGGTAGCGAAAGCCTATCAGCGTGGCCATCCGAGGACACCAGCACAAAGCGGCTGTTGTAGCCTAAGCCTCAGGTTTTTAACACTCTGGAGCTAAGTGAAAACAAATCAATTGCCCGGTCCCGCCAATTGGTGGCGAGACGCAGTCGTCTACCAGATCTACCCTCGAAGCTTTGCCGATGGCAATGGCGACGGGATTGGCGATCTAAAGGGCATTCTCTCTCGCGTTGACTACCTGGCCAGTCTCGGTATAGATGCTGTTTGGCTCTCTCCGTTTTTCCCGTCGCAGCTAGCAGATGGTGGCTATGACGTCGATGACTACCAGGCCATAGACGAGCGGATTGGAACGCTTGAGGAATTTGATGAGCTGGTTTCAAAACTCCACCAAAACCAGATACGCGTGTTTGTCGACATCGTGCCTAACCACTCCTCAAACAGACACGCCTGGTTCAAGGAGGCCCTTGAGGCAGCACCGGGGTCACCAGCCAGAGATCGCTACATATTTAGAGACGGCAAGGGACCGGATGGTTCCCAGCCACCATCGAAGCTTGCCAGCCACTTCGGACCCGAGGGCTGGACCCAGGTCCCCGATGGTCAGTGGTACATGCACCTGTTTACCAAGGAGCAGCCAGACTTCAACTGGGACAACGAGGAAGTCCACCAGTACTTTTTAGACACCCTTCGATTCTGGTCAGATCGAGGCGTGGATGGGTTCCGAATCGATGTTGCCCACGCACTCAAGAAAAATCTAGAGCCGCTGCCTGACCGCGACTCCTATGCGCTATCGGTCATGAAGGATGACGGAACTGACCCAATCTTTGACCGTGATGAGGTTCACGAGGTTTACGCAGCTTGGCGTGAGGTGTTCAATGAGTATGACCCGCCCCGAGTTGCCGTCGCAGAGGCATGGGTCCATCCGAATCGGCGTCCTCCATACGCATCTGCAAATGGCTTGGGCCAGGCGTTTAACTTTGATCTCTTAGCCTCCAAATGGGATGCCGATAGTTTCCGGAAGATAATCACCGACAACCTAGAAATGAGCGCCGAAACAGGCTCTTCTTCCACCTGGGTGATGTCAAATCACGACGTGATTCGGCATGCGACCAGACTCGCAATCCCTGGCTATGGCGAGTCCGCCGATGGCTTTGGCGACGAACACCGCTGGTATGTAGAGAATCGGTTGAACCCCAATTTGGATCTTGATCTAGGGCTTGCAAGGGCGAAGGCTGCGACTCTGCTGATTCTGGCCCTACCGGGCTCCACCTATATCTACCAGGGAGAAGAACTGGGACTCCACGAGGTGCTCGACATACCCGGAGAGAGCATGCAGGATCCGCAGTGGTTTAGTGGTGAAGGCAAGTTGAAATCCCGCGATGGCTGCAGGGTTCCGCTTCCTTGGACCAGTGCCGGAAGCTCCTATGGATTTGGAAAAGGTGGAGCGCATCTGCCGCAGCCGTCTTGGTTTGCGCAGGTGAATGTCGAGTCTCAGGAGGCTGAAGACTCAACTCTGAATCTCTACCGAGAGGCCATCGCGCTTCGCAAGGCAAGTTTTTCGACTGACTCGCTCAATTGGCTCAATCTCGGGCCAAATGCAACTGCCTTCGAGCGGGACGGAATCGTCTGCGTGACGAATTTTGGGAAGGAAGGTTTGGAACTTCCTAGTGGCAAAGTTCTGCTTTCCTCCGGTGCGATTTCAGGTGGCAAGCTTCCGGGCAATGCAACAGCCTGGGTTTCCACCCTTTAGTCTCTTCGGGCGCAAGGGTATGATTTAGGCCTACCCTCAAGTGCCAGAGTCGGCATTTTTCGCCCCCAAACCAGGAAATCCTTTGACGCCAGAACAGCTCAACGAGGCAATAGTCAGTGCCCTCAGGGCGCTGGCTAATTCAGGGGCGTTTGCCAAGGAGCAGGTCCCTAGCGAAGTGGTTGTCGAACGACCTAAAAATCGCGACCACGGAGACTGGGCAACCAATGTTGCGATGCAGCTTGCAGGAAAGTTGGGGATAAACCCCAGGGAGCTTGCCGAGAAGCTAGCCAAAGAGCTTCGCGAGACCGACGGAGTCGAGTCGGTATCAATTGCAGGACCTGGATTCATAAACTTCTTTGTCTCTGATGCTGCTGCCGGAGCACTCGCAAAGGTGATAGTCGAGCAGGGCGAGAGTTACGGCCTTTCAAACGAGTTTGCGGGACAAAAGCTCAATTTGGAGTTTGTCTCCGCAAACCCCACCGGACCAATCCACCTAGGCGGTACTCGCTGGGCTGCAGTCGGCGATTCCTTAGCTCGTATCCTGCAATCTCAGGGAGCTTCGGTCACGCGGGAGTACTACTTCAACGATCACGGTGCTCAGATTGATCGATTTGCAAGGTCCTTGGTTGCCGCCGCGCTTGGCCAAGAGGCCCCGGAAGATGGCTATGCGGGGGAGTACATCACCGAGATCAGCCAGCAGATTCTGACCAATCAGCCCGAGGTGCTTGAGCTAACGGGTGAAGAGCAGCAGGAGGCTTTCAGGGCCGCTGGTGTGGCGATGATGTTTGAGCAAATTAAGAAGTCTCTCGAGGACTTCGGTGTTCACTTCGACGTCTTTTTCCATGAGAACTCGCTCTACGAGTCAGGTGCTGTTGAGAAGTCAATTGCAAGGCTCCGTGAGTTAGGCCACATCTTTGAAGAGGAAGGTGCCATCTGGCTTCGTTCGAGCACCTTTGGCGACGACAGGGACCGGGTGGTCATCAAGTCAGATGGCGATGCCGCCTACATTGCCGGCGACATTGCCTACTACCTAGACAAACGAGACCGCGGGTTTGACACCGCGATCTACATGCTCGGTGCTGACCACCACGGTTATGTGCCGCGGATGATGGCGCTTTGTGCCGCCTTTGGCGATGAGCCAGGTAGGCACATGGAAATTCTCATTGGCCAGCTGGTATCGCTTGTTCGCGATGGTCAGCCGGTGCGAATGTCTAAGCGCGCAGGAAACGTCGTGACGATGGAGGACCTCGTCGAGGCGGTTGGGGTTGATGCAGCTCGCTACGCACTATCGCGCTCGTCAATCAACTCCACTTTGGACATCGATATTGAGCTTCTTGCACGCAGGACGAACGACAACCCGGTGTTCTATGTGCAGTACGCGCATGCCCGCACCAAGCAGGTTGATCGCAATGCCCCGACCTTGGACGTTGACCGCAGCGAGTTCGACCCGGCTCTGCTTAGCGAGCCGAGCGAGTCGGAGCTGCTTGCAAAGCTCGCGGAGTTTCCAAGGGTGGTAACCCAGGCTGCGGAGTTTAGAGAGCCGCATCGGGTCGCTAGGTATTTGGAAGAGGTTGCAGGAAGCTACCACCGCTTCTACGACAGCTGCAGAATTCTGCCGCTTCCTGCTCGTGAGGTGGAAACCGTGCATCGCACCAGGCTCTGGCTGAATGACGCAGCTGGCGTAGTACTCGCAAATGGCCTTGGTTTGCTCGGCGTCAGCGCACCGGAGAGGATGTAGTGGCTATGAAGAATCCTCTTGTTCCAAGTTGGCTGAGCGAAAACAAAGATCTAGAAGCTCTCGATGCGGCTATTTGGCCGGCAACGGCACAGAGAAACGACCGAGGAGAGCTTGAGCTAGGCGGAGTAAGCGCGCCAGAGCTTGTCAGGCAGTACGGGTCGCCGCTCTATGTTGTAGACCAGAGTGATTTTGAGTCGCGGCTCGCAGAGGTCCGCGATGCTTTCGAGAATGCTGCGGCAAAGGCCGGCACATCGGTCAAGCTCTACTACGCGTCCAAGGCTCTTCTCACCACTGATGTTGCAAGATGGGTGGTTTCTGCTGGCTATGCAATAGATGTTTCAACCGGTGGCGAGCTGGCTGTCGCCCTTGCCGGCGGAACCGAGGGCGAAAGACTTGGGCTCCACGGCAACAACAAGTCACTTGTTGAGATCGGCAGAGCGGTGAGTGCGGATGTGTCCGCAATAGTCATTGACTCCGAGATAGAGATTGAGCGAATTGCCTCAATCGCGGGTGCTCAGGACAAGATTCAACCCGTGAGGCTGAGGGTGAATTCAGGTGTTCATGCGAGCACCCATGAGTACCTTGCCACAGCTAGAGAAGACCAGAAGTTTGGCATCGCACTCGATGACGTTCCGCAGATGGTTGAGAAGATCCGCAGCCACTCGCACCTGCGTTTTTTGGGGCTTCACTCACACATCGGGTCGCAGATTTTTGCAGTGGAAGGTTTCGTTGCGGCTGCAGAGAAGTTGCTCGAGGTTCACGCCGAGCTGCTCGCGGGCGGGGAGGTGCCAGAGCTAAATCTTGGAGGCGGTTTCGGCATTCGCTACACGGCCGCCGATGAGCCCATGCCAATAGCTGAGCTTGCCAGCCAGATTGTGAGCGCGGTTAGTAAGAAGTGCGCAGCTCTTTCAATAGCGGTACCCAAGTTGGCTTTTGAGCCCGGACGAATCATCGCAGGTCCTGCCGGAGTGACCCTCTACTCAGTTGGAACAACGAAGGATGTTGTAATTGCAGAGTCTGGTGAGGGAGCAAGTCGCCGCTATGTGAGCGTGGATGGTGGCATGAGCGATAACATCCGCCCTGCCCTCTATGGCGCTGAATACTCGGCTGCGATTGCTTCTAGGACCAGTATCTCCTCGGGAGTGCTCTCGCGAGTTGTGGGCAAGCACTGCGAGTCTGGTGACATTGTGGTGCGTCACGAAATGCTGCCTGAGGATCTAGCAGTCAACGACCTCTTGGCGGTTCCAGCAACTGGTGCCTACTGCTATTCGCTATCTTCTAACTACAACTTTTTGCCAAGACCGGCTCTTGTTGCCGTGAAGGACGGCAAGGCGAGGGCTCTAGTCAGGGCAGAGTCCGAACAGGATCTACTGGAGAGAGACCTGGGCTACCAGCCCGGAGGAGGCGAGTGATGCAAGCTGCATACAGACCTATCCGGATTGGTTTGCTGGGAGCCGGATCCGTCGGGTCACAGGTAGCAAGACTCCTGATTGAAAATCGTGAGGAGCTTGCCAAGCGCGTCGGTGCAGAGCTAGAGCTCGTCGGCATTGCGGTGCGCAACAAGAATGCGAAGCGCGATGTTGACCTCCCAAAGGAGCTAATTACCGAGGACGCGGAGTCAGTCATTCTTGGCTCCGACATCGTGATTGAGCTTGCAGGTGGTATCGAACCGGCAAAAACCTGGATAAAAATGGCTTTGAATGCCGGTGCTGATGTCATTACCGCCAACAAGGCTTTGATAGCCGCTCATGGCTCTGAGCTAACCGCTCTGGCTCAGCAGTTTGGTGCTCAGCTCTACTATGAGGCCGCGGTCGGTGGGGCAATACCAATTATTCGACCTCTTCGCGCTTCCCTTGCTGGAGACAAGATCAATCGGGTTATGGGCATCGTCAATGGCACCACCAACTACATCCTCGACCAGATGGAAACAACCGGCGCAAGCTTTGAGGATGCTCTAAATGAGGCTCAGGCGCTTGGGTATGCAGAGGCTGACCCAACGGCAGACGTTGAGGGCTTTGACGCTGCCAGCAAGGCGGCGATTCTCGCAGGGCTCGCATTTCATAGCGAGATGCCCGTCGAAAAGGTCTATCGCGAGGGCATTACCTCAATAACCGCTCTTCAGATTGAAACCGCCAGGCAAGCCGGCTACACCGTAAAGCTCCTGGCTATTTGCGAGCGAGCTGGGGAGAATGGCGAGGGATTAGTGGCAAGGGTTCACCCCACGCTCATTCCTCTCGACCATCCATTAGCTGCGGTTAGAGGCGCCTACAACGCCGTGTTCGTTGAGGCGGAAAGTGCCGGAAGGCTGATGTTCTATGGAGCAGGTGCTGGAGGCAAGGAAACAGCCTCCGCGGTTCTAGGAGACTTGGTGTCCGCTGCGAAGCGTCACCTTGCGGGCGGACCGGGATTGGGAGATTCGACCCACGCCGACCTTGAGGTTTTGCCGGTGCAGGCAATCTTCACTCGCTTCCAGATCACGCTGGAGGTAGTAGATCAGCCAGGTGTGCTTGCCTCGGTGGCAAAGCAGTTTGCCGACAACGATGTGAGTGTCGAGACCGTCGCACAGAGCGCCGGCACCGACTCGGACCTAGCTCTTCTAACCGTTATGACCCACTCCGCATCCGAGGCTGCTCTTGAGAGGTTGGTTGCCGAGCTTGCGAAGAACTCTTCAGTGAAGAAGGTCAGCTCTGTTATCAGGGTGGAGGGCGTCTAATGGCTCATCAGTGGCGCGGTGTTATTCGCGAATATATGGACAGGCTCCCCTTTACCGCCTCTGATCCGGTCGTAACACTTGGCGAAGGCGGCACGCCGCTAATCGAAGCACCGGCGCTTGCAAAACTTTTGGATGTTGGGTCAGTACACCTCAAGTTTGAGGGCATGAACCCCACAGGAAGCTTCAAAGACCGAGGCATGACCACCGCCGTCTCCAAGGCTTTGGGCGATGGCGCGAAGGCGGTAATCGCGGCCTCGACCGGGAACACGAGTGCCGCTGCCGCTGCCTATGCCGTTAAGGCTGGCATGCAATCGGTGGTGCTGGTGCCGGCCGGCAAGATCTCCTGGGGGAAGCTCTCGCAGGCAGTTGCTCACAAAGCACAAATCTTGCAGGTAAGAGGAAACTTCGACGACTGCCTGAGACTCGCTCGAGAGCTCAGCGAAAACTACCCGGTGTTCTTGGTGAACTCGGTGAACCCAAACCGTCTCCAGGGTCAGAAGACAGCGGCATTTGAGGTCGTAGACGTCCTGGGTGACGCTCCGGATCTTCACGCCATGCCACTGGGCAATGCGGGAAACATATCCGCATATCACCTTGGCTATCGCGAGGAGGTTGCGGACAAGCGAATCAAGAAGCAGCCAATGCTCTATGGCATTCAGGCAGCTGGTTCCGCCCCCTTTATCCAAGGCTCGCCGGTCGCCAAGCCAGAGACGATTGCGACCGCGATCCGAATCGGTAATCCGGCATCTTGGGATCTTGCCCAGGAGGCCAAGCGCGACAGCGGGGGAGCATTTGGCTCCGTAAGCGATAAAGAGATTCTCTGGATGCACCGCTTTTTATCCCAGGAGACCGGAGTGTTTGTTGAACCCTCGAGTGCGACAGGTGCCGCAGGACTTCACAAGTTGAGGCAGCTCGGAGAGCTTCCAAAGGTCAACAGCATCGTTATTACCGTCACCGGCCACGGCCTGAAAGACCCCGACTGGGCGCTAAAAGACCAAAACGGCAGGAAGATTAAGCCGAAGAAGGTGGCGGCTGCCGCTTCCTCGGTGGCGGAGATCTTAGGTTTGGAGCGCAAATGAAGGTAGCGGTAAAGATTCCAGCGACCAGTGCCAACCTCGGTCCCGGCTTTGACACTTTAGGCATGGCTCTTGCCCACTATGACGAGTACTCGGCGGAGCTTGGGGGAGCCAAGCTCGTAATTGAAATAGTTGGCGAGGGCGAGAAGGATGCTCCTCGCGACGAGAGCAATCTGGTTTTTCGCGCAATCAAGGTCGTCTATGACTCGCTCGGTAAGAAGGTTCCAGCTCTAAAGCTTGTTTGCCACAACAACATCCCACACGGCAGAGGTATGGGCTCTTCGGGCGCAGCTGTCGCCGGTGGTGTGATGCTTGCCGCAGGCCTTTTGGCCGACGAGGTTGAGTTCTCCGAGCAGCAGCTGCTTGAGTTTGCTACCGAGCTTGAAGGTCATCCAGACAACGTTGCGCCTGCGCTCTTTGGAGGGCTAACCGTTGCCTGGGTCGATGAAGATGGCCCCCACCACAAAAAGCTAACAACTCACCGCGGTCTCTCTCCTCTGGTCTTGGTGCCGTCCAACCAAATGTCAACCTCTCTTGCCAGGTCGCTGCAGCCGCAGTCAGTTCCCCACACCGATGCGGTGTTCAACGTTTCACGCTCGGCACTGTTGGTTGCCGCGCTCACCCAGAGCCCGGAGCTATTGCTCGCGGCAACTGAGGACCGCCTTCACCAGAACTATCGTGCGAGCGCCATGCCAGAGACCTCTGAGCTAATTGCCTCGCTCAGAGCAAAGGGACACCCTGCTGTTGTTTCGGGGGCTGGCCCATCGGTGCTGGTGCTCGAGGACGACCCCCAAAAGCGACTTTTGGCAATCGCTCACGTTGAGAAGAATTTCCCAAGCTGGCATGCCATGCCACTTGCGGTTGATGTCAAAGGTGCTAGTCTTATCTAGCAGCCAGGATCAGGCAGCTAACTAAGCCCCTCTGCATCTCCATTCAATTCTGAATCGCGGATTTGTGCCGCAAAGAAATGAGAACAAAACACAATGGATGAAATCCAAGAAGACAAGCCGGTAAAGCGCACTAGACGTGTCAGCTCAACCGCAGCTTCAGCTAAGACTGAGGTAAAGACCGAGGCAAAGCCCGAGGATTCAAAGCCAGCCGAGGCCAAGGCCGACACCGGTGAGGCTAAGGCTCCAGCAGCTAGAGCCCGCAAGACTTCAAAACCAGCGGCCGAGAAGGCCGGCGGTGAAAGTGCTCCGAGTGCCGAAAAGGTAGAAGACGGCGCCGAGACCAAAGAGCGAACCTCCGACCGTCGCGAGGATCGCGAAACCCGCAGCTCCGACAGGGAGAACCAGCGTGACCGCGATGACGATCGCCGAGGCGGCGGACGTAATCGCCGTGGTCGCTACCGCGACCGAGACCGCAGGCGAAACCAGGACGAGGTCGAGCCAGAGATCACAGAGGATGACGTGCTGCTGCCAGTGGCCGGAATCTTGGATGTACTGGACAACTACTCGTTCTTACGCACCAGCGGCTACCTACCAGGACCCAACGACGTCTACGTTTCCCAGGGTCAGGTAAAGAAGTACGGACTTCGCAAGGGTGACGCTGTGGTCGGCTCCATCAAGCAGCCACGCGAGGGTGAAAACCAGCGTCAGAAGTTCAATGCACTCGTAAAGGTTGAGTCCATCAATGGTCAGAGTCCGGAGGAAGCCGCGACTCGCGTTGAGTTTGGCAAGCTAACTCCGCTCTACCCAGACACTCGCCTTCGCTTAGAGACCGATAACAAGAAGCTCTCGACCAGAATTATCGATCTGGTTGCCCCGATTGGTAAGGGTCAGCGTGGTCTGATTGTCTCGCCTCCAAAGGCTGGAAAGACTCTCGTTCTGCAGGCAATTGCCAACGCGATCTCGACCAACAACCCCGAGGTTCACCTCATGGTGGTTCTGGTTGACGAGCGTCCCGAAGAAGTTACCGATATGCAGCGCACCGTCAAGGGTGAGGTAATTGCCTCCACCTTCGACCGTCCTGCCGATGATCACACCACTGTTGCTGAGCTTGCAATTGAGCGCGCAAAGCGTCTTGTTGAGATGGGTCACGACGTAGTTGTCCTGCTGGACTCGATCACGCGTCTAGGCCGCGCCTACAACCTAAGCGCACCGGCATCGGGTCGAATTCTCTCCGGTGGTGTTGACTCTTCAGCTCTCTACCCTCCAAAGCGTTTCTTTGGAGCAGCCAGAAACATCGAGGACGGCGGTTCGCTAACCATCTTGGCCACAGCGCTCGTCGAGACCGGCAGCAAGATGGACGAGGTCATCTTCGAGGAGTTCAAGGGCACCGGAAACATGGAGCTCAGGCTCTCCCGTCAGCTTGCTGACAAGAGAATCTTCCCTGCGGTTGACATCAACGCCTCCGGCACGCGCCGCGAGGAGATGCTGATGAGCCCTCAGGAGACCAAGATCATCTGGAAGCTCCGCAGGGCACTTGCAGGTCTCGAGCAGCAGCAGGCTCTGGAGCTTGTTCTCTCAAGACTCAAGGACACCGCGAGCAACGTCGAGTTCCTGCTCAAGCTTGAGAAGTCGATGCCGGTACCTACCGAGACTGATTCGGAATAACGTTGCAGGATTCGCTTGCTGGCCTGAGAGCCGAGCACGCGAGTTTGCAAGAGCAGCTCAGCGACTCGGCGGTTCACTCGAACCCTGCCCTGTCTAAAAAGCTGAACCGGCGTTATGCCGAGCTGAGCACCATCTTGGATGCTGATGCTCAGGCGAAGCTGATTGAGCAGGATTTGGCGGCAGCCAAAGAGCTTGCCACTGAAGACGCCAGCTTTGCCGAGGAACTTCCCAAACTCGAGGAGCAACTAGAGGCAGCTCAAGAGCGGCTGATGCGGCTTCTAATCCCAAGAGATCCTGATGATGGCAGAGATGCAATTCTGGAGATCAAGGCCGGCGAGGGTGGTGCCGAATC
>ERZ887849.127-NODE-127-length-78644-cov-62.276922_pt1 | contig 78644 bp, 61 predicted proteins | sample MGYA00521267_ERZ887849 | MGnify/ENA primary metagenome ERZ887849 (study PRJEB32303, sample SAMEA104408601) | aquatic metagenome | biome: Brackish water; feature: Pelagic; material: water | place: Baltic Sea | collected 2014-06-06T16:11:00 | depth 2,863 m ...
GAAACACGTCGCCTTTTTCAACTGCCCATCAAACACAACTTTCTACAGTAACTCCGCTGTAATGCTACCCAAACGTTAATTTCTATGGCCTTAACTGCTTCGGGTGGTGGTGTCTTACATCCTATTTCCAAAACAACGGCGACTGCTTCCAGCCTGTTCTGCTTACCGCAGGATCGGCAATGAAAATAGTATGGCGTGCGTTCCCATCCTGGCATTTGGATTTTTAGAATCTGGCGTTCACAACCGAATTCGCACTCGGCTTGTGTGATGATCCAGCTTGGCTTTCCCATTAGCTTTCAGCCTGCGCCAATTGCTTCGCGGTTTCAACTGAAGTGTGATAGTTGACTGTGGTTGCCAGCGTCAAGCGAAACAGTTGCTCCGCCAACTCAGGCCTGTCTGTCATCATTGTGTGAAAGTCGCTCAGAATTTCAGGTGACATCATCAATGGTCCAATCTCCGCCGCCAAATGCGGAGTGTGGTTAATAACGTCGACCAATTCGTTGAGAGTTGCTTCGGCCTTTTTCTGGATAGCCTGAAGTTGTTCGGGTGTCATGTTCTTTGGCCTGTTCTGATCCGACTTTTAAATTTCAGTGCATTTCCAGGGTCGAAAGAATGTTCACCGAGTCAATGCCTTGTCAAGTCCGCACAGCACGACCTGCTGAAGTAAGACACTGGCCCCGGTCTTGGGCGTTGGGTGCGGTACGAACTTGTCATTGTCAGAAAGTGCCTTGGGGCACTATTTCCCCTCCCGCCAAACGGCATTGTGTAGCACGAACTTTCTTTATGAAACCCGGGACTATTCTAATCGTAGCAAACCTGCCAGTTCGAGAAAGGACCCGGCGAAAAGTCCCTTGCTGCTTAGTTAAAGCAGGTTTCCGTAACTCACCGAATGGAAACAAGTTGTGATTCTGCGTCTGACCGAAAGTGCAGGGCCATCCCTTAAGCTTGGGAAGTTGGCGTATTGCCACTACACCACAGCAGAATTTCGACAATCGAAGACTGTCTTTCGGGACGCTATCCAGTGTTTGCGAAGATTCCAATCGTCGCGTCAACTCACTGCTGAGAAACTACGAAGGGGCGGAGCGCGGGAATTCAGTTTTGGGCCTGGAACCATGTGGCGCGGGGCACAGTATCTCGACAGTCTTCCAGCGAATTTCGCTGACTTGTAACCGCGGAGCACGTCAGATGCGTGGACCGGTTCCTGCCTGCCGATTCAGTCTTCAACACAAATGTAAATTGCTTCAGCGACGAAAATTCGCAGCCAACTTCAAACTATTGCGGGGCGCTGCGCACTGCGATCGATTCAATTTCCAGCTTGAAGGCGCCCGACTTTTTGTCGCCGAGCAATATACCAATGCCGGTGACCTGTTCAGGTTTCAGCCGTTCATTTGCGACCACTCGACCGAAAGAAGTAGCGACAAACTTTGAAAGCGGCACATTAACCTCCGTCCATTCGCCCGTCTTTGTTGGGAATGTGACCCGATAGGAAAATGCTGTACGGCGAGCAGCGGTATAAAGATTGAGAGTGTACTCGCGACCGTCGCCACGAACCTTCATTATGATCGAATCTCCGCTTGCCAGACGCAACGAAGTTTCACGCGAGCGGACAGACGCAAATCCTCCATTGTTGGCCAAAGACAGCGTGCCGAAAAATTCAAGGTTGCGGTCGTTATTGATTTGAAAGCGACCGTCAGAGCGACCACCCATGACACCATCGTTGACTGTCTGCCACTGAAGAGCGGCGTCTGCGTTGCGGAATGTGAACAGAGAACGCGCCTCTGGCAAAGTGTCAGCTGCTGCTATGCGGCCAAGCGACAGAAGTATCAGAATGTTGATTTTGATGTGCATCGACGGTGCTTTCGAATTTACGCGGCTTTAACGATGATCGCCCGTCAGTGTCCGTTTAACTATACGGCGGCAGAAACTGAATCTTTGCCCTGAAGCGTTGCGGAAGGGATGTTGGCCAGTTGAAAACTGTTGCTCATAACAAGTTTGTCGTTAAGAGTGATGCGGCCTTTGAATTCGAACACATCGTTTAATTGATCGACCAGTTCGACGCATGTATGAAGCGTATCACCGGGACGAGCGAAGCCCCGAAATCGGGCACCTCTCACACGCATCAACACACCTAAAGCATATTCATTAAAGAGCGGATCGTGCGTGTTAAATTTTTCCATGGGATTGAAGCGAGCGGCAATCAGAATCCCAGCGGTTTGGGTCGTCATTTCCTGCATCATGGCGCCGGGAAAGATGGAAGCTCCCGGAAAATGGCCTCCCATAAAGAACTCGTCGCCGGTGATTAACGTGGATGTCTGGATCGCTTCGGCTTCAATCCGCCCAATTTCGCTCACCAGCAAATACGGTGAGCGATGATGTAGATAGTCTTCGACATTAGGCAAATTGTGTTGAAAACGCTGTGACATGTCGCATCCGTTATGAAGGGCGCAGGGAATCTCAGTCTAAGTTTAGTAGCTGCTCCCCAATTGGCCACAAAACAGTTGGAGCGATTTTCACTGAATGTGTGATCAACATGCCCTGTCACAACAGAGAGTCCCGTTGTGAAACCCGCAACAAACAATGTACTTTTGGTCGCCGAGAATGTGGCAATGACTAAAACGTTAACGAAATGGCTTTGAGCACCTATCAGCGTTCCATGCGGCACCATCTGTCCAGGCAGAATACAAAATGAACCGGAAAACAGCGAGACTTCTCTCAGGCATCAGTCAACAGTGGAAACGTATGACCATTGCTCGCACGGCCATTCTGGCTGACTTCTCTACCACTTCGAGTATCGACAGCTGAACGGAAAACATATGCCAGACCCAGTCGTCATTGTTGGAGCAGGTTTGTCGGGCCTGACTTGTGCCAAGGAGCTGCATGCGAAAGGCGTGGAGTTCGTTTTGCTGGAAGCATCGGATGCTGTGGGCGGTCGCGTTCGCACTGACGAAGTTGACGGATTTCTGCTGGATCGCGGATTTCAGGTTCTGTTAACCGCCTACCCGGAAGCCGCGCGGCAGCTCAATTATGGATCACTGGATCTGAAGCCGTTCGAACCGGGGTCACTGATTCAGACCAGCGACGGACTTCATTGCCTGGCGGATCCCTGGCGAAAACCGAAACAGGCATTCAGCACGGCCTTCGCGCCTATCGGAGGATTCGCGGACAAACTGCGAATCGGTCGTCTTCGATGGTCGGCCGGCAAAGGAACGACGACGGGCATTTTTGAACGCCCCGATCGAACAACCGAAGCCGAACTGAAACGGCTGGGGTTTTCGGATGACATGGTGGAGAAGTTTCTGCGGCTGTTTCTGGGAGGTGTCTTTCTCGACCGCGAACTCCAGACTTCCTGCCGCATGCTTTACTTCGTGTTTCGTATGTTTAGCGCAGGGGAAACTTCCTTGCCAGCGTCAGGCATGGGCAGCATCTCAAAGCAACTGGCCGACCGCTTGCCGGAAGGTGCCGTTCGCCTGAATGAAGCAGTCAGCGAAGTTGCCGCTGATCGAGTGACTTTGCATTCCGGCGAAGTGATTTCGTGCAGCGATGTTGTTGTGGCGACGGAACAACCAGCGGCCGCGCGGCTGCTGCCAGAACTGGCTTCTCAAAGGTCGCCCCGATCCGTTCACTGTGTTTACTTTTCTGCTCCGGAATCTCCGGTTCGGCAACGTATGTTGGTTTTGAACGGGATGGGGACCGGACTCGTCAACAACCTTTGTGTACCCAGCGAGATTTCGTCGGCATATGCACCCGATGGTCGTGCGCTGATTTCCGCAACTGTGTTGAACGCTGAATCTGTGTTGAACGCTGAAAGTGTCGGCGACGATTTACACAAAGCTGTCGCTCAGGAAATGCGAGGTTGGTTTGGCGATTCCGTAAACTCGTGGTCTCACCTTCGCACGTACAACATTCCCTATGCACTGCCGAATCAGACTTCGCCGGCGTTCGATCCTGCCAGACAATCGGCCAAACTTCGAGATCACGTGTACATATGCGGCGACTATCGAACCAACGGTTCAATCAACGGAGCGATGGAATCAGGAAGGATGGTCGCGGAAGCAATTCTTAAAGAAGCTTAGCTGTGTAGACCACGAATCCTCATGTCTAAAAGAGCAGCAACAGACTTTACAGCGAATCTCGCTGACTTGTGGCCGCGTAGAACGTAGTACGAAATATCCAAGGCCGATTGCCACGAGCCAGGACCGTCCACAACAAGAAGCAAACTGCACCAGCGATCCGTTAGCTGCTGTCGGCAGCGCGGCGAACGAGTGATTTCAATGTCGGTGAATCTGTCAGAAATTTGCCCATCGCGCAAATCGAGAATGAATCGTCGGAAGATGTTGCGGTATCGACAACTGCAGACTGTGAGTTTGCTGAAGGAACGATCAGAAAAACAAATCGCTAAAGACACCGACTATGCAAATCATCGGCAACAAATACACAGAGAAAGATCTTCGCGATCATCTTACTGAGCTCGGCTACTTTGGTCGCTCAGCGAAGTTTCTGAAGCTGGAGTTAAAAGCCATCGAACGTCCTGGTTGGGTGCAGGTATTTGAATTTCATGTTCAGGCCAAGAAGCAGGATGGAGACTGGGAACAGCAGTTCGGACTTTGTCGCAGCGACGAACGCAATAACACTTTCGAAGTGCAACTATTCAGCAGTCAGGATCGTTACCTGCAGGCGTTTCGTCGCGAATCCGAAGACATGATTACTCACGAACGCGGCCCTCGCCATTGGAGCTTTGGACCACTTATGGCTGTGTTTGCGTTGGCAATCATCACGGCTATTGTTGGAGCCATTGTCACTTCAGCTGCGACCGCGCCGTAGCGGCGACCTCATTGTTGTGGGTTTCCAAAGTCGTTAGCTGTTCAGTGACCAAAACCCATAATTCAACACAGCTGCGAAGCTAACCCACGCAAGGTACGGCACAAGCAGCATCGAAGCGGTTCTTGAGTGGCGGCGGAACAACACGATCGTCCACAAGATTGCCAGCCAAAGAAAACCGATCTCAACAAGTGCCCAGCCGGGATTGTGCAGGCCGAAGAAAATCGCCGACCATGCCGCGTTAAGAAGCAACTGAAACACAAAGGCCATAAACGCGGCGGTTTTAGAAACCGCTGCCGGCGACTTCCAGACCATCCAGCCGGACACCGCTATCATCAGATACAATACTGTCCACACAGGCCCGAACAGCCAATTGGGCGGAGCAAAGCCTGGGCGATTCAGCGAAGCAAACCATTCATCAGGTGGGAAAAGTCCTCCCGTAGCAGCCACAGCAAAGCACACCACTATAAAAAATGCCAAGGCAACATAGTGGTTCTTACCGGAATGCGACTGTGTTGTTGAAGATGAGGCGTTTGCTGTCATTGTTGCTTTTTGAATCCCGCTAAATGGCCAACCAGACCTGTATGATATGCTTCGGTAACCGGTTCGTGAATGACTGACTGACTCTTTGACTGAAACTACGAAGCAGTTAACCGGCATAGTGAATTTGAAACGGCACCGAAATATCGCCGGATGAGCAGAATCCGCTTAATTTGATCAACTGCGGTTTTAAGCAGACGTTATCAAGGTAAGGACATTGGCAACTGCATTCTGCGATACATGTCATCGCCGTGATGGAGGTGCAAACCACCATCCTTGTCGTTGGGGATGCGTGATTTCCTGCTGGACGAAAACGCGATGGTAACGAATGCGGCAGACTTTAGAGCAATTTACATATTGTTGTGGACGGTTCTGGCTCGTGGGCAACCGCCCACATAGTCCAATGCGCGTTCTCCGCGGCCACAAGTCAGCGAAAATCGCTGTAAGGCTGCCATGCAGCGGAGTTCCCGTTAAACCAGTTCCGCAACGATGCCGTCACTGTCGGCGAACCTGTTGCCGGCAACACCGAGTTGTTGAAGCATCGTCGCGAACACGTTGGCTAGCGGCGAATCTTCTTTTGCAACATCAACCTGCCACGGCTCCCGACCGCCATCCCAAGCGCCGCCTTGAGGGTTAGCTCCGGCGTTGTTGAGATATTGTCCATGTTTGAAGCCCATATTCTTTCCACCAGCCAGAACCAGAGGGTAATTGCGAGACAGGTGGAATGCACTTGACGCTGACCCAAACAGCAGCAAACTGTTGTCCAGCATCGAACCTGCAGCAGCAGGCTCAGGTGTTTCCCTAAGCCTTGTGATAAAGCGAGCGAATTCTTCGTTCAGAAACTGGCAATACGTTCCGAATCTTTTCCAGCCATCCGGATTTTTGGTTTCGTGAGACAATGAATGAGCCAACGTCAGCCCGACGGCTCGGGCAAGATGATCGCTGATGCCAAAACCGTTTTCTCGTCCAATTTGGTACGTCGCTACACGAGTTGAATCTGTTTTGAAAGCCAGATACATCAGCTCAAACATCGTCTGCAAATATTCTCTTGGATCGTCGGGCGTGATTTCCAGATTCAGGTGATCGGAAGCTAAGGTTGGCAGCGGCATGTTGATCCAGTGTCTTGCTTTTTCTACCTTGATTTCCGCTTCACGCACTGAGTCGAGGTATTCGTCCAAACTGGATTGATCGTTTGATGAAAGCTTCTTTCTTAGCGATGTCGCATCAGCCAGCATGTCGTCCAGCGCACTCTTGCTGAGTGCAAGCTGGCGCGACGCGTTGTTGGTGCTTTTTACGAACAGCATGTCGAAGACTCGCTTCGGACGATGTTCTGCCGGGATGGCTCGCCCATTACGATTGAATGAAATCGTGTGGGTCCCGCGAGGCGTTCCGGTGCCACCGTCGGTCGACATGACCAGCGACGCAAACCGAGTTTGGTCGCCAATGTGTGCGGCGTAAACCTGATCCAGTGAAACCGTGTTGGCATATGGGCCGCTTTGGCCCGTTGGTGCGGCTGTGAGAAACTGGTCTGCATTGGAGTGACCGTGAACCTTCCGCGACGCCGCATGAGAGAATCCGGAAAGTACAGTGAGGTCTTCTCGCACAGGCTCAAATGGTTCGCCGCATTTGGAAAATGTAAATTCTTTGCCATTTCCGTGAGGAAACCAGGACCAATCTTTGTGAGCTGGATCTTCCGGTAATGGCATCGGCACACCGTCCGGAAAATAGATACACGCAAGGCGTTTAATGGCTGTCGAACCGTCGGCGGCAAACGCTGACATTGTTGATAACGACTCAAACAACGGCAAAGCCAGTGCCACGCCTGAGCCTCGAAGAAAGCGTCGTCGATCCAGTGAGTTCAGGTTCATGTTTGTTCTGCCGGATTGGGTTTGTTTTTAGCCGAAAGTCGTGCGAATATTGAACTGTCCGCACGAAGGTCGCGATGCAGTTTTGTTACTGAACGCTCCGTGTGGTTTGAAATAATTCGCTGGTCACAATTGATTGAATCATCGTTGCCAGGCCGTCTCCCTGTTGACGAACATCGGCTGCAATATTATCGATACTGGCGCGATCACTAAAGGTAAGTGGGCGCCCGAGTGCATAGGTTGAAATCTTGTGCACCATTGATCGCACAAATTGATCCTGTCGATTTTTCAGCAGGAAACGCTTTAGCCCATCCATCCCATCCAGTGGTTGATTGTTGAACAACAAACTGGATGCATCAACAGGTTTTCCATTAATCTGATTTCGCCAGCGCCCAAGCGCATCATAGTTTTCGAAAGCGATGCCCCAGGGATCGATTTTTGCGTGGCAGGAAATGCAGGCAGCGTGGTTGCGGTGGTCTTCGATGCGTTCTTTCAGTGTCATCTTTGCAATTTCCGGATCGGCAAGATCAATCTCCGGCACAGCTGGCGGTGGCGGAGGAGGTGGATCGTTGAGCAGGCTTTCCAGTAACCAGACTCCTCGCTTTAGCGGGTGCGAATCCGTACCATTGGAATTCATTGCCAGCAGGCCAGCCTGAGTTAACAAGCCGCCCCTTTGGTGACTGGCATCCAGTTGAACCGGGCGAAAATGATTGCCACGAACATCCGGCAATCCGTAATGCAGCGCCAGGCGTTCGTTGGCCATCGTGTAGTCTGCATGAATAAAGTCTAAAACGCTGTTGTCGTTACGAAGGACCTCGTGAAAGAATTCGATCGGCTCCTGTTGCATCGCTTCTTTCAATGGAATGTCCAGCTGTTTGTTCAACGCCAGAAAGTCCAGCAACTGCATATCCAGCCACTGGTGAACAAAGTGCCCGGCAAAGCGTTTTGATCGCGCATCAGCCAGCATTCGCTTGACCTGGACTGTCAGGACGTCGGTTCGGTTTAGCTCGCCATTTTGCGCCAATCGTAACAGCTCGTCGTCGGGAATACTGCACCACAGGAACATTGACAATCTTGTCGCGAGTTCAAACTGTGACAGTCGGTGCTGCAGTTGGGGCTGCGACGAAACCAATGAACCTGTTGCGGCGGCAGAAATGCCTGAGGCTTCCGGTGGAGTGGTGGCCGCCAGTGCATCGTTGCCATCGGTTCGGGCGGCTACGGGCTCCAAAGCTTCATTAGTCACGTACAGGAAATTGGGAGAGGAAAGCACAACTGCAAGTACCTCCACCATCGCTTCTTCCAGGCTGTCACATTCTTTCCGCATGATATGGAAAAGGTCCAGTTTCTTTGCGAGGTCTTCTTCACCGATCGTTCGTCGCCACGCCTTTTGCATGAAAGCGTTCAGCACCTGTTTCGCATAGGCTGTTTCATCAGTGCGGATGGCACTGTCGATGAAAATGTTAGTGTGCGACTGCGGCGGCCACTCATCGAAGACTGGGGCCGTCACTTCGACGTAGTCGATTTGTATGTCTCCGTGCTCACCCTGTGGCGCCGAACTGTTGATGAATCGAATGTATTCGGAAGGACTGGGCAGGCCGCCCATCGTTGCTAAGTTGCGGAAAGAATTGCGTGGGTAGATTTCGCCCAGCGGAACGTTCCATTCATAAAACTGCGGTGCGTCAGACGTTGCTTCGATGGGCGTGTCCCCAGCACTGACTTGCATCACCGCCTTGCCTTCGTTGCTGGCCTGAAAACCGAAATGCAACTGTAAACTGGGAATGCGATTGTCTTCCGTTGTTGACCGAGACGCGCGAATGCGTACTCGCATGTTGCCTTCGTTCGGAATTTGATCCCCAAGTTCCACGGTCAGGTATTGATTGCGTCCGGAAGGTATCACGGCAACGTGATCGAATGTCTCCGGGATGTCTGGCTGAGTTTCGATGGGAGCAAATGCGTACTTCGCTCCACCGTACGACCAGTTTGCTCGTGCTGTGTCCCCACTTGACAGCTCGCGGTAATAAGTGCGATCGTAGTTCTGCTTAAAGCTGGCAAGCAGATTGTCGACTTCCTGCTTTTGCTTTACCGGATCGTCTTTGAGTTTTTCCTTCAGGTCCTGCACTTGCTTTGCGCGATCCTGCCACTCTCGATCAGCAGCTTCTTTCATGCAGATCTGCCAATGAACGACTGGCGGTTGTGGACCTTGCACGATCGCTCGTAACAGCGCTTTGCGAGCAAGCTGGCGATAGGTTTCCAGCTGGGCCACGGACATATGCAGGATTTCTGAACTGTTTTGAAACCCATCCTCGGAATGGGCGTCCGGCGGAAGGTCTTTGGCGAAGTCAAAAGGAAGGCCAAGAATATCCTGCATGGCGTAATTATATTCGTAGCGAGTCATTCGACGGAACGAAGTATGACCTCCGGTCGCTCGCCGAAACGTGGAAGCCAGCTGGATCTCATTCGATAGCCAGTCAACAACTTTTGCGCGATCTTCGTCGTTGAATTCGCCTGCTTCCGTTGGAGGCATTTCTCCGTTGCTAAGAACCGCCTGAACCTCCAGCCACCATTCGACGTCTTTGCCGTGAAGCAGGTCAGCATCCAGTGTGTCGATGCGAATATTGCCCTCTTGCGTCTCGGGACCGTGGCACTGCACGCACGCCTGAATCAGAACGGGCCGGATGTCTTTTTGGAACGCCTTCAGGTTAGGCTGCGGAGTCTTCGTTGTGGCAGGAACGGTTTGGGAATGACGTTGAACGTACTTTGATCGGTGAATGCCTTCCAACTTCAATTGTTGCAACGTGGGACGTGGCTGTTCGGTGCCACCAGTAGCATGCTGACCTTTCGCCAGGCCACCTGTTACGCAACACGCGACGCAGAAGCACATGATTGATCGGTAGTTCATTTCATCCGGCCCGTCTGATTTCTGTGACACGCAGTGTCGTCTGTCCGTAATGCGCGCCATATGCACAGCAAGCAGTATAGTCGGTTTCACAACCGATCCTAATACGGAAACAGCTTCGTAAACACTGATTGTTCAGCACCGCATTATTGGCATTTTGAATTACTTGCCGCACCTTAAACCCACAAGGGCTTCGCCCAACGCCGTGAAGAGTTTTGGAAATCAAAAACACTGTTCGAACTGGAGAAGAGGCAGTCATGCCGAATGGGCTTCAGTCACGAAGTGACGTTAGGTAGTAGCCACGGGCGCGAGCCCGTGGTTTGTAAAAAGTCAGACGGAAAGTCCCGAAGGGACGATAGGCGTATCATTTCGCGTTGTTGCCTGTCGTCCCTTCAGGACTGAAAACGACTGTCGAATGCTGTTCCACGGGCTCGCGCCCGTGGCGATCACCTACCGTCACTTCGTGACTTAACTGCATCCAAACTCCAGCCTGCGAACTTTCGCTTTATCTCACTGTTTTCCCACTCAAAAATCCCTTCATGGCGTTGGGCTTCGCCCTTGACCCTGTGGCGTGGTTAGCGGCAAAACGTGGAAAGTTCCAGTCGCCGAGCCGCTCCGTTGTCGCTACGGACAACATTCGCGCACTGTGCTTGAGGTCCTGCCATGACGTCCCGAACTGCACTATTGATCTGGGACACTGGCAAACGTTTGAAGGTGTTTGGTGTTCGCTGTTGACAAATATCCAAAGGCCAGGTTTCCAGCAGGATTCCTTTTTTAAACTCGAATAACGCACAGCAGAATGATTCGCGAATCAGAGAAGTAGCGTGTCTACTCTGGTTCAGAAAAGTCTGGGCGTTTATTGTCCGTGGATCCGTTTCGTGGTTACCAGTTATAAGGTACATACATGTCCAGTCCCAACTATGTCGGTCGTCGAAATAAACTAGCCAAGGCACTGAAGGAAGCTGGAGTTGATTCGATTCTTGTCTCGGGCGTTTCCAACGTTCGCTACCTTACGGGATTCACGGGCGATTCTACCTGGCTGTTTTTAAGCAAAACAGACACCATTCTGATCAGCGACAGTCGCTATACGACTCAACTTAAAAACGAATGTGGCGAACTGAAAGTCGATATTCGAGATGCCAAGCGGCCGATGTCCGTTGCCGTGGCGGATGTTGTTAAAAAATCGAAAGCCAGAAATGTGGGTTTCGAATCTGACCACTTGACGGTTGCTCAGCACCAGAATCTGTCAGAAAAGATCGAAACGGCCACACTTGTGCCCACCAGCGGGCTGACAGAGCGTTTGCGAGAAATCAAAGACAGCTGGGAACTGGAACAAATTAAGGAAGCCGTGCGACTTGCGGAACGAGGCATCGCGGTCGTTAGAAGCAGCCTGCGACCGAACCAGACAGAACGAGACGTCCGCTACACGCTGGAAGCGGCTATGCGAAGCTTCGGTGCGACGGGGCCGGGTTTTGAACCGATTGTGGGAGTCGGCCCAACAGCCGCGCTGCCGCATGCTCACGCGGGAGACCTGCTGGTGAGCGACTCTCCTGTGCTGCTGGTTGATTGGGGAGCGGAAACGCGTTCGGGATACCGCAGCGACCTGACGCGAGTCTTCTTCACGGGCAAAATCACCAAACAGATGGAAACGGTCTACCGCACCGTCCTGAAAGCTCACCAGGCCGCCATTGCGGCCATTAAGCCGGGCGTCGAATGCCGCGTGGTTGACGGAATTGCTCGAAAAATCATCGCGGACGCCGGTTTCGACAAGTATTTCGGCCACGGGTTGGGGCACGGTTTTGGGCTGGATATTCACGAATCGGTGCGAATGAGCCCCATTTCAGAGCAGGTTTTCGAAACAGGGATGGTTGTGACCGTCGAACCGGGAATTTATTTGCCGGGCAAGTTTGGTGTAAGAATCGAAGATGATATCCTGGTAACAAATGACGGTCACGAAGTTTTGTCCTCCGTTCCTCGCGAATTCGACGATGCAGTCGTCGAATTCCTTGCATAAACGCTGATTTCTCGTGAAAGTGTGCGACTTTAGAGCGGCTGCGAAGTTTCGAGAAGTCGGCCGTTCATAGATTGATCCTTTCCCTTAAGCGTTTGCTGTCTGCTGTTTGTGCGACTTCTTTGCCCCAACGCGGGAGTCAGGAATTGACGCTCAAGTCATTTCCTTACAGACACTTTGGGTTAGGATGCGTGATAGAACGGGCACGGACTGAACATCGTGCCTCAATGTAAATGGCTTCAACGACGAATTCTGCCGACCTTGAAGTCGGCCCAATTTCACCGATAGATAATATTTGCGAGCCGAAACAGCTCGACCGGGGATAACGACATGGCAAAACCTTCAGAAGGCGAAGGCACTTTCGATTTGGAGCGATTCCGCAAGCTTCTTCAGCTAATGGAAAAGTACGGCGTCACAGAAGCCAACCTGCAAAAAGCGGGCGAGTCCTGGAAGGTTCGCCGGGGACCAAAGCACGTAGCGATGTCTCCAGAAATGACTTACGCGCCTCAGCCGGTTGCCAGCGTTGCTCCTGTTGCAGCCACTGCAGCACCGACCGCCGACGTTGCCGCCGCACCGATTCCCAAGGGAATGACAATTGATTCGCCGACTGTGGGCACGTTCTATTCGTCGCCAACACCGGAAGATCCAGCGTTTGCTCCCGTCGGAACAGTTGTTCAGCCAGACACCATTGTCTGCATCATCGAAGCGATGAAGGTATTTAATAACATCCCTGCGGAAAAATCCGGACGGATCGTGGAAATGCTTGTTGAGAACGGTGACGCCGTAGAATTCGGTCAACCGCTGTTTCGCATCGAACCAGCTTAAGGCCTGACTTACGATGATGATCGCACGGTGCGCCCGTCATCTGCAAATACTGAGCGGACGCTTGACCAGAGTGTAAGCGTTCTGCTTCAGCCTGTTCGGCGAAGAAAAAGTTCTTAACGCTCGTTTTCCGACGGAAGACTTCATTCATGTTCCAACGCATTTTGGTCGCCAACCGTGGCGAGATTGCTCTGCGAATTATTCGCGCCTGTCGTGAACTTGGCATCGAGTCCGTTGCCGTGTTTAGCGAAGCCGATCGTGGCGCTCATTATCTTGAACTCGCCAACGAAGCTTATTGCATCGGACCGGCAGCCGCTTCGGACAGCTATCTGCTGATCAATCGACTGATCAGTGTTGCAGAAATCGGCAATGTCCAGGCCGTTCATCCAGGCTATGGTTTTCTGGCCGAAAACGCTCACTTCGCCAAAGTGTGTCGTGAATGCAAAATTGAATTCATCGGCCCGCCTCATCAGGCGATGTCTGAACTGGGCGACAAAGTCAGCGCCCGAGCAATCGCGATGGCGGCCGGAGTTCCCTGTGTGCCGGGCAGCAATGGGCTGGTTACCGATGTAAGCGAGGCGGTTCGAGTCGCCAACGAAATCGGCTATCCGGTTTTGATCAAGGCCACAGCGGGCGGCGGCGGCAAAGGTATGCGAGTCGCTGGTAACGATGTATCTTTGAAGGCCGGCCTGAAAGCAGCGTCAGCCGAAGCAGAAGCGGCGTTTAACAACGCTGGCGTGTACCTGGAAAAGTTCATCGAACGCCCCCGGCATATTGAAGTTCAGATTCTGGCTGACTCCCACGGTAACGCTGTGCACTTGTGGGAACGCGATTGTTCGATGCAACGTAAGCATCAGAAACTGATCGAAGAAAGCCCGGCCAAAAACCTGCCGCCCGAAGTTCGAGAGAACATCTGTAATTCTGCCGTTCAGCTGATCAAGCAGGCTGGATATCAGAACGCAGGCACGGTCGAATTCATCGTTGATAAAAACTTCAACTTCTACTTTATCGAAGTGAATGCTCGAATTCAGGTTGAACACCCGGTCACCGAAATGGTCACCGGTATCGACCTGATCAAACAGCAGATTCTCATTGCCGCCGGTCTGCCGCTGCCGTTCACGCAGGACCAGATTCCGTGCAATGGTTCAGCCATTGAACTGCGAGTCAACGCTGAAGACCCTGATAACGAATTCCGCGGCAGTCCAGGCAAGATCACAAAACTTCGATTGCCGGGCGGACTGGGTGTGCGATTCGATTCTCACGTACACGAAGGCTATACAATCAGCCCGTATTACGATTCCATGATCGGCAAGCTGATTGTTCACCGTCCGACTCGCGAAGAATCCATCGCGTGCATGAAACGCTGCCTGCGAGAATTTACCGTCGAAGGCGTTAAGACAACTCTGCCACTGGCAAAGAAAATGTTCAACAATGCCGACTTCGTGGAAGGCACTGTGGACACGACATTTGTTGAACGCACCTGGTAACGCAAAAAGTCAATTAACGTGTCGGAAACTCCGGAAGCTCGTATTTCTGATTTACCTTTGAGCCAAAGTTAGGCTCGGCAGCAACAGGCATTACGCACAGATCGCAAGCTTGCCGGTGGATCAGAGACTCTGCAGCAGATCGCAACTACCCTGCGTACGCTGCAAAATTAAATCGTAAATCCAACTCAATTAGTGGAAGCCAAGCATATGTCTCACGGTATCAAAAAAGTTGCTCTTCTGTTTTCCGGCGGCCCGGCTCCAGGAGCCAACTCGGTTATTTCCACTTGTGCGATTTCCTGCCTGAACCACGGCGTTGAAGTGGTCGGAATTAAGTACGGCTATTCCAACCTGATTGACTTCACGCCAGACAAGCCACTGGAAGAAGGCAAGCATTACATCGCGCTGAAGGAACAAATGCTGCGAAAGACTCGCAGCAAAGAAGGTATCATCATTGGTACCGCTCGAGCAAATCCAGGCAAGCATGTGAGTGCTCCGGAACACATGCAGGAAGAAGAACGAATTGCTCCTCTGCGTCGCACCTACGAAGCACTGCGATCAATTGGCGTGGACGCACTGGTTTCAATCGGTGGCGACGACACACTAAAAACGGCCAACAAATTTAAACTGTTTCAGGATAGCCTGCCTGAAGGTAGTCACAAAATTCCTGTCGTTCACGTTCCCAAGACCATCGACAACGACTACGCCGGAATTGACTTTACCTTCGGTTACTTCACGGCCGTGGAGACTCTGGGAACAGAAATTCGCAACCTGCACGCCGACGCAGAAGCTGGTCGAGCTTACTTTATGGTTGAAAGCATGGGACGCAGTGCGGGCTGGTTGGCCTATGGTGCGGCAATTTCCGGTGAAGCCAATATGGTGATCAGCGTTGAAGACATTTCCGGCGATCGATTAGCTCCGGAATCAACGCCGACTCGCAAGATCATGAACATCGACAAAGTCGTCAAAGACATTGTCCGCATGATGCGATATCGACAGGAATCACAGGGCAAGGAATACGGCGTTGTTGTTTTGGCAGAAGGTTTGGCGGAATACCTTTCAGATGATGTTTTGAAAGACATTCCTCGCGACGACCACGGACATATTTCTGTGTCTCAGGTTGACCTTGGAAAAATGTTCGCCAAGCGAGTCGCCGCGGAATTCGAAAAGCAAACAGGCAGCAAACGCAAAGTGACCGGCCTGCAACTGGGATACGAATCACGTTGTGCACGTCCTCAGGCATTCGATGTCATGCTGGGCAGCCAGTTGGGCGTCGGAGCGTACCGAGCACTCTGCGAACAACAGCTGAATGGCGTGATGGTGTCGGTGACCGGACAACTGGATCTGCACTACGTGCCGTTTGAAAAGTTGGTTGACCCCAAAACCCTGGTCACCGTCGTTCGCTTTATCCCACCAGGCGGCGACTTCCACAAACTGGCTCGATTCCTTGAAACACACGTCAAGGACTAAGCGTTTCAAGCGGCTCCAAAACAAGATTTCACAATCAAACCGTGAATGCATAAACGAAACGAAGCCCAGCCTTTTATTAAGGCTGGGCTTTTTCTTGCGCCATTGATCAGTTGAAATTGCCTTGATTGCCAAACCGCGTTACGGCAGAGCGACCGTTCGCAGGTTTTGGTGGCCGTCTTTTTCGACCAGCAGCACGGCGTGAGTGTCATTCAGCTTGTCCATCTGAATGACGCCGGTCATTGTTTCAACCGTGTCGTAAGACTGACCAGCAGCACCGCCTCCGCGAACGGGTTCGGTCAGGCCTTTGTTGTCACTTAGCCCTGATGTTGTAATCTTCATCACGCCGCGAGCACTGTTGCTAAGCAGCAGATAATTGCCACCGTCTTTGGTATAGCTGAACATATCCAATGGCTGGTTGCGATTTCCCAGTTCAGCCACTGTTGTGCCTTTGATGCGGTCCGCAGCTGATTCCAGTTCTTTCATAGGAATCTTCACCAGAGGAGTGCAGACATAAGCCGCCAACAGGTTTGGTTCGCCATCAATCATCAGCGGAACAAAAGTTCTCATGGCAGCATAGTCTTCTTCTTTGCCGTGAGCTGCGTGATAAATCTGCACGCCAACACCCTGGTCAGCCGTCGCAAACGGAAAACTAAGTTCACGAACGCTGGACGCCGTTGAAGCATTTCGTAGCCCGGAAATCAGCAGCTTGCCTTCAAAGAAAGCCAGGTCTGTAATGGCATCCTTGCGATTGTTTTTCGCACGACGACCTTCGCCCGTAACTTTATCTTCGGGAGCTCCCGCCAGATTCGCCTTGGCAAACAGCACGTCTGTCATTGACAATTGAGTGATTTTGCCGGCGCCATCAATCTTCAGCAAAGCTGGTTTGTCGTTGGCCGTGGCGGACACAAACACGTTGCCAGTGGCTGGGCTAACGGCAATGTCGTTGATGGTCGCGTTGCCGCCCACCAAGCTGCCAATTTTGTCGACAACATCTTCCACATTGATGTTGGACTTCGATGGATCGCCTGTTGTGTCGCCTGTCGCAATGGCGAATACCGCTGCAGACTTCGTATCACCAACAAACAAAACGTCTTCCGGACCAAAGGTCAGCGAACCTGCCGACTTCATATCCGGAGTTCCTCGTTCCAAACCCCATTGATCAGCAGCGTTTGCACTCGCACAACAGACCACCGCCAATACAACATAATCCAATAATTTTCTCATAGCCGATCCCTTTATTTGTTCAAACCAAACAGCTGCAGGCAATTTGTGAATCCACATAATGGCCACGATGACAAAGATCGCGCAGAAGCTCAAGTGATGCTGACGGGATCTCACCAGCGATGAGTCTTTTCGCGCGACGAAGTAGTGTTTTGCAAAACAGAGCGGAATTGCTTCATCAAAGCGATGCATGTTGTTTTGCTTTTGGCCGAATTTCCAGTTCACCTCAAACAAAGCTACACTTCTGATCGATTAGTCATTGCACGCAGGACGTCAGGTTAACTGAACCATTGCCGCGCCAGAAGCTAAGTGGAAATCATTTGCTCCGTAGGCACAAACTCTTAACAGGACTCTGCGGTCCAATCGGGAAAAGATCATGGTTGAACCAAACGAACTCAAACCCAACACACTTTTCATTCAGGTATCAGGAGCTGGCCTGCCAGAGGTGGATGGGCTGTTCGTTCCTTCAACCGCACCACCGGCGGAATCCGAATCGGGAACCGTTTCGACTGCGGGTTACTGGAACGGGAAAATGGCCTGGGATCGCGCCGATGGAAAGTCGGCCCGCAGTCCCGCTCTTTCGTACTCCAACAGCTACAAATCGTGGAGAATCTGCCGGCTGGACGGCCACCTGGCTTATGACAACACGTGCGACGACGAACTGCCGCCCACAGACACAGAATGGCACGTCTATAAGAAAGGTGTGGCACCGGCTCCCAAGGTACAGCTGCATTATTTCGACCCCAGACTGCCATGCCCCGCCCCCAATGTTGTATTCGTTATCGGTGGTCCAGGCAGCGGCAAAGGAACCATGTGCGAACTTGCCGAATCGCAGCTTGGATGGACTCATTTATCTGCAGGCGACCTGCTTCGCAAAGAACGAGAAGCTGGTGGCCCAACAGCCGCTGTCATTGAAGAATGTCTGGCCGCCGGAAAACTGGTCCCCAACGACATTGTTGTATCGTTGTTGAAAAGCACGATGGAAAAAGTCACCAGAACAACCGGAAAGAACAATTTTCTGATTGATGGATTCCCTCGCTCCCTATCCAACCTCGACGCCTGGTACGCGACCTTTGATACGGCCACTGAACTGCCGAAAATGTTGTATTTCGAATGCCCATATGCTGTTCTGGAAAAACGCATTCTGGGTCGAGCAAAATATACGGGTCGAAGCGACGACAACGTGGAAAGCGTGAAGCTTAGATTTGATACATTTAAAGCGGAAACTCTGCCGACGGTCGAACTATTCAAGACCAGGAACAAATGCGTGGAGATCGACACCAGCCAAAATCGCCAGGCGGTTTACGCTTTGGTCGCCGACAATCTCGCTGAGTACACGGATCAGGAACTCGCCGCAAAACCGCTGACCGAAAGAGCTGAAATGCTGCTGGGCCTCAGACCATTTCCCAACAAGTAATTTGACCACTGCCGCGTGACGACGACAGTTCTTGCCCGTGGATGCGAATCAAACAAACGCGGTACCGCCGCCACTCCGCATCTGTCTTGAACAAAGATTTGAAGTCCGAATCGTACCTCGCGGACATCAAATTCTAAATTGTTATGTGACCGTCCGCCCCAACAGGTGGCAGGTTCCTTTGGCATGATCGAAGTCGGATTGACGAAGGAATGGCCAGACATCGTAGTCGCCAGAATCACGGAACGATTTCCATTGAGGTTCAAGCATTTTGGGCCATGATCGCCAAAACCAAATCGAACCAACCAAGGTTAGCAGACCGCCAACAAAGAGCGGTGCACCGAATTGCATATCGCCAGACAATGTCAGTGGCGTTCCAACGAGTAAAAACGCGATACCGGCCGGAATGCCCAAGAATGCCAAGCCAGAGAACATTCGCAATCCGGGCTCATCCGGGAAAGCTGGCCATTCGTATTCAAGGCCTGATCGAAGGAAAAGCACAGCGCGCGTGCAGGTGCATTTTGTATCGGCGTCAAGTGCGTGACGACCACGCAACCGCATCGGGAAAAGCAAGTCAGACGAGTATAGCGAGTAGCAAAATCCGGCGATTTCGCGGACTGCGCGATCGTCCGACGAGTCGTAATGCTCATAGTACGCGTCGTCGAAGTCATCGTTCGTCATGCGACCCGTGACGAGCCGACGAACGTCCTGCGACAGCGAAGCGCGAAGGTCGGAATCAACCATTGGCTAGGTCACATAACGGAAGGTTTTTACGACACCGCCCAGAACGAAGCGAGCGATGTCTGAACTACGAGAAATTGTACCAAGGCCAGCCCGCGCGGCCAAACGCGGAAGGTGTGCCCGAAGGGCCCTTGCGCAAAACCATGTTACGCGACCGTCGCGATTAGTGAAGAGTCGCCAGTTCTACGAATCTGTCGATTGGGTCGGTGGCGGTGAACCGTTTGACGTCGATGTCGGTGAAAAGACCAATGTTATAGACCGATTGTTCGTACCACCAGCGCCCAGAATCAATGCAAGTGTATCGACCGTTGTATTGGATTTGGCCCCATTCACCGTCGGACAGTGAGAATGCGTCGATGCCGTAAACGGTATTGCCAAATTCGTCGGTATAGAGGCGGTCAGCGATTGCCGCATTCAACTGGTCGCGGATGTGGACAACGGAAACGCCATCTGACGCGGGGCGGATCGTGAGATCACGAAGCGGCAGTTCCGCAATTGTGTCAAAACGTGTGACACCGTCAGAGGGAACGAAATCGTCGCGTTCCCAGAACCGAACGGTATGAAGCGTGATTGGTGCGGCGAACGATTCGAGTGGTAGATGTGACGCAAGCGGGAGTTCGGCACGCGTCACAGCACCGTCACCACCACGGGACGCTTTGGTCCAGCGAGAGTGCAGCAGTTGAATCACAAGACGGCTCGAATTCATGATTCACTGAGGTCGCGTAACATGGTGATTGTTGTCTGACAAGGTGTCGCAGAAACGGGACGGCGACTTTCGGCAGTTAGATTAGTGGTTTTCGGTAGAATTTCCACCGGCGAATGTTTTGGTTCAAAGAATACTGCGTAGCGCAGGTTGCCTGCAATCGCCGAGGCGAGCGGTAGGGCGTCAGCCCTCCGAGTGTGACAGCACCCGTTTCAGTATTCTCAAACAGAGCATGGACCATGTGATCAGCGCACACAACAAACGTCTTAACGAAAACCTGACACCACGATGGCACTCGGAGGGCTGACGCCCTGCCGCTCGCATGGTGCTGATTAAATGGATGGCCCTGACAGTCGCTCAGCACCACAATCGGATGCGTTGTTGCAGTGATTCCGGAACGCGAGTTCTGATGGCGTGCAGCGCCTGGCTTTCGTGAGTTCGTGTGCTTAGATGACTAAGTATGATCAATTCATTTTCGAACTTGTCAGCTCGTGCAAGGATGTCGTCCAGGTGCATATGACCGAACTTATGAATCTTTTCCTTCCGGTGGTCCGGATGAAAGAAAGTCATTTCTGTAATCAGCACCTGAGCTTTCATGACGTCCGGGTGATTGTCTAAACCCGCGGGCGCGGTGTCTCCTGTGAAGCTCACAAGTGGCGTCAGAGTTTCCTGAGTCACCTCAGTGCCGTTCATTCGCAGGTCGCGAATTTCGGTGCCGGATAGTCCCACCAGTTCGGGTTTCAGTTTCTTGCGGCAGTCGTACACGATATAGCCGACGGAAGGCACTGTGTGCTTTGTCGCGTAGACTCGCACTTTGTGTTCTCTTGACAGTTCAATCATGTCGCCATCTTTGACGGGCACAAGTTCGCACACCATGCGACCTCGATCCAGCCGCTGCCATGCTCGCAACAGCTTTTCGACGTTTTCGATCACTTCTTCCGGAAGGTAAATCGTGGGTGGCTCCATCTTCATCATTCGTCGGCGAGCAACGTAAACTGGCAACGCGGCCAGATGATCAAGGTGAGCGTGCGAAACGAAAAACGTCTGAGTCCCCATGAAGCTCCACGGGCTGCCGCCAAGTTCGAAGCCAAGCTTCAGTTCCGGAATACGCCAATAGCTCTGCACGGCTGCTCGAGAATAGCCTTCGATGGTTAGAGCTTTGTGCTTAACGGAATTTAAGGGAAGGTTTTCAAGCATTGCGAAAACAGGACGATTCTGAACTGCGGAAACTGGTATGCAAAACAAAGTGTGCAGCTCAGACCCCGGGATGATGACGACGGTTCGGTGGCGAACAGACAATGTAGAGCCTGCTTGCCACAGGCTCCACTCCACAAGGGGGCTGAGTGCAAAAAAACAGGGTTCAGGAACCGAAGTGTGTGCTCGGGAATGATTGTGGAAGTGGGGCCTTTTTGCTGGAACGGATTTTTGGTGACAGGTGCGGTGGTATGGACACCGGTTGCGACAAGACGCGACCTGTGCTGCTCGGCACGCAGGCCTACTGGAATTTATGGGCGTGCCTGGAACCGAGGGAGAAAGCCCATCTGGCTTCCTCAGCAGGCTGCAGACCGCTAATCTGCCTGGATGTACCCTTTAACACCACAAACGCTCGAAATCGCCGGGCATCGCCTTCAACTGGACTTGCCTTCCGACCCGGATCAAGTTTTGACAGACTCAGCTTGTGCCACGAATGCTGATGATCCGTATTGGAGCATTCTGTGGCCCACCGCCAAACGCACGGCAGAATGTGTGTTACGACACAACTGGCCGCCCGGCAAATCGGCTCTGGAACTGGGTTGCGGCTGCGGACTGGTGGGAATCGCCGGCTTACTGGCAGGCCTGCAGGTGACTTTCAGCGACATTGTGCCGGATGCAGTGAACCTGGCCCTGCACAACTCACAAAAAAACGGTTTTCCAGACGCAAACGGCCAAACGCTGGATTGGTCAAAACCAACCGACGACCGGTTTGACGTACTTTTGGCCAGCGACTTGCTGTACGAATCTGGTCAACATCTTCCACTTTTGAAATTTATTAAGCGGACTCTGTCACCCGAAGGAAAATGCTACATTGGAGACCCGGGCCGACAAAACGCTGGACAATTCTACAATTCAGCACTCGAACAGGGATGGCAGATTGAATTATTGGATTCAAATCTAAACGCCGTGTCGGCTTTAACACCGGGCGTTTTTTGCTTACTTGTTCTGTTTTTGAAGGCACCAAAGTTCTGAGGCCTGGTCGCCCCGAATGACTAGAATACTTACGATCCTCATAAAGTGATGGCGTAAAGTTTCTGATCCTGGGGCGTTCGCTGGACAGGATTTTTTGACCATGCCATGTGTTCGGAGTATGATTGTCGGCAAAGCTGCCGATCTTAGGATCGATTTCCGTATCCTTTTACGCGTTCAACGCAACCTGAATTCCGTGGTTTGTTGCTTCTTTGATCGTTCCATCCCATCTTCTGTCCGCCGTGTTCGCGGTGATTCATGACTCAGCATTCGAGTGCCGAACTTGATTCGACCCCGTCAGTCCCGGTGGAAGTTCCACTGCTGGACCGGCCGCTTATCGCAGACGAAGAAAATACGGTTGTCAGTACTGGATTGGGAGATTCAAAGCATTCGCATGCGTTGGCGTCAATCAAGCTGTCTTCGACGGCTCAGGAAATTCGTGATCGACTATTCGCCGGCCCGGATGCTCCCAACAGCGAACACAGCCTGCGAATCGGCCATTTTGAAGTGGACGAACGAATCGGGTCCGGCGGAATGGGGGCCGTATTTCGAGCGGTCGATCTGGAGCTATCACGATATGTCGCGTTAAAGGTTTTGCACCCGCAAACTGCCGCCGACCCGGCGCTGGTCTCGCGATTTCGCAACGAAGCTCGCGCGTGTGCTCAGCTTAACCACGACAATGTTGCTCGCGTATTTTTTGCGGGCGACCATGACGGCGTACACTACATCGCCTACGAGTACGCTGATGGTTTCACAATCAAACAACTAATCGACCAGAAAGGTCGACTGACGCCTGAAGAAACCGTGAACTATGCCATTCAGGCAACTCTGGCACTTAACCACATCAACGCGTGCGGCGTTGTTCATCGAGACATCAAGCCGTCGAACATTATTCTGACTCAGGCCGGTCGCATCAAAGTGGTCGACCTGGGGTTGGCTCGGCGAGACACCACCGATTCCATCGGCGACCTGACAGTGGCTGGCACCACGCTGGGGACGTTTGACTATATCGCTCCGGAACAGGCCCGCGATCCCAGAACCGCGGACACTCGCAGCGACATTTATTCGCTGGGTTGCACGGTCTATCACATGCTGACGGGACAGCCGCCTTATCCGGAAGGCACCGCCTTACAAAAGCTGCTGGACCATCAGGGTAAGGCGCCTCCCGATGCACGAGCGATCGCTCCGGATGTGCCGGTCGCCGTTTCGGCGGTCGTGCAAAAGATGATGAACACCGATGCTGATGCTCGTTATCAGGATCCTGGACAGTTGCTGGCCGACCTGATTTCCATTGCGTCACACATGGGACTTCGCAGTGTGCCCGCAGAAGGCATTGTGTGGCGACGCATTCCCATTCGACGAACCCGTGAAGTTGCGAGCACCGTTCTTGTTGCAACCACGATTTTAGCCATTTGTGTCACTGCATTAATTATGCATTTTTCGCCCAGCGGTTTGGATAAATCCGACGCCGAAACGGAGCGGATTTTAAACGCGATGTTGCCGGTCGACGCTGCTGTGGTCACGTCAAACGGCAGCAGTTCCGGTAACTCCGGCGAATCGAACGGCGTAGTTGACGTTACTCAAGAAATGGCCGCGAATGGTCCTGAAAACACCAGTACAGCGCAAATTGCAGACGTCGTGCCAGTGCCACCAGATAACGCCCAGGCAACTCTGACACCGCCGGTAACGAACGCCGGAAAGACCGACGATACGCCTGTCCTAAAGACTCAACAAATCGGTAATGGGTTGTTTCGAGTTGAGTCTGTTGGCGGAAATGCCAAAACCTTCAGCAGCCTCGCCTTAGCGTGGGGCCAGGCCAGCCCAGGCGACGAAATCATTCTGGATTTCGATGGGCGTTTGGACACTCCCACGCGTTGCCTGCAGTCACTGTATGGCGAGCCCAAAATCCTGACGATTCGTGCGGCGGAAGGCAAATCACCGGTACTTGAATTTCGAGGAGACGACCTTAAGGCTTCCGGCGCGGCAAACGATCCTGGCAGATTGGTTCAGCTCACCAATAACCTGAATCTGAAGATCGTGGGAGTTCACCTGGTTGTGAAAGTCATGCCGGAAGTTTCCACTGCGGAATGGTCGCTGTTTGAATTTGACGGCGCAAATCGAATTGAGCTAAGTGACTGCACAATTGAAGTGAATAATCCGGCGAATATCCGGACATCCATTTTTCGCCTGCCCGATTCCAAAGCGGGAAACTCCAACAAAGACCAGTGTTCAATCAGCATTGAGAACTGTGCTGTCCGCGGAGGCTGTGACCTTGTTCGCATTGCCGGACAAGCGATGGGGCAACTTTCTGCAGAACACAGTTTCTTTGCACTGGATGGCTCTCTTGTGGACAACGTTGGCAGCAATGCCATGGTTTTGCAGGGCGACTTCACGGCTGACATCCGTCACACAACCAGTATTTGTTCACGCCCCAGTTTCCGAATGGCCGACAGCGATTCGCTTGACGGTGACACTCCAGAACGAACCGTTCCCCAACTTTCCGTATTTAGCCGTTCGTGTGTTTTTGCGTCGCTGAAACCAAATGGAGTGCTGGTGAAAAGCGAAGGCAATTTCTATCTGGATGAACTTCAGGAACTGTTTCGCTGGCACGGAACTCACGATTTCTATCATCAGATGGGCGTCTATTGGAGATTGGAAAGTGGCGCGTTTGACAGAATGACGACTGAGCTTTCCTTTGACGACTGGCAGGACCACTGGTCTCGTATTACGGGTACTCAGGAAGACGATCCGGAGGAATTTGAAACCATCGTCTGGGAAAGCCCCGAACCATTGTCAGGCCTGATGCCCACGGATCTGGCTTCTGTTTCTCCAGCCGACTTTCGCCTGAATCGAGCCAAGTTCAAATTCTCAATTGATTCAAATTTTCTGCATCACTTAAGCAAAGATGGCAGCATGCCGGGAGTCGACACCAGCATCTTACCGGAATTCCCCGACAGCGCAACAGTTGTCATCAAACCGCCGGTTACAAAGTCGGTCGCTGTTGACGAATAGTGTCATCTGAGTTGACGAATTCGCCGTATGGTGGGCACTGCCCACCAGCCAGAGCATTACCATTGAATTGGTGGGCAATGCCCACTCTGCGTTAGCTGACGTCGTGATGAACGCTGCAGTGAATTATTCCTGGTGAAGCTTTTCCAGAAGTCGTGCGGCAAGAGCCGTCCATCCTGTTTGGTGGCTGGCCCCCAGACCTTGCCCTGTTTCGCCGTGGAAGTATTCATAGAACAGAACCAGGTCTTTCCAGTGGGGATCTTTCTGAAATCGCGGGTCGTCGCCATGACAGGGACGTCGTCCGGTCTTATCGCGAAGAAACAGTTTCACCTGTCGCTGCATTAGTTCTTTGGCCACTTCGCCCAGATTCATCATCACACCGGAACCTGTGGGGCATTCGACCTGCAGGGAATCGCCATAGAAGCGATGATACCGCTCCAAAGCTTCAATCAGCAGATAGTTAACAGGAAACCAAACCGGGCCGCGCCAGTTGGAATTTCCTCCGAACATCCACGAATCAGATTCACCCGGCACATACGACACGCGGTGTTCCTGGCCATTTGCGTGCAGCACAAACGGTTGAGTTTCGTGAATTTTTGACAGTGATCGAATGCCGTAAGGAGACAGAAATTCGTTCTCGTCCAGAACGTATGCCAGAATTCTCATCAACCGTTCGCGAGAAGGGATCGCCAGCAAACGAGATCCACCAGGTTCATCGGCTTCTTCACAGTTGCGTTCCATATAGGTTACGTTTTGCAGTTGGTCTTTGCGATTCTTCACGAACCAATTCATGCGCTTGCGAAAACCGGGCAAACGTTCCAGGACGCTGTCGTCAATTATCGTGACGGTAAACAGCGGAATGATGCCGACCATAGAACGCACCTTCAGCGGAATGGCGTTTCCGTTGTCGTAAATGTGGTCATAGTAGAAACCATCTTCTTCATTCCACAGGCCGTTTGTTCCCACCGAATTCATCGCATCAGCGATCTCAATGTAGTGTTCAAAGAACTTGCTGGCCATGTCGGCATAGGCTGGATTTTCTGCGGCCAGTTCCAACGCAATCGTCAGCATTGTGGAACAGAAAAAACCCATCCATGCAGAACCGTCGGCCTGATGCAGATGGCCGCCGGTTGGCAGCGGTTTCGACCGATCGAAGACGCCGATGTTGTCGAGCCCCAGGAAGCCTCCGGAAAAGACGTGCTTCCCCAATACGTCTTTGCGATTGACCCACCACGTAAAGTTCAGCAACAGCTTTTGAAAAGTTCGAGCCAGAAACTGACGATCGCGTTTGCCTTCGGATTCCTGCGTTCGCTTATAGACGTGCCAACACGCCCACGCATGAACGGGCGGATTGACGTCACTGAAGTTCCATTCGTACGCGGGAATCTGACCATTGGGATGCATGTACCATTCTCGCAGGAACAGAATCAGCTGCTCCTTCGCATAGTCTGTATCCACGTGCCCGAACGGAATCATGTGAAATGCAGAATCCCACGCGGCGTACCACGGGTATTCCCATTTATCCGGCATCGAAATGATGTCGCGGTTGTAAAGGTGCGGCCAGTCTCCGTTGCGAATTTGTTTGCGGTGAGCGGGTGGCGGCGCCATTTTGGAATCGCCCTTCAACCAGTCGTACACCGCGTAATTATAAAACTGCTTGGTCCACATTAAGCCGCCATACGCCTGACGCATTGTCTGGCGAGCGTCTTCGGCAAGGTCGGCTGGTATTTTCTGATCGTAGAATGCGTCGGCTTCGGCAAGGCGTTGCGCCATTGTGAATTCAAACGATTCGCCAAACACCTGCGCTGGTGGTTCATTGTGGGCCCACAACCTAAGTCGAATGACAATTTCCTCACCGGCCGCGATTTTTGTGGAATAGTGTGCGGCGACTTTAGTGCCAGTCTTAGCCGGATTAACAGCTCGCTTCTTGCGGCTAACTACGTAGTCGTGAAATGCATCTTTCGAATATTTGCTAACCAAAGCCGAATCATGCATGTACTTGGGATTGGAATCATTGTCTGTGAACAACCATTCGGGTTCAGCGCCACAGGTCGACGTATCTGCAGCAAACTTAAACTGCCCCAGGGTATCGTGAATCGCCTGCACCTGCCCGTTCTTTTCAACCGTCATTGTCGGTTTCGGGCCGTTACCTTCGTGCTGGCAGCCCCATGTCCAGGTGTTGCGAAACCACAATGTTGGCAGCACGTGAACCGGCGCAGCTTTCGGCCCACGATTAGAAACGGTGATTTTGATCAGGATGTTGTTGGGTGATTCCTTGGCATACTCAGCTCGAACATCAAAGTACTCGCTGTTATCAAAGATCCCTGTGTCGGCGAGTTCGTATTCCGGACGATCCTGCCCACGATTACGATTTTCCAGTGACAGCTGTTCGTAAGGGAACAGTGCCTGAGGATATTTGTACAGCGCCTTCATGTAAGTGTGAGTGGGCGTGGAATCTTCGTAGAAGTAGAATTCCTTAACGTCTTCGCCGTGATTCCCTTCTGTCCCGCCGACTCCGTAAAGTCGCTCTTTCAGAATTGGATCTTTGCCATTCCACAGTGCCAGCGCGAAGCACAATCGACACTGCCGATCAGAAATCCCCAGCAGCCCGTCTTCGCCCCAGCGGTAGGCGCGACCGCGTGCGTCATCATGCTTGAAGTAATCCCACGGTTGTCCGTTGTGCGAATAGTCTTCTCGAACGGTGCCCCACTGGCGTTCAGAAAGATAGGGCCCCCAGCGTTTCCAGTTTTCTCCGGGTTCTCGGCGGGCTTCACGCTCCAGACGAAGTCTTTCAGCGTTGTTCAGGTAGTCTTGTGACATGAATGGATCTATCCGTCAAAAACAGCAAGCAGAGTGTTCGACGATAGCTGACATGCAACGCCGCTCACAAGCAAGTCGCGTCGGGGAATCACGGAATTCCCGCGAAAGCGATTCATGCGTTCCGCGCGTAGTACAACGAAGATTGAGGCTTCGTTATTCTCGCTTAGGCATCTGCAAAACGCGTGGATTTCTGATAAACAGTTTAGGATTCGCAGATCTCAGGTCGGCAGCGATGCCCAACTGTCCAGGTGGCAATTCCGGAATATTTGCCTGAGACACCATGGCACCGTTAATTCGCACGGCAACAGTTGGCCCATCAACAACAAGTTCAACCAGATTTCGCTGGTCGGGATAGACACTTGGTGCCGTAATTCTTGCAGGGTCGGTTAGAAATTGGCTGGAATTCAAAGCCTGAATCTGTCCAGGTCCGGATGCGTCAAGAGTCAGTCGGTACGCGGAAAAGCTGTTATTGGCACCAGTCGCCCCAAACAAAAGCTGGGTGGAAGTTGTGCCCTGTTCGACTTCAAATCGAAAAACAAAACGATCAGACAACAATGTGCGATCCACGACAGCCAAAATCAGAGGTTCAGTTTCCGAATTCAGGCTTAGTCGTTCTTTGTCGAACTTCCAGCGATCTCGCCCGTTGCCCGGCAACACAGGTACGGTGGTATCTGACGTCAGTTGAGCATACACGAATGAAGACGCTGGCATAAACAATCGTTGAAACTGCCAACGATCAATCAGTCGATTAAGTTCGTTCAGCTTGAATTCATCAACCACACCGTCAGTGGCCTTGTTAAGTTCAATGGCAATTTTCTCAGCGGAATTCACATCATTGGCAAACTGCGCTGCGGCACCCTGAGAGCTGCGGCCCAGCAATGTTGTCACGCAATGCAGCAGATCTTCGGTCAGCCCGATTCGTTTGTCGGCAGCCGCCAATTTCGCCAGCCGCATGCAATGTTCGGTAATCAGATCCTGCTGGCGTTGGCTTAGTCCAGTCTTACGGAACTCATCAACAATCTTCACTGCCGCATCCAGTTCGCTGGTCCCGTACCTGGCGGCTCTTATGCGTCCGATTTCCAGAAGTACGTCGCCCGCCCTGGCCTTGATCGCGATTTCCTGTTCGATCAGTTGCAATAAAGCTGCATCAGTCGCGCTGTGATCTGCATAAAACGATTGTTCCAGCAACCTATTCGCCAGTTCTGCCTTGTCGGTGGTGGTTCTGGCCTGAGCGATAGACTTGCTGTACGTTTCCTGCAGTTTTTCGCGTGCTTTGGCAATTTCAGCTTCGGATGGCAGCGTTACTGTTGGCGTGGTTGTCGGCTCCGTGACATCGATCTCCAGAATGGCAACTCCATCCATTTTTCTCACTCTATTAAGTGGCCCCAACTCAAAGCTGGCAGTTAAAGGAATCTTCACAAGACCACGAATGTCTGCAGGAATATTCCAGGACAGCTTCTGCGAAACAGCATCGATTGTTGCTCCCACTGGTGCATCCGGGCCGAGCGTGATCACAAGATCAAGCCCCATGCGAGAACCTCGCGACATTCGCGGTAGAGGCAACTCAGGGAATGAAAACTCAAACAGCGTTCCAGCGATTGCTTTTTGCGGAGGTATCGCTGGCAGAACATGTTCAATGCGACTTGGCACGACAACGAACGGGATCTTCGTTGACTTTTTTGACGCCGGATTTGCAGTATCGTAGACCGCAACATCCAGGGAGTGTCGCCCCAGGTCGGAAACAGTCGGCGTCCACTGGATGAGCCCTGTTTTGGCGTCAATTGTCATCGTTGCTGGAACACGACTCTCGAATTTGTAACTCAGGTCGAACGATTCCCCATCAGCGGAATCAACCGCTACCGAAAGTTGAATTGGTTCTTCCGGCGGTGCAATCACAAGTTCCAGTTCAGGAAACTGCAGCGTGTCGAACCCTTTCACAACTGCAACAGAAAACGTTTTCTCCGCGATGACGTGTTCGTTGCCATCAACGTCGCACACAAGCTGCACAGGAATCGTATAGGACGTTAACGTTTGCTGGCTCGGCACCGGCCATGTGATCTCTCCCGTTGCGGCATCGATCTGCATTTCCAGAGGAGCCGAATTTCCAAGTATGAAGCGGGCGTTTGTATTGGTATCCGAAATATCGGCTTCCAGTTTGTGAGTCCAGAGTTCACCCGTTCTGGCACTTACAAATTCAGTGTCGTTGATCGTCGCCGTTGGTATTTTGAGCTTGGGCGGTTGATGATTTATTGTCAGCGGTTCAACGGGCGTATCAGTATGATTAATCAGAAACATCGCGAGCGCGGCAATCACGATTCCCATAACACCCATAACAACAAAGGCTGTCTTCTGACCGCGCTTAGGCCCCGAAGAATACTCACGATTGCGGATCGCCGGCGACGAATCGTGGACTTTCAGATTTGGAATTGTGGAAACGCCGGCATCATCTCCGTTTTCCGTGGAATTCATTAAGTCAACGTGGCTGCCTTCCTGAATCTCTTTCAGAAACTGCTGGTAGGTCCCGTCGCTTTCATCGATTTCATTGGAGTTCGAATCCTCCTGAACAACGGACGCCCCGGCACCATTTTTCAGCGCTGCGGACTTCACGGCAGCTTTGGTAAGTGTCTCGCAAAATGGCAGCAACGCTGACGCCAGTTCGTGTGGTTGCTGATAGCGAGCGTTAGGGTCGCGAGCCGTCATCTTTGAAACGATGTCGGCCACCGGCTGAGGAATATCATCGCAAACGGTGCGAATCGAAGGAGCATCGCGTTGAAGTCGCTGGCTTAGCACCTGCAACGGATTTGTGCCCATGAATGGAACGGTGCCAGACAACAGTCGATACAAAGTGCAACCGAGGCTGTAGATATCACTGCGGATATCCACCTGAGTTGTGTCCCACCCCTGTTCTGGCGACATATAGTCGGGAGTCCCCATCACCTGCCCAGCGCGAGTGACGGTTTTTTCGTCGGCATCGTCTTCGTTAAGCAGAACCAGCCCCATGTCCATCAGCTTAACGATACCTTCGTCGGCTGCCGACCAATGCACCATCATGTTGCCGGGCTTGATGTCTCGATGAACCATTTGATGTTCGTGAGCATGCTGCAATCCAACGGCGACCTGTCGAACGATTTCACAGGCCAATCCCACGGGCAATCGCCCGATACGGCTGACCATACGATCAACCTGATCGCCGTTGACGTATTCCATCACCATGAAATCCGTCTTACCGACTCGCCCAGCATCCAGTGATCTGACAACGTGCGGACTGTTCAGCTTCGCGTTGGCGCGAATTTCTCGACGAAACCGAGACACCAGTGCCTTGTTGCCGAGCAGTTTTTTTGCCATGACTTTTACAGCCACAACATCGTTGGTGCGAGAATTCACACCTCGAAAAACGTGCCCCATTCCGCCACGACCAATCGGATTTGTCAGGCGATATTGGTTAAGTAAAAAACCAGTCTGACCTTTCATCAGCTGTCGAGCCTGCCAGTTGGTCAGGTGGTTTTGGCTGACCAAAACGTTGGCAAGATTTTCAACGTTGATGTTGCTGCCAGCCGTTTGTTTTTTAAGCGAAGCGATCTGCGCAGCAGAAAGTAACTGGCTGGTTTCCAGGTTATTTATGAATTCAGAAATGTTTGTTTCGACCATTGACGTCCGGCGCTTCCGGTTTTGAATGAGCTTGTTGATCTGATCGCTTTTCGAGCCCTGTCACCTTGGTGCGAATACGCATTGGGCGACGTCGTCTGCGCCAAAACAACACTGCTGCCACAGGTTGAATCTGAAATCAACAGCCCGCTGGGTGCTGGTCAGGAAGTCAGGACGTCTGGAGTGTAGCGGGCTCACGCGAATCATAGGATTTTACCGCGTTTGGTGGTATTGATCTTCGTTTTCAAAGATACGAAGTCTCTCTGGCCCGCCCGGCTGATGATTTGCGGCGTTTCTTTCAATGGGGCAGGGATGTCGCCCCTTCTTCGCTAGCTCACGGGCCTGCCCCATTTGTTGATGATTTCCTGCAATTCTGTCAGCCCGAATGGCTTCGGCAGATAGTCATCCATTCCGGCTGCCATGCAGTTTTCGCGATCTCCCGCCAAAGCATTGGCTGTCAGCGCAATTACGGGAATTCGATTCGAAGCGTTTTCATGGCTTCTTAGTAAACGCGTTGCCTCATAGCCGTCCATCACCGGCATTTGGCAATCCATAAAGATCATCTCAAACGAATCAGACTGCAACGCATTCAAGGCGGTCTTTCCGTTTTTGACAACAGTCACGTCACAGCCAAGCCGTTCCAAGGCCTCTTTGCCGACCAACTGGTTGATGACATTGTCGTCGGCCAGAAGAACTTTACGTAGTGATTGAAATGCCGGCTCAACATTGTCCGCCGATTTTGGCAACGCACTGGTCTTATTAACTTTTGCCAGCACCGTACCAATCACCTTAAGCAACACACGATGTGCGGTTGGTTTAACAAGCCGCTCGCTAAATCCAACGTCGGCTGGTATGCCATCAGTCCCATTGGAAGACAGCAGAATCATGCCCAGCGTTGGAATTTCATTGCTGGTGCTGATTTTGAACGCCAGCGTTTCACCACACATTTCAGGCATTTGCTGGTCGATAATTGCGATATTGTATGGGCTTCCTGCAGCAGCCGCTTTGCGGAGTTTTTCCAGTGCTTTCTGTCCCGAATCCACAGCCTCAATGTGCTGAACTTTCCCTTGCAGCTGTTCCATTAAAATCAGCCGATTAATCTTCAGGTCGTCAACCACCAACAGCCTTGCCTGGCTTAGACTGGCCATTGGAAAAACTTCTGATTCTGAAACGTCAGCTTCCGGCATGGACACGTGGAACGCAAATTCAGAACCGTGCCCGACTTCACTGTTAAGATGAATTCGACCGCCCATGAGCCTGACCAGGTGCTGACTGATCGCCAGCCCCAACCCAGTGCCACCGTACTTTCTTGTGGTGGAACCATCAGCCTGAGCAAACTTGCCGAAGATGTATTGCTGCTTTTCTTCAGGAATGCCAACTCCCGTGTCTCTCACGGCAATTCGAAAACAGTGTTCCTTCTGTTCGGTTAAGACAGCGTTGATTTCAACAACGATGTATCCCGATTCTGTAAACTTGATCGCATTGCCAAGCAGGTTGGTAATGACCTGCCGAAGTCTTAACGGATCGCCGACAACTCCTGATGGCGTGGACGACGGATAATCCAGAATAACTTCCACTGAACGAACGGCCACCTGAGTCGCTGCGATCGCGGTAATTTCTTCCGCCATTTTGCGAAGGTTAAACGGAGTCGATTCCAGCGTGAGCTGTTCGGCTTCAATTTTTGAGTAGTCCAGAATGTCGTTAATCAGAGCCAGCAACGTATTTGCTGAGTTATGGCTGATTTCAGCGTAACCTCGTTGCTTGTCAGTCAGCTCAGTGCCAATCAACAATTCAAGCATTCCCATGACGCCGTTTAATGGCGTGCGAATTTCGTGGCTCATATTCGCCAGAAATTCGCTTTTTAGTTTATTCGCGGTTTCCGCTTTTTCTTTTGCGTTTTCAAGTTCCAAAGTTCGTTCAACAACATTGCGTTCCAGCTGTTTACGTTCGGTGATGTTTCTTTGAACGGAAACCCAGTGAGTGAACTGGCCGGCTTCGTTTGCCAGCGGCGCAATATTTAATTCGACCCAGAACTCTTCGCCGTTCTTTTTGTAGTTCAGCATTTCTTCGCGAACCGGAGCCCAGCGTTTAAGTGAATCGCGAATTCTGGCTCGCGCAGCCGGATCAGTACCTGCCCCTTGCAGCATGCGAGGATTCCTGCCGACGACTTCAGCGTTTGTGTAGCCGGTCATTCTTTCAAACGCGGCATTAACGCTTAAAATTTTTGCCATGCCTCCGCCAGCCGGAACTTCTGAAATGATGATGGCGTCATTCGCTTCGGTGAACGCTTTGCTGTAAAGTCGAAGCTGCTCCTCACGCTTTTTCCGATCGGTAATGTCACTTTCGATGGCAATAAAGCGAGTCACGTCGCCGTGTTCGTTATAGATTGGACGGCACTCAATAACGACCCAGTACGGTTGTTGCTGTTTGTTGTAGTTAACGATCTCAACTTCAAAGCCTTGCCCCCGCGACAACTGCTGCCGCATGTACTGAATTGTGTTGATATCCGTGTTGGGGCCTTGCAGAAAACTGCCAGGCGATTTGCCTCGCACCTCGTCCAGTGAGTATCCAGAAGTTCTAATGAAGCCTTCGTTCACCCATTGAATCTGCGCCAAAGCATTCGTAATCACCACTGCGTTGTCTGTGTATTGTGCGACAAGTGCAAGTTGCTCTGCCTCTTCAGTTTTCTTCAGCAGCTGATCTGTACGTGCAGCGACTTTCGCCTCCATGGTCTGATTTGCGTTTTCCAGTCGAGCCTGACGTTCGCACGACTTCTAGGTTTCCCTGATTTCACGACGACAGGAAATCACCAGAAACACGTTTTCAAACACAATCCACCCAGAATACTCAAGACAGCGAAACGCCCCGTCGCCACCGCTTTCCAGAATCGATTGCGTTGAGTAAATCCCACTGAAAAAATGGTCCGCGGTGATCACCAGCGAAGCCGTCACGAGAACCCGCCAGTCTCGATAGAACGCCAGAAAGGCAAGCGAACCGAAAACGTGGAAGTGAGTTTCAGGCCGCCCGCCGGTGAGATAAATCAGCAAACCGGAAAACAGCATTTGCGATATGGCGACAACGTGCCGAGTGGTGGCTGCCCCCGGATATTTGATCGTTAGAAGCAGGGGAATGCCGGAAATCGTTGCCCCCCAGATCACTGCTGTCCATAGATGCTGATGAGGAAGAAAAACGGCCTCACCCACCCATGCTTTAGGCGTGACATAGCATGCCGCCCAAACTGCAGCCACCCACTGAAACAACATCAGCAGCCCGAACATGCTGTCAGTTGCCTGACATTGTGAACGACGCTGTTGGCGGGTTAGCTCAGCAGTGCGATTTGCGAGTTCCAGGTTTGTCGTGCAGATCATGGAAGCAACGATTGAAACGGGACAATTCGACCGACGGCAAAACCAATTGCGGCAAGGGAAAAGCAGAGAGCCCGTCTGCCAGATCCGTCGTTTCGCCGTTGCAAGCCCCGCACGCGGTTTAAGCACAATGCGGAACCCGTCAACTTTGTCTTATTGTTGTCCTGAGCAAAAGTTGCCCAGCAATCGGAAAAGCCTGCCTTTTCCAACAACCTGATTGCGGCTGATGCAGTGAAAACCTGCGAAACCAGAACACCAGAAAGACGTGTGGGCAATTTCCCGACCAAAGATGGCGCCGCCGAAGCAACTTATCTTTTGTTGCGGACGAAACTGGTGCCTGTCGCTGCCGCAAAAAGCGTCGGTGCGTACTTTCGGCGAACGAAAGCGGACCTCGTCTGAAGGCAAGTGACTGTGAACCAACCTGAAGAACTTACTGGAAATCAGAAGTCCAACGAGGCAGTGCCTCAGACCATTCCAGCTACCGCTCGGAAACGCTCCGTTGTCGCTCAGGAAACTTCACTCAATGCAAGCAAGTCTCGTGAAATCATAAGTCTAACGCGGACAGGCGTCGGCAAATTGCGACGTAGAAACCGAGTCCGGACAACGTTGACTTCGCTGCGCCATCGCATCAATCAGGTATTTACGCAGTGTTTCAGAAAGCGGCAGCTGTTGAACTTCATCCAGATCAGCAAACTCCGCGCACACAACTTCTCGATTGTCCGGGCTTAAAGTCGGTTCACAATCAAGCTGCAGTTCAAAGACAACAGTGGTGTCGTGTTTGTATTCTTCGAAACACTGATACGTGCCGAATTCCGTCAGGTCGGTTTCTGCAATGCAAACGCCCACTTCTTCACAAAGTTCGCGTGCAGCCGCTGCGCGAAACGTTTCACTGCGATCAACGCCTCCGGCAGGCAGCGAGAAAACTCGCTTGTAAGAATTGCGAATCACAAGAACCCGGTCGTTCACCCAAACCGCAACATAGGCCCCTTTGGTTGAGGGACGCGCCACAAACCAATAGCCATGTGCTAAGAGATAGGCAGCCCGAAATACGATTTGCCACAGTCGATTCATCGTGGGTGACTTCTACACAGAACGACGCTTAGCCTTGAAAATTAAGGCTAAGCGTCGTTGCCCTCAATGTGCGTTGATTTCAGTCAGTCGTCGCAGTGGAAAGACTGTGATGGTCGATCCCGACAGTTTCTCTACGACTGCTTCGCCAGTCGGTCGCTGAACCAGGCTCCTGTTTCTTCCAGTCCCTGGTCGATGCCCACAACTGGTCCCAGAAGTTCAACCAGGCGATCCGCGTTCAGCAAAGAACGTTCAATATCCCCAGCTCGCTTTTCACTTGGTGACACGTCAATTGTCTTGCCCAGTTTCTGCTGCAGAATTTCCGCTAGCTGCTGAGTTGTCGTTTCGTGCCCGGTGCCGACGTTCAAAATCGGATCAGGAATCTTTCCTTCCAGCGCGGCGATGTTGGCAGCGGCCACATTTTCGATATACACGTAATCTCGAATACAGCCTTCGTCTCCAACTTCTCGCTTGGCGTTTACCTTGATCGGTTCACCCGCCAGAATTCGGTTGCAGAAAATCGCGACGACGCCCGCTTCTCCGTGAGGGTCCTGTCGAGGACCATAAACGTTGGCGTATCGCAGCACCGTGTAATTCAATCCGTGCTCCTGTCGAAAGCATTCCAGATACTTCTCAACGGCAAACTTGCTGCAGGCATAGGGGCTGATTGGAACAGGATTGAAATCGATTCCGGCTTTGACGCCTTCCGGCACTTCGCCGTAAATCGCACCACCTGTGCTGGCGAAAACCAATCGCTGAACTTTATTGTCAACGCAGGCGGTCATGATGTTCAGCGAGCCCGCAATATTGACTGACGCATCCATTTGTGGTTCGCGAACACTGATGGCCACACTGGCCTGAGCTGCCTGGTGAGTGACCGCTGTCGGCTTAAAACCGGCGAACACGCGATCAACCGCTTCTTTGTCGCGGATATCCACTTCGTGAAACTCAGCTCCCGCCGGAACGTTTTCTTTGCGGCCTGAACACAAATTGTCAATAACGGCCACGGACCATCCCTTGGCCAGGGCTTTTTCGGCAATATGACTTCCGATAAAGCCCGCACCACCAGTAATAATCAAACGCATTTTTTGCTCCGGCGACACTTCGTTGCGTCGCGTCTAGAAAAACACTTTTCAAAGTGGGAAAAGTCTCCGGACGGCCCATCGCGGAAAATTGCAGTTTAATGTTCAGCATTTATCGCTGCCAGTGACGTTTTTTTGCCGCCTCGCTGGAATTTCTCGTGGAAGAGTCGCTAACAGGACTGACTGACTCGATTTTTCGGACTTTTCGTGGGCCCACGCTCTGTCAATGGTGTCCAACCTTCGGCGAACATTGCGGCAAACAATCATCGCCAGACTGTGTTTGACACCCAACAGAAACGTCGTGTTACGGGACACTTGCCTTTCCTTCAAGAGCCGGAAACGTGGGCGGTGTTCAGAAGCAAACCCGCTTCTGAATTGACCTCTGTGCTGATTTCGTGAACTCTATCCGGCTAATGACTTCCAATCGTCCTGAATTCACCGTGCTGAAGGGCCGATCGTTTTGACTTCCAGTATTTAAGGCTAGAATCGGATTCAGAACTCCTTTGCCGAGTAAAAAATTCGCTTCAAACGCATCAGAAATAGGCCACATGGCAACTGATACTTCGACACATCCCCCAATTAGCGCTGTTCCCGATGAACGTGGACGATTTGGTGAATACGGGCGGCGATACGTTCCCGAAACACTGATGTTCGCGCTGGACGAACTTGCTCAGGCGTATGAAGACGCAAAAAAAGATCCGGAATTCGATCGCGAGTTTCGTGACCTGCTGAAAAACTACGTCGGTCGCCCCAACCCGTTGTATTTTGCAGAACGCCTGACCGAAAAGTGCGGCGGAGCGAAAATCTTCTTTAAGCGAGAAGACCTGAACCTGACCGGTGCTCACAAAATCAACAACACCATCGGACAGGTGCTGCTGACCAAACGCATGGGAAAGACTCGCATTATCGCCGAAACGGGGGCCGGTCAGCATGGTGTTGCCACAGCGACAGCGTGTGCACGATTTGGTTTCCCATGCGTTGTTTACATGGGTGAAGAAGACGTGCGGCGGCAGAAGCTGAACGTGTTTATCATGCGAACCATGGGGGCGAAGGTTTGCCCGGTCACCACCGGCAGCCGCACTTTGCGAGACGCGATTAACGAAGCCATGCGAGACTGGATGGCATCCGTCCGCGATACTCATTACATCATTGGCAGTGTCGTCGGCCCTCATCCGTTCCCAATGATGGTTAGAGACTTCCAATCCGTGATTGGCCGAGAAGCTCGCGAACAGTCTCTGGAAAATATCGGTCGTCTGCCGGATGAAGTGATTGCATGCGTTGGAGGCGGATCGAATTCTGCAGGAATGTTCTATCCATTTGTTGATGACGAAGGTGTGGCATTGACCGGAGTGGAAGCTGGCGGTCGAGGTCCGAATGCGGGCGATCACGCTTGCACGCTGACCTATGGCAAACCCGGCATTCTGCATGGCAGTTACAGCTATGTACTGCAGGATCACGATGGCCAAACTTCAGATGTCCATTCAATTTCTGCCGGCCTGGACTATCCTGGCGTTGGCCCGGAACACAGTTATTGGAAAGACACTGGTCGAGTCAACTATGTCAGCGCCAACGATGACGAAGCGTTGCAGGCATTTCAAACGATGGCTCAAACGGAAGGCATTCTTCCGGCCATTGAAACATCTCACGCAATTGCCTACGCCATGAAAGCTGCCGCACAGCGAAACAAGGATGAAGTCATTGTGGTTTGCCTGTCTGGTCGAGGCGACAAAGATGTCAACGAAGTCGCTCGACTTACCGGACAGGACATGTAACGCAGTCGGTTCGCACATTCAGCCCACGTTTCGCAATTCTTCATTGTCGATGTAGCGTCATACATCTGCGCAAAAGGTGTCGTTAAAATGTCGTCAAGTGAACTGAATGAAGAACGCTTCGTTCGAATCGAGTCTGCTTTGGCTCATCTGCAGCACGACGTGGAAACATTGAATGCGTCTCTAACCGAACACTTTCGACGCCTGCGTAAGTTTGAAGACAGGTTCACGCGCATTGAGCATGAGTTGGAATCACTAAGCGAAGGCGGAGAAGAACGTGACGCGGAACTGGAAAAGCCGCCTCACTATTAGCCGCTTAGCCGTTGGCCCCCAAATCGAACCCTAATGCCTTACGCTCCTCCAAAGGCAGACGCTGTTTTCTGATGTCCAAATCCAGGTAGCGTTCTATAACCTGAACATGACGAGACGGATGGGTATCGCGCTCGATATCCTGGGCGACTCGATTCAGGAGCAACAGCGGCGATGAGCACAAAAAACTATGTGGTGGTCGGTGGTTCGAAGGGAATTGGTCACGGGATTGTTCGTCGATTATTGAACGACGGCCACCATGTGACGGTGTTAAGCCGCACGTGGGATCATCAGGATCTTGATGTCAATCACATAATATTTGACGTAGCGTTGGATGATCTGAACTCAGATCAACTTCCAGGCGAAATCCATGGTTTGGTCTATTGCCCAGGTTCAATAAACCTGAAGCCGTTTCGGGCACTTTCGCCTGACGCTTTCCGACAGGACTTCGAACTAAATGTCGTCGGTGCCATCCGTGTTGTTCAGGCGGGGCTTAACGCTGTCAAGGCTTCCGGGTCTGGCAGTATCGTCATGTTTAGCACCGTCGCCGTCGGACAGGGCATGCCGGCTCACGCTTCGATTGCTGCGTCAAAAGGAGCCATTGAAGCGTTGACTCGCACTTTGGCCGCTGAATTTTCGCCGGATGTCCGAGTGAACTGCATCGCCCCGGCTTTGACTAACACTCCGCTGACAGCCCGTTTCTTCAGTGACGAAGCCCGCGCGGCTGCGCTCGGGGAAAAGTACCCGTTGGCCAGAACCGGAACCGTCGATGACATTGCGGCTGCCGCCTGTTTTCTGCTGTCGCCAGACTCCAGTTGGATGACCGGACAGATACTTGCAATCGACGGCGGTCTATCCAGCGTTCGCAAATAACAGTTTTGGCTGTTCACCTTTTGTTGTGGACGAAGTTGGCTGCCGATCGCTCCGCGAAAGTGCGTCTACGCGTTCATTCGCGGAATGAAAACGAGCATCCCCAAACAAGGGTTTCGCCCTTGACCCGGTGGCGTGGTGTGCGGAAGGACGTGGACAGTTCAAACCGCCGAGCCGCTCCGTTGTCGCTATAAGCAATGATGCGTGCACCGTGCACGCATCTTTTTCAGTCAGGCTCTCAGTTAAACATCGCAGTATCCGGACGTTTTGAAACGTGGGCCAGTTACTTGAGCATGTGACTCTCTCGCGAGGCAAAAATGCCTGATTTGGTGGCACTTGATGTTGCCCGGTCAGCTTCCCAGGTACCGTTTCTCTTGAAATTGATGATGATCCGCCAAAACGGTCAAATGGCATGTCGTTTGCTATTGGAAGAAATCGATATGCTGTCACTTCCTGCCTGTGCATGGATCGCACAGATCGTTGGAGTACGTTGTGGTGATAAGTCAAAACAAAGACCGGACCGCTGTGGAATTGATTCCACCCTCGTCGAATCAAATTCCGTGCATTGATGCACTTACGTGGAAGACTGTCGAAGAGGCCGTTCTTGAACGCATGGAAGCGGTGGAATTATTTCTCGCAGATGTCGCCGGAAAGTTTCGCTTCTTAAGCCGATTGGATTCTATTGGAACAATCGGAAAGTCAATTCTGAATGCCAGAGAGCACCTTGTAACCGCCCTTCCCAGCTTCCAACGCCGAATCTGGTTGGCTGCCGTCGATCTCACCTGTGACAGCGATGGTCAAATGTGGTTTGTAGACGACCACTACTGCTGTCCTTATGGCCTGGGCACTTTCAGCAGGCTGCTGGCGGAAACGCAGAACAAGACACTTTCAGCAAACCTGGAAAGTTTCTCAGCTGCCGCCAAATCCAGTTTGCAACAATTCAGAAATTCCGATTCAACAGCCGTTGTACTGGGCTCGTCAACGTTCAACACGACATATCGTGAAAATCGTTTTCTGGCTGACTTTCTGGGGCTTCCCTACATGAGTCAGCGACAGTTGGAAATGCAGCGCACCGGACTGTTTCAAACAAGCGTGTGCTCAGATCAAAAAGTGAGCCTGGTGATTCGCCGATTGCAGGACGACGACCTGGACCCTAACAGCTTTCGGGCGGAATCTCTTCAGGGAGTTCGTGGCCTGGTTCGGGGAGCTCGCCGAGGCCTGGTAACCGTCTTGAATGCTCCCGGCACGGGGCTGTTCAACAGTCGAAAGGTATCGCGGCTAATCCCTCAGATGATTCGCTTCTATCTGGGCAAAGAACCAGCGTTGCCAACCGTTCCGACGATTGACGTGGGAGACAAGTCTGCATTTCGGGCAGCCACTAAAAATATGAGTGACTTCATCTTTCGAACAGACAATTCGATGGATGTTCTAAAACCGCTTGTCGCAGAATCAGCAACTCGCACGCAGAAGTTGGGCTATTTCCAAAAACTGAAAGCATCGCCGGAAAATTTTGTGATCCGCCGAACACTCAAGAGCGTTTGTGGCGACCACACGAAAGCCAACTTCTCTTTTCGGACATTCTGTGTCGGCACGTCCGATCGAACGGTGCTGCGTGGCGGAATCCAGCGATCGTCCCACGCCGATGGAACTCCGACCGGACCGGTGACTCAGGATTCGACCGCTATTCCGATTGGTGTCGAATAGGCACTCACGGAATTCTCAGCGAGATGATCGAATTTTCTCTTCTGCAGCACGCTTCACAGGATGGAAGCATTCCCTGCTTGAAACTGGCTCTACCGCAAGCCTCGGGAATTCCGCCGTATTCCACTCTCGACCAGCAATCGTTCGCAGACAGTCGCAAGACTTCGAAAACCCGTTAAACTTGGGTTTCAGCGAACTTGCTCACGCTAAGCCGCGTTTTCTAAGCGACGAAGTCGCGTTTCCAATCGCGAGTTCGATTGGTCTGAGGCATTACCTCGTTAGAATGTGCGTTCTGAACGTATTTTGATGGAACAGTGAAAGCCCGCGGAATGAAATTTTCTGGAAAAAATGCTCTGGTCACCGGTTCGTCAAAAGGCATCGGAGCCGCGATTGCGATTGAACTGGCGAAGGGCGGAGCCAACGTCACTTTAAATTGCAATTCCAGCGTCAAGGATGCGGAAGCAGTGGCTGAGCAGATTCGTGCTTTGGGCCGCAAGGCACTTGTTGTTGCCGCAGACGTTTCCGATCAGGAAGCGGTTGAAGACATGGTTCAAAAGACCGTCAGCGAATTCGGCAGCCTGGACCTGTTTGTCAGCAACGCCGTTTACAGCGATCGTGAACTGATGGTTAAGGCCGACATGAAAGGCTTTAAACGCACCGTCGACGTTTCTATGTGGGGCGCGTTTTTTGGTGTGCGAGCGGCTTCGCAACAGATGTTGAAACAGGGAAATGGCGGAGCGATCACCGTTGTCAGCTCGCCCCACGCCATTCTTCCGATTCCGACCGCAATGGCCTACAACATGTCAAAGGCCGCCATTGATCATATGGCTCGCACTGCAGCAATTGAACTGGTTCGCCACGGCATTCGAGTGAATATTTTTCACCCAGGCTGGATTGATACTCCAGGTGAACGCAAGTTCTTTTCTGAAGAGCAAATCGAAGCCGGTTCAAAATCTTTGCCGATGAACCGCATGGGCACACCGGAAGAAATGGCGAAAGGCGTCTGCTTCACACTCAGCGAAGACGCAGCCTACATGACGGGCAGCACGATGACGATGGATGGTGGCGTTGGACTGCCATGGTGGTCCAACCGCGAAGAAGGCAAACAATAACAAACGTGCCACCCATTTAATTCGCTATTCCAGCACAACATCGCTCAGGTCATCAGACTGTGGATACTGCGGATTCATTTGGTTTAATGTGTCCACGATCACCTGCATAATCGCCAGGTTGCGATACCATTTCTGGTCCCCTGGAATAACGTGCCAGGCAGCGTGTTTCGTGGTGCAGTTATTAACCATATCCTGAAATGCCAATTGGTAGTCGTCCCAGAACTTGCGTTTTTCAAGATCTTCTCGATCGAACTTCCAATTGCTTTCCGGTTCATTCAGGCGATCCTGAAAACGTTCTTTCTGTTCTTCTTTGGAGATGTGAAGAAAGAACTTCAGAAGGGTCGTGCCTGTGCTGGTTAAGTGTTTTTCGAACTGGTTGATAATTTCGTATCGCGGACGCCAAACGGATTCCGGCACATAGTTGTGAACTCGAACAACCAAAACGTCTTCGTAGTGTGAGCGATTGAAAACACCAATCATTCCTCGGCCAGGAACAGCCTTGTGAATTCGCCATAGAAAATCATGGTCGAGTTCTTCAGTAGTTGGCTTTTTAAACGACGTCACCTGAACTCCCTGAGGATTCACGCCCTTTAACGAGTGACGAATGGTGCCATCTTTGCCGCCAGCATCCATGGCCTGCAAAACGATGAGCAGTTTTTGCTTCCCTTCTGCATATAGTCGCGCCTGCTGGCGGATAAATTCTTCTCGCAGCTTCTGGAACTGCTTTTCAGCTTTGTCACGATCATTGTGAAAATCGTCAGCGCGAGTTGACGTTTCAGCAAGTGAAATCGGTTGGCCGGCGATCAGGCAGTGAGGGCTTGTCATCAGGATTCAATTCGTTGACCAGATATCTGTGATAGATTCGAAAAGGTATGCAGCACAAGGTAGCAACAACAGCGAGCGTGACAACTGTGGGCGATTCCAACGCAATCGTATGCAATTCCGTGACAACCATGCGATATTCCGACGCAACCAGCTTCAGCACTTTCGCGGCAGCCAGCCGTTTCTATAATCAGAAACTCAGTTCGTTGCGAAATTAAACGACCAGCTGACGATAACGGCAGCCTTTCCCGAACCACTTCGCAACGATATTTGTCACTTCGATATCAGATTTACATGGATCAAAAACATGGCGAAAGCTCATTCCGAAAGATTTCTGAAGATCGTCAATGCCGTCCGGCCACAAATTACGGAATGCACTGTTCAGGATGTCGTGGACCGAATTGCGTCGGGGGAATCGTTTCACCTGGTTGACGTTCGCGAAGAAAGCGAGTTTGCGGCGGCTCGCTTACCCAACGCGATTCATCTGGGAAAAGGCGTGATTGAACGCGATATTGAGAAAACAATTTCCGATGAGAATGCCCCGATTGTGCTGTATTGTGGCGGTGGGTACCGTTCTGCGTTGGCCGCACTTAACCTGCAGCAAATGGGCTACTCAAACGTCATTTCCATGGATGGCGGCTTTAGCGGATGGAAGGCGGCCGGACAGCCGCTCGAAAGCTGATCTGGCGCGGGCGATTAAATCTGGCAATTGATTGGCGTTTGCAGTCAACGGGCCAAACCAAACTCCAAAGGAATATTTTCATAATGGGACGACTCGGACTGGCCTTCAAAATTCTGTTCAGTGGGGCAACTGCCCAAAAAGTGCTCGAATCACTGTCTGAATCAGAAACTTCACCCAAACTTCCGGCCCCTGAACCGGTGGCTCCCAAGCCTGTACCACCGAAACCCGTTCGCAGTGATGCCATCACTCTGTTGTCGGCCCTGCAACGCGACGCGAGGTTTGTGGATTTCATCCAGGAACCAATTGACGCTTACACAGACGCGCAGGTTGGTGCGGCCGTGCGAGAAATCCATCGCGGGTGCCATGGTGTGCTGTCGCGAATGTTCGCTCCAACGCCGATCGTCAACCAGGAAGAGGGCAGCGTTGTGCAGGTGGATGATGTTGCTTCTGGTAAGTTTCGATTAACGGGCAATGTTGCTCAGTCTTCCGGTTCGGCAAGCGGACAATTGGAACATCACGGCTGGATGGCTTCAAAGTGCGAAGTACCGAAATGGTCGGGCAGTTCAGACGCTCTGAACATCATCACGCCAGCCGAAGTGCAGGTTTCTTAGTATCCTTCGCATCGCCTACGTTTTCCTTCCTCCATCAGCTGCCGCTTTGGTGTCGACGTCATACAGCTGCCTTCCGTGCAGTTGCGTTCCATACGGCTGCCTTCCGTGTAGATCCCGCCCGCTGAATTCCAGCAGAAAGAAAGCTCACTATGAGCCACAATCAACCTTCGTTTGCCATCCAGTTTGACGGGGAAGATTCTTCCAACCAGATTCGAACTCAGATTGCCGCCACAGAACCGCATTCGCTGCGAACATTCACGCCAACTCAGGCTGTGCTGGCAAAATCAGCGGGCGTGTTTCACTGGACACCAGAAGGCCGAAGGCTGTACGACTTCAGTTCGGGCGTTCTGGTCGCCAACCTGGGGCACAACCCTGTCGGCTGGATGAAGCGTTTTCAGGCTTATCTTGGGTGGACCCCGGAAAACCTGAATGCCGCTGACGACACCTACTTTCCAGCCGTGTCACTGACGGCTTACAACGCCATAACAGAACTGGAAGCAGAGGCAAGTCGGCGGCTGCTGGCAAATCTAAACGCAAGCCCCGGCGGCAATCGTCTGGACACTGTCATCTGGGCCGCATCCGGTTCTGAAGCCGTACAGAAGGCTCTTTGGGCCTGCATGCGACGCGATCCTGCTCGACCGGGAGTTCTGGCAACACGATTCGGCTTTCATGGAAAAAAAGGCCTTTCCGGTGCCGTAACAGGCAGTGAAAAAGATGCTGAGCGTGATCCGCGAGTTCGCTTTATCAGTTTTCCTCGCCAGGAATGTTCTGATATCGATCACCCTGCCATGCAGTTTGATGCCGCCGTTTATCTGGCCGAACTTGAAGAAGTATTCGCGACCGCTGAGCACCCCATCGGTTGCTTGATTACAGAACCGTATCTTGGTGGAGGCGGCAGCTATCATCCGCCGCATGAATATCTGCAGTTGTTGCAGACGTTCTGCCGCCAACACGACATCCTGTTCATCCTTGACGAAGTACAGGCAAACTTCGGCCGCACCGGCTGCATGTATGCGTTTGAAAAGTACGGAATTGAGCCCGACTTTGTCTGCCTTGGCAAAGGCCTCGGCAACGGTGTGCCGGTCAGCGCTGCGGTGGGCCGTCGGGATGTTTGCGAATTGATGAACTATGGAGACACGTCCGACACCTGGAGTGCCAATCCAATTTCCTGTGCCGCCGTCCTGGCGACTCTTGATGAATTCGAGTCAACAGACGTCCTTGGCCGCACGAACTCACTTTACGATATTCTTGTCGACGCCCTTTGTAAGCTGAAAGAAACGGGCGTCATCGCAAACGTACGCGGTGAAGGTGCCGTGTTCGGAATCGAATGCGCCAAAGTTGGTTCAACAGAACCAGCTCACGTGGCCAATGCCATTGTTGCTCGATGCTATCAAGGCAACGAAAACAACGACGGCATCCATCTGCTGGGACCTCTTGCTGGCTGCGTCATTCGCATCTCTCCACCGATGTGCATGACCGACGAACAAGCCATCACATCTTTGGCGTTGCTGCACAGATTTGTTTCGGAAGTTGGCGACACGCTTCGAAAGTAGCCATCAACAGACTTTAGCGGGCCTTGCGGCTCACACTTTGTGCAGCCAATTATTCAGCGAGATATCTTCCGATGAAACATTTCATGCGAACACTTGCCGTTTTGTGCTGCTTTGGGCCTGCACTGCAATCCGGTGTCACAGCATCTGAAGTCAGCAGCCCCAACATTGTTCTGATGATCGCGGACGACATGAACTGGGACGACTGTGGAGCGTACGGGCATCCAGCCATACGCACTCCCAATATTGATCGCCTGGCGGCAGAAGGCATGCTGTTCCATCATGCCTATCTGACAACAAATTCCTGCAGCCCTTCGCGTTCCAGCATTCTGACCGGGAAGTATCCTCATAACACGGGAGCCGAACAGTTGCACTGGCCATTGCCAGCGGCCAGTAGAACATTCGCTGCCGAACTTGGCAAAGCTGGCTACTACACAGCAGCAGCCGGTAAGTGGCATCTGGGCGACGACGTGCGAAATCACTTCCACCGAATTTACGAAGCTTCCACAGCGGGATTTGTATTGCCATCCGGCAAAAACGGAGAAGCTCCCAAAATGGTGGCGGCAGAACCCAGTGGCTGTGAAAAATGGGAACAGGCCATTGACGATCGTCCCAAAGATCGACCGTTCTTTTTATGGCTGGCTGCGTTGGATCCACATCGCGAATACGTTGATGGAGCTCTTGATCCGCCTCACAAAGCCAGCGACGTTATCGTTCCGGCTCACCTGCCTGACACGGCAGACGTGCGAGAAGACCTGCGACTGTATTACGACGAAATTGGTCGGCTGGATACCTATGTCGGTAAAGTGTTGGCCAAACTGGACGAACAACAAGTTGCAGAAAACACACTGATTCTGTTCATCAGCGACAACGGACGTCCGTTTCCTCGCGACAAGACCACGCTCTACGATGGCGGCATCCGTACTCCCTGGATCGTTCGCTGGCCAGCCGTGATTCAGCCAAACGTCACAACGGACGCTCTGGTCAGTTCCGTTGATATCGCTGCCACGTTTCTGGAAGTTGCCGGCATCGCTGACGCAATTCCAACAGAAGGCAACAGCTTTGCAAAGGTGCTCGCAGGTGCGACGCTGCCTCATCGCGAATTCGCATTCGCAGAAGATCATTGGCACGACTACGAAGATCACGCGCGATGTATCGTCAACCAAAGATACAAACTGATTAGAAACGATTACTTCGATCTGGCGTCAACCCCGTCTGCAGACGCCGGACGCGGCCTTAGCTGGCAGAACATGTTGCAGCTGCAAGACGAAGGCAAACTGCCACCTCATCAACAGTCGTGTTTTCTGGCTCCCAGGCCCAAATGGGAACTGTTCGACCTACAGCGTGATCCGGGAGAACTGCGAAACCGAATTGATGATCCCGCTTACCAAACTGTCCGTAGCCGACTTGCCGCCGCCCTGCAGGAATGGACAAAGCAAACCGAAGATTACCTGCCATCAAAACGAACACCCGACGAATTCGACCGCGTTACCGGCGAACCGGACCATTCAGTCCGCGTGCGTCCTCGCCCATCAAAGCTGCAAATGTTCGGAACCAACGGCAAGTACTAACAAGGGCTTCGCCCTTGAACAGGTGGCGTGGCGAGGTAAAGCGGATGGGACGCGTTAACCGCCGAGCCGCTCCGAAAAGAGATGCCCGCACAGTGTGCAAGTCTTTTTCATTAGATCAGTACTAATGCAGATGAGTCGGTTCAAGAAACGTGACAATCCAGGCCAGCATAATTCCGGCACCCAGGGCTACCGTTAGCTGCACTTTGTTATGAGTGTGAAACTCCATTTCCGGCAACAGATCGCTTAGTGCAATGCAGATAAACACGCCTGCCGAAAACGCCAAAGCAGTTCCCAGAATTTCCTGCTGAAACCCCTGAAACTGGCTGGCCCCCATTAAGAATAACACTGCTCCCAAAGGGCACATCAACGCGAACCCGATGTTAACCAGATTAATTGAACGACGCTGCCAGCCGCTCGACAGCATCAACGACGTTATCGAGACAGCATCAAGTGGCTTATGCAGCAGAATCGCCAGAAAGGTGCCGAGCCCGAATAGCGACATGACTGCTGTTCGCTGAGCTTCTGAATAAATACTGGCACCTAGAGCAATACCGTCAATCAGCGTATGCACGCTCAGGCCAAGAGCGATTCCCACCCAGCTTAGCCCGTGCGAATGTCCGTGAGTATGGCAGATCGCGATGCTATGCTGTTCATCAGCCACAGACGACGCCCCCAACTGGACAAGAGCTTCAGCGGGAGAGCAACTGTCGTGAACGTGCTGGCCGTCATGGTCATGGTCGTGGTCGTGGTCGTGCTGACCACCGTGATCATGGTCGTGATCATGATCACAGGGCGCTGCAGCGTTACCATGAAAGCTGACTGGTTCATGATTGTGAAAATGAAACAGCCGCAACAGCACAAACATCATCACAATTCCAACCATCATCCACCTTGAAACCAATGCTGCATCGTGCAGCTCCTGAACGGCGTGTGGCAACAGATGAAAAACGCCAATTCCCAGCATCAGTCCTCCAACAAAACTGATGATTGTTTGCATGCGCGTATGGGTGAGCTCAATAAAAGAAGGCAGCCAACCGCCCAGCAAAGATGCGGCCACAATCAGCAGGCAATACGACAGCAGCAGAATTACGGGACGATTCCCCTGGGCCGAGCGAACAACCTGCTCGTCACTCACGCCATCCTGCATCAATGCCTTCAGGTTCACAGTTTGATTGGCAGCAGAAACTGAAGTTGGCTGAACTTCAGAAACCGGCGCACCTTCGTCCGCCGCTACCACCGACGACAGTAAAGCTGGCAGCCCGATCACGCTGAATGTGCAGAGCAGAACGGAAAAGAGCGTGCGAGAATTCATAGTGCAAAGAACGATAGGGCAAACAAAACAAATTGGCCGCCGAAAAATAGTCGAGCCGGTCGTAAATTTCGATCCGCAACTGAATATTATTTGCAACTTAGTTGCAAAAAGAATCTCACTTTGGAAAACTACGACATCAGAACATGCCGCCAAAGAAGCTGATTGTTCGCCGCCCCAAGGAATTGTTAACCGATGAATGCTGCAGCTCAAACGCTTTCAGTTGAAGAAGCGAAGGCCATCCTGAAAGGATCGGACCTGCGTTGCACGGCTGCGCGAATCGCCGTGGTGCAAAGCCTGCACTCGGCAACAGCCCCTGTTACCAGCATCGAGCTTGCCGAACTGCTTTCTGGCTACGGCTTTGATAAATCCACCATCTATCGCTCGCTGACCGAACTTAATGAAGCAGATCTGGTCGTGCGACTTGACCTGGGCGATTCAATTCGCCGATTCGAACTTGCCGCCAACTACGGATCGGGGTTATCCGAACATCCTCACTTCATGTGCGTCGACTGCGGCGAAGTCACCTGCCTGTCAGACTTCACGTTTGAACTGAAAGCCAGCTCACGAAAAGTTCAGGCCCCTGGAACAATTTCCGAAGTGCTTGTGCGAGGTCACTGCACCGCCTGCACTTCCTGACAAGGGCTTCGCCCTTGACCCGATGGCGTGGTTGGCTGGAAGACGTAGGACGTTCGAATCGCCGAGCCGCTCCGACCAACATGCGGGAACGGTCCGCGCATCATTTTCAGTAAGACTCTAACAAGGGCTGCGTCCAACGCCTGCCACATCACCCGCACCCCAACCGTCATTCCCGCGCAGGCGGGAATCCAGCCGCCAACATGCCTTTGGGTTCCCGCCTGCGCGGGAATGACGAAGGTGTCAATGCGGGTGGATAGCCCGTTAATTGCCATGCGTCCGAACACGCGGTTCCGTTTGAAGTAACCTGAAACAGCGAGGCTCATCACGGCGGAGCGTGATGGCTACATTCGAACTGTCGCTACGAACCAATGCGCGATGATGACCAGATAGCTATGCAGCGCGGCGTACTGACGACTGATCCTGCAGCAGTTTCAGTTGCTGAATGACGCGTTCCATTTCGGTGGCTCGCGAACCTTTTACCAGCACGCAGTCGTCATCGCTTAGAATGCAGTCCAGCATGGTGGTCAGCATCGTTACGTCTGAAAACTCTGAAATTCGGTTCGGGTTTCCACCCGACGACAGAAAGCCTTCCACCAGGTCTGGTGCGAATTCGCCGGTCACTGCAATATGATCCAGCTGACACGACGCCAGCGACGCACCAATTCCGTAATGTTGGTCTGCTGCCTGATCGCCAAGATCCAGCATATCGCCCAGCACCAACACGCGATGGTTGCAACTACTGAATTCTTCCAACGTACGAATGGCGGCTGAAACGCTGGCTGGGCTGGAGTTGTACGTATCATCAATCACAGTCCAGGTACCAAGCTGCGACAGAACACAACGCCCTGGTTCTGATTGAAATTTTCGCAAGCCGTCCTGAATGCCTTCCACGGAGACACCAATCTCCATGCCAACGGCAATCGCCGCCAGCACGCTGCAGACATTATGACGTCCGCAAACGGGAACGACGTATTCGTGTTCGTCGACAACGACCCGCAACTGGCCCTTGTTGACGGTAACGGATGTTGCCAACACATCAGGCGAACCAGACGTGCCAAATGTGACGACTCGTGCTCGAGTACACTTATTAAGCTCACTTACCAACGGATCGTCGCTGTTCAGAAACGCGACGCCGTCTTCGGGCAGTGTTGCGATGATTCTGACTTTTTCCAGCTGAATTTTCTGTACGGATTCGAAGCCTCGCAAATGGCAGGGAGCGATTCTTGTAATCACGGCCATTTCCGGCTCAGCAATCGATGTCAACGCGCGAATTTCGCCCGGACCAGATGCTCCAATTTCGATGACGGCAAATTCATCACCCTGCTGCAGTTCCAGCAGGCTAAGAGGAACACCCAGATGGTTGTTGAAGTTGCGAGGACTCTGAATGCCGGTATGAATCGTTTCCAGAACGGATGCAATCATCCGGCGAGTTGTCGTTTTGCCAACGCTGCCGGTGATTCCGATAACCAACGCTTCGCTCTGGCGTCGGTTATGATTAGCCAGCATCGCCAGGGCGATTTCCGCATCAGGTACGCTGACATGAGGCGTTGCGCATTGCGCAGAAGCCTGCTCGTCAACGACAACAACGACAGCTCCATCACGAACCGCTGCATCGCAAAACTGCACGCCGTGCTGGTTGTTGCCGGACAATGCAAAAAACGCATCGCCACTGCGGACCTGCCTGCTGTCGATGACGCACCCTTCAATTGTAGCGGACAGATTAACTGTCCCCTGAACGGTGCCATCGACCAGAGATATAAATTCTTGAACAGTCAACAACTGCATACAATCACGCAAGCCTGGGTTGAATCGCCAACGACATTACCAGATGGTGCGACAGAACAGCGGCAATTTTTGCCGTACTTCTGTTGGCCCTGCCGCTTGCAAAGATCGTCGCAGACGGAACGCCTGGTTAAGCCCAACTTGTTCATTTGTGACATCCTTTGTCCGTCAGGCGTGGATCAATCGTTAGAGTTTAACGAGCGCGAACTTTGACAATTTTCTGTCGTGGCTGCGATTTGCAACAAGGCGGACGACTATTGATCACGCAGACCTGCTGGCGAAAAACACGGGTTGCAGGTCGGCCACGTTGCGCGTGTCTGAAAGTTGCAGCAGTCGGCGAGCAACTTCGCGGTCGTCAAAGTAAATTTTAGCTCCGGCAACTTCCTGAGTATTTTCGTGTCCCTTGCCCGCCAGAAGAACAACGTCTCCTGGTTCGGCCATTTGGAATGCTCGAACAATTGCCTGCTGGCGATCGACCTCGATTTCAAATTGCGAGGTCGATGGAAACCCGGAAGCGACATCTCGAAGAATCGACAGCGGCTCTTCGTCCCGAGGGTTGTCGCTGGTCACCACACACACGTCGGCCGCCGCAGCAACTCGCCCCATGGCAGGACGTTTCGTTGCGTCTCGATTTCCGCCAGCACCAAACACGCAGATCAGCTTGCCGGGCACAAAGTTTCTAATTGTCTGGATGCTGCGTTCCAGAGCGTCGGGTGTGTGAGCATAATCGACCAGCACCTGAAACGGTTGACCTTCGTCGATACGTTCCAATCGTCCGGGAACGGCGGTCAGAGATTCCAGACCAGCCACAATATCCTTTATGCGAATTCCCAGCTGTTCTGCAATGCCGGCTGCCAGAAGGCTGTTCGACACGTTGTGGTCACCAATCAGCCGCAAGCGAACTTCGGCGTCGCCTTGAGCAAGATGCAGACGAACTCGCTGCGATCTGTGAGTTTTGGAAAGCAAGGTCGCCCGCAGTTCCGCTTCGCCTGATTTGATCCCGAACGTCACCAGAGGAACGCCTGCCAGCTGATCCAGGATCCTGCGGCATCCTTCATCGTCAAGATTAATCAACAGCGGAGCATCAGCGTGCAGCAATTTGGCGATGGATGCTTTCACGCTGCTGTAGCTGTCCAGTGAACCGTGATAGTCCAGGTGATCGTGAGTGATATTTGTGATCGCGGCGACGGCAAGTTTCAAAGCTGCACAGCGTTTTTGATGTAGAGCATGGCTGCTGACTTCCATCACGCAATGCGACGTTTGCTGAACGATCATCTGATGCATGTGCCTGGCGATACAGTCAGCTGACGGCGTTGTCATTGAAGAAGCGACCCGGTTGACTCCGTCGCTGGTTTCGATGGTGCCGACGATGCCGGTTCTTAACCGAGCGGTTTCCAGAATGGTACGTAGCATCCAGGAGGTCGTTGTCTTTCCATTTGTGCCCGTGATCCCCGCCAGCGTGACCGACGAAGCAAATCCGGTGTGCAGTCTCATGCACATTAACGCGAAAGCTGTTGCCGAACACTCCACGACTGCCTGTGGCACGTCTATGTCTTCGACTTTGTGCTCTGAAACCACAGCGATGGCACCGCGTGAGACGGCATCGTGAATGTGGCGATGGCCGTCAGAACGAGTTCCTCGAACGGCAACAAACACGTCACCCGCCACAACCAGGCGACTATCGGACTGAACCTGCGACACAACGATATCGTGGGTCGCGATAATTCGAGCACTGGGCAGCAGTTGCTGCAAACTAAAACTGGTCGCGTTCATGTCGGGCGTCCTGCCGCCGGGCCTTGTTTTCAGAGCTGCCGAAGCTTCCTGCTTCGCTGGCTAATGCAACCGCTGTTGCGTCCAGACACGCTCGTTAATGCCATTCTCACTTCAACTGAATTCGGCGTCAACATCGGGTTTACCCAGTCGCGTCACCAATGCTTCAGAAACTGGTCCACTGGCGATGAAGGTAAAGCTTCTGGAAGATTCTGCCAGCTGTTCGATGTTTATCGTAAGATGGTCCGCTGGAAGCACTTCAGAAATTCGTTCGGCCCATTCAACAAAGCACACAAATTCAGCGTCTGTCAGGTATTCGTCGCCACCAATCGCCAGAAATTCGTCCACATCAGCCAGTCGATAGGTGTCGAAATGCATCACGGGAATCCGGCCATCGCCGTATGTTTGCATCAGCACAAACGTCGGGCTGTTCACCTGATTTTCGTCCGCGCCCAGTGCCTGGCAGACGGCTCGCACAAGATTTGTCTTGCCGGAACCCAGCTGTCCATTCAACGCAACCACCAAACCGGGCACCAACGCTTCAGCGAAACGTTGGCCCAGATTTTGGGTGTCGACTTCTGAATGGCTTGCGAAAACGAACACGTCTACGCTCCAGCTTTACCTTCAGCACTCACTCGCGTGCCAATTGTGTCGCCCGTGACGGCTCGCAAAATGTTGCCCACTTTTTTGTAGTTGAACACAATGATTGGCAGCTTCTGTTCCATGCAGTGGTGAAATGCCTGAGCATCCATAACCTGCAGATTTTGAGCAATCACGTCTTTGTAGGAAATCTCCGTATAGCGAACGGCGTGCGGGTTTTTCATTGGGTCGTCGGAATAAACGCCGTCAACTTTCGTGCCCTTCAGCACAATGTCGGCGTCAATTTCGCGAGCTCTTAAAGCGGCCGCGGTGTCCGTGGTCACAAACGGGCTGCCGGTGCCGGCCGCTAAAATCACGACTCGACCCTTTTCAAGATGACGAATACATCGTCGTCGAATAAACGTTTCTGCGACGCCTTCCATGCGAATGGCGCTTTGCACGCGAGTTGCAACGCCCACACTTTCCAAAGCGTCCTGCAATGCCAGAGCGTTGATTACTGTTCCCAACATGCCCATGTAATGAGCGGTTGACGGAATAATGGTGTCGCTGGCTTCTGCAAACTGCTTACCTCGCAGAATATTGCCGCCGCCGCACACAATCGCCAACTGTACGCCAACTTCGACAACCTGCTTAATTTGCTCAGAAATGCTGGAAAGCTCGGCCATTGCGATACCGGATTCGCCTTCTCGGCAGAAGCTTTCGCCGCTGATTTTCAGCAAAACGCGTTTGTAGGCCAGTTCAGATCCAGACATGTCAATCCCTTCGAAGTCATAGTTTTGCAAACAAACCGCCGCTGAAAAATGCAGCGCAGAATCCTCGCCAGCACGCCTCCCTGTCGAACGCCCAACAGCCAACGGTGATAAAAGCCGGCCTTGAAATACGCGTCAGACAATTTCAATAAGCAGCTGGCGATTGCCCGGAAACGGCATCCAGGTTGTTTCTGGTCGCGGATTCTGGGGCGAAGTGTGACAACGATATCTGATTCGACAAGTTTCGCCGACTGCGCAAAATCACATTTCAAAGATCAACGTCAGATATTCCGGCAAAAACGCGAGCCATTGCCGCAAACAATTGGGCCTTTACCACGCCAACCGACTGGCGATTGGGTGGCAAATAGCAGGCAGCCCAAGCCCGACGGGCATCCGCGAACCGGCTACCTCAGGCCGGCCAGGTCAGGCGAAACTGCCTTCCAGCATGGTCAAAAAGCCATTCAGACAAGGGAAAACGCGTCTCAGATTAAAAAACCAGCACACGTTCTGAGTGTTCTGTGTTGTGGGCCATTCTTGGCTTCCCTAAACTTCCCCGACCCGCAAAATAGAAACACTCGCGAAAATGGCCAGCTAAAGAAGGTCAAGGCAGCTAGCACTGTAAATTCGTCGAACTTCATTTCGGGGCTTCGTGAGATTCCAACAAGGCGAATTTTCTTAGACGGTGACATTGCCGTTTAACGAAGTTAGCAACCGAAATCTCCTCTATAAAACTTTCACTTAGATTAAATTTCAGTCAGGGTAGATCCAGAAGATGGCAAACTATTTCTTCACCAGCGAATCAGTCAGCATGGGACATCCGGACAAAGTTTCGGATCAGGTGTCTGACGGAATCCTTGACGCTTTGCTGGCTCAGGACCCAATGTCTCGCGTTGCCTGCGAAACATTGTGCACTACGGACCTCGTGGTACTTTCCGGCGAAATCACAACCAAAGCCAAAGTCGATTACGTTGAAGTGGCTCGCCAGGTTATTCGAGAAATCGGCTACACCAGCGACGACATCGGATTCAACGCTGACACTTGCAACGTGTTCTGTGCACTTCACAGCCAAAGCGCGGACATCGCCATGGGTGTTGATAGAGAAGGTGCGGGCGACCAGGGATTGATGTTTGGTTACGCATGTGATCAAACTCCGGAATTGATGCCTGTGGCCATCGCGTTTTCTCATCGCATCATCAACCTGCTTGCCGAAAAACGTCAAAAGGGCGACGTCAACTGGTTGCGACCGGACAGCAAAAGCCAGGTGACTGTCGAATACGATGGACCAAAGCCTGTTCGCATCGATGCCATCGTTGTTTCCACGCAACACTCTGACGACGTCACTCAGGAAGAAATCTACGACTACGTCAAAAGCGTTATCAAAGAAGCCATTCCAAACGACCTGCTGGACGACAACACCAAGTACCACATCAACCCAACGGGCCGATTCGTGGTCGGCGGTCCTCACGGCGACACCGGTCTGACCGGTCGCAAAATCATCGTCGATACCTATGGCGGCTGGGGACGACACGGCGGTGGAGCGTTTTCTGGCAAGGACTCAACCAAGGTTGACCGATCGGCCGCCTATATGGGCCGATACGTTGCCAAGAATATCGTGGCCGCTGGTCTGGCAACCGAATGTGAAGTGCAACTTGCCTACGCGATTGGCGTGGCTGCACCTGTGAGCGTTCGAGTCGACACAAACGGCACCGCGACTGTTCCGGAAGAAGCCATTCAGAAAGCTGTTCAGGAAATCTTCCCGTTAACTCCCAAGGGAATTATCGAACACCTTGGCCTGCGACGTCCGATTTTCCGCCACACGGCTCACGGTGGTCACTTTGGCCGCAACGAACCGGAATTCAAGTGGGAAGCGACCGACATGGTCGACGCACTGAAAAAAGCTGTCAGCTAAATTGGTAACTTGAACCGCCCGCTGTTTTCAGCGGGCGGTTTTCTTTGAAACATAGACTTCAGTAAAACGGTCTCGAAAGAACTCTTAATTCCAAAGCCACTTTGAACAGAGCGGCCGGAATGACGAACAATCGCCTTAAAGCGATTACTGATTTTTGTCCAGGGGCACACCCCTTGTTGTGGATGGAAGTAAAAAAGGCAGGAAGCCATGCACGATAAATCACGGCACTCACGAGTCTCACGCTCTCGACGAGTCATCGCGCTGATGGCCTGGGGCCTTCTTGTTGGTACTGCGTTCTACTTGTGGAACGCCCATCAACTCGGAAGCTTCCGCTCCACGGCGGCCGAACCAATTGCATTTCTGCTGGCGGCTTTTGGAGCATTCGTTGGTGTGTTTGCATGGATGCTGTTCAATCCCAATCAGCGCACAACGGCTGAATCTCCGTCGTTGTTTCTTGCCGCAGCAGCCACCTTGTTTCCGCCGCCGATCATTGGCTTTTGCTTAATGCCATACGACTCCCCACTGAAATGGTGGCTGGCACTGGGCATATTTCTGCTGGTGGTGATTGCAATATTAAGCCACGTACCGGATGAGTTTTTTGGCGTACCTCGAGGCCGGCATTCTTACGTTGTGCCGCTTCCTGCTTTCGATCGCATGTCTAATTCTGTGATGGATCCGAACGCCAGCTGGTTCACCTTTAACGACCTTTCAACCGTCGTCGCTGACGGACAACGCCCTTCACTGGCACCACGATCTTACCTGAATCGAGATCAAGCCAAACGCCCCACGACCGCCGCGCCGGAACGTCGAGTTATCTCTGACGTGGATGATATTCTGGGTTCTGATTTCGACATCGGATTGCTGGATGATGCACCGTTTGACCTGAATACGGACGACCGTTCTGTTCAGCGTTCGTCACAAAGAACGGCCCCACAAAAAACACGTTCAGCCAGCACCAGCAACCAGCCGTTTCAAGTGGCCGCACCGCCACTGCCCGTGGCCGGAAGAAGACCAGGCCCCGCAGCAAATTCCGCCAGCACGGCCTTTTTAAGCCAGGCTGGCACGGACGAACCATTAACGCGGCGGCAGCGAAACGCAGAACGCCAACGCTCAATTCAACAAGAACGTGAATCTGCCGGACCATCAATGCAGCAACGACAATTCGCTGCGCCCGGAAAACCTGAATACACCAGCGTAAATCCAGAATCTTCGCACTTGCGCCTAGGCAAAACGGCTCGCAGCGAAGTCAAACGCCCAACGCCTTTGCGATATCAGTCCAAAGCCAGGCGTCTTGCGGCCAGCATCGAACTGCAGCCCCAAACCGCCAGAACTCTGGCTGAAGCCTACAACCTGGTTTCTTCAACTCAACCAGTTGCCGACGTCACAACCTCACGGTCTGAATCATCGCGTTCTGAGTCGTCTCGGCGAAGTTCACAACAGTCTGCGGCAACTAATGAATCCAGTTATCGCCGCACACCTCCAACTTCGGACCGCACTTCTGCTCCTGCGTCGGATTCAGCAACAAGCTCTTACCGTTCAAGTCAACGCACGCCCGTTGCTGAACAACCTGCCAGCCGAACAGCCGATGTGCCGACGCCGTACGATCGCCCATCAATCGACACAAAGTCTGTTGATCGCAGCAGCACGACAAGCGAAGCCAGCACAGCATCTTATCGACGCGAAACAGCTCGCACTTCGCCGCCAACATCAAAGCCCGAAGTCACCACAAATCTGCAAAGCGATCAAAGCAGCAAGCCGTCAACAACTTCCAGCAGCAGCAGCAGCAGCGTCTTACAAGCGGGGGCCAGCCTGTTTGGGGTTCCGGTCGCGTACGCAGCAGCCAGCAAATTGGCCGAACCCGCTGAACAGGGCGGCGACACACGCAGCCTGATCGATCGAGCCAAGTCGCTTCTTACCGGCAAAAGCCCACAAGCGGAAGCATCGTCGGCTGGCGTTCAACGGGTTGCTGATACAGTTCGAACACCAAGCCGCTATGACCAACCTGCAGCAAAGGCCGCTGCGGACACAATCGCGGACCTCAAAACTCCTGCTGCACCGGCACGAGCAACTACCGCCGAAAGATCATCATCAGCAAAATCCAAAAGCGAAGCCTCAGCCTTTGAACGTACCAAAGCAGACGACGGCAGCGAACTTGTCGAAGGTGTGATGACGATTCGATTCGACAAAGGTCAGAAGCGAGCAAACCTGCACATACCGTTTTCGCCACCGCTGCCCGGCATGCCGGAAGTTGAATGCGAATGCGTGGGCGATGCCGATTTGCGACTAAAAGTGCCAGTCCGTCAGTCCTACGGCATTCGAATAGAAGCTCGCCGGACAGACGCAGATGAAGAATTGGAAGCGGACATTGGTTTTGCGGCGGTCTATTCGGCAGAATAGAAGTCATTTGTCGTCATTAGGTTTCGTTCAAGCATAGCGATGACAGTCAATCGTCAACGTTGAAAGCAGCGGTGTTGCCTTGCTCTAAGAAGTTGGGCGAAAGAATGTCCCCTTCACACCGTAAGTGCGTGGCCACTCATCTCTGCCGCAAGCTTTCGGCGTCCGGGGACACAACGTCCGGTGACACACATTGCCCAACAGCAACGAAACAAAAACCCGAACAGAAAGAAGCACAATGTCCGACAGCACACCTGCCTCCGCTCCTGGACTCATTGTCGCCATTCCGTGCGAAGCCGATTTGCAGGAAAATCGAGTGGCCATCGTGCCATCCATGATTGCGGCTCTTAAAAAAATCGGGCTGACAGTTCGCGTACAATCCGGAGCCGGAATCAAGGCCGGGTTTCCCGACCGGCAATACATCGACAAGGGTGCGGAAGTTGTCGCGGATCGAGCTGAATTGTTGCGGCACGCCGACATTGTGTTGCAGGTGAAAGCTTTGGGAGCAAACATCGACTGCGGTGCCGACGACTTGAATCTGCTGCAGGATGGTCAGGTTTTGATTTCCAGCTGCGATCCGCTTACGTTCCCCGACAGCATTCCGGCCGTCGCCGAAAAAGGTCTCACTGCATTTTCGCTGGAACTGGTGCCGCGAATCACGCGAGCTCAAAGCATGGATATCCTGTCTTCCATGGCAACTGTCGCCGGCTATCGAGCTGTCTTGTTGGCAGCCACTGCCGCTCCACGCATGTTTCCGATGATGATGACAGCCGCTGGCACGCTAAAACCTGCCAGAGTACTGGTCATCGGTGCGGGCGTTGCCGGGCTGCAGGCGATCGCGACATCCAAACGACTGGGAGCTGTCGTCTACGGTTACGACATTCGCCCCGCTGTGCGAGAACAGGTGGAAAGTCTGGGCGGAAAGTTTGTCGAACTGGATCTGGAAACGAATCAGTCGGAAGCCAAAGGCGGATACGCCAAAGAAATGGACGAAGACTTTTATCGTCGCCAAAGAGTGGCCATGAAAAAAGTCATTGCAGACTGTGACATCGTTATTACCACGGCGGCAATTCCCGGCAAAAAAGCCCCCGTGCTGGTAACTCAGGAAATGGTGGAAGCCATGGCTCCCGGATCTGTGGTTGTGGACCTGGCAGCTGAGCGAGGTGGAAATTGTGAAGTCACCAAAGCTGGTGAAACCATCGATTACAACGGCGTTCAGGTGCTTGGCCCGTGCAATCTGGCATCCGACATCCCGGTTCACGCCAGTGAAATGTTCAGCAAGAATATCCTGACATTCCTGCAGTTACTGGTTAAAGACGGCCAACTGAACATCGACACCAATGACGAAATCGTCCGCGACACGCTGCTGACACGGGGGCGAGAAATCATGAACCCACGAGTTCGAGAGCTGCTGAATATGGCTCCACTTCCAGAACCAGTTGCAGCTGCTACATAGCCAACGCTTTAAGACGAGTAGTCGCAACGCGGCTGGCATATTTCGTGATGGGCACATTCAGCAGGCAGCGACTGATTGCTTCAATGCGATTCGGTCCCGATTTCATGGCCACTTTACTCACACACCATCTCGGCGAATAACGCCCACTTCAACATATCCCGTCGCACCTACGCCCTCGCCCGCCGGGGCTCCCGGTCGGCGGCGTGATTCGGCAAAGCACGACATCGAATCGTTTGAAAAACGGGTGAAACGCTTGTTGCAAATCCGGCAATTGTGGCCGGTTAAGCCGCACTATTGCCAAAACATGTTTCACGGCAACGACTTACGGCAAATCCCCGGCAAATGTGCGGTATTGACCCGTTTCGAATAGTCGGCGTAAACTTCCGGCGTCTATCGATGCTGTAGATCATCGAGTCATTCTAAAACCGCACGTCTCTCACCCTTCAAGCGTTCTGCTTTTCTCTCCACAACTGTCTCGCATCCCCTCACGTCAGCATTGAATTCTGTTTCAAATGCTGGCTGATTTTTGCTTCCCTATGACGCCATTGTATCGCGCCATAATTGCGTTGATTGCTTTGCCAACTGTGCTTTGGGCACAGTGTGGCTTGCTATGCGCGCAGGAAGTCAATGGATTGGTTGCAGCCGAAGCAAACGATATTGCTCAACCAATTCGTGTGACCGCGAATCATCAGGAAATTTTGCAGCAGGAAAACACAACCATCATCACCATGCGCGGCGGCATGAATGGTAGTGGTCTTGTTGAATTGACTCAGGGGGAATTGCAACTCACCGCTGAGACAATGGTTGTCTTTGATCGAGTTACCGCAGACGGACACGATGTGCTTGTGTATGCCGAAGGTCGAGTGCAGTACACAAATCATGGAAACCCTCAACGCTATGCCGCTCATCAAATTCGGCTGCAGGCATTGAGCCCTGTCAGTGTTGATTCCAAACTGCAAAGCGAAGTCACAAGTCCCAGCGAACTGATGCGAAAAGCGGCAACTCGCATGGCGCCCGGTTCAAAGAACACAACTTCGACTGTGAGTTTGCAGGGTGGCCCCGATTCTTTTACGCCGCCGCAGTTTAATTCACCGTCGGGCTCAGCTGTGCAGGGATCTCGGCGAATTCGGATTCGCCCGCGTTCCAGCCAGCCGCTGCAGTTCGATTCTTTTCTGTCGCGAGACACGGTTCCTGAAGAACAGGTGTATGTGCTGACTGGCGGAGTCAATATCTTAATCGATGGCGTGCAGCTTGATGGTGCCGGACAGTTGATGCAGCCAGGAGTTCTGGACCTGTCTGCTGATCGAATTATCATCTGGACGGACCCCAGCGACTCAGACAAGCTGGCTGTCGGTCAGGCGCTGGTGCAAGCTGCTTCCAGAAGATTGCAGATCTATCTGGAAGGAAACATTCTGGTTCGCCAGCAGGACAATACCATCACGGCGACTCGCGCTTTCTTCGACGCCAACAACGATAGAGCGTTGCTGATGAATGCCGAATTGCGAGCTCAACTACCACAAACCGGCGGCGAATTTCGCATTCGCGCAGAAAAGCTAAGACGGCTTTCCGAAAACAAATTCCATGCTCAAAATGCGTGGACCTCAACCAGTCCCTACGGACAACCGGGTTACCGAGTTCAGGCATCAGATATCTTTGTTGAACCCGGTCCCGTGTCGCCATTTACAAAAGTTGATCCCAACACGGGACAACCTGTGAATGGTCCCCCACTATGGATGACGGCCCTTAATCCTCAGTTTATTCTGGGGAACACTCCGATTCTTGGCCTGCCGAAAATAACGGCCCCCATCGAAGACCCGAATATTCCAATTCGCCGAGCGGTCGTGAAGCAGGACCGTGTATTTGGATTTCAGGTGAAGACCGTTTGGAACCTGTCAAAGCTGCTGGGCCAGCCGACCCCCAAAGGTATGGACTGGGACCTGATGGCCGACTATCTGTCTGAACGTGGCCCCGCCATCGGCGTGCAGGGCGACTATGACATGCAGACCAATCTGGGACGAGCCATCGGCAGCTCGACTTTGATTTATCAACATGATGATGGCGCAGATAACCTTGGTGCTGACCGCAGATCGTTGTCGCCCGACAACAACAACCGTGGCGCGATCATTATGCGACACAATCAGTTTCTACCCGGTCAGGCTCAGCTGTTTGGTGAGATCGGATATCTTAGCGACCGCAACTATCTGGAATCATTCCACGAACCTCGCTACGACACAGACAAAGACGTCGAAACACTGATTGGCGCTCGCCAGGACCTGCAGGCCTGGAGCGGTTCGCTGATGGCGAAAACCGAACTGAATGAATTTGAAGCATCGACCGATTGGCTGCCCAAAGGCGACCTGTACAGTTTTTCACAGCCAATCTTCGGTGGGCTGGCCTATCATTCGTCGCATTCCAGCGTAGGTTATGCCGATCTTGAACCCGGCAGGCCGCCGTCAAATCTTAACGATCCATTTACACCTCTGGCTCTGCCGTACGTCAACGACGCCAGCGGCCTTGTGGCGATGACTCGCCATCAGGTCGACGCACCGTTTATGCTGGGCCCGGTTAATATCAACCCGTTTGTGATGGGCGAAGCGGCCTTCTGGGATGAAGGTCTGACGGCTAAAGACATCGATCGATACGTGTTCAGCACCGGTGTGCAGGCGCATCTGTCTGCAACAAAGATCATGCCGTTTATTCGCAGCGATCTCTGGAACCTGAACGGTCTGGCTCACAAAAGCGATGCGTACCTGGAATACCGTTACACAGAATCATCGCGTGACCTGTCAGAAATTTCGCAGTACAACGAAATCGACGACAACAGTACCGAACGATTTCGCGGACGCTATACGACTCAAATTTTCCCCGGCTTGATTCCGGCCGAATTCGATCCTCGCTACTACGCCGTCCGCAACGGAGCTGGCATGTGGATTAGTGCTCCCTACCACGAACTCGTTAACGATCAGGAAACGCTTCGCCTGCGATGGCGAAACCGTCTGCAAACCAAGGTCGGCCCCGTCGGGCAGGAACGTATTCGCGACTGGATGATCTGGGAATCCGGGGTTACCTGGTTTCCAAAGGCAGATCGTGACAACTTTGGCGAAGACTTTGGTTTGATTTATGGCAACTATCGCTGGAACATCAACGATCGCACCAGCATTCTGGCAGACGGTATAGTCGATCTGTTTGATAATGCTCAGGACGTTTGGAGCCTTGGTGTACTAAGCCAAAGAAGTACCAGAGGCAGCGTGTATCTGGGCTATCGTAAAGTTGAAGCCAAAAACTATCTGGACAGTCAGACACTGGTGGCCAGTTACAGCTATCAGATGAGCCCCAAATGGATTTCCACCGGCTCCATCGCTTATGACGTCGCAGCCGGCGAATCGCGAGGATCTTCACTGACGTTTAGTCGAGTTGGACTGGATTGGGTGGTGCATGTCGGTTTGGGAATTGACACCAGCAAAGACAATGTGGGAATCGCCTTCGCCGTCGAACCACGCTTTGGCCCACCATCGCCCACGAATCTCAGCTATCTGCTGGGACTTGGCCGATAACGCAGCATGCAGTGACAACCTGCCCACAGATTGTCGTTTGATGGCGGTTGTTCGCACGTGACAGAAACAGTCAGCGGCTACTTCACATTGTCAAATTGGTGATTGGGAAACGCGGTGACCATATTATTTAGCCAACTTTCAAAGTTCATCAAGACCACTGGTGTTTTGCGTCGGCCATCCGATTTCGTCGGCTGAAATTGCTCGTTCCTCGTGGTCAATTGCGATCGAATTCGGGTTTCCTGGGTGTTAAGAAACACTGAGGTTTGGCGTGGCTCCGATCAAGTGCACAGTGTATTCCTGTCTAAAAGCCAGCGTTGCGGCACATTTGCGTGAAATTTGGATAACCACCAAAATTTTGGGCGACACTGCAATTTTCGGATGGGCGTTTGCGGTGCGAAACGCGTAGCTTTAGAATAGGGGGTCCGGTAAATCTGCCCAAATACCAGCTCAGGCAACCTGAGCGGCCAGATGTGGAACGCTTCGGCGCGAAGCCTGGATCAGACTGAATTTCGTAAACCCACCTTCAAGTGACTTCGGGAAACTATTTCATGGCGAACAAGAAGAACGACGCGTCTCGTAGAGATTTTTTAAAAACCAGTTCCACGGCGGCAGTTGCCGGAAGTGCATTGCTGAGCGGCCTTAGCGCTGTTCAGGCAGCTCACACTTCGTATGACGAAACTGTCCGTATCGGCATGATCGGTTGCGGTGGTCGATGTACGGGTGCTGCAGACCAGGCGATGAATACAGAAGGCCCAACAAAGCTGATCGCCATGTGCGACGCTTTCGATGACCGACTGCAAGGCAGCTTGAATACTCTGCAACGCAAGCACAAAGATAAGGTTGATGTTCCAGCAGAACGACAGTTTGTCGGCTTTGAAGGCTACAAGCAACTGTTGGCAACTGACATCGATATGGTGTTGATCGCAACTCCTCCAGGCTTCCGCCCGGTCCACTTTGAAGCAGCTGTTGCCGCTGGCAAACACGTCTTCGCAGAAAAACCAGTCGCTGTCGATGCTGCTGGCGTGCGACGCTTCCTGAAGTCCGTTGAAGAAGCCAAGAAGAAGGACCTGCTGGTTCAGATCGGGCTTCAACGTCGTCACGAGCCAGCTTACATGGAGACCATCAAACGTCTTCAGGACGGAGCGATTGGCGACATCGTTGCGGCTCGAGCCTACTGGAACGGTGGCGGCGTCTGGACTCGAAACCGCAAGCCAGGCCAGACCGAAATGGAATACCAGATGACCAACTGGTATTACTTTAACTGGCTGTGTGGTGACCACATCAACGAACAACATATTCACAATCTGGACGTGATTAACTGGTTGATGGGTGGCGCACCAGTGAAAGCTCAGGGACAAGGCGGACGTCAGGTTCGAACCAGCAAAGAGCACGGTGAAATTTATGACCACCACTTTGTTGAGTACACATACGGTGACACTCCTTATGGAAAAGACACCGTCATGTTGAGCCAGTGTCGGCACATCCAAAACTGCTGGAATAAGGTCGACGAGTTCGCTCACGGCAGCAATGGTTCCTGCCACATCGGTGGTGCTGTTATCTTCGACAAGAACGGCAACGAAACATGGAGCTACGGCAAGGGTGGTCGCAACGGACATCAGCAGGAACACCACGACCTGTTTGGTGATTTCCGCGCTGGTAAGCGACCAAACGAAGGTGAATACGGTGCCATGAGCACGATGACTGCCATTCTTGGCCGCATGTGTACTTACAGCGGCAAAGAAATCAAAATGGCTGATGCACTGGCATCTGAACTGGTCGTTTCTCCAATCGACAAGTACACCAGCATGACAGACACTCCTCCAGTGCTGCCAAACGACGACATGACCTACAACATCCCAATGCCTGGGATTACCAAGGTAATGTAGTTCAACCGGACCTGACGAACAGATCCAGGGGCGACACTTCTAAGTGTCGCCCTTTTCATGCGCCGTGTTGTTCGAGGACGTGATTTGTTTGGGAGAATTGCGTGCCGTCATGCAGGGGGATATGAAGTTGTTCGCAGCCAGCTAAAGCTGGCCGTTCCGGCGTTCATCAGACCACCAGCTAAAACTGGTGGCTGATAATTGGCGACTAATCTTTCCTCTGCTGAGTCTGGTTCGAATGTGACGAACACCTACGTCAAACAGGAATTTTGAAACTACTTGCATGCCCCCTGAATTCAGGCATCTGTGATGCGTCAGGTTGCTTTGTCTCGACAAATTGTTTTTACCAGTCGCCGAGTTCCTGTGAAAGTTCGCACCACTTTTCTTCCGCTTCAGACAGCTCTACCTGAATGGCGTTGATCTGGTTATGCAGGTCCATGGCCTTCTTGGCATCGCTGGTTTTCAGCATTTCCGCGTTCATTTCTTTCTTTTGACCGTCCAGTCGAGCGATCGTCTTTTCAAGATTCCGCTGCTGCTTGCGAGCATTATGCTGGTCTTTTCCGGACAGTGCGGCTTTGGCACCACCAGACGTTTTTTCTGCTGGAGGCGCTGCCAGTTTGTTGCCAGCTCGTTCGCGTTCACCTTCAGTGATTTCTTTGTTCACCATGTACAGATAGGCTTCGTAATTGCCTCCGTAATTTCGAGCCCCCCCATCGCGAACTTCAATCACGTTGGTGGCAACTCGCTGCACAAAGTGACGATCGTGGCTTGTGAAGATGACGGTGCCTTTGTACTTCAGCAACGCATTTGCCAGTGATTCGACCGTTTCGACGTCTAAGTGGTTGCCCGGTTCGTCCAGAATCAGAATGTTATAGTCGCCCAGCAACAGACCGGCCATGCACAATCGAGCTCGCTCGCCCCCGGACAGGACCTTGATAGGTTTGTTAACGTGAGCTCCCTTAAACAGCAACGATCCAGCCACGTTCAGGCAGTCCTGAGTTGTGATGCCTGGCATTGACGTATATTCAAGGTATTCCAGAACGGTTTGTTCCTGCGGAAGCGTGGTATAGACGTGCTGAGCGTACGTTCCGATTTTGCAGCCGTAGCCCCACTTGACCTTACCGGAAACCGGTTTCAAGGAATCCACAATCGTTCGAAGCAGGGTAGTTTTTCCCTGGCCGTTGTCACCTACGATGGCCGCTCGCTGCTGGTGTTCCACTTCGATTTCAATGTCGCTGGCCACTGCTACGCCGTCGTAGCCGATGGCCAGGTCCATACAAATTAAGGCTGGCCCCTGTCGAGGTTCAACGACGGGCGCTTTAATTGAAGCGGTTGGCAGATCAACTTCGATTTCTTTTGTCTGCAGGCGGTCCAGTTGTTTTTGTTTTGAACGAGCCTGGCTGGCAGAAGTCGCTCTTGCTTTGTTCTTGTCGATAAACTTCTGTAGCTGTTTTTGTTTGGAGATAACCGCCGCGTTGGTGCGTTGATCGCGGATTTTGTCTTCTTCTATCTTTTCCAGATAGGGGGTGATTTTCCCCGGATACAAAGTTAGCTTGCCGCGATTCAGGTCCAGTGTCTGATCGCAGGTGGCCGTCAGGAATGCTCGATCGTGCGACACAATCAGGCAGGACGCAGTAAAGTTAACCAGAAAGTGTTCCAGCAGAATCTGTGTACGCAGGTCCAGAAAGTTGGTTGGTTCGTCCAACATTAACAGGTTGGGTTCATGCAGCAGCAGCGCAGCAAGTTTGACTCGAGTCTGCCATCCGCCGGAAAGGTCTTTGACGGGACCGTTCAGATAGTCGCCTTTGAGTTCAAACTGCCCGGCTACTTCTCCGCATTTCCAGTCGGGTTGACCGCTGTCGCGCATCAGGAATTCCAGAGCGGATTCGCCTGGATTAAACGGGTCGTGCTGCCGCAAATAGCCCACTTGCAAGTGGGTTCCTCGAACAACTTCGCCGCTATCGAGCTCTTCGTCGCCCAGAAGAACTCGCAGCAGAGTCGACTTGCCGGCTCCATTGCGTCCGATAAAACCGACCTTCATTCCGTCATGAATGGTGGCGCTGGCATTGTCCAGAAGATTTTGGTCGCCATAACTTTTGACGCCATCAAGAATTTGAAGAAGAACGGCCATTTGCTGCTGAAATCCGGTGAACACGAGCCAATGTGGCTCTGACTAATTGATTTTGACGGGATTGTTGCGATGTTTAACGCCCTATCGCCATTGCAGAGAACACCAATTGTAAAAGAAAATGTGGACAATTCGGAGTGTCCGGCGAATCAGTCCGATATCCGAGCATTCGTCCTGGTTTTTGGAGTGTGTTAATGGCTTTTCGAGTTCTGAAAACGATTTTCTGCACGACTCTGGCAATTTGCTGCCTGACTGTTTCGGGCTCAGTCTGCCTCGCTCAACAGGCCGATTCTGACCCGTCACCGACGATTTACAGCGAAACTCCGTTCGCCGTACTGGTCAATCGAATCACCCAACAGGATGCCGTCGACTACCTGCGAAATATGTCTGATCAGCTGAAAATCGGCGGCAAAGCGTTGGAATTCTACGACAAATCAGAAGTTGGCAAAATGGTGAGCGAAGTGGAGCGTCCGGTCAGCGGAACGCTGTTCTTTCTTGCCAAGGGAATGTTGCCGTCTGTCGCCAACGTTAGTTTCAGCGAAGTCAAAGATGAAGCAGATTACATGAAGCTTCTCCGGCAGGTGGCTGGGCGAACGTTTGCCAGAAAAAATGGCGAAGAAGACAATATCTCCGGAAAAGACGGCAAACATAAGGTCACAAATTCCTGGTCCAATAAGGTGCCGCTGGCCACTGAATTTGATCCTCCGACTCGTATTGAGAATGACCTGGATCTGCCAGACGATGGCGCCAACATACCGATCGATGCCGAAGGTGCAGACGTACCAGACACGGAGCCTGCGGCGACTCGCAGCGTATCCATTTCGGTTGGCAGTGGTTCCGGCGTGGGCGTTCAGGTTCAGAGTCTGGATGATGACAATACGACAATCATTGAAGAAGACGGCGTCAAATACAGCCAGACTACTTACAACTTCGATCAATATTATCGCTATCACGGAAACCTGATGTATCAGGGCCAGGACGCCTCCATCTGGGACATGAATCTTCCCACCAAAGACGGCGTGATGAAAGACGCTTCTCGCGATGTGGACCTCGGCGCCGAAGTGTATCTGGAACGCATTCCGTTTGGATTGAAGTCACTTGGGTGGAACATGCTGTATGGTGGCATGAGTACTCAAATGCAGCAACGTGATGAAGAATCAGATATTGACTACAACTTTCGCAGCTCCGGCGGCGAGCTTGCTTTGGCGATTGCGAAGGCCGGGATGTTTGACGCTAATCACGTGAAAGGCTTTATTCAACTGGCTGACGATCAAAACCCAATTCGCGCAGAACTGAACATCAGCGCGAACAAAGGCAGTGGGCTATCCAAACGACTGGAAGATTTTTCGTCTGCCCGCAGTCGGTTCGCCCCGATCATCAACGATGGCGCCGCGGTGACTCTGCATTCTTCCATCAAGCTTCCGGAAGAAAGCATTCGAGTTATCAAGTCCGGCGCTGAATGGATGAAGGACCAGCTGATAAAGGAAGCCGGGACCGACGTGGAAATGGTTTTAGGCGGTGTTGAACTGGCTGAAACCATGGTTTCCATTGCCGATCAAACCAACCTGGAATTCTTCGCCAAGCTGGGTTGGACCGAAGCGTCTGGCGGCGTCATCTATGCGGGAATGCAGGTGGACGATAATCCGGAACTATTAAGAAGCGTTTTAACACTGCTCACTCCCGAAACGACTCCTCGCGAAATTGCCGAACGCTTTATCATCACCAGGAGCGGCGATCTGGATGTTATCGAATTTCGTATTCCGTCATTGGATGCGCCTGCTGAATTTCCGATCCAGTTGACTCACCTGTATATCGCTCACGCAAATTCGTGTTTGTGGTTCTGTGTCGGTGGAGAAACCAGCGTGGAAATTCTGAAGTCGTCGATCGCTCGTTGCGAAAGCAGCGGTATTCGAGCCAACACGCGAGTCGTTTCGGCGGAAGTGGATTTTGATGCGTGGATGGCGTATCCTCAGGATGATGCCACCGGGCTGACCAGAATTCCAACACTGGCAGACATGCTGCTTGCTAAGACCTTGAAACAGGAAATGTTTGGGGGCGGAGAGGTTTTTGAAGAAGATCTGATTTACGACAGTGGCGACCTGATCACCTACAACCCAGTGCCGATTGCCACGGGTGACGATCTGATGCAGCGAGTTATCGACCTGGGTGGCCGAACGGATATTCGCCTGTATCTGGATTCCACCAGCGGAGGACTGACGCTGCATGCTGATGTTGGCAAAGCCATCGGAACCTACGTTGCGGCTCGCTATATGCAGGCCATCGAATCGTTTGTTGACAACATCGAGATTCCGGACCCCGCTGAGGCAATGGAAGCGGAGCCGGTTGAAGCTATTAAGTAGCAAACTGCGGCAAGCATTCGCCGCGTTATTGCTGCTGCGACGCTGGGGGAGCTCCGCTTTCTGCTGTTGTATCCTGGGCCGCGTTGGATTCCTGAGCGTCAGGTGAATTTTCAGCGGTTCCGCCATTTGGAATTTCAGCAGGAGACAGGTTGAAACGCTTTCGAGCATATTCGGCGAAGGCTTTCATCGATTCGACCTGCTTGAATTCGTCGTAAACGAATTTCCAGGTAATCAAGGCGGGTTCACGTTCACCATCTGCGAGACGTTTTTCGGTGTCCTGCATGCGCTTTTGCATGAATTCAAAAGCGCGAGGACTTGCCAGCAGGCGCCCTCGAAAATATTCGTAGTGATTGTGACAAACCTGAATCAGCTGGCGAGTTTCGTCGTCGGGGTTCTTGATTGATCGAGACTCGTAAATCAGCACGTACCAGCGTTCCATGACGGGCAGAGGATTAACCTGGAGATCAACATCCTTAGCCGTTTCCCATGAGCTGAAGTATTTCAATCCTTCGTCAGATTCCTGGGATACGACGTCAACGCACGCGGCTTTGAATTCCGGTTCGACATCTTTGCCCATCTTGGCAAAGTTCTTCAGTTGAAGTTCCAGAATATTGGCGTGCAGGTTGTCGGATAGTTGGCGAGCTTCGACGACGTATTCGCCCTCAGGGAATTCGGTAAGATATTTATCGACGTGTGTTTCCAAAGTGGCGCGTTGAGCGTATTCGTCGCCGCTCATGGCTGTGCGCCATTGTTCGGCATACCAGCTTTCGCTTTTCGGCCATAGCAGCCAGATAGTCGCGGATAGCAGAGCCAGCAGGCATGTTGCCAGAAACCACGTTTGTTCGTGGAAGGGGACGTCCTTCTTTTTCTTTTTTTTCTTCCTGGCGGGTTTCTTGTCGCGTTCTGTTTTCGTTGAGATTCGATTGCCCTGCATTGTTTCCGCCATTGTGACGCTGTTTCCAGCTTCAACTTTTTCGCGGATTTCACCCAGTTCCGTATGCACGGCCAGAGCGTCATGCGGTCGGTCGTCGGGATTTTTCGCCAGCAGGCGTTCAACAAGCTGATCCAGCCAGATGGGGCAGTCTGGAACTTTTTCGATGACGTTGTATGGATCATCGTTCAGGTGCTGCATCAACATGTCCATCGGGTTTTCCGATTGGAATGGAGTTTCACCGACCAGCACTTCGTACAGCAGGCAGCCTAGCGCATACAGGTCTGTCTTGCCGGTGATTGGCGGGCCAACCTGAATTTGTTCCGGGGCCATGTAGGCATAGGTGCCAACCGTTTTGCCGGCAGCCGTTAGTGCGGTCGCTTCTGTGTCTCGAGCGATTCCGAAGTCGCCTAGTTTTAGTCTTCCTTTGCGAGACAAAAACAGGTTAGCTGGTTTCAGGTCTCGATGGATAACGCCAGCGTTATGAGCGTGCTCTAAAGCCGACGACACCTGCCGACCAACGTGGATCGCCTGTTCCCACGATAATCGCGTGCGGCGTTTCAGGACCTGCTGCAGCGAGCCACCGTCGATGAATTCCATCGCATAGTAACGCTGGTTGTTTTCTGTACCGCCGCCGTAGTATTTGACAATGTTGGGGTGATCCAGCCGTTTCAGAATATCGATTTCGCGTTCGAAACGCTTCATCAGTTTTTCATCGCTCATCAACCCCGGAGCCAGCACTTTCAGTGCGACTTTCTTGCCGTTTACGGGATAGATGGCTGAGTAAACAATACCCATGCCACCCACGCCGATTTGACGGTCGATAATAAAGGGGCCGATGGTTCTCTGAGCCATTTAACTGGGATCGTCGGCTGTGAGGTGAAAAGCAGAAAAAGTGGAAAGAGGCGCTGCTGCAGGAAGCCGGACCTCTGGTGATTTAAGCAGGCACTCTGGTATGTGCAGCTAACTGTGAACACGGCCCTGCCCTTCATTCTGACAGACCAAACACAGCGAAACAACAAGTCAGCACGCTGTCAGGACGGGAATTTGCAATCCGCCGTTGATTCTGCCGCAGAAACAGAGCAATCGGTTGTGTTTTAAAGCAATTTTCTGCTAACCCACGTAAGGCTGCCCGTTGAGCACTCGGTTTGTGGTTCTGGTTGGCAATTGGGGCTGTAGTCGCCGTAATTTACGATTGCAGCGAATTCACGAGAGCCAAGGCTGTTTTATTCGCTGCAAACGGCAATATTTCCCAGCAAAGGGGCCGACCCGGTGGGCGAACCTTGACTTTTAAACCCCATCCTCCCGACACTGTTAAATATCGGATAATCCCTTCAATTTTCGGGCGACCCCGTGAGATCTCTCTTATACCAGACAGGTATGAGTTGTGGTCGCCATGGGGGAAAGTTGCCGGTAAAACGCCGTCGCCTGGTGTTGGAATTTCCTGTTTGGTCGCAATAACGGCTTAAGTGTCAGAACGACTTGCAGCTTCAATTAAGAAGTTTGGTTACATGCTTGCCCAACTCATACCAGCCAAAGGTGGTCCACCGATTACGCTGACCAAGCCGATAACGGTGGTCGGGCGTAGTTCGAGACTTTGCGATCTGGCAGTGGATCACGGCAGCGTTTCAAAGCTTCACTGCATTCTTGTGAAGACGGATGGACTGATCTATATGCGAGACCTGGGAAGCACCAATGGAACTCGCGTGAATGGTCAGCGCGTTCTTCGTGGTGCGTTGCTGCCCGGTGATCAGATTTCGTTTTCAGGAGCCGTCTATAACGTCTATCTGGGGCCGGATCCTCAGCTTAGCAGCGGCGGATCATTTTATGGTGGTGCAACCGCCATGATTCCATCGTCGCCTGCGAATCAGGCCGATGGCCCGACGACGAAAAGTGATGTGAAATTGCTTTCTGATTCAGACCTGCTGCCCGCCGACTGATTATTCGTCGTTCGCGCCTTGGCACGTCGCTGGCGACTGATTGTGCAGAATTTGCATTTCAAGTCGCACATTCCTTTGGCAGTTTGTAAGTTGCTGCGGACGTTGTTCGTCATCGGAAACAGCAGGCTTTTGTGCCGCCGTTTTTCTGTTGATACGCTTTCTTTGCTTTTTCTGTTGATCCCCAGGGGCGTTTTGCCATGACGTTTGTGAATCCCGTTGCCGATGCTGATGCTGTTGATAAGGCAGCTCAGGCCTTTACGCGAATCAAGGAAATTTTTGGCGTCGAAGAGATTCCGGAAGTGTTCCGCTATATGGCCAACAGTCCCGCATTTGTGCACGACTTCTTTATGAACTTCCGCAAGTTCGTATTGGGCGAAGGCAAGCTGTCGGAAAAGAACAAACTGCTGATCGCGATTGCTGTCGCCGGACAGGCGGGTTCACAAATTTGGGTCAACTACCTTCGCGAGTTCGCTATGGCAAAAGAAATTACTCAGCAGGAACTGACCGACGCATTGGCGGTGGGTGCAACGAATTCGATGTATAACGTGCTGTTCAAATTTCGCGATATTTCGGGAAGCGATGTTTTCGAAGGCATGCCCGTTGGCTTGCGAGCTCACACGTTTCAAGGCACTTCGCTGCCGGACGAAACTGTCGAACTGATCAATCTGGCATTGAGCGACATTAATGCGTGCAAACCCTGCACGGCGGCTCACGTTGCGAAGGCTCGCGAAGAAGGTGCCAGCGATGAAGCGATTTACGAAGCAATTCAGTGCGCCGCAACCATGATTTCGGGAACTCAGTTTCTGCGATCGATTGGCGTGGCGTAGCTGGTGGACATTCGTCGATTGCGGGAACCAGGTTCGTTTGCCAGCGTTGCCGCTTGAAGACGATACTGGGACGACACCTGGCCTGCGTGGCAGACGCGTAAAATGCTGGAGTTGCCGGGAAGCCTTGGGAAAACGCCAGAAAACACCGTAAATTAACAGGCCAGCGTGTTTAGGCGTGCGGATTCCGATGTGTGAGACCTGTGTTCACTGTTTTCGGGCCTCAGATTTGTCTGAACTTGCATTGCGCTGTGGTCACGCTACGATTTCGACCTCACAGACAGCTTCTGCGTGAAATGTGCGCGCAGGCATCGGGGCCATGGGCCGGCTGTTAAGCGAACGGCACTTGTCGTTTCCAGTCTGCAGTTTTTAGTCGAGTTCAACTCTCGGAGTCAGATTTAAGATGTCAGTTAAAGTAGGAATCAACGGCTTTGGCCGAATCGGACGAATTACATTTCGAGCATTGGCAGCCCGACCAGACGAATTCGATGTTGTTGCAATCAACGACCTTGGCAATCCACACGACCTTGCCATGCTGCTGAAGTACGACAGTGTTCATGGTCGTTTCAACGGTACGGTTGAATCTGATGGTTCAAACCTGATCGTTAACGGCAAGACCATCAAGGTTTGCGCTGAGCGAGATCCTTCCAAGTTGCCATGGGGCGAAATGGGCGTCGATGTTGCTTTGGAATCAACGGGTTTCTTCACCAGCCGAGCGGCTGACGGTAAACCTGGTTTCGATTCTCACCTGACAGCCGGTGCTAAAAAGGTTGTTATTTCTGCTCCTGCAAAAGGCCCGGATTTGACTGTTGTACTGGGTGTTAACGACAACCAGCTGACTGCAGATCACAAGTGCATTTCAAACGCCAGCTGCACAACCAACTGCCTTTCACCAATGGTTAAGGTATTGAACGACAACTTCGGTCTTGAGCACGGCTTGATGACAACCTGCCACGCTTACACCAACGACCAGAAGGTTGCTGACCAGTTGCACAGCGACCCTCGCCGTGCTCGCGCTGCAGCGATCAACATCATTCCAACTTCAACCGGTGCCGCAAAAGCTGTTGGCGAAGTCCTTCCGGAAGTTGCTGGCAAGTTGACTGGCTATGCTCTTCGAGTGCCAGTTCCAACAGGAAGCATCACCGACCTGACAGCCGTTCTTGGTAAGAACGTCACTGCAGAAGACATCAACAAAGCGATGAAGGCGGCTTCAGAAGGCGAATTCAAGGGGATCATGGAATACACCGAAGATCCAATCGTTTCCACCGACATCATCGGCAATCCTCACAGCTGCATCTTCGACGGTTCGTTCACCTGCGTTGTTGGTGGCAACATGGTGAAGGTACTGGGCTGGTACGACAATGAGTACGGTTACTCAAACCGAACTGTTGACCTGATTAAGAAGATCGCAAGCCTGTAATCAATTCGGCTGTGGTAAATTCAAGTGAAAAAGCCCGCAGATTTAAGATCTGCGGGCTTTTTCCATGAAGTGCCTGCCTGGAACGCTAACGACTGGCTTTTGCCTTAAAGTGACAGATGTTTCGTGCCAAAAAAGCGTTTACGAAACAGGAAAATTCAAAAAACAACAAAATTGATTTAGGGCATTATTCGGAAACCGGGGCATTGGCGACGTTCGGCTTTACTTGGTCAATTCGGATTAAGAAAATACCCGCTTCCGTTTTTTTGAAGGGAACCGACAAGGCGTGTCTTGTCGATTGGATCGTCACTTGTGACTTTGCCCTTTCAGACTTTGTCGACGGCGAAAACTATGTTGTCAAGACAAGCGATGCTGCAACATCTCAGGGCACACAGTCCTGTCATTGCACCATCGATGCTGAAGTGTGATTTCGGCGACCTCAAAAGTGAAGTTGAACGAATCGACTCCGCTGGCTTACCGCTTTATCATCTGGATGTGATGGATGGAAACTTTGTTCCAAACCTGTCGTATGGAGCGATGGTGATTGAACGTTTGAGAGCCTTAACCAGCACTCCGTTTGATGCTCACCTGATGATTTCTGATCCGGCAAAATACCTTGATGAATACATCAAGGCCGGGTGTGAGGCGATCACCTTTCATCTGGAAGCAGTTCCGGATCCAACTGAACTGTTGCAGGCGATTCGAAAGCAGGATGTTGTAAGCGGATTGGCAATCAATCCTGACACTCCTATCGAAGCGGCTGAACCCTATCTGGAATACTGCGACCTGCTGCTGATTATGAGCGTCAATCCGGGGTTTGGCGGCCAGAAGTTTATTCCCGAAGTACTGCCGAAGATGCGGCGAGCTCGTGAAGTTGCGGGTGACCGTCTGCTAATTTCAGTGGACGGTGGTGTTGCGGCTGAAACCATCGGCTTGTGTGCCGAAGCGGGAGCCGAAATTTTTGTTGCTGGAAGTTCCATCTTTGACCACGATGACTACAAAGCTGCGGCTGGCATTCTTTCTTCCAAGGCGACCCATTGCGGATCCGCCGGTTAACTTCAGGAGAACACGAATGTCCACAATCGTACTTATTCGTCCGGGCTGCACAGACTACCACGCTCAATCACGACTGCTGGGGACTCTGGAAATGCCCATGAACGATCTCGGCCTGGAACAGGTTGAGGAAGCCGTTCTGCAGCTAAAGGAAAAAGGGATCAAGCTTCAGGCAATTCTTGCCTCTCCAGCTGACCCTGCATTCGGTACAGCTCGCGCTATTGCCGATGCACAGGGTGGAGTCAAAGTTAAAGAACTGGAAGAACTTCGGAACGTCGATCAGGGCTTGTGGCAGGGCCTGCCGGAAGCCGATGTCCGGAAAAGGTACCCCAAGGTTTTTCGCACCGGACGGCAGACTCCACAATCGATCTGTCCGCCGGAAGGTGAAACTCTGGGAGACGCCTGTCTGCGTATTCAGAAAGTGCTGAATAAGGCAATCAAGAAACACGATGTGTTTGCAATTGTCGTGTGCGATCCGATTGCCACAGTAATCCGTTGCACCCTTCAACAGCGAAGTCCGGCGTTGAATGCCTGCCTTTGTGGGGAAGACCATCGACAGGCTGTCGAAGTTTTCGAGTCCAGCACATTTGACTCACAGGCATTTGTTAACGCAGTACTTAGCTCAACCCCGGCTGCCACTGAACAAATGGAAGCATCTGAACACGCGACCGTTGAAGCCGTTCAGGGGGCGACGTCACACGATTCGGTAACACAGGATGCAGTCACACAGGCGCCAACTGCTCAGGATTCAGCACAATGACAACCACCAATAAATCCGGTCAACGATCGTGGCTGCAGGATATGAAACGACCAAAGCGAGGCGTGCCGGAAGGGCTGTGGCTTCGCTGTGATGGTTGCGGAGCAACTGTGTTTCGCAATCAGGTTGAAGAAAACCTGAACATCTGTCCGGAATGCGATCACCATTTCTATGTTCCGACATCCGTTCGCATCAAACAGCTGATGGACCCGGACAGCTTCGAAGAATGGTACGCCAATATTCGCCCGATGGATCCACTTGGATTTTCCGATCGCAAGTCGTACGCAGATCGCCTTGTGGAAGAGCAGGCTCGTACCGGTATGGTTGATGCCTGCACTGTTGGGCGCGGCTATATGCGTGGCCGACCGCTGGTATTCGGCATGACGGATTCCGCGTTCATCATGGGAAGCATGGGTTCCGTGGTGGGCGAAAAGCTGTGCCGCGCCGTCGAACAGGCAACTGAACTTTCATTGCCACTCATCATCGTCAGCGGTTCGGGCGGTGGTGCTCGAATGCACGAAGGCATTATTTCATTGATGCAAATGGGGAAGGTTTCTGCGGCACTGGCCAGATTTCGTCGTGCGGGAGGACTGTTTATTTCTGTTCTAACCAACCCGACGATGGGCGGAGTCGCCGCCAGTTTCGCGTCATTGGGCGACGTGATTGTAGCCGAACCTAATGCGTTGGTCGGTTTCGCCGGCCCACGTGTTGTAATGGCAACCTGCAAGATCGATCTTCCGGATGACTTCCAAACCAGCGAATTTTTGCTGAAGCACGGCTTTGTGGATCGGATTGTCCATCGAGCTCAAATGAGAAGCGAGCTGGCCAGAATCATCGACTACTGCGCTAACTAAGGCGGTGGCTTGAAAGCACACGTCGCCCCTGAGCTTGCCTCGGGGGGGATAGCGCCTTTGCTCTGGACCCGTTGGTGAACCGATAACCGCTAGCAGCGTGTCCGGATACCCGTTTCCCCCTGGATATCATTGATGAAATGG